>ERZ857503.151-NODE-151-length-68037-cov-4.056338_pt1 | contig 68037 bp, 79 predicted proteins | sample MGYA00519766_ERZ857503 | MGnify/ENA primary metagenome ERZ857503 (study PRJEB31778, sample SAMEA3449345) | human gut metagenome | biome: human gut; feature: human-associated habitat; material: faeces | place: United Kingdom | collected 2010/2012 ...
CTCAATTCTATCACTATATCTTTCCGCATTTCACTTTTTTGTAGTAACTTTGCAACCTAAATCTACAAAACGAGCATAATTAACGCCGGTAGGAGCCATATCGCACTGTTTATGGCAAATCCCTGTGCGGATCAGTTCGCTTGGCGCGAAAAACTCCTGTGGGATGGGTGTGATGCCTTCGCGTTCTTTGATACGCTTAATGCGTAGGTCGTAGAATTTATTGACCAGCGGCTCGAATCGCTTCATATAGGTGGGAATACGGTAAGTATTCAGGTATTCGATATGAAAATTCGGGTCGAAGAAGTGATCGGCAATGTACTGGCGGTATTTTCCGAGGGCCAGTTTCCCGTTTTCGCTATCACTGAATAACAGTACGCCGCGTTCGCTTTCGAGAGCAGTCCAACAGTGGAAAGTATTGTTGCCCCTTCATACCAGTTTGTCGTTAGCGCAATTATTGCTGACATGAAAAAAACGATGTTCGAGCAGATGGTCATGTGATGCTTGCGGACTATGGATGTCTATTTCATGTTGTTCGCAGAAAACGGCATCCCTCAACCGAACCACATGCGTAGGCCACATTCCTAACGATTCGGTAATATCGAGTAGTTTTGCCAAATATTGCGTGTTGTTCAGGTCGTTGATATGGGGTATTTGGCTACGGTCTTCAAATCGATAACCTATTTCCCAGTAATCCGGAACGGTTTCCATATGCAGACAGGCATATTTGTCCTCATCGACATATGTATAAAAACTATTAGTGTCTTCGATTCTAAGGCGCACAAGCTGGTGGTCGGGCGTGAGGGTCATGCATAGGCATCCGGGGTCGTGTTCGAAGCTGTTATCTTTCATGTGATTATATATTATATATTAATACCGCAGTCCGGCGGATTGTTTTTCTAAAACTTCGGCAGTCGGTACTATACACGGTTCGAATGCCGATAACTGTACGGTATATTTTTCCGATCCCCGGAACGGGCCGTATTCTCGAAGCAATGGCAAAGCCCGTTCACGGATTTCTATCCGGGGATCTTCCTGTGTATTCGTATAGTCGATTCCGGTGAAATGCTTGATCAGAGGGGTTACTACCTGGGGATTGTTTTTGAGTATTCATCCGTTATCGACGGCACATTGTAAAAACATGATTTCATAATTGCGCTGACTACAGTGCAATCCGGTTTCATTGGCCGGCAGGAGCAGTTCTTTACAATTCTGCCAACACGGATCCATATGCAGACGGTACTGTAGGTTGGCGTTGTGCATTACGTCATCCGGCGCAAAGATTTCCGGAGGCAGGTTCAATAATTCCCCTGAATCGTCATCAAAGGTATTCAGTTTGGGGCAACGATCTACGAAGCGTGATAATGAACGGTCGAATTTAGGCAGCAACCCGATGACTAACTGTGTCTGGGGCATTTGCGGATTGTAGAAATGGTCTGCCTGGTATTGCAGATAATGTTCGAGCAGGCGGTTGCCCTTGGGACTATTGGAGAATAGCAGTGTGCCTTGGCAGGTACTGACGGCTTTCCAGCATTGGAAGGGAGGTAAAACGAGGTTGAGTTCGTCCTCTACCCGATTCGAAGTAAACAGGTCGATGAGCTTTTCCTTTTTAGGCATATCTACCCGTACCCCGGCTTGTATGGCCTGGCAGGCATCGCGCAGGGTCAGGATTTGGAGCGGATGAATTTGATTTTGCTGCAATGCGGGCAACATTTCCCGGAAATATTCCCGGTTGCGTGGAGCGGCAAGGGCTCCGGAAAGTAGTTGTAGTTGCTCGTCTGAGAAATGATAGTGGAATAACCAATTGTCGGGAATAAAAGGACTTTCCATCGCTTTTCTGGCATTGTTTTCGGCGAAGGCAGAAAAGCCCTCGACCCATTCCGCCCCGCGTTTTAGGTGGAGCGTGTCGAATCCCGGTGAGAGCATCAGGTACAGGTCGGGATTTTGTAAGTTATTTTTCGTTTCCATAACTTCGCATTTTACATTCTGTGTCTATGGCTTTTGTTATTATTTTCCTCTTCGCTGAATTGGATTCCCGTCAGTTCCCGAATTTGTTCCTGTGTTAGGCGTATGTCTATTCGTTTCGAAGGCAGGAAGGCATTTTGCCGTATATCGGGAAAATCCCGTACGAGAAACTGCCGCGCCCTTATCCGGGCTTCTTTTTGCAGCTCCTGCATCTTATCGGGTTCCGTGCAAAGTACGATTTGATCCGCTAAATCTTTAAATTGCGAGGTATAGGAACAGATGAAATTCCATTCGGAAGACAGCCGTTCGGTGGGATAACCGCTGCGGGCGATATGGTCGAGGATGGCGATGTCGAATGTGCGTGTTCCGGCATTGAACCGGACGGGTTCGCCTGTCAGGAACAGGGAGTAATTCTCCGAAGTCGGTTTCATGTCGTATTCTTTGATCAGGATACCTTCGCGGAGCAAGTCGCTGCCGTAAAGGCCGGAGGCGGTCAGGTCTTTGAAAGAATAGTCACGGCCCCGGTGATTGAAATTGAAGTTTGTAGCCCCGAGATTAGCTTCCAGTTTATCGGGATCGAGGAAGGTGTGTAATTCGTAAAAGCGTAGCTTGTCGACATCGAATCCCGTATCGAAGAAATGGTCTGCACAGTGTTGCAGCAGGGAGTCATAAGCCTCCCTGCCAGCGGCCTGCGACAAGTCGTACAGCAACACCCCTTTACCCGTATCTACGGCACGGCAGGTACGGAAGGCGTCCGGTGATTCGTTGTTGTAAATTCCGAAACGCGTACTTAATGCGCGATAGCCGGGGGTATTGACCAACCGGCCGTGCTGGGTTTGCGGTGAGAATAGCTCGAGCTGATATTCTTTGCAGTAAAGGGCATCGCGCATAGGGATGATTTGTTGGGGATGGATGTCGTATTCGGCAGCCATGTTTCTGATTTCAGCGAAATAGCACGGCACGACGGATTTACGGGATAGTTCCCGGCTCTTGGGAATTTCATAGCTGAAAAGCCAACTGTCGGGTATCGGGCCTTTGCTGTCTTTTACCCTGTCGAGGTACAATTGAATGAAGGTGTTGAAATCATGTTTATCGTAACCTCTCGAGCTGATCATCGCGGCGTCTGTCCTTGCATCCGGAGTAACGGCCATATAGACTGTTTCCTTTGCTTGTATTTCATTATTATCCATGGTTTGAAAAATTTTGATTGATTACATATGCAAACCGGAGTGTTGTTCGTTTTCGATAATATCTTCTTCGGGGTTTTGCTGTTCTTGTTTTCGGGATATTTCCTCTTCCTGACCGCGAATCTGCAAGCCGTTTTCACGGATAATATCGGTAACGGTGTCACGTACTTCTTGGGCGATGAGCGATCTTTCGTTTTCGTTTGTTGCCGCACAGAAGCGTTTTTCAAGTTCGGTAAATGATTTTTTATAAGTGAATGAATCGTGGAAAGGGATGTCCCCTGTTGATATACCTTCAGGATCGCCTATTTCTTTCAGGTACAGCAGGCAGGCGATATCGTGGTTTGTTTGATTCTGCATTGCTTTTTCGGGATCCAGATCGGTATGGAATTGTTTAAAGAAGTGCTTGGCGGTGGGGGTCAAATCGAGAGTATGGGAGGATCTGATGGAATCTATTGGACGGCCCTCGTAGTAGGCTTCTTTGGGAATATCCAAAGTCTTGCCGTCAAACAGATCGATTTGGGAAGTTGTTACGTTGGGCGGATAAGCCAGCACTTTATCGACATGCAATTCGTTCATTTCAAGTTTGGGGTCGAAAAAATGTTGCTCTATGGTTTCGAGGTAGTTTATGATTTTCTTTTCCCCTTCGGTTGTTGTACTGAACAGCAATGATCCTTTAGGCGTGTTTGCCACAAAGTATTCTTTGAAATTCGACAACAGTGTTTCCATTTCTGTATCTCCTGAACTGATCATATGGATAGGATGGTTGTTCAGTGTACTGTTACGCATGAATTCTTTCCTTTGAATTGTATTGTCGGGCATGATTCCGTGGCAGAGGCACCATGTAGCCTCCGCCAGGTTGACGGCATCGACCTGACGGGCGGTTTCTCCGTCTATCAAAGGCAGCAGTCTGTGCATGTAGGAGTCTCGGGATTGTGGATGTATGGCGGGAATATCACGTTTATCGGGGAAGTGATAATGGATAAAGATTTGGTCTGGATGGATTATCTGGTTACAAATGGCATCTGCGACTTCTTCCATGATGAAGTTACGATAACCGTTATCTTTGGGATTGGCGATCTGGATATGGGATACTTTGTTATCCATATTCAAGGTGACAAACAGATCGGCGCTTTCGATGTTTTGTTTGGTATGTTCTGTTTCCATGATTTTTTGTATTTAGAATTTTTGTTTGTATGTCATTTCCAGTGCTTCACCCGGGAAATCGCGGCTTTGTATACATTCCATTTTGCGGGCGTTTTCCCGGGCCGGTTCCGGATGTGTAAACCGGTGTAATAGTTCGGAGAGTGTGAGATCGCTCAAGCGTTTCTTGGACTTTTGCTGATCGTCTCTTAAACAGAAAGCTTTATAGTTTTCGATAGTCGGCGTGAGGTCCATTTCACGCAAGCAGTGTCCTTGCGATAGGATTTGGGGGTCGGTATAGGCTTCTTTAAAATCTTTCCCTTCGGCCATCTGTATGCCGAACCGATCTACCTGTCCCTGTACCACGAAAGGATCGGCGATAATTTCATGGTAACGCAAGGTGCGGTTTTGCTGGGCCGGATTATAAAAATGGAGCTCATGGTAGAGTTCATAGGCTTTACGTTGCCTTTCGCCCTCGGGTGTACAGGAAAAGAGCATTACCCCTGTTTCTGTCTCCAATGCCTGGTAGGCCCGGTATTCCGGCAGTACGATATTAGGGCGCGGCATGTTGTTGCCGTAGCCTTGCATCGGATCCGGGTAATCTTCCATCACGCATAGGCGGCTGCGTTCTGCGGCCGGCGTAAGAGGAATGATGTCTTTTTTCAGGCAGAAAAAAGCATCGGCCATGTTGACAGTATGGACGCATTTACCCCCGTGCCGTTGGGCGGCATCGGCCAACAAGTCGAGGTAATGGTCCCTGCTTTCGGGACGGATGGCCGGAATATCCTTGCGGTCGGGAAATTCGTAATGAGCCATCCACAGGTTGGGATTATGGCCGCATTGCAACACCGCGGTCATATTGGAACGCATGTATTCCAGAAAACCGGAGGTTCCCTCTCCCTGACGGCTGATATCCAATGGATGCTTGTTGCTGTCGTAGATAATAAACAGGCTGCCGGGCTGTGCTTCTTCCTTGTTCATAATTGTGTTGTTCTGTTAATGACCTATACCGGGATTGTCCGGATTATCGGGATTGGGATTCCATGGATGGACAATTACCGTATCTTCCGCTTGGGGCGGACGGATAATTTCAGTATCGATTTTTTCGGACAGGGTGCAACTGCTCAAGCCGATGACTACGAGCACTGCAAGTGCGGGTTTAAGGATGTTTTTCATTGTATTAGTCTTTTAAAATTGATGATATTTCAGGGTCAAGTTTTCCGCGATATGCCAGATTGGGTTCCATGCGAATGGCTTCGTTATAGTGGGTAAGTGCATCTTGGTAACGTTTCATCCGTACGTAGGCTATCGCCTGCAGGTATTCCCGGATGGCTGAGACCGGTTCCCGGCAGAGAATCTCGTAAGCATGTTCGTCGTAACCCAGCGATAGCAGGGCGATGGCCATATTACGGTCGTCGTAGGGCCGGAATACTTCAAGGGCTTCCCGGTAACGCCGGTTTTCGAGCAGTTGTCGTCCCCACAGGTAAGTGGTGTCTATCTCTGTGGTAATAACCGTATCTTTGATCATACCCACCCGGCGCAGGTCATATTTAAAACTTACGGAACGCAGCAAAGGATATATGTTTTGCCGGATATAGCGATAGTCGGCGGGATAGAGGTGTCGCAGTTCCGACTCTCTGCGGTCGGGATCGGAATTATTAGCGATCAGATCAAGTATTTTTTCCCGTTGGGTTATTCTTTCGTCGGCAGCTATTTTCACTTTAAGCTCTTCCCATGCTTCGGGTATCCATCGTACGGTAATCATGGTGTCCACGCCTGCTCCGGGAAATTTTCGTATCAGGTAATCCCGTAAGGAAAAACCTCTGGCCCGGGCCAGTTGATCGTTGCGTGCAAAGTAACCTTCAGGCGACGAAGCGGCTGTCAGCACGATAGAATCCAGATAGAATTCTTTTTGATTGATCAACTGATCCATGAGGGAGGTAATGCGCTTGAGTTGTTCGGGATTGCTTCCCAAGGTGTCGAGGATCCGGGTGTCGTTGACCCGGAAGGAAAGATAATTCTTGTCCTGCACCTGGGCGTATTTTTCGATGATGCGTTTTACGTAGCGAGTCGTCGTATCGGCAAAGGTGAGCATTGACGAAATATGGTAGTCCAACGTATCGGAGGGCGGCAGGCGGTAATAACTGTCGTCCAGACCGATCACTTTCCCTTCGAGGGTAATGTGCATTGTTTTTCCCGCTTCAGCCGTTGAGACACTTTGTGTATAATGATAGGACAAATCTGTCGTGTGTTCGACTATCGAATCCAGCCGGACACCTTCGGGGTACGGATATTTGATGAACCGGTCATAGGCCAGCATAGCATGGAAATCATCGGGATGGTATACGTCTAAGTAACGGTGGTATTGCCAATAATCCCTTTGTTGTACTTTCGAGAAAAGTCCCCCGCGAATGGTCAGGTCTTCCAGAGGTGTATCTTTCCCTTGATTGTGCAATACGGGCGTTATGATGACGCTACGGCATGTTCCCTGCAACTTTTTAGGAAGAGTTACCACGAAATCAATATCTACTTTGCCCATACGCTCGGGAAGGCTGCGTGATTTAGCGACAACCACGACTTCCTGTATCTGCATGCACATTACTTGCTCGCCATTCTCGAGTGTCGTGGTCGGCACAAAGAATTCTGTCGGGCGTCCATCGATATGTTCGATTTTGATATAGTCCGGTTGGTACTCTTTGGCCGGGTCTTCCCGGAGTTGTTTGGGGGTATGAACCACCGAAGCGTTATACCCCCAGCGGTGAAGTGATCCTGTAACGCTGCATCCGGCCAGCAATAGCAAAAATATCGGTGCAGTTTTTAATGAATTTGTAATCTTCATGGCTATAGTTCTTTTATTTTTGTATCGTTGCCTTAATAAGGTGGTTGGGCTACGCTTACCCGAAGGTCAGAGGTGTTTTCACCCAGAATATTTATTTGGTATTTGAGTATAGAATTGCGCGGGACGTTGAAATCAGTCGTTTCATTCCTGCCCAGGTACACGGTATAGTCCATATAACGTCCATAGTAAGCGTTGGCCGTACGAATCAGCAGGTAAGTTGCGGCGGCGGGTGCGTTTTGCGGGCTGCGGTTCCACGGTTCGGTAATTGACGGAACCGTGCCTTGCAGGTTCTCGGTCAGGTAAAACGAGGTACTTGTCTGACGCGCATCGTATCCCGTATGATCGGGGTATTTCGTCGAGGCGCTTGTCGGAGTTGCTCGGTTTTCTGTAAATAATCTTGCGGTCGCCGGGCTTTTGCACAGACGGATGAATTTCACGACAGTCCGGGGGTCGGTTGTACCGCCTACCGTAATGTTCACGTCTATACGGGATACCACCCTGCGCAGGGTAATGGTGGCAGGCGCCCCGGGCCTTACGGTTTGCCGGGTGGCCATGATCAGGCGATTGTTTTTCGTAAGGTCTGCTTCCGAGGAAAAGGTGCTCCCGATAGTTCCCATCATGCTCCGGGGAAGGCCCCCTACGTTAGTGCCGATATTCGCCACGGCAAAGAGTTCGTATTCTCCCGGTTTAAGCTCTGTTTGGAATTGCAATGTATTCTGGAGATAGAAATGTTGCGCATAGTTGTAATCCGTGTTGTAAAGCCATAGATTGATATCGTCGATACGTTCTTCCTGAGTATAGTCAAGCGAACGGGAGCTGATTACCGGCGCATCCGAAATCTGGAATGACAGCGTAAGCGCCTGTTCCGGCAGGAGTTCCCCGGATTTGCTGCAGGAGTAAAGAATCATTATGATTATGGCTGTACAAACTGTTTTCATCGTTGGCAGTTTATGGTGGTTATTGTGCCTGTCGGATGACAGACGTTTTCGTTAATTTCTTCTGTAGCCACCGTCGTCCTCTATGGCAAGGGAGTAGGTTACGCTGTTGTTTGGCGGCACGGGCGAAGCGGTTATTTCAATGGTTTGCGGCCCGGTTACATTCAGCCCGTTTTGAACGATGGTAAGTCTGTTGCCGTTCAATTGGGTAATCCAGCCCTGTCCCTGATAGTAGATCTGGCGGGTGAAAGTGGTACTGCCGGCCGGCATTGTGAACGTTCCGGAAGTCGCATTGGGATAATGTGTCGGGTTGCGGTTATTGTACCCTTCGTAAAAGGATACTTTGTAAGAGATATTTATGTTGTAAGGAACCGGCTTATCACTGATGCAGGTCATGTCGATAGCTGTTTCCGTTTTGGTGCCGTTGCTCACTTCGTAAGAAATATAGCGCATGGCTGTACCCAGTTCCAGTTTGATATCCAGCGGTTTGATCGTTTGGCTTACCTGATAAGTCTTGCTTTGCCCGTATTTATCTTTGGCGGTTACACCCAATCGTATCGGGCCGATATAGCTGTTTGCATCGTAGTATATTCTTGCCTTGCCGGGCGGCACGCTGACGGAGGTGCCGGAAGCGAGGGATGTATTGTTGTACCGGAATCCGCTGACAGACGGGTCGAATTGAAGTGTGAAAGTTTCCCTATAGTCCGCCTCTTCGACGGTCAGATCGAAATACGAGGCGGTATGTGCCGTATTAGCACTAAAGGCGGTGTTGGATATGGTGATGGGGTTCGGAGTCAGGAAATTGGTCGATAGCTGTTGGGTAACCGTTTGCCCGATTTGGTCGCGTACCATGAGCCGCACTCCTGCTTGACCGTTTTGGTTTCCGGATCGCAGGGTCAGCAAAGATGTTTTTGAAGTACCCCCTGAAAGGAAAGGTATCGGTTGGTTGGGAGTGAGTTGTACCCCGTCGAGCAGTACGGTAGGAGATCCGGCCGTCGGATTATACAGGAAACTGTACTGATTGTGCTGATTGTTTGTGCATGTGAATGTCAACATGGAAGGCGCATCTTCGGAGAGTTTGTAATTGGCCAACAACGGAGTAGCCGTTAGTTCTGCCGTCGAAACACGGAAGTCCGTCGGGTTAGCTCCCAGAAGCGTGATGTTCAGGATATAGGATTTATTACGCGTGATATTGAAATCGTTGGTATCGTTCTCACCGGGATATACATTGTAGCAAACGGCTTTCCCGTCATAAGTTCCGGTAATGCGGATATAGGTACTCAATGCCGGTGCTTTTTGGCGGCTTTTCTGGCTCGGAGAGGTTATTTGCGATATGGTTCCCTGACGGTTTTCGAGCATATAGTAAGTGGCCGCTCCTATCGTAGCCGGATAATTTATTACATGGGAAGCGTCTTCCGGTTTACTGGAATTGAAATAAAGACAGCTCGACGGAGCGGAGATTAATTGTATACTTTGTACGGTCAAATGTCCGGCAGCGTTTCCGCCTACGGTATAAGCTATTTGCAATTTGGCACAAAGTCTTACCAGCGAAAGGTTGAACGAGCCGTTACCGGTAACCGTTACGTTTTTACGGCCGGTACAAACCAAGCGGTTGTTTGCTGTAATCTGGCTTTCGCTTGTTGCCGAATAACGGATGGTCAGCAGTTCCTTGTCGTTGCGTTGCCCGAGATCGTAGCCGATATTGCCGATGGCCATAATGTCGTAACTGCCTTTAGGAAGTGAAAGTGCGAGGGTGTTTTTTCCTGACACATAGGCATGACGGACAATCCCCGCTTTCATATTGAAGGCGTAAATATTAACGTCTGTCAGCCGGTTTTCATCTACGGCGGAAAGAGACCGAGTAAGCGTGATATTTTGCTGTGGGGCGAGATCTAAAGAAAGCTCTACCTGGCAGGTTTCCGACGTGGAAGGCTCTGCGGTGTACGGATCTTTTTGACAGGAAATGAAAAGGCTGGCAGGTGTGGCCGCAAGTAGCAATATGGACCATACAGTTATAATAAAACGTTTCATAGACGGTTTTTGATTAAAAAAGGTAAGTAAAGCTCACTTCGCATTTCGATGGAAGCATGTTCCATCGGCGGTAACGGCGGATATATTCGTCGTCGAATTCACCCACATAATGGGCTCGTTTGGTGTCGCGAATATAATAAATGCCTAAGCCGGCCTCTACGCTCAGGTTCCATCGTTTGCTTAGAAGCCATGCATATCCATATGAGATGCCTATCCCGGTAAGCCATCCTTTGGAATAGTGATCGGAGCCTCCAACGTTATAATGTGCATATGCCAAGTGTGCCGCTACGAAATGGCCGGCATACGATTCGTAAAACCAGTGTCGGACACCAGGCTGAACGGCGACGAATTGCATTTGCAGGTTTCTCGTCTTGACGGGATTTCAGTAAGCGGAAATGTCGGCTGTGTATTTGTCGCCGAGCATTGCCTCGAAGCCTGCATTGAGTGTTCCCGTGGTTAGGGCGAGTGTATTGAGTCGTACACCATAGTATTGGGCTTTGACCCCTTGTGAAATGCCCAGAATGACGAGCAGCAGAAGAATCGTTTTTTTTATCATGTTATTTCGTTTGTAAGTGGAAAGTGTATGTGATTCTTATATTTTAAGGTTGTATTACTCCTTGGATCGTCCCAGATATCGTTTTACTGTGCGGATCGCCGGCATAAGTAATTCCTATTCTTTTACGCAACGGATGCTGGCTCCTACAGAACCCAACAATGTGGCTTGCGGATTAATTGTACATCCGAGATCCGCACCGCGGAGCTCCAGCGCATAGGCTTCTCCCCCGTGATAGGTTTGGGGGGTATTGGTCCAGTAATAGCCTTGGCTGCCGGTAAATGAGATTGTGCCGGTACCAGCCAGACGTATTCCGCACATGGGCAGGTAGAAATTATTACCGAAAACAAAGCCACCTTCGTTATAGATTCCTCCGGATGAGAATCCGGCGTCGCTCCATGTCTGACGGTCAGGTACGCGCCAGCCGGGAGGGCACGGGTCATATATCGATTTGTCGTTTTCATCCGAGTAGTATCCGTTGGATGCATTGCCCCACCAGTTGGGGTTGGAAGGTATTACCCAATCTCCGATGTAGGGACCTTCGGGACCGTCCCGTTCTATCCCCGTGATGAAATGTGTCGGGTGAAGGATAGAGTATACGAGTGTATTGCCCCCGATACGTCCTCCGGCATAATCATATTCGTAGCCAGGCGTATAGACTACGGGAAAGGGATTGACTAAGGTTCCCGCAGTACCGACGAAGGGGTCTTTCCTTCCCCATTGGTATAGCATACCCCGAGAGTCGGCGCCGGGAGAGACACCCATTGCCCCAAGGTTACGATCCATGAAGATGCGTCCTCCGAAATTGCGGGCTGTGGCGTCGGGATCATAAGGAGTGACCCAGATATGGTATGACCATTGAAGAATGCTGTCTTTGTCAAAGACGCCGATTACGGCATTTCCCCAATCGCTGCCTGTCGTGAAAATAACGTCCGCTCCATTAGCGTCCGTCGTCCTGATTACCGCACCTTGTTCGATTCCTGTTTCCCACAAGACACGGGCAAAATCGCATGAGTGAAAAGTGGGGGTAATATTAGTTGTCGCTTTGTTGTTTCCTTTTACCCATCCCTTGAAAGCATAGGTTGTGTTCAGTGCAGAGGCAAGGTAGCAATTGGCGGTGCCGATATCGTCTAATCGATTAGCCACAGAGATGCGCTGGGCCACGGTTATGTTATTGTTTGCCTTAAACTTATAAATTTCATCGGTAGACAGGCAGTTGCCCCCCGTAGCCGAAAAGGTGTCCCACCAACCATAGTGGATATAACCTTGTTTTTTTGATTTCATCGTACACTCCGCTCCATAAGGGACGACAAACGTTTCCGTATCCGTGTCGGTTTTATATTCTTCGGAACAGGTAAAGATTACATCTTGAACCCGGGTTTTGATCGATACGTTTTGTGGTGTGGAGAATCGGGCGTAAATTGATGCATAAGACTTTTCCGGGACATAATGGTATACGGGATCACTACTCAAAAGGCGGGTGTACCTTTGATCTGAATACCAGCCTAAAAATGCGCATCCTGCCTTTGGTATGGCTGTTAGTGTGGGATTCTGATCGAGACAACCTATTACCCTGTATTCGTAATCCGAGGTAGTAAACAGTTCGTTGCGTAAGCTGCCTGTTACCTCGACGGTACCCCCGGAAGGGCCGCTTTGAAAGTATCGCGTATAGATTCCTAAGCCGTTGCACCAATCGTGTACCATGGTAAAACGTTGTGAAAAACCATCGGGGTCGGTTACTTCTATCCTGTAATTCAATTCATTGTTATCGGTCGTGAATATGCCGGGATTATAATCCACATCGTAATAAAAATGTTCATCGCCTGTTATTGTGTAATACTGGCTTTGTCTGCCATCGCTATTGATAAATGTTCCGGATTGAAATAAGTCGAATACAATTATAAAAATGTCGTCCGGGTTTGCATTTTCGACACCTATTTCTCCAGTAATACCGTCTCCTCCGGTAAGATAATCCGGAAGTACAGAGTTTTCTTCTTCTCTGATTATAATCCGGTAACTATTCATACGGGTGTCTACTTGATCTGTACCCATAATACGGATCGAGAGATTATATACGGTGTTGCCGTTGACATTGAAATCCGTAGTGTTATTCGAGCCTAAATAGACCTGATAGGTAAACACTTCGGAACCGTGGGTGGCTTTAATTCGCAGGAAGGTTGCGCAGGCAGGAGCATTGGAGGTATTTTTATCATGCTGGTCGGTAATACTTGTATTTTGTCCCTGTGGGTTTGCGGGTATATAATAAGTCCAGTTACGGGCACTTGCGCCGTTCACGGCTTTCATATCCGTATAGAGTGATTTGTTGTCCGGGCAGAGGGTATCGTCCGGTACGAAAGGCCGTATTGTCTGGGGCACCGAGCAAAGTTGTACAGACTGTATGGTAAGGTAAGAAACAGCAGGGTCTACGCTCAGGGAATAATTGATTCGGGCTAAAGAACGCGATACGTGTATCGGAGGCAACGTCACGGAGGCCGCTTCGGATGAGATCGTAATATCCCGTACGCAGGACATGGGAATATCTGATGTATTGTTGTCATAGGAGAATGAGAAATCTGCCGGATTGTTTGTCATTTCATCTTCCAGTTTACGGTGCAGGTTCGCCAGGGCATAGAGCGTATATTCGCCTGCAGGCACAAGAAATTTGAGAGTGCTGCCTGTAGCATAGGCATGCCGAAGTATTCCCGTATTTTTTTCCTGCAGGCACAGGTTGACATCCTGTATGGAGTTTTCGTCTACAGATCGGGTAATTATTTCGGCTTTTTCGGGACATACCGATACGGTAAGCGCGATTGCCCGTCTTCCCATTTCGGGTTGGTCGGTCTGCTCTTTACTGCATCCCATGCCCAAAGGGATAAATAGCAAACAAAGCAACAGATTTCTCATAAATTTGGTCTATTGAAAGTTATTGTCCCAGATTGACGGTTTGCGTGACTGGCGTTTCCCAATTCGCCACAGTGATAACCGCGTTGATATCCTGTCCGACGAGACCGGATATGCTGATCGAAACCCGGTAATATCCGTTGCGTAGAATAGAGCCGTTACCGGATGTCCCGTTAATTTCGCAGGTGTAGGTAATGGGTACCTGGTCGTCAGTGGAAGTGAAGTTCCCATCACGGTCGTATGTGGCGTCAAGAGTCAACAGAACGCGGCTACCGGCAGCGAGAGTGCTGTTTTCGTAGATATAAAACAAATTATTAAAAGCGGACGATGCCTCAACGGGTGCCTGCGCATAAGAGAATGGTGTCCCGGAAGTTTTGACTGGACTTGCGGATATAAGAGATGAACCTCCTGTTGTGCGGGAAATTGTGGTTTTATTGATACGTACTTTGCCGGGATAACGGGTTGAAAAATCCGAAGCCATAGTGGTCTGTACCGCAACTTTGGCTACTACACGTTTTATGGTAATGGGTACGTCTGTGACAGTATTGACCGCGCCTACGGTTTTGGAAAGCATCCCGCTCATTACGAACCCGCCCGTACGTTGGGATTTAGTTGTTACATCGGCAAACGCGCCATTATATGCAGCAGGTTCTTCGTCCATGACTCCGGCCAAAACCGTGGTTGATCCGATGGAAGGTAGGGTACGATTGGCTATTGCATAAAATGAACAGGTAGTTCCTGTGGAGGATCTGGGAAGAGCGAACGTAGCTTTTTTAGCTGATATTTCGGCAGTGCTGAAGTTACGTTGTACGATCAATTTCCCGGAAGGATCGAATACCAGAATGGTCAGAGAGTTGAGCGAGCTTTCCCAACTTTCGGTTGTTGTCGTCTGGTCAAAAAAAGCCCGTGTGGGAACGGCATCGTTGGGCTCTGCAATGAAGGAAACGGTAACGTTGCTTCCATTTACAATGTCTGGTTCGTTGGTCTCTTGAAATTTGGAACAGGATGCCAGTGCGAACAAGGCCATCGTGGCTAAAAGGATGTTTTTCATCGTATAAAAAATTAGGTTTAAAATGTGTTGTATGTCGGTTTTGGATGGCTTACTCGTTTTTATGCGTCGGGCGTCCCATGCGGCGCAGTAATAATGGATTCCGGTCGAAGATGTTTCGGCAGACAGTGATTAGTTCCATGATCAGGTGGTTATACTCACTGCGTTGCACTAAACCATCATCGAGGTTGTATTTTTCAAAAATTTCGCTGCAGGATTGCTCCAGCTCCATGGCAATTCGGCGTTGCCGATTGGGTGGGATCAGGGGAAACTCCGTTGCCAGGATACAGCGTACTGTGTCGAACCGGGAAAAGATTAATCCTTCGTACAAAACAGCATCGGCTTTTGAAATCGCCACCATGGGACCTGCGCCTGCGTGGATGGCATCCTTGTATGTTTCCGCTGCAAGTTCGCTTCGGGTATCGATCAGCCTGACAGCGTGTTCCAGCCGGGGATGTCGTTCATGGATGAAAGCCTCCAGACGCTTGCGGAAATATTGGGAATCGGCGGCATGTTTATTTTTCATCTCTGCGGGATTTAGCCGGCCACGACCTGTATATTTTTACAGGTCGTGGTTCCGGTTCCTGTTTTACATGCGGGCACTCTGCCTCATGCCCTGATTCATGTTTTCTTCCATGAGCGTCGGTTCCGGTTCGGGAATGGGAAACTCTTCCTGTTCGGGAACGGAGAATTGGCCCTGTTGTTTTGTTTGTGAGAAGGTTTGCTCATCCTTTGAACGATACCGGATAAATTCCGAAGAATTGGTTTCGAAGTCGAGTCTGAGATTGTAAGTGTATGGCTCTCCATCTTTGTTTATGAGCTTGCGTCCGTCGATTTCTCCACCAGCCATTAAAGTATCGAACATTTCGGTGGTAAGTTGTTTGCGGATGTGCTCGGGAATATAGAGCTTACTGTAAAAAGGTTTTTCAATGATAAAATTCATTTCGCGTACGCTGAACTGTGCTTCGCCTTTGAATATGTTGTCATCGTTGTAGTAGAGACAGCCTTCCAGCATGATGCGTCCACCATGACTAAGTTCCTCCTTTTGGGCTTTAGAGATTCGTTTGTTGTAGATGAAATCAGGAACGACTACATCCTTCATCGGGACATAGATCATATGATTTGTTCTGCGGTTCAATGCGGCGAAGCAATATTCCCCATTGTGCATGAGGAGCCGATTGAGGGTTTTGCCTGCATACAGAGCTTCTTTTTCGTCTTTGATGAGTTCAATGCGTAAACGCTCGTCTGATTCGTATTCGGGCCGCGACAATGGGGCTTGGTATTGAAAACGAACGCTATCGTTCTCGTCGCGGACGGGACGGATTGCATAATTCCCTTCGAGCTCGGAACACTGGCCATAGGGCAATTTCAACGGGAAAAAGTTTGATGAGTCTTTCCCAAGTTGCAAATCCTGAAGGGTGGTGTCTTTCGGATCCTGAAACATTTTATCGACATCGATACCCAGCGCTTTGGCTTCGGCCAAAGCAGTCTCCATTTCAGGTAAGTCGAAACGGACTTTATTGAGTTTTGCCTGTGAAGTACGGTACTGGCGGGAGGTTTTCAGGCCCTCTACATCTTTGGGATTGTCTGCCAGGCGGAATAGTTTTTCGGCTACCTGGGCTACAAGCCTGAAAGGCACGATGAAAAATTCGGGTACGTCTTTCGGGTCGGCCGCCTGCGCTTTGAAATTAGCCATGAAATTGGCGATGAAATGGCTGTCTTTGCGTTGGTAGAAAGCTGGTTGGTTTTTCAAAGTTGGTTGGGTGGTTACCAGATGCGCCTTCCCTTGCTCCATTTTCATGTCGCTTACCACTTCCACTTTCCCGTCTTTGGGATAACGGACGAGCACGGTTTCTTTGTAAGGATCGGGATGAACCGGAGTCTGTTCCTGTGAATTGTTTTTGTTCTCTTGCTTTGCCATAATTGAAATTTGTTAGAAGGTTTAAATGAATTTGTTTTGCTAAAGTATAATACTGGTTATGTGATTGTTCTGTTTTGCAAGGTGTGGCACTCTCTGGCACTCTCTGGCACTCTGGAGATTGTTATTTGGCAGGCGGTGTACGGGGTTTTGGAATGAGTTTGCTCAGCTCGGGATCGGCCTTGATCCGGGCCATTTCGTCCGTAATAATCTGGTTTACCTCCCGGCGGATGCGCTGATAATTCGCTTCGATTTGTTGCTCCATACAGTCGTTGCCTTCGGCATCCCGGAAATGAGATATTTCCGGAATAGGTACATAAGCGGCTGTTTCCCGTTTCAGTTTTTCGCTATCCACTACAATTTGGCAGTGAAATATCTTTTGTTCGATTTTCTCATCGAAATTGTCGGCTACCGCCCCGACGAACATGCCTTGCGAAAGGTTCGAAATCTTAGACGCCGGAATCAGGCTTTCCAGTTGGGTGCTAAGCGATGTGGAAGTTTGTTCGGGGGATATGGAGACTGATTCGCGCTTTTGAAGCACTTTGCCGAATCGTTCCGACAGGGTTTTAGCCGTCTCTCCGACCACCTGGCCCGCGAAAATATTACCGACGGTATTTTGAATCACTTTGGATTCCTTGTCACCATAGTCGCGCGTGAGCTGCGAATAATCTTGGAATCCCAGGCACACGGCCACCTTGTTGGATCTTGCGGTGGCGATCAGGTTATCAAGACCACGAAAATATATGGTGGGCAACTCATCGATTATGATGGAGGATTTCAGTTTACCCTTTTTGTTGATTAACCTTACGATGCGGCTATTGTAAAGTCCCAAGGCCGCCGAGTAGATATTTTGACGGTCGGGGTTATTCCCTACGCATAACACTTTGGGATTGTCTGGGTCGTTGATGTCCAGACTGAAATCGTCGCCGCTCATTACCCAGTACAGTTGGGGGGAGATCATTCTCGAGAGCGGGATCTTTGCGCTGGCTATCTGGCCTTGCAACTGGTCTTGGGCTCCTCCTCTTCATGCATCCATAAATGGGCTGAGGTAGTTTTCCAGAGCAGGATAAGAGGTTAGGATCACAAACAGGTCTGCGTATTTTTTATTCAGGAGTTCTATGGCGTGGGGGAACGTGCAAAAAAGGCCGTTCTGATAAATTTTCAGATACCATATAATAGCGGCCAGCAGGATGATCGGGCTTTCTACAAAGAAATCGCCCTGTTTGGTAATCCAAGTTTTATTGAGATTCAGCATAATTGTGTATGCCGACTCATAAGCATCCGAAATATCGGTCATAAAGGCCGGATTGATCGGATTACAGCGGTTCGAACGTCTCGGATCGTCAAAATTTATGACGTAAAATTTCGGCGGTTTTTTATAACAATGCAGGTGGGTCCGCAGATGGTTATACGCTATGGTCGAAAGATCGTCGAATTTAAAATCATAAATGTACATGGCGAAGCCTTTCTCGATCTGTTGCTTAATGAACGGATTGATGACACTGTGAGTTTTTCCGCTGCCCGGCGATCCGATGACGGCAACTGAGCGAAAGGTATTTACTACGTTTATTCATCCCTTATTCCATTTCTTTTTGTAGTAAAACAGCATGGGAAGGTTGACGGAATATTCGTTAGTTATCAGACGGGTTTCCTGTGCAAAGCTTTCATTTTCGTTGTTAAATGGGTCTTCCAGCATTTGGTTATGAAAGAGCCGTCCGATCCAGATGCCCGCTGTCAGCAGACAGATGTAGCCTCCCGTAAGTGTAGTGGTGTAAAGAAAACATCGTAGGGTGATGGGGCCTGGCATTAGCAGCAATGGGCCGTTAAAGAAAAACAGACTGATTCCTGCGATGCCGCAGAGGATGATTCGGCGGCGTGTAATCAGTTCGCTTTTAACGCTTCGGGTACCGATGCACGAAAGTGCCACGAACAAGATGCAGAACAGTTTGGTATATAAGGGTGAGGTAAAAAGGCCCGAAGTGCGCTGGAATCCCTGCAAGATGCGGTCGAGAATTCCGAACGTTCATCCCGCACTTTCTATTCAGCGATAGCAGAACCAATAAATATGGATGACGAGCAGCAGGATGCTGATGGCCCGCATAAATTGAATGACTTTGGCAAGTCCGCGCAAATCGTCTTCGTGTTGCATGAAATGTCTGTTGTAAGGTTTCGGGGCAAAGATAACCGAGACTGTTTTGCGTGGTACTGTTTCCGGCAGGTTGACACTCTCTGGCACCTTCTGGCACTATGAAAGCATTTTTAAATGGGGCTGGAACGGCGGAAACAGCCGGAGAAAATTGGCGAAAATTGTCTTTACCGGCTGATTGAAGTGTTCTTGGTCAGCAGGTATTGTTAATATTATTGATATCGGACCGCAACTAAATAATAGAGTACATTTTAATCATTTTTGGCTCATTTCGATAAAGGTTTCACGGAGCTTGTCGAGAAATGAAGTCAGTTTTGTATTGCGGTTCAGAGCTGCGTTTCGCAATACATCGTAATTTGTTAGTGAAACGTTAAATGCCCACTCGGCAATGCGGATCAGTGTTTTCAAACGTGCTTTTGTTTGGCCATCTTCGTAAAAGACGTTCATTCTGTGCACTGTAGCTATGATAGACACCAGATCGGTAAGATTGTAGTCTTTCGAAAGATGTAACGGTGAAGGTGGTTGGGAAGATTTGTCGATTGATAAAGCGGGATACGAGAGGCATAACAATCCGATGCGTACTTCACATTGGATCGTGCCGAGAGCTCTTTCGTAATAAATCTTTGCAAGGTTCTTTTTATATGGCATGTTTTCGAAAAACGGACGCATGCTTTCCAGTTCGACATGGGTGTAGCTTAGCGTTCGTAGTAATTTCGGCGAGCACCCTGGTGTTGACAGGTTTTCAAGTTGTTGGGTAAATATTTGCCACGCTTCGAGCCATTCATTTTCATGCGTTGCATTTTCGGGATACCGAATCGCATCCTTTAGCATGAGCACCAGTTTCGTTTTGGTTAATGTTTCCATAATTCGTGGTTTTAAGTACGTGAATAATAGTTTAACGCATAAACATTGGAATAGGATGTTTTATGTTTTTCGGTACAAACAACCAGTTGTAAAATGGGATAAGGGCTTTTCGTCGACAGACGAAAAGCCCTTATATGGGAAGATACAAAGCGTTTTTGTCCACCATTCCCCGTTCATAGGAAGGGGAACTTTAGGCAGTGAATTAAGTACAATGCTGCCTTGGAGGGTTAATGCGTAGCTTGCGACTTAAAACGTTTAAATTATTTAACATATATAGATTCCTGCTTCGGAATCTCCCGGAGCTTTGCTTGTTCATTATTTTTTGACCTGAATTATTGGTTTGTTGTTGGTTGTATACCTACAAAGTTAAAATTTCTTAATATTTTTGTTTCTGTTTTTTATTCTTTTTTTATATAATCTTAAAGATTTTCATGTAGATGCTTTTTTATTTGCGGCGGCGTTTCTTTTTCTTTTTCTGCAATCGCATCCATTCTTCGTATGGATCCGGAGCGGTAGCCTCGTCGAGTAGTTCAGCCAAGGGGTCGAACACAGGATATGGTTTCTGTGGTATTGATATTTCCTCCCATTGCGGGATGGCGGTTTGTAAAGTTGGTTGCTGTTGAATGGGACTTTGGCGCGTTGTTTTCGGTACTTCTGCTGGTGGTTTGCCGAGAAAAAGTTCTTCAAAGCGGTTGGCCGCAAATTCTTTGCCTAACCTCGATCCGTTCAGCACTAAATGGTTGTGATGATCGATAAAAGTAACCCCGTATATACGTCCTTGTTCGTTTCGGTGAAACCGGACGGCCAGTTTAGCTGGTCGTAGCATCGTTGAAAATTCTTCGGGAGTACGGGCAATACGCATTATTTCCCGGATAGTTCCCCGGATAGCCTGCAATATGGCCGGATTGTCTTTAAGTCGTTTTTTCGTTTTCTCATAGTGGTTTTGCAGGGCTTTATAACCTACGTCGCGTCCGATGCGGCTTGATTTTATGGGTTTACCGATACGTTCTCCCTCGTCGTCGAGTGCCCCGTAAATGACACCTTTATAAGACCTGCCTTCTACTTCCCCAACGCATTCTTCTACGTTTATGTTGAACAGGTTCAGCAGAGTGTTGAATTCTCCGCGCGAGCAAAAATCGTAACGGTCCATCAGGTTGCGAATCACCGATGCGAACTGAGCTTTAAGGTTGCCCCTGACGTATTCGACTTTGCGCAGTTCCTCAAAGGTTTTTTGTTCCTGGCCCGGGATAGTAGGAATCAGCCCGAACTTCGTTTCGATCTCTTGGGTAAGGGCCATTGAGCGATTTTTATAATAACGGAGGTCCACATGGCTGCCGTCCGGACGAATGCATCCCGATATGACATGCAGATGGGTGCGGTCCGTATCGTTATGGCGAAAAATGACATAAGGCTGGTCGCGGAATCCCATGTGGTCCATATAATAATGGGCGATTTCCAGTAGAGTGTTGTCGTTGAGTTTATCTTTAGGATTGGGGTTCAGCGATACATGGAATACAGGCTCTTTGACCCGGGTGCGGGGATGCGAAAGGTATGGGCGCATAGCCTCGGCCACTCCGCGTATATCGAGTCATCCATCGATGGGCGTAATCGGAAGGTTATGGCATAGGAGAGCTGTAGCTGTTCCGTTGTCAACTTTAATCTTATTGTAGAAAAGCACGCCCGATACCTGGCGGCCGAGGTTTATTCTGGCAACCATTTTTCATGCAGTTCTTTGCTCAGGGAAGCGATTTGCTCGCTGAGGGCTTTGAGTTGGCGTGTATAGCTTACCAGCATCGAGAGTTGGACGGGGATTGTCTTTTCGGAAAAGTGCGTATTGACCTGTTTGACAATTTGATTGTAATTGTTCCCGATCCGGGAGAATTGCCAGTAAAAATCATTCAGGCGAGCGACATACCGTGCAGCGGAAGGGTCGCTTTTAAAGACGCGGAGTTCTCATCCGAAGAGCCGGGCGAGGATGAAATGAGATATGTTGCCGGTGCATCCGGCCTCTTCGAGCATTTGCCTGAAGCGGGTATTTTGCTCACTTGTGAGTTTGAAATTGTACCTGTGAATCTTGGGATCGACCTCTTTGGGTCTTCCCGGTTTTCCGTTTGCCATTGTATTTTTCTCTTTTTTGGTTCCACGACTTCGGAGTGAGACCCAGCCCGCCGATTTTCGGCGGGCGTTTTTGTATGCCGGAAATATTTCCGGCATACAAAAACACAGCTCGCTATCGGCAGGCGCCGATAAAATCCGCTTCCACAGCGGATTCCTGCAGTGGCGGCCCTTGGGCCAGCCGCTCAGAGCGGGATGGTTCACTCATCGGTGCAATGTTACGTATAAAAAATCCGCTGACCAAAAAACAAAAGGTGCCAGAGAGTGCCAGAGGGTGCCTGATTGTCCGGAGGGGTACAATTACCTTCTCGTCCCTGTTTCTTTGCGCTGGAAGCCTCGGGTGCATGCCTTGTTGAGATGACACCCTGTGCAATCGGTGCATGCATTGCTTTCGATTCAACCGATGCACCTGTGTCGTGCAATGCATTCATTGAAACCATTGCATGCAATGCAATCCGTTCAACAGGCGCACCGGCATCACGGCCTGCACATCCTGCATAGGGAGCGTCGAATGCAATGGATGGTAGTGCAGGTATCAGGGAGCGGTTTTTAAAAATGTCAAACTTTAAATCATATGCTATGAAACAAAAACCTCATTACATCTCTATCTGCAACCAGAAAGGCGGTGTCGGCAAATCTACCTTTACGGTTCTGTTGGCCAGTCTGCTGCATTATCGTATGGGCCGCCGTGTTTTGGTGGCCGATTGCGATTACCCGCAATGGAGCATTCACGACCAGCGCAAGCGGGAATTGGAATTGATGGACCGTACCGATTACTATAAACTGATGATGATGCGTCAGTGGAAAACTTGCGGGCAGAAGATCTGGCCGGTGCTTGAGTGCAAGGCGACCGAAGCGGTCGAAACTGTGGAACGCTTTCTGGCAAAAGAAGATCGTCCGTTCGATTATGTGTTGTTCGATTTGCCGGGTACTGCCGCCACTGCCGGCGTGTTGCGGCTGGTATCTTCTCTTGAGTACCTGTTTATTCCTATGAAGGCGGATAAATTTGTCATGGAGAGTACGATCACTTTTGCCCGTATGGTAACAGAGACGTTCATGGTCGATCCGAGTTCCGCCACACGGGGGGTGCACCTGTTCTGGTCGATGATCGACGGACGCGAGCGGACGGGGTTATATGAACAGTACGGCAAGGTGTTGGAATCGTTCGCTTTGCCTGTTATGCAAACCCGGATTCCTTTGCGTACCCGGTTCAATAAGGAACTGGTCGCTGGTGGCGGCCCGGTGTACCGTTCGACGCTCTATCCGGCAGACAAGGCTTTTGTTAGCGAGAGTCGTTTGGATGCCCTTGCGCAAGAGATGTGTTCTGTAATCGAAGAATCCCGGTAATCATGGCCACGAGACAACCCTCTGCGGAGCAGATCGATGAAATGCTGCTGCAGGAACTGACCGGGCGTAAAGACGCCAAAGGGTCGGTATTGGATACGGCATCTGTGTCGCCGGATCAGCAGAACCGGGACGAGGTAGCTCCTATAAAAGAATCGCCTGCGCTTCCTTCCCATGCGCATACCACACGTCATGCAGATTTGTCTTCGCCCTATGAGGAGATGTTCTTGAAAAAGCTGCCGGTTCGTAATCGAAGTGCCATTTATATCGGAGGCGAGACAAAAGGTAAGCTGATGGAAGTTGTGCGGCGGTTAGGTTGGACGGATATCTCCGTGAGCTCTTTTGCGGAAAATATTCTTTCGCATCATTTGGAATTGTTCCGTCAGGAGATTAACCGTCTGCATCGGTTGCACAATACGAAAGATATCCTTTAGTCATGGAAACCGTTATATATGCTTTTGTGGCACTACTCGCAGGTTACCTATATATAGATAAATTTCTGTTTAAAGGACAATTAGGTCGGTTATTCCTGCAAGGCTGCATGGAGTTCTTTTTTAAAAGGACTGCATCTGATTCTAACCCCCCGGAGAAGGTTTCCGAAGTTCCCGGAACGACCGGGCCGGGGGAGATCGTCTCTTCTACAGAGAGCCTTGTTGTGGAAAAAAGGTATGGAGAGTGCCATGAGGTGCCTGACAGTGCCAAACTCCCAAAAACAGAATCAAAAGAGGACGGAAGCGGTATTTTTACTTCCGAAACGGGATCGGAAAACTTGTCCGAGGCGTTTGAATGGCGGGCTCCGTCTTTTCCACGGCAACAAATGACGGTTCCTTCGAGGAACGAGCTTACCCTGCGGTGGGAAGATGCCGATTTTGCAGCGCGATTTATCCAGCGAGATGACGAAAGCGGGGAGGTCGATTTGATCGAGATACCCGACATGGAACAACTCCGGCGCGAGATAGCCTTGAAGTTGGAGAGCATTCAGGATGAGGAAATGCGCCGGGAGATGGAACCCACCGATGAAGAACGCTACGGATTGGATGATTTCGATACCGGAGCATACACATAATGTTAAACCTAAAACTGAAAAAGATGGAAAAAACGGGCTTTTTTAATTCGAGCTGAACAGTATCAGCGTGAACCTGCTAAGAGTGACGGCCACAGGCCGTCCTCTTTTTCCGGGGAGCGGTCTGTGGTTTTTATGAACCAATAAAAAACACAGACGTTTATGAAAAAAAAATTATGGCTAACGTTTTCTTTGTCCTTGTTCGTTACGGCAATGGCATGGGCCGAGGGGAACGGCAATCAGGGTATCATTGATGCCACTTCGATGGTAACGTCCTATTTTGAGCCTTTGACCAAACTGATTTATGCAGTAGGAGCGGTTGTCGGTTTAATTGGGGGAATTAAGGTTTATCAAAAGTTCAGCAGTGGCGATCCCGATACCTCGAAAACGGCGGCCAGTTGGTTTGGCGCTTGTATCTTTTTGATAGTCGCGGCTACCGTGCTCCGGTCTTTTTTCCTGTAAGCGATGGCTGAATACAATATCAATAAAGGTATTGGCAAAGATGTGGAATTCAAAGGTTTGCGAGCGCAATACCTGTTCATTTTCGCCGGCGGTTTGTTGGGGGTTTTCATCTTGTTTGTCGTGATGTATTTAACGGGAGTTCCTACAATGATTTGTATCGTCATAGGTGTTTGCCTGGGCACGCTACTGGTGTGGATCACTTTCCGGATGAACCGCAAATACGGGGCCTACGGACTGATGAAGGCGGCGGCGGCCCGGTACCATCCCCGCCGGATCGTTCACCGTAAGCGTATCGGACGTTTACTCCGGGAGGGAATATCCAATCGTTCATTAATTTCTAATTCTTAACCATGAGAAGCATATTAAAAACCGCAAGTCTGGAGAGTCGCTTTCCGCTGCTCAGCGTGGAAGAGAATTGCATCATCAGTAAAGGCGGTGATGTCACGGCGGCTTTTGCCGTGGAACTTCCCGAAATTTTCACCGTTACAGGAGCCGAATACGAAGCCTTGCAAAGTGCATGAGCCAAGGCCCTGCGTGTTCTGCCCGATTACACAATCGTCCATAAGCAGGATTGGTTTACCGAGGAACGTTGCAGGCCCCAGCAAGGAGAGCATGAGCGGTCGTTTTTACAGCGATCTTTTGAGCGACACTTTAATGAACGGCCCTACCTGCACCACGCGTGCTACCTGTTCATCACCAAGACGACGCCGGAGAGGATGCGTTCCCAGAGTAATTTATCGTCTTTATGCCGGGGATTTATCGTGCCGCAGGAAATTCGGGACCCGGATGTTGCAGCCCGTTTTCTGGACGCTGTGGGACAGGCAGAAAGTATCTTGCGCGAAAGCGGTTTTATTAAACTTCGGCGACTGACCACCGATGAGATCGTCGGCACATCTGGGCGTCAGGGCCTGCTCGGACAATATTTTACGCTCAGCCGGGAGGAACAAACCCCTTTGGAGGATATACGGCTCGATCCGGGACGTATGATGGTTGGCGACAAGATTCTTTGCCTGCATACCCTGACCGATTTGGATGACCTGCCTCAAAGTGTGGGAACGGATATGCGCTACGAACGGTTTTCTACCGACCGGAGCGATTGCAGGCTGTCGTTTGCGGCTCCCTTGGGACTGCTTCTTAGCTGTAACCATATTTATAATCAGTATATATTTTTGGACAATGCCGAAGCTACGCTCAAGCGTTTTGAGCGTATGGCCCGCAATATGAATTCGTTGTCGAAGTACAGTCGTTCCAATGCGGTGAACCGCGAATGGATCGATCTCTACCTGAGCGAAGCCCATGTGGGGAGCCTGTTACCGGTACGTTGTCATTGCAATGTAATTTCATGGGCCGAAAGCGAAGAGGAACTCAAACGGATCCGCAACGAGGTCGGGGCACAACTCGCCCTAATGGGGGCAACCCCGCATCATAATACCGTGGATACTCCGGCCCTGTTCTGGGGCGGTATTCCCGGAGGCGAAGCTGATTTTCCCGCCGAGGAAAGCTTTTACACCTTTCTGGATCCTGCGCTATGCTTTTTTTCTGCAGAGACTGCTTATCGAAGCAGCCCGTCGCCCTTCGGAATTAAGATGGTCGACCGGCTTACCGGGGTGCCTGTTCATTTAGACATTTCGGATCTTCCAATGAAAAAAGGGCTGATTTCTAACCGAAATAAATTCTGTTTAGGCGGATCAGGAACGGGCAAGTCATTTTTTGTCAACCATTTAATGCGTCATTATTATGAGCAAGGGGCCCATACTGTAATCGTGGATACGGGTAATTCCTACAAAGGTCTTTGTGAGCTTATCAATAAAAAAACTCACGGACAGGACGGTATCTATTTTACATACACGGACGAGGACCCGATCTGTTTTAACCCATTTTATACCGATGACGGGGTATTCGACATTGAGAAACGCGAATCGATCAAGACGCTGATTCTCACGCTATGGAAGCGCGATACGGAGGCTCCGACGCGGGCCGAGGAGGTTGCCCTTTCCAATGCGGTAAGCCTCTATCTGGAAGAGTTGAAAAAAAATCCCGATCTGGTTCCTTCGTTCAATACGTTTTACGAATTCGTTGGCAGTGACTATCGTCGCCTGTTGCGTCAAAAGAACGTGCGTGAAAAGGATTTCGATCTGGACGGGTTTTTAAATGTGCTGGAACCCTATTACAAAGGCGGTGAGTACGACTATTTGCTCAATAGCGACAAACAGCTCGACTTGCTTTCCAAACGCTTTATTGTCTTCGAATTGGATAATGTGAAAGATCACAAAATTCTTTTCCCGATTGTGACCATCATCATTATGGAGACTTTCATCAATAAGATGCGGAGGTTAAAAGGTGTCCGTAAAGTTATCCTAATCGAAGAAGCATGGAAAGCAATTGCCAAGGAAGGGATGGCCGAATATCTGAAATACCTCTATAAGACCGTCCGCAAGTTTTTCGGTGAAGCCATTATCGTTACGCAGGAGGTCGATGACATCATCAGCAGTCCGATCGTAAAGGAATCCATTATTAATAATGCAGACTGTAAAATCCTGCTCGACATGCGTAAATATATGTCGAAGTTCGACGGTATTCAGGCGCTTTTAGGGTTGTCTGAAAAGGAAAAGTCTCAGATTTTGTCTATCAATCTCTCTAACGATACTTCGCGTCTGTATAAAGAAGTCTGGATCGGATTGGGCGGTGTGCAAAGCGCCGTTTATGCAACGGAAGTGAGCGCTGAAGAATATTTGACGTACACCACCGAAGAAACCGAAAAAACCGAAGTCTTCGCCCTGGCGGATAAGCTCGGGGGCGATTTGGAGGCGGCTATCCGCCAATTGGCTCAGAAACGCCGTGGCGAGTAACCTGAAAAATACTATGATGAAAAGATGAAGAACGAAAGGGTTGCTGTGTCTGATATTGGTGCTAAGTGTCGGCACGATGCTCGTTTGCCGCCGACAGCAGCGAACCCGGGCACTCGAATCCCTATGCGGGACATGGGAAGCCGTACTTCCCCGGGGAATGTTGGTAATCGCCCGTGACGGGAACCGTTTTACTGCCTCGCTTTACGGCCCCGGTTGACGAGGAAAGCGGCATCGGTACCTGTTGCGCCGCGGGCGCTATCCTTATTGGGTAGAGGACGGGAAGCGGGTGGAACTCCTTTATATCTCTGTCCGGGACAACCGGTTACTACTGTGGCCGGGCGGTACTTACCTACGATGTAACCACAACCAAATATTAACCAAGTAAAAACAAGAACCATGAAAAAGAGAAACGGAATTCCGGCAGGCTTCAGTGATGCATTAGACCGGATTAAACGACAAAATTCGGATGAGAATATTTTACTGCAGGGAGTAGCCCATTTAGTAGCCCTGACTCGCTTCGACGGCATCTGCGGTAGCTGGATCGCTTCCGAGAACAGTTATTCATTATTGATACAACGCTACGGGGGAGGTTTCCGTCTATTGTTGACCGACAATACGCATTGTTACAAAACCATCGTATGCGATATGACGGCAACGCTGTCTGGTGAGCGCCTGATGATCTCGGATGACGGCATGGGGGCCCCGGGCGGAGAGGTAAAGCTCAACGAGGCGGGTAACGAACTGCACTGCGGCGCCTATGGGGTATTCCGTTCGGAAGAATGTTTGCTTCGTGAAGAGTTGCAACATGAACTGGATTTTGCACTTAGAGCGTCGGACGATGAGGAACGGTAAGCGGAATCTTTCGATTCTGGGTCTATGCGATTCGATGATACACATGCTTTCGAGTCTGCGTACGGAATACCTGGCCCAGACTGCCTCGTTGCAGGAATTGATGTGCGGGGAATGGATACGTGAAGGCAGTATCGTTTCCTATCGTATTTACGAAGAAAAAGGAGCGTATATGATCGAAGAACGTTACGGCAACCGGATCAACGACCGTGTGAAATGTTTTCCGGATGAGATCCTCGAAGATGAAAAGGGAAATCTATACACAAAGGGGACGGAACGGGCGCTGGGTTATGACCGGGATCGGGATATGTTATTGACGGAAAATCTCGGAGAGTTTCAACGAAAAAAGGAGTAAAAACATGAAGTATAAGATCATTTTATTATGGGCGCTTCTCATCATTTGAAGCGCCGGGGCCGTACAGGCCCAATGGGTGGTGTCGGACCCTTCGAACCTGGCTCAGGGCATCGTCAATTCGTCGAATGAGATGGTACAGACCAGCTCCACGGCCCAGACAATGTTAAAGAGCTTTCAGGAAACCCAGAAGATTTACCAGCAGGGCAAAAGTTATTATGACAAGTTAAGAGCGGTAAGCAATCTGGTACGCAGTGCCCGTAAAGTTCAGCAATGTATTTTGCTCGTAGGTGAAATATCCGACCTGTATGTCAATAATTACCAGAAACTGTTATCCGACCCTCATTTCACCGTCCTCGAGTTGTCGGCCATTGCTTCGGGATATACACGCCTGTTGCAGGAAGGAACGTATGTGTTGCGCGATTTGCAGGATATCGTCAACCCGACCGATCTGTCGATGACCGATAAAGATCGCCTCGATGTGGTGGACAAGAGTTATGCGGAGTTGAGTCGGCTCAGGAACCTGACATCGTATTTCACACGTAAGAATATCGGGGTGGCTTTGCTTCGGGCTCGCAAGGAGGATGATATGAAGCGGGCGATGGCTTTGTACGGCACTGATGCTGAGAAATATTTCTAACTTTTAAACCGAACCGCTATGCCTCTTCCTTTGGTAACGTTCGAAAGCCTGCACGGAATTCTGCGTACGCTTTTCGAAAAAATGATGCCCTTATGCGGTAAGATGACGGCCATCGCTTCGGCTATCGCCTGTATCGGGGCGCTACTCTATATTTCGTACCGCGTCTGGCAATCCATCGCCCGGGCGGAACCCATCGATGTATTCCCCTTGCTCAGACCCTTTGCGTTGTGTATCTGTATCGTGCTGTTCAAGCCTTTGGTACTGGATGGTATCGGAGGAATTATGACCCCGGTGGTTAATGGTACCCATCAGATCCTGACGGGACAGACTTTCGATATGAACGAACACCAGCGGGCGAAGGATCAGCTCGAGAAAGAAAACATGATGCGCAGTCCCGAAACCGCATATATAGTCGACGATGAAGAGTTCGACCGTCAGATTGCGGAATTGGGAATGTCGCCCGACGACTTTAATACCATGCAAAATATGTATGAAGACCGTATCGGATTTGGGTTCAGGTCGTTGGTGGTCGAAGCTTTCAGGTGACTGTTGGAGATCATTTTCGAAGCCGCATCGCTGGTTATCGATACGATTCGTACTTTCTACCTGGTCGTATTGGCGATTCTCGGGCCGATTGCTTTTGCCATTTCCGTTTATGACGGTTTTCAGGCTACCTTGACTCAATGGTTTGCCAAATATATAAGTGTTTATCTGTGGTTGCCCGTCAGCGATCTGTTCGGTGCCGTATTGGCCCGCTTACAGGTATTGTCTCTGCAGAAGGACATGGAATTGATGTCGACCGATCCTTTCTACTTCTTCGATGCCAATAACGCGGTCTATCTCGTCTTTTTGGTGATCGGCATCTGCGGCTACTTTACGATTCCGAGTGTGGCTTCATGGATCGTGCAGGCGAGCGGTTTCGGTTCTTACAATAGAATGGTTACCCGTACCGGGTCCGCTATCGGCAATTATGCCGCCGGTATGGCCGGGGCGGCTGCAGGTAACGCTTGGGGGCATATCAAACAAGTATTCAGCGAAAAGGGAAAAGGCGGCTCGGGAGGCAGTTCGGGGGGCGGCTCGCAGTCGCAACAAACAAAACAATTGCCTCCTACTAAAAAAGCATAATCTATGGAATTTAAAGCACTTAAAAATATTGAAAGCAGTTTTCACCAGATACGGCTGTTCGGCCTCATATTCTTGGTGTGCTGTACGCTGTTGACTTTGCTGGCCCTGTGAAAGTCGTACAGTTTTGCGGAAGCGCAACGTCAGAAAATCTATGTTTTGGATCAGGGGAAAAGTCTTATGCTTGCTCTCTCGCAGGACTTGCAACAGAATCGTCCTGTGGAAGCCAAAGAGCATGTACGGCGTTTTCACGAACTTTTTTTCTCCCTTTCGCCCGATAAAAGTGCCATCGAGGGCAATATCAACAGGGCGCTGATCATGGCGGATAAAAGTGCGTTGAGCTACTACAAAGACCTGATGGAAAAGGGATATTTCAACCGTCTGATTGCCGGTAATATCATTCAAACGGTGGCCGTAGATAGTGTTGTTTGCAATTTTAACCGCTATCCCTATGGAGTAAAAACTTACGCCCGCCAACGTATTTTACGGGAAAGTTCCGTTACGGAACGTTCGCTGGTAACGACCTGTCAATTAATCAATGCCTCACGATCGGACGGGAACCCGCAAGGATTCCTGATCGAAAAACTGACAATTATTGAAAATAAAGATTTGGGAACTTATGACCGCTAATGAATGGAAAAAAGTGCCACGCGCACTTTACGAGCATGCGCTCGGAAAATCGAAAGGATATCTCGAGAGCCGCACACCGCGTCAGCGGATAGCAATCGTGTTGTGTATGCTCATATTATTGCTCGCGCTCGAAATATGGTTCGTGTGGCATGGCTGTTCGGGCGTTGAGATCGGAGGCCACGTGGAACCGGTTCAACCTATTAATCCTTAACGCATATGGCAGAGAATAAAGACAAAGGGAAAAATCCCGCAACCGGAGGAGATACGTCCCAAGCGGGCGATCCCCGCAAACAACAGCAAAAAAAGACAATACTGGCGGCTCTTGTGCTACTCGTACCCTTTTGTCTGGCGATGTATTTCATCTTCGGAGGCAGTAACGCTCAGGAAGAGGTTCCGGGCGGCAGCGGCATCAACCTGTCTGTGCCCGATGGCCGTAGCAGCGGGATCGAGGCTACCAAGCAGAAAGCATTGGAACGGGTACAGGCCGAGCGGCAACAGCAGGAGAATACGCTTTCGTTCGATGGCAATGCTTTTTCATTACTGGACGAGGCACCACCCCAAACGGCGGATAAAGAGACTTCCATCGGACGTTCCCGACAGGCTTACCGGGAAGCGACGTTGCAGATGAATGACTTTTATAATTCATCGCGCTCAAATAATGCTGAAGTAGAGGAACTAAAGAAACAGGTAGCCGAACTTTCCGCACAACTTGAGCAGCAGTCGGCTCCCCAAGTGCCCGATCCGGTAGAGTTGGCAGAGAAACAGTACGCTTTGGCCGCGAAATATTTCGGTACGGGAGTTCGTGATGAGGGTGCATCCCGGCAACTGTCCGCCTCGGTCACAGGGAAAAACGAGGCGCTTGCAGTGCGTGGCGTTGCGGATAATCCCGTTTCGACCCTTTCCGCCCCGTTGCCGGATTCCCTATTGATGCGCGAGTTGGGGCGTGAGCGCAATCTGGGTTTCAATACGGCGGTAGGTGGAACGCCTGCAGCCACCCATAAGGGCATCCGTATTTGCGTGGATGAGGATCAGACGCTCAGCAGCGGTGACCGCATCCGTCTGCGTCTATTGGAATCTATGTATGCAGGGGGGATTATGATTCCGGCCGGCACCGTACTTTTCGGCCATTCGGGTATTGCCGGTCAGCGGATGAAAGTTGTGGTTACGGAAGTGGAATACCGGGGGGATATTATCCCGGTAGAATTGACCGCACATGATCTGGACGGGGCCGAAGGGCTTTACGTACCGGACTCACAGGAGCGCACGGCTGCTAAAGAAGCTGCGGCCAGTATCGGTTCCGGGCTCGGCACCAGTATTAGTTTTACGAGAAGTGCCGGCCAGCAGGTAGCGATGGACCTTGTGCGGGGCGTGATGACCGGGGGAACGCAATATTTGGCTTCCAAGCTGCGCGAGGTAAAGGTTTCCGTCAAGTCGGGCTACCAATTGTTGTTAATTTCAAAAGAGTAAGCGTATGAATAAATTATTTGGCATATCAGCCGTTTTGTTATGCTGCCTGCAGGTGGCGTCGGCGGCTGCAGGGACGCTCCCTGGGGAGCGTCCCGTAACGACCCGTAAGGTGGAGGTGGCCTTTAACAAAACGGTTCATATCCTGTTTCCAGCGGCAGTCAAGTATGTTGATTTGGGCAGTACCGACCTATTGGCCGGCAAAGCCGACGGCGCCGAAAATGTGATCCGTGTCAAAGCGGCGGTGCGGGGTTTTCAGGGAGAAACCAATTTCTCCGTGATTACCGCGGACGGTATTTTCTATTCCTTCACGGCCACTTATTCCGATTCGCCTTCGGAGTTAACCGTCGAGATGGAAGATTGGCTGCACAAGGATCCTTACGGCAATTTTGCCTCGCAACAGGCTTATGTGCAGTTGCCCGAGCTGGGCGAGCAGACCCCGTTGATCGTGAACCGGGTAATGTATACGATCTACAAACAAAACGCCCGGCCTATTAAGACGATCGGAAGCAAGCGTTTCGGGGTTCAACTGTTATTGAAGGGGTTGTTTGTGCATGAGGATTTATTCTATTTCCATATTTCGTTGCGCAACACCTCCAAGGTGGATTACGATATCGATCGCATCCGTTTCCGCATAGCCGACCGTAAGGTTGCCAAACGTACGGCGGTGCAGGAGACCGTTCTCGAGCCGGTACGAACTTTCAACCAGACCATGCAGGTAAAGGCCGGGGAAACCCTGCGCAATGTGTATGCTTTTCCCAAGTTTACGATTCCGGACGATAAAGTATTGATCATGGATATTTTCGAACGTAACGGGGGGCGTCATCAGTCTTTCATGGTACAGGAGACCGATCTGGCCGGGGCGCAGGAGGTAAACGAATTGAAACTCCGGTAGCCATGGGAAAGATCATTTCGTTATTGTTCGGGGTTTGCCTGCTGATGACGGCAAATCCGGTTTCGGCCCAACGGGGATTACCCGGGCAGGTGGGCTTAGGCATCCAAATGGGGACCGTGGACGGACTGTTGTTTCGTGACAGCCACCGGGATTACCGTTTCTGGGGCGCGTTGGAACTGACGCGTTACAACCGCCGCCATACCTACTGGAATTTTTCGGCAGAATGCCTGCGAAAAGATTACCTCTACCGGGGAATAACCGGAGACCAGGTTGTTCCGGTAGCCCAGTTCACCGCTGAGACAGGCTATAATTTCCCCCTGCTTTCAGACCGGGGACGCCATGTTTCGCTGGTGGCGGGCATTGCGGGCCTGATCGGTTATGAGACCAGCGGCTGAGGGGATAAAAAATTGGAGGACGGTTCCCTGCTGGTAAGCGAAGACGGCCTGATTGGGGGTGCTGCCCTTTCGGCGACTTTCGAGGGGTATCTGTCCGACCGGGTGATCCTGTTGCTTAAAGTGCGTGAGCGTTGTACGTTCGGATCGCCTACGGGAGAATTTCATACGTTGTTGGGTTTCGGTTTACGCTTTATGATCCGGTAATATGAGGGCGAGACTGATTTACGGCCGGTTTGCCTGGCGGATCGGTTATTTCACAAAATAAAACTAAATTCTTATGGATATGAAAATAATTATCGGTGCCTGCATGGTGGTGCTGTGCGTATGGCTGCTTTATAGCTGCAACGACAAGATCGAAGTGAAACAAGACTATGATTTCGCACTTTCGAGCTGGCATTTACAGAGTGAGATCAAAAACGGCGAAGAGGTGGAGATTCGGCTTACGCTTCGCCGTCAAGGAGATTTTCTGGGTGCTGAATATTACTTAGGTTATATACAAATGGAGGGAAATGGCGAGGTGTACGATTCCGAAGGAACATTTCTTGTGAACCGTGAGCTATGCGAGTTGCGGGAGATTTCCGGACTCGATGTTTCCGACCCTTCCGCGCAGGTTTTTACGCTCTTTTACCGGGCTTTATCGGATAAAAAGTCAGTCGTTAAGTTTGTGATCGAGGATAATTTCCATCAGCATCGCGAGTTGGAGATTTCGTTCAGCAACGATACTCAAAAGGAAGAATAGTCAGGTTCGGTTGAACCTGCTGTATAAAAAGCGACGGGAAGACCCGTCGCTTTTTTATGTTTTTTGGCCGTATTCATGCGGGTTCCATTTTTGACGCCATGCGGGATCATGCAGCCAGGTAAAATATCTTGGGGCGTCGAACCATCCCTGCAGGCGCCGTTTAAGCCGTTGGAAGGATAACTCCTCGGAAATATTTTCCGGCAGGCGCAGTTCGATGGCGGCGATATTCCGGGTTCTGAAATATTTGCGTTTGGCGAGGTTGGTTTTATGTGTGTGGAAAATTTCTATGGCAAGGGGGGTGCCGGGTTCCAGTAGGAAAAGGTTTGGGGTTTTGACGACTGCCCGGATGTCGGCGACATAGAGTCCCTGATCGTAACGGTATTCGAGTTGCGGTTGCTCTTCGAAAAGAAGCGTATCGGTGATGCAGTTATTTCCCGTGCCGGTTTTAAGGGTTATCCGGCATTGGTCGCGGATGATATATTTGGCCAGCTCGTGTGCGTAACTTTCCCCTCCGCCCGTTTCGCAGAGATGGGGCCGTGAACCCGGCAGGAAAGCGAAAAAGGCGGTTCCGTTACTATTGATACGCAGACACATCGGGGTCAGGTGCCACAAAGAATAATAAGTTTTCCCTTCCCATCTGGCAGGGTTCTGTTCCCTTAGCCGTTGTGCTTCGATAACGGAAACGATAGGACTGGAAACACTACGTGAGATATGGGCTGCATATTTCATGGTTTCGTTCTTTACAGAGTGAAGGTAAAGGTTCTGATAATGACGTCCAAAATTTCCGGTCGGGCTGGCAACAGTTATATCCGCCGTCGCTCTGGATTGTTGATCGAGGCAATCCAGTTCTGCGGTATATCGATAAGATAGATATGTAACCGTCCGCAGAGAGACGTTTTTTCGGGCTGGGGTTGTTCTTTGATTCGGCCAGTGGATAATTCATCCAGAGCATCAATTTTTTTCAAGCACGTTTTCCGGGTAATTTTACGCAGCCGTTTGACTTTCGGCCATATGCTACGGATGTCTTTATAAGACACCTGGAAGGTTGGGTCATAACGCGAGTGCGTATATGCGTTTTTAAATGTCTCGAGCAAACGGCTTTCCCTTTTGTTTTTATCGAATAGTTTTGGTAGTTCCGTGTCGTATTTACGGGTCATGGAGATCAATTCCTCCATATCGTGTTCCCGGGGAATTTCGAGGGTATGAACCAAGTGCAGGGCGCGGTACAGTTGTTCGCATGCTTGATGTAATCGGAAAGCACAAGGGGTATATTGTTTGAAAAGAAAGTCGAGCCTGGCGTGCCATAAAAAATTCCCGGATAGGTTCCAACATACGTTGTAATAGGTTTGAGCCTTGTTTTTCCATCCGGTGAGCGAAACTCTTTTGGGCAGGATTATCGTATACGGTTTGGCATTATGGAGCTCTACTCCTGAGGTTAATACTTCTTTGAAGAAATAGTTTCCTTCGCTTAATTGTTGAAAAAAACGGCTGATAGGTACCGTGATGCAATGCAGATGCTTGTGTTGAGAATTTGCAGAGCAGTAGTAACGTCCTTTTGATCTCTCGATGTTGAGTTTTGCCTGATATGCATTTGTTTTGCTGGTAACGATCAGCAGGTCGTAATCGGGTCCCTCGAACGGTTCTTGGGAACATGGCCCATACAGGTAGATCAAGGCGGCACTGGGGACTTCTGAAAGTATATAATCTTTTAGTAAAATTAAATCCAGTTGTAAAACGGCTGGCAACTCTTCTAATTTTTTCATAGGTTGATGATTAGTCGATTAATATTGAATAATACATTATAGAATTGCGGGAATTATGATTAAATTTGAAAACATAATTTATCAAACTCAGGTATTATGACTAAAGCGGATATTATAAAGGATGTTTCGACGGCTACCGGTGTAGAAAAAGTGGTAGTACAGCAGGTTGTGGAGTCATTCATGGAAGAGATCAAGGGAGCATTGACCCTCAAGAAAAATATCTATTTACGAGGCTTCGGGACTTTTTTGATCAAACGTAGGGCGCAAAAACTCGCCCGGAACATTTCGAAAAACACGACAGTTATAATTCCCGCACATGACATTCCGGCTTTTAAGCCGGCCAAAAGCTTCGCTCAGTCAGTAAAGGGTAAGGCATAATCGTTACTGTATTCGAAATCGCAGAGCGGGTAGACCGCCGTACCGGAGCAGTAGTTTTCGGGCGGTGGTTTACTATTTTTATTCGGGATAATCCATCGGTTTATAGCCTTCTGTAGACATCCTTGTTCTTACGTCCCAAAGCCAGGTTCGTCCAATCGAGGCATACCATTAATTCCTGCGTTAGCTGGATAACCAATACAGGGTCATATCCGACAGCAAGGTGTCCGGCATATTCATCGTACCCGAACATTGAGGTTTTGACCAGGCAATGTCCCTCGTACTGATCGATTTGTCCGTTGTCTTTGAACTCCCACACCGTTGAGCTTGTTTCGGGATCAACCGGGAGTTCCTCCCATCGAACAGGATCTTTTTCGATATAGCAGACGAACGATTGTATGCGTTCCCAACAGCCGAAGATCGAAGCGCGGAGGGAACCCAGCGATGGAAAATCGTTTAGCCACCAAGGGTGAGCCAAGTTCGATAAATTTACGGGGATAGGGCTATCGGGCGGGTCTCCCTTTCCGGTTAAGATCCAATCCGTGGAACAGGAAGGACAGAGCCGATGAATGGTTTCAGCCAGTTGTTGTGAAATGAGCATTTGTCCTTGCTCTACACAGGTGAACTGGTCGGTATTTTTAAGCCCGAGAAGAAAAGCCAGCTCGGTAAAGGACGCTTCCATTTTTCCTGTGGGAAGCAATATATTCTTTAATATATATTGGATGCGCAACCAATGGTTGTCGATGATTGAATCGGTCATAAGGCATAGATTTTAGAATTGGGATCAGGTATCCTCCAAAAAAGAGAGGGCACAGAAACAACCCCACTCTTCGGTCTTGGGAACCTTATCAAGAAGCTGTCCTGCGCCCCTGTTATGTTCCCTGACGCGTTTGTCAGGGCATAACGAGGCCGACAACTTTTACACCTTGATTACCTTCCTCTTATAATAGAGGTCCCAAGTTTCAGAGTGGTATAAAGAGTTGTGTCTCTTTAAATTATATCCACGGCCTATGCCTTATGCCGTATTGTAGTATTTCGTTATAATCTGCATGGTTTTAATTTTTAAAAGATTTTTATCTACCGGACGGCACACGCTGTCCCAACGAAAAATCTTCTACAATTTCATGCAGACTATTACAAAAGTAGTTAATTGTGTGAAAATGCCCAAATAATCAGGCACTAAAGAAACGAAGTCCTGAAAATTTCTTTTAACTTTGACATATGAAAAAATCATTGAATAAAAAATTGCCTCCTGAAAAAAAGCGTGATCTGAAACAGCTTACGAATATTATCCGTGAAGAGGTGGATGATTGCGTTATGGTTATTCTTTACGGCAGTTATGCTCGGGGAAATTTCGTAGATTACGATCAGCGGGTAGAGTTCGGGATACCGACTTATTTTATGAGTGATTACGATATTTTAATTGTCACGGAAAAGCGGTTGGGGATCAATGAAAATAATTTATACAGCAAAATCAGCCGTCTCTTTTTCAGGAATAAGGAATGGCGGTTCCATACCCACCCGCAATTTATCAATATCAGTATTTCGGAGCTGAATAATCAACTCGATCAGGGGCGGTATTTCTATACCGATATCAAAAAGGAGGGTGTAATGCTTTATGATAACGGGAAATATAAGCTTGCCCGTCGTCGTAAACTGCGTTATGAAGAGATTCGGAATATCGCTCAGGAATATTATGACGACAAGTTTCATGTCGCTAACCGTTTCCTGTATTATGCCGAAATCGATTACCGGGACAAAGAGTACAAGATGGCTTCGTTCCAGCTTCATCAGGCTACCGAGAATTTCTTGCGCACGATCACGCTGGTGTTTACCTTATACGGTTATAAAGATCACGATCTGGAGCCCTTGATTAACTATGCCCGGCAACACACATTGGATATATGTAAGGTTTTTCCAAGGGATACCGATGAAGAAAAACGGTTGTTTCAACTACTGCAGGATGCCTATGTGCAAGCCCGTTATAATAAGGATTTTGTTGTGGCGAAAGAAGATATTGAAAGGCTTTTGCGTAAAGTGGAACAGTTACGGGATATTACTCAAGACGTGTGTACCACCCAGATCGCCAAGTTCGCAGAGTTGATTGAAAAAGAAAGAGATAACAAAAAAGAATAAAAAGAGATCCTAAATCCAACGATGAAATAATCGCTGAAATATTAATCTGTCGACAAACAATACTATTTGAAGCCGATAGTAGCTGATTTAGCTGTCCATTTGGCAGCTAACACATGACTTTCAAACAGAGGTAGCTTCCACATCGAATAGTGGATTCAACTACTTTTGGATGCAACGGCTTTGAAACAATCATTTGCCAAATTCAACGATATGGCTACCAATAAAAGGTAAAGTCACTCCTTTTTGCCAGGGCACAACTCCGAGATCTTTTTCTTCAGGCTTGCAGCATTCACGGGTTTAGGCAGGCAACCATTGAACCCGCTGGAAAGGATCCGCCGCATGTCTTCCGGATAGGCAAAAGCGGTTACCGCGACGATGGGTATGTCGGACGACAGCTTGCGGATGGCGGCCGTGGCTTCGTAACCGTCCATTTCCGGCATCTTGATATCCATCAGGATCATGCAGGGGCGGCTGGCCCTGAACATTTCCACAGCCTCCCGTCCGTTCCACGCGTGCAGGAGCGTATAATGTTTCTTCAGCATGACTTCGAAAAGTTTGTAGTTGGCCGGATCGTCCTCGGCAATCAGCAGGGTCGGTTGGCCGGACCCTTCGCAGGGGCGTTTCGGGACTTCCGGAGTGGCTTCGACAACAGGAGCCGATGTGGCGATACAGCCGGCGGGCAGCAGGAACCAGAACGTCGATCCCTTGCCCTCTGCGGACGTGAGGCCAATTTCGCCGCCCAGCCGTTCGACGATGCTCTTGCTGATGGCAAGACCCAATCCCGTGCCTTTGGCTTTAGCATCGAGTTTGACAAAACGGTCGAATATGTTACCTACTTTTTCAGCAGGTATTCCGCATCCGGTATCTTCCACATAAAAATACCAACGTCCGTCCGTTTGCCGGCGGTACCCGAAGTGAATGTGTCCCTGCTCGGTAAATTTCGCCGCGTTGTTGATGAAATTGTGCATTACCTGCAACAGCCGTCCCCGGTCGGTATGGATCGTGCAGCCGGGGATGCGGTCGCGGCAGGCTACCTCTACGGCCGGATCGGATATTTTCATGCGGGCGGTCTGTTCGAGTTCTCCCATGATTTCGTTCAGGTCGTGGTCGGCAAAGGTAAATTCCAATGTTCCGGCCTCGATCTTCGACAAATCGAGAATGTCCCCGACGAGCTGCAGCAACAACGCATTGCTGTTTTTAATGATATTGAGATACTCTCTTTTCTCCTCGTCGTCTTCGGCGTCGGCCAACAGTTCCGAAAAACCGACGATAGCATTCAGCGGCGTGCGTATCTCGTGGCTCATATTGGCCAGGAACGCACTTTTGAGCGTATTGCTCTGCTCGGCCTGTTCCTTGGCTACGCGCAGGGATTCTTCCATCTGTTTCTGGGCGGTAATCACGCGGGCCGAGCCGACCAACTGCAGGGGATCGCCTTCTGGGCCGTACGTGGGAATGCTGCTTTGGGTTTCGACCCATTCGTATTCCCGGTCGTTGTACCAATGGATCGGATAAATCTCGTGGAATTCGGAGGTGCGCCCCGCGAGCAGGTCGGCGAACTGTTCGATGGCATGTTCCCGGTAATCGGGATGGATGCGGGAAAAGAAACCGTCAAACGTGAGTGTGTATCCTCCGTTTACGTCCGGTTCAGCGGCTTCTTCGTGATGGTAAGCGTCATAATCGCAACAGAAGCACCCTGTTTTCAGATCGCCGCGCCAGGGGATCACATGGACGATGCCCAGCACGGAGGAGAGCGTGACGTTTTTGATATGCAGCTCGTCTTTGGCCCTGCTCAGGGCCAGTTCGGTCTCTTTCTGTTCGGTGATACGCTGGGCCGAGCCGATCAGCGAAACGGGCTTCCCGTCTGCGCCTTTCTGTGCCAGGCTGCACTGTATCTGCACCCATTCCCACTGCTGTTCGTTGAACCAATGGACGAGGTAGGTTTCGTGAAATTCGGTCCGTTTGCCTGCGGCCAGCTCCGCGATCATCCGGACGGCTTCCTGCCGGTAATCGGAATGGATGCCCGCGAAATAATTCTCCATCGGAACAACATAACGCCCGTGTTCGTCCGGTCCCGAAGCGTTATCGGGGTGGTAGGCGTCGTAATCGCAATAGAAAATGTTTTTTTCGAGGTCGCATCCCCAGGGGATCACTTTGGCCAGGCTCAGCGCCGAGGAGAGCGTCATGTTCTTGCGGAGCAGTTCGTCTTGGGTATGCAGCAGCGACGATTGGGTCTCTTTCAACTCGGAGATGTCGAGGGCGCTGGCCATCACCAGTTTCTCTGTGCCGAAAGCGAACAGGGTGCGGGTAACGACAAAGGTGTGTTCTTTCCCGTCGCGTACCGTATATTTCTCGATGCCCTGATATTGTTTGTTTTGCCCCTCGGCCAGTTCCCGGTCGATCCGTTGCGCATGGAGCGCCTTTTCCTCCGGCATGAAAAGGTTTTCCGTGGCGCCGGTCATTTCGGCGGCCGTGCGGCCGAACAGCTCGGCTTTCTTGCTCCAGAAGACGTAGCGCTCGGTATCCATGCTCTTGACCGAGACGGGGATGGCGAAATTCTCCAGCACCTCGCTAAAAAAGTAATGCAGGTGGTCGGATTCCATCAGCGCAACGGACTCTTCGTGTATCGTACGGATATCGGCCAGCACATGACCCGTTTCCAGCCAGGAGAGAAAGACCTCGTAATAACGAACCCTGCCGCTCTTGAGTCCCTCGTGCCGGAAGACGAACCGGCCGGGCTTTTGAGTGCTTATGACGGTTTCCAGTCGATGATAGTCGGCCCCTACGATCTGTTTCAGGCGCTGTTCCGTCATGCGTCTGCCGATAAACGCTTCGGGGCGGTCCGACATCAGTTCGGGTTTTGGGTGTACGATGTCCAGTATCGTACAGTCCGTATCGTAGAGGACGAACATATCGGGAATGGCGTCGATCACAGGGCCGTACAGACCCGATATTTTTGGGGAATGACAGGTATTCATAGGCTATATTATTTCTATTGTTTCATTGGAATTATTACAGTGAACCGGGAGCCTTTCCCCGGGTGGGAAGATACGGCGATACGGCCTCCCATACCCTCTATAACGGTTTTGCAAACCGACAGGCCCAGCCCGGCACCCTGCTTGAAAGAGTCGATTTTATAAAACCGGTCGAATATCTTTTCGGTCATGTCCGACGGGATGCCACACCCGGTATCGGCGACTAAAAGCCGGACTTCCTTTCTGTCGCCGGTAAGTGAATAACCGAGGTCTATATGGCCTTTTTTCGTGAACTTCACCGCATTGCCGACCAGGTGTTCCATCACCTGCCGCAAGCGAAGGGCATCCGTGTCGATCCGTATGTCGCGGGGAGGTACCAACAGATTGAATTTAACTCCTTCCGGTATTCTGTCCGCATATTTCTCATAAATATCGGACAGAATTTGCCTGAGCGACTGATTCGTGAAACAAAACTCCATGGAACCGGCTTCGAAACGCGAAAGGTCGAGGATATCAGAAACGAGGGTGAGCAGGTAGTCGCAGTTTTTGCTGATCAGGGCGGCATACTCTTTCGCGTCCTCTTTGCCGATGTCCGGATCGCCGCCGGCAAGAAGATTCGAGAATCCTACGACGGCGTTCAGCGGCGTGCGTATTTCATGGCTCATATTAGCCAGGAAAGCCGATTTAAGGCGGTCGCTCTCCTGCGCCTTGTCGCGGGCGGCGCGAAGGTTCTCCTCGGTGGTCTTGTGATCCTGAATACTCTGGCAGACCCCTACGATGCGGTAAGGAGAGCCGTCGCCGGCCCTGCTGAGGTACATCGACTGGGCGGAGAACCATTCCCAGCTCCCGTCGCCGCGCATCAACCGGTAATTGAATACATCCTGTATCTCCTGCTCGGAAAGTTGTAGCCGGAGCGCCTCGGCGAGTGTCGTGCGCTCGTCGGGATGTACGCGTTCGAAGAATTCCTCCTGCGTGATCATGCAGTCCCCGGCAGGAATGCCCAGATAGGAAAACCAGTGGGCGTCGATCAGCATTTTATTGCGGTCCATATCGTAGAACCACGGGAAGATTTTCGTCCGCGCGAGTATCATGCTCAGTATCTGTTCGCGGGTTACCTCGTCCATGATATTTCGAAATGAAAAGAGGTGACGCCCGCATTCGAGCCGCGTAATGCAGCCGCTGGCGAAAAACTGTAAGTTCGAGAAGTTACACCGGACGACGGCCCCGGCCGGCAGCTGAATCTGGTCGGTTCCGGGTTCGTCCAAGGCGTCCATAAGTGTCGGAAACATCTCTATTTCATGGTAGACTATTGACAACAGTTCGGGAAGTTTCCGGCCCACAAGCTCACCGGTTACGTGCAGGTCTTTGCGGGCCAGCGTATTGGTACGGTAAATGGTCCCGTCGTCGTTGAAAAAGATCGCGCTGGTCTGCATCGCCTCCAGCATCAGGTCGGAATAATATCCGGCACCCGGACAGCGGCACACTCCCTGCCGGTCGTTGTGACCGGGATTTCTTTCGTTCGGGCATTCGGCAGCGCACATATACGGTAAATATTTTAGGTATTGCGGTTAATAATAGAAAAATGGTTTTTGCGTATGGATAATCTTTATATGTACGAAGTTAAGTTATAAACTGTATTTATGGCAATTAGTGGCGACGATTGCCAGACAATAAGGAAAAGGGGTCGTTCTTATGGTATGAAAAATGCGTATTTTTGCAACGGAATAACGTATGCCGATGAACGAAGAACCACAACCGGATTTATCCGGGCAGGAGGCACCCGAAGAGGAGGAGTTCCGCATTTGTACGGAATTTTCCGATTTCCCCGTGTCGGATTTTCCCGCTTTTCTCAAAGAAGGGGTAGGAGGCGTTTGTCTGTCGGGACACATAACGGTTCAGGTGCTCGACAACAAATTCCGGATCGTGCCGGGAATGGTTTTTACCCTGCTTCCATGGCAGCTCGCATCCGTCAAAGAAGTCAGCGAAGATTTTCGCACGACCTTTTTCCGGGTATCCCGGACGATGTTCATCGACACGCTGAGCGGGCTGTGGAGGCTGCGGCCGGGATTCTTTTTTTACATGAGCAGGCATATCGTATCCGCCTCCGACGAAGGCTATATCCGACGGTTCCTGAATTACTGTGACCTGCTGTCCTTCTGGAATCAAAATTCTCCGCAGAACTGTCGGCGCGAGACGGTCATGCAGTTCCTGAGAACTTATTACTGGATTCTTTACGCGGCTTATATCAACGATCCCATAGCGGAAATAACCCAGTACACCCATAAGGAGGAAGTGGCTTTCCGGTTTATGCACCATATCATCGAAGAGCATTCGCCCGATAAGGACGTGGCGTACTACGCCCAGAAACTGGATATCTCCCCTAAGTCGCTGACGAACCTGATCCGGAGCATCAGCGGACAGTCCGCCCGCGATTGGATCGTTTTTTATACGATCTTCGAAATAAAATCATTGCTCAGGGATTCGTCTTTGGATATCAAGGCCATTGTCGCGCGTACGCATTTTCCCGACCATGCGACGCTGAGCCGTTATTTTCACCGCTATACCGGAATGACGCCTACGAAATACCGCGAAAGTTTCTTTTTCTGATCCCGGTTTTCTTACTTTTTTCGACCGGTTTTCCTTATTGTCTGGCAATCATCGACCTTATTCACCTAATAATCATTACATTCCATATATTTGCATATGGATATGGAGTTGTTGTTTGAATAGATGGGTGAAACTCAAAATAGCATATATTATGAAAGCGAAAGAAAGCCTGTTTTTGCTGTTATCCGGCATTACGGCATTTACGGTACTGATGACGGGGTGCGTTAAGCAACCGGATTATCCGGGCCCCGACGACAACGGGCAGGGCGGCGGAAACGGATTCGATTACGCCACCGTAGCCGATGTGAAGATAAACGTCGATTACGCCATGAAGGGGAACAAAGCCCTTTTCGAAGTATTCGCGGAAAATCCCGTTACCGAAAAGGACGGCCTGCCGGTTCGGAAAGAAGGGGTCAAGTCGCTGCTCAAAGCCTACACCGACCGCGACAGTAAATATTCGGGTGCAGTCAACCTTCCTACGGCTGCCGGTAAAGTGTGGCTATACAGCGAATCTTACGGCCTGCCGACCTGCATCGAGGCGGAAGTTACGGCGTCCGGTATTTCGGTCGACCTGCAGGCGATCTACTCATCGTCGGATCAGGCAAATACCGGTAAATCGGCTGTTGCGCAGGTTTTGTCGACCCGTGCCGCTTCGGCAAACAATCCGTTCAATATCCAGCAACTCGGCGAGTGGACATGGAACGGACTGCCGCTCTATATCACCGGAGAGACTTTTGGCAAGGATTTCTTCCCGATCCGGACGAACATCCCCGATGGTCTGATGAACCGTATTCAGAACGTGCTGATGCCGGGCACGGACAATTCGTCGTATGCCAAGCCGACGGAGGTGGTCAACCTCAACGTGACCAAGGATGCGCACCTGACGCTGGTATTCGCCGCTGAGCTGGCTGCATGGAACAATTCCATCGGTTACTATTTTTACGATACGAAAAATCCGCCCAAGTCCATGGACGAGCTCGATCAGATGCCCAAATACGTTGCATTCCCCAACTGTTCGTCTTATGACGGGTCTGCACCCTTGCGGTACGGCGAGCAGTTGCAGTTGAAATATTTCAAGGACGGCAAAGCCACCGATGTATTTCCCGCAGGTACGACCATTGGCTGGTTCCTGATCCCCGACGGATATAAAATATGGCCCGAATCGTCCACCGGCAGACTCGACCTGCAGGGAGCCGTGTACAGCATCCGCTATTCGAACAACGAGTGCAACGAGGGAAATGCCCGTTACATGGTCAGCCTGTACGACAAATCGAGCGGTAAGACCGTATTGGGATTCGAAGACGGCGGAGACAACGACTACAAGGACGTGCTTTTCTATGTGAATTCCGATCCTGCGGATGCTATTTACGACCCCGACCGTCCGACGACCGATCCCGACGATGAGAAATATCCCGATATCACGGGCGATCCCGTCGAAGGCACGCTGGCTTTCGAGGATTTGTGGCCCAGCCAGGGCGACTATGACATGAACGACGTGGTGGTGGCTTACAGTACGACCTTTACCACGGATAAGGACAACAGGCTGATCGCCATCAAAGACGTATTTACCCCGTTGCACAGCGGCGGTTCGCTCAAAAGCGCCTTCGGCTACCAGCTCGACATACCGACAACGGCGGTTAAAAACGTGACTATCGACAATCTCTCTTCTTCGGCACAGATAGCCGGCGGACTGGAATTAAACCAAAGCAAAGCCGTCATTATGCTGTTCGACGATATCCGTCAGGCCGTGGCACAGGGTCCGATCACCGTAGAGACTGAATTGGACGGAAGCGTTTCGCTGGATAAAACTACGAGAAAATCCTTGTATAATCCTTTTATCTGCGTGAACAGCGAAGGGTTCGCACCCGGCGTAGTCCGCAAAGAGGTCCACCTGACCAATTATGCCCCGACCTCGCTGGCCGACCCGTATCTTTTCGGGCGGAACGACGACAAAAGTTCTGTGGATAAACAAGGAAATCCGACAGGCCCGTATTACTATGTAACGGCCGACCTGCATCCGTTTGCTATCGACCTCCCGGTTACCGATTACCATATCCCGGACGAAAGCGTCAAGATCGACGATTTTTACCCCGATTTTACCGGATGGGTAACCAGCAAAGGTGAAAAGAACAAAGAATGGTATCTCAAACCTGCAAAATAAAAGCAGGAATGTAGATATGTACGGAATATTTAGTAAATAGCGTAAGACCCATGCCGGAGAATAATAATTCTCCGGCTTTTTTTGTTCCAGTTTCCCGTCGTTCGTTTTTAGGCGGGGTGTATACTATTCGCATGTTTTTGTCCGTTAAATAGCTATTGAATTCACACCAACGATTGATTATGAACCGACCTTTAAAGTCAGACAGGAGCCTAAAGCCTGTGGCCGGTAAATAGTTCGAGTATTCGACATGGACTGTTTCTGGCCCGTGCCTTTGCCCCTTACATTGTAAAAAAATGAGATTTCGGTTTGCCCGGAAAGCCCTTGTATGCGCCTATCGTCAAACCGGAACCATGAAAAAGGAAGAAAAATAGAATACTGAAAGATTGTATATTGCGAATCGTTTCGTATATTTGAGGTAACGATTCGTCAGAATGGATGGCGGTTGTTAGCTTTACTTTCATAAGAATTCTGGTACAATTTTTTGAAAGGGGTAAAGCGCAAGAAAAGCCCTCACGCACCGGAGCCCATGCTCGGATTGCGGGGTATTCTATCAATCCACGTATTTACGAGCGTGGGCCTCTTGTGCTTACATCCTTGATGGTTTACCAGAGCCTTTATGAAGTGTGAGCGACAATGCCCGCGCTTTTTTTGTTTATTCTGCCGACGGATAACTTATAATTCTGATAAGTCATGCTGTCTACGCGGAAACATACATCACCCGTTGCCGGAACGATCCGGTATCGCAGGGCGTGTCAGGATCGCATGATTTCTTGTTTTAATCGACATCGTTTTTTTAAAGGGCGCAGCTTTTCGTTTTTCCTCCCGCAAAACGATCCGGTTCTATACATGGCTGTGCCCATTTTTCATGTTAATGAAGGGGCATGTGCGGCGGTATTCGCTTGTTCTGGTGAGGGCACCAAGCAGGGTTCGACCTTACCGCTGCGCTCCCTTCCCGAATACCCGGACTATCTTCATATATTTTTCAACAAACCTTTTTTCGTGGGAAGAGGGCGCATATCCCGGAACGCAGGAATATGGATGGGACTGAAAGCCGAAGGAATGCGCCCTTTTTACATTAAGGCTTGCGGGATTTTACGATGGCGTTTAACGCATTTTTTTCATAATAGATTAGATTGGAAGGCGGCAGGACTTCCCGGCGTTGTCCGTAAGACAGGCTGGCATAATATGGATGTTGCCGGGTGTCCTGTTTCCTTTTTTAATGATGAAAGATTTAAGGGCCGCCACTGGCCGGTTGGTCAATCTTCCTGCACCCTTCGCCACGACACGGGGAGTTTGCCGATAAAAACACCGGCAGTGGTTGGGGGGCTCGGTATGGCATCCATAGGCAACGAGATTCATGCCGATGCCCCCCTTTCCCTTTTTAATGATATTTCGTTTATCAGCGATACCATGTATAGGGTGACATCTCTATCGGTGGAAACTCACCGGTTATTTCAAAGGCGGCGGATTTGGATGGAGCCCTATACTTTTTTAAGAGATCATTTTTCCATTCTTATAAAGTGCGGGGCTGTCTTTTCAAACAGTTTCTTTTTCATAATCAAAACTTTGCAATGGGTTAGTAGAATCGGCCCTGCACTTTATTTCCAACAACAATTTTTTCATAATCAAAGTAGGTGTTTTGAAAAAGACACCTTGCGGGGGCAATGTGCGTAACCGCCTCTTCTAACCTGTAAAATGAACTTCAGGCTGCACATTCCCCCGCTTTTTTAGTTTTCCCTATGACTGAATGCAAAATAGATGAAGGAAAAACCGTAGCATTTTCAGGTAAGCATTTAGTATTCTCCGGAATATTGACGGGATGGGCTGAGGGCGAGATCAATCAGCAAATATGGAGACGTAGTGAGCAATTAGCCAGTTTGCTGTATCAACGGGGCTACGATACTTTTTTGTGCAGTTTGTCCGCAGGATTCGATCTATGCGCGGCATCAGCCATCTTATCGATGAAACGTTTCGGAGGACTCAGTAATATCCGGCTGATCGTATTTGCCATGTCATTCGAGCATGAACAGCCCTATCCGCCTCCTTATTCTCAAATCTATATGGATGTTTTCGAGAGTGCGGATGCGCAGGTCGTGATCCGGGAAAGAAGTCAATACGGGTGTGTCCGAAGCAAAAACACTGCATTACTGAGTAATAGTTCGATGCTGGTTACCTAATTATGATGGTACGTTGCCTTATCAGACTCATATATAAGAGCGGCAAAATCCTGTAATAAAAAAATCTTCAATTTATGTTCTACAGCACAGGGGCAGCGCTATAACAGAAAGGTTGATCGGCATCTGTTACAGGAAATCTTAGCGATTCGGTAAGATCGGACGGTTATTCGTATATGATGGCACTATAGACAGCAGTAAAAAACGCACGGCAGGAATTTCCAGTCGTGCGTTTTTCGATTGGGAGTCCGGTCTCATCCTTTCCGGAAGTTGATTATGGGTATGTCGTTTTTCTGTGCCAGCCGTACTATGGCCTGTGTAGGGCCGTCGGCTCCGTCGTCATAGCAAAGCAGGTGGGAGCAGCTTCCGGTTTGACAAATCTCCATTGCGTCGCGGTAATAATTCTGGGCATTGGCCAGTATGTCCGTATAGAGTGCCCGGCTGAGGTTATCATAGCCGGAAATCGTTTGTTCATCGGGCGGGTTGACCAGCAGGCGGATATCTTTCAGCTCTGGATCGTTTTCCCGGAGCATCAATACGCAGTTGGCCGCCTCGAGGTTGAACCCGCTTTGTAAGTCGGAAAAAAAGGTGCGGCGTCCTTTCTTGTAAAGCTCCTTTATCGTCCGGGCCAGTATTGTTTCCAACCGGGATTCCGGATTTGAGGAGGGGCTGTTTTCCGCCATTTGTCCAGGTTGCTCAAGTATATGGGCATTCGAAGGTCCAAAAAGCAAAACGAGGGGGTTTGGAGTGTCTTTCATGGGAGCAGTATTGGTTTGTGAAAATTGGGGGCTCTTGGAACCAAAAGCACGGGTTCCGGCGAGTCCGGTTTCCAAGCACGACCAAGCGCTCCGACGCAAACAAGCCGGACCCGTGCCATAAGCACAAGCCCTGCCTGTTTATTCTGCGTATCAGTATTTTGGTCGTTTCGGAAACCGGAATAAACAGTATTTATCTTAATTATTTTATCCTTCTTACTTCTCTTTTTATTTACAATGAAATTACTGACAACGGATTGATACAAATGTAAGATAAATTTATTTTATTAATTGTATGTTGTTATAAGAAAGACGGTTCACTGTGTATTTTTCTGTGACTGAACATGAAACGCTTTATCTGTAAAGCTGCGTGAACGTTTTACCGTACTAAATGTTTTACTGTACTAATAGTATCAGGCGTTCCAGCAGGTTCTCGGGAGTGATCCGTTCATCGGTGTCGAAATCGAAAAGAGATACCTCTCCGCATTCGAGGCACATTTTAAATACCGGATGTTTAAGGTAGTTCCACCGGCCTTCGTAGATGCTGATTTCCAACAGGCGTACATGGGGATAATATTCGTAAAAAGCCTCATAAAGCCCTGTGGCGTTTACGCACATCAGCAGATCGACGATCGCTGTGAAATCAGGGCTGACCGGTTCGGGAGCCGGATAGTTTTTCAAACCGGCAAAGATTCCGCTGCGGATGCAAAATTTTCGGCGGACAAGGCTCCCCATTGTTCCTGCATCCGTTTTAACTCCCCCGGGCATTGGGTCGGAAAACCTGTTCGGGGATTTAGTCCCCGTCGTGTCGGTCTTCCATGGGGATCGTTCATCGTAAAATGTCCGGGGAAGCATTTTCCCGGACGGTCGTTCCGGGGGATCGGTCCCGAACTCTCATCGGGTTTGTTTCGATAAATGTAAGGCATAGCGTACATGCAAGTTTTTACCGTGTTGCGCCCACGTTTTGAAGGTTGTCAAAAGGATAAACGTTTCACGGACGCCGCATGAGCGGCGCCGGAAAGCATAAAAAATCCTTCCCCGAATGGGGAAGGATTCAGAAACGGTTTCGGTCGTATTTCGCCAGGGCGGATTGTCCGGACTGCCGGTTAATAATTCTCTTCGAGCCAGATTCCGAAGAATCGGTCGTAAATGCGGTAGACGCCCTGTTCGTGCGTAATAAAGTCTTTCTCGAGCAATCCTTTGAGGGCGGCCTGTACGGAGCTCGGCGACGGGAGGCTGTTTCTTTTGACAAATTCCCCGGAGGTAACTGCGCGGGCTTCGCCTTCTTTATTGATGGCGATGAGCAGTTGTTTCTGTCTTTCCGGCAGGCGGAACAGAATCTCCTGAAAGGTGTAATTATTAGAGTCGAGAATGTTCTGCAAGGCTTCGGGAATCATCTTTACCGTACACTCTCCCTTTTCGGGTGTTATACTATAAAGCATGTTGAGCATTTTCTGCACATACCACGTAATGCCGTCGAATCGCTCGTAGATGTTTTCTACCACCCCCGGTTCGATCTTGCGGCCGCCTTTTTCGAAATGGGCCCGGGCAAAGGCTTCGTATTCGGGAAGGGCGATGCTTTCCAGGTACATCATCGACACGCTTTGGTAGAATGGGCGTGATGCGCTGGTGAACATGCTTCCCATAACATGGCGCTGGCTGCCGGCAAAGATGAAACGGGCATTGCGACAATGCTGGACATGGGTACGCAGCAACGCTTCCACGTTCTTTTCGGTATAGGACGCGACTTGCTGGAACTCGTCGATGGCGACGATGACCGGTTTGGCGGCACGTTCCAGGTATCGGAATATTTCGTCGAGCGTGGCTTCTGTGGAATGGATATCGCCCAACTGGAGGTTGAAGCTGGGATTGCCTACCGGATCGAAAGTGATGCCGCCCTGCAGGGATTTGACGCTATTCCAGAATCCCTCAATCGCCTTTCTCCCGAAAGGTTTCAGACCGTCGACGATCACCCGGCTCAGGGAAAACACGAAATCACGCAGCGATTTGGTCGCGTAGATATCTACAAAAAAGGTATAGTAGTTATCCTTTATTTCCGGATTGTGAAAACAGTGCTGGATCAGGCCGGTCTTCCCCATACGACGGGTGGAGATCAGGGCCAAGTTGTTTCCGTTGGTCACTTCCCGGATCAGGTTCCGGCTCTCCTGTTCGCGGTCGCAGAAATATTCCGCGGACTCGTAGCCGCTGGTTATGAAGGGATTTTTAAGCGTTCTCATAGCTTGTCTATTATTTCACGTAAAGATAATTATTATAAAGCAATAATCAAACGCAATTTACATTTCAAGGATTTTTTCAATACGTCCGTAGACTGCTTTTCGAAGGCTGGTACGATCCGGCGCGTAACGCTCATACCACGAATCGTACTGCTTTATAACGTAACCGTGCAGCACGTCGGAAAAGTCGAAGCGATAACCCCGCAGCGGGATGGCTTGTCTGAAATAGGTATTAGGAATCTGGCTGGCGATAAAATCTTTTTCTTCGCGGGTAAGTTTTTCACCCCGGTTGAGTTTTTCACGCAAGAGGTATACCTGTGAATGGGCGAGGGTTTCCAAAGGAGGTATCTCCCATTTGACGAATTTGGTTGCAATCGGTTTTTCCATATTTTATTAAGATTTTAAGGCATCCCGGCGGAGGATGCCTTGTTCGTTTTAATCGGCATTATGTATGTAATTTACCCAGATACTGAAAGGATAAGCTAAACGGGAACCTGTTTAGCTATCGATGCTTTCGTCCGTCTTGCCGGGTGTAATTTTTCCAAGACTGCATTCGATCTCGATATTTTCGTCGTCTTTGGGCCGAATTGTGTAGCAACAGGTAATATTTCCGATGGAGAAATCGAATCCGAAGGGTTCGGAGGATGCGTCGATAAAGTCGACACCGGATGTCCGGGACACTATCTGACGCATTACCTGCTTATAATCTTCAAAATCTTCATATTCTTTTTCATCCTGCCAGCGTGTGAACAGGTTTTCCATGGTCTCTTCTACGGAATCCATCAGAGATTGGACAATTTTTTCAAATTCATTATTCATGGTAAATTGTATTTTGAGTATTTATTTCAGTTCACTGCCCTCAATGTGTTGGAACAGGTTATTTTGCAGGCAATAGTCGTATATGCGTTGCCGGTCATCTATAGGTATCTCATTCCAAAGCTCGTTGAGCTTTTCCTGATTAATATCATCGCTTTCCATATACACAGGGCCGAACTCACTCTCATAGCTGCAAGCTATGTGTAGCATGTTTTCGGCACTCAATTTATCCCACCATTGCATCATATCATTGTATAGCTTATTGTCGGTACACACATCGGGCATTTGTGATGCCTGTATATATTCGGATTCCTTACCGCAGGGCGCATTCCAAAATTCGTTATCGCAAATTGCTACCTGATCCTCGCATATCCGGCGGGCGAAGGCCATGAACGCGATCTGGAATATACGGCGGTTTAATTGAGTGGATTCATCTACCAGTTTTTTAATTTGGGAGACGAGAGGTTCGTAATAATTATTCGGATCAGAAAGCGCGATGCGTATATTTTGTTCATTTTGTTGGTATTGTACCCATAGGGATTCGTTTTCTTTTTTATCGAAATAGAGGTCGATCAATTCCTGCTTAGAAGCAGGTATAATCAGTAAATCGGAATCATTCATAATTTTTTGGTTTAAATGGATTTATGTTTCTTTCGAACCGTTTCTGTAAATCGAAGACGGTTTCGCCGCCAGAACGGTATGGCAGATGCGTGCGTTCCTGCAGGCGACATAGCCCTTGCCAGTAGTGTGGCAGGTAGCGGTAGATGTTTTCCAGTTCGCGCAGGTTCTTATTGCGACAGCACCAGCAACTGACCCTATCGAGCAGGCTGTACAGCTCGAGACCGTCCTCAAGCCAGCGGTAACCGTGTTCGTAGCAATATTGCAGGGCCTGCGCTTCTGTTACGCCCCATTGGTACAGGGGGAAGCGTTTGTTGGGCCGGTAATCGCGTCCCAGTCGCTCGGGTTCGTCGAAGGCGATGCCAACCATATCGATCCCGTCCCGGTTGTGCCGGGCGAGGGCCTGTGTTTTCTGGCTTGTCCCCCAGCGACATCGCCCCCCGCACCAACTGTAGCCGTAGTGTATGCTGCCGTCGCGGGCATGCACTTCCCTTTCGAACATATCATACAGGAAGGGATGCTCAGGCGCCAGTTCCGTATACCGGATGCCGTGTCTTTCGAGCAGGGGAAGCACCCGGTCGCGGATCCGGTACAAGGCTTCGAACTCCATGCCCGAGTTGTAAAATACCACTTCGTCCGGAGGCTCTTCCCGCGCAATGAGCATCAGAAGCATGCAAAGCGAGTCCTTACCGAAGCTGACGCTGGCGTACCGTTCCACGGTTCAGGTTTTGTATGCGTTGTCGCTGCTGGTTTTCGGCGGATCTGCGAATCCCTGTTTTGAGTTTTAGCTCTTTCAGGTCTTTGAAGTTGTTCCGGATATACACCCGGATCTTTTTTCGCACGCGGCGTTCCTCCTGCTTGGGATTGTTGCATCCGGAGAGTTCATCGGGATGGATACAGAAAAAATCGAGAGTCCCGGAAAAGTTGGGACTTGCATATACCTGGCAGAAGTATCCGCCTTTGTTTTCGTCACAGTCGTCGATGGCTGAAACGGTAAATCCCTTGTATCTCATAATCATGTAATTTTAAGCGTTGAGATTGAATGAGAATATCCGTTTTTCGCCGGGCGATGCAAAACATTTGTATTTTCGTTCCCGGCGGATATGGTTGGCGGCCTTGCGGTACAATAGGTGGCGTACCTGCTTGCGGCGCAGCTCGTCGGCGTATTGATCCCGCACATGGGCGTACAAAAAATGACGGGTTTCGTCAGGCTGTCTGCGCTGTCCTCGCCAGAGGGCCAGCGAGGGTGACGAACCGTAGTCGTAGATGACCATATGCAAGTTACGGTGGCTTTCAAGGATGCCGCCTGTAAGCTCGGCGAATTGTTGTGCGAAGGTATTGACAGTTTGTTTCATGGTAGGTGCCCGTGTACGGCGGGACTTGAATTTCCCGTACATATGGGATTATCGGCCGGAACCGGTGGTTTGGGGACGGTGTTGCTCCATCCATTGAGCAACGGTTACGTCTTCATCGTCAAACCCGTATTCATGTATATTACAGTAGCCGTCTTCGTTCATTTCGACAGGTTGCATTGTCAGGATTGTTCCTGCGTAATTTACCCATACGCTGGTTTCAATGGTGGCGAAATATTCCAGAGTATCGTCCCAGCGAAGGTCATAGGCGTAGACTCCTTCGGGGAGTGTGTCGTTCAGGATGGGATAGTCGCTAAATAGTACGGGAATGTCGTTGAAATCTCCTGTACGAAAATCTTTCAGTTCAGAAAAAGGAATTGCTTTCATATTGGATTTTTTGGGTGATTAAATCGGGTTATGCCCAGTGCAGGGTAATACCGTGGAGGACTTCTACGCGTTCAAAAATGGCTTTTACTCTATCTGTAAGGCCGGATAATGTAGGATGCTCCCGGTTTTGTTCGACGATCAACTCTCGGAGCTGTTCATCTTCGACCGGCAATGCCAGACTGAATTCGAAGTTGTAGATTAGCTGACCGGTATAGGGGGTGTACGTAATCTGTGGATTCCTCCGGTCGCAATTGTAATCATTGATTTTAATGAGGAAGCACTGTCCGTGCTGCTTGTAATAAGCGGCTATTCGAGCCCGGCTGATGTCGTTGATCGAAGGGTCGAATTCGCTGGAACCGCCGTTTTCCCGGTGGCGGTAGAAGTAATCGAGCGCTTCTTTATCCAACTCGTCAGGGGTCATTGTTTCGTATGTATTCATAATTTTAAATTGTTAGAAGGATAAAAAAGGGACGGCCGTTTCCGACCGTCCCTTTTGAAATAGAGGAAAATAAGCTTAGGCCGCCGTTTTCACGGTTTTAGCCTTGGATGTGCGTTTCTTTTTGCCCGGCGTTTCGAGATCGGGATCGTAAAAATCGGCAGGAATCAGTTCGCGCATATCCGGAAGTTCTTCTTCATAGGGGATGTAGTCCTCCCTCGGTTCTTCCATTTCGGCTGGTTCCGGGTAATCGGCCGGTTCCGGTTCTTCTGCGAGAGTTTCTTCTGCAGGAGCTTCTACTACTGCGGGTTCTTCCGGTGTTTCGGCGTCAGGCTGGTTTTCTGCCGTGATGATGGCGGGTGTTCCGGCTTCAACGATTTCGCCCGTCTCGATGCTTACCAGATCATCTCCGACCTTAACGAGACCCTTAGCTTCCAGGCGGAGCCTTTCGGCCTCCTGTTCGAGGGCGTTGATACGCACCTGCAGGTTGGTGTGGCGTTTGTCGAAAATGTTTTTGTGACGTTCCTGAATCACCTTGCTCTGCTCGGGAAAGTGCAGGCAGGCGAACTCGGTCATCAGTTTGATGTCGATGGAGTCCTCTTTGCAGTTATACTCGTTCAGGTCGTCCATGTAACGCATGATCGCCATACGCGCCAGCATTGTTTTCTGCTCTGGCGTAAGGTTCTCGGCTGCTTTCAGACGGTCGTCGGAATCGTTATAACTGCTCTCGATGCCGAGAATCTGTTTATTACCGTAGGAGATACGGTCGAGCATTACATAGTACATGATTTGCTCTTCACGCGAGGTCAGTTCGCTTTTCGGGAAAACTTCGGGCGAACATCTGAGAACCTTTTTCAGGTCTTTTGTAATGTGTTCGTAACAGATTTCCTTGTTGCGGCTGTCCTTGCGGATCAGGTCTTTGGCAGGACTTTCGGGTTCGAGGGTACGGGTAATTCCGTTTTCGGTTACCGTTTCCTCCCGGACGGTTTCGTAACGGATGTCGATCTCGGTGTTACGGATTACGGCGTATTTGCGGATGCGGCCTTCGGAGATGTCGAATTCCAGTCCCGTACACTCCTCTTTGAAGGATTCCATTTCCTCATCGTATTCCTCCTTGTCCATCTGGTAATCGTCGGGGTCGTCGTAATCCTCGGCGATGGGCGCATCGGGCATCGACGGCCCCGGTTTATAGAGGTAGTAAGGGCCGTCCAGCGTTTCTACTTCATGCCCTTTGTCCGTGAGTTGGTCGATAACGGCCGTATCGCCGAATTCCGGGAATACAGCCAGGTGCAGGCGCGGATCCTGTGCGGAGAGCTCGATGCAGCGGTCGACAAGGTACTTCCGGTTTTTGTCCTGCATGCAAGTATGGTTCTGGCAACCGGCGCAGTCTCCGCAATCCGTGAACAATACCTGATTGAAGGTATTGTGCCCGCAGGCGGCGCATTCGGTCTTGTCGAAAGAGTAGCTGTCCAGCTTGGTCATATACTTGTCGTAGAGTCGTTTCTTGAATTCTCCGACTTTGATTCCTTTCCAGGAGAAATATCCTTCGTTGCGGAAATGCTGGTCATAGACCTCTTTCTGGATCGTGTCTTCGTAGTTGGCGAATTCGCTGGCCATTTCCACGCCGATCTCTTCGTTCTCGAGCATCTGTGCGACCTCGGGGATCAGTTTATTGAGATTGATACGCCCGCGCACGAAAGTTTCGCTTTTGCCGTAGTGGCTGCAAATTTCCTTTACGTCCATACCTCGGGTTTCCTCCAAATGACGGAAGAGCTGTGCTTCTTCGAAAGGAGACAGGTCTTCGCGCAGCAGGTTCTCGGTGATGGCGCAGTCTTCGGCTTCCTCGTCGCTCATCTCGCGCACTTTGGCCGGGATGTTCTCCAGCTCTGCCAATTGAGCGGCCCGGAAACGGCGTTCTCCGAATACGATCTCGTAACGGCCTTCTGCTTTGGGGCGTACCAGGATATCGGACAGCACGCCTTGGTTACGGATGCTGACCGTCAGTTCGTCGAGTTCTCCGGGTTTGAAATCTTTGCGCGGATTGAACGGACTCGGGTCGATCTGCGACAGCGGGAGACGCATGGATACGGACTGAAACGGCGCGATACCGGCGACAGGTGCTACAGTGGTTGCCGTGTCGGCAGCGACGATCATTGCGGTGGAGTTCACGCTTTTCTTGCTGGTGGTTTTTGTGCTCTTTTTCATTTCGTTGTGTTTTTAAAGATTAAAAAATGTTTTTGAGTGGTTGATTTTCCGGATGATCTCCCGGACGGTTAGTGAAAGATGGAAGAGCTCTTTTGGCGGAGCGGTTCCGCTGGCAGGTTCGAGCGATGTTTTACCCATAGGCATCGGACAGTTTTTACCGTGTGGCTCACGTATTTAAAATGGTTTGTAATAGGCATAAAAAAGAAGCGGCCGCCTTTTCGGGCGGCCGGTATCGGAAGAAGATAACTTTATTGAAAATGAAACAAATACAGTGTGTAAAACGTAATAATTATTATATCGGTAATATTATGGGCGAATTATCCGAATACGCTAAGCGTTACATTTTCAAAATGGTTCACGTCGACAACATGGAATATGTGTTGTCGACCGGGATTTGCGCCAAACATCATCCCAAGGCTAAGTCCGGGTATGTCGCTATCGGCGATCCCGAGCTGGCAGCAGCGCGTGAAAACAGGGAAGTACCCTGTGATCCGGAGAGCGTATTGACGGATTATGTGCCGTTTTATTTTAACGGCCGCATGCCGATGCTTAGTTCGATTATCCATGCGGATCGTAACCGTAAAGAGTATTGGGAGATCGACAGCCCTTACCGCAAGTCGAGATACGGCCCGAACAAGACCAAACAATGGAAACAGGAGGATATCGTCTTTATCCTGTGCCGTTTGGATGAAGTTTTGGAAAGATGTCCCAAGTGGTGTTTTACGGATAAGCATGCCAATAGTCCGCATGCGAATTTCTATACCCGTTTGGAGGATATGGATCGTTTGGCCTGGAATGTGATCGATAACTATCCGGAAATTATGACCGAAGACATAAGGCTTCGGCGGCAGGCGGAGTTTCTTGTGCGGGATTTCGTGCCGTTGCAGTGTATCAGGGGGATTACGGTTCGTACCGAGCAGGTCCGGGAAAGACTGGAACCGTTGTTGCCGGATACCGGGAAGTTTATCAATCTTTCGTTCAGCCGGTATTCCGACCCTTATTTCTATAACGATGGGAAATAGAGCGCGTTTCAGATATCAGGTCGTCATAAATTGTGTCCAGCATTTTATTCGGCGTCATTGTTTGTTGGTTTAAGGTTGTATGAATCGTAAATTTTCTGTTTGCGTTCCAAAGGCAGGTTTCCCCAACGTTGGTTCCATACACAGGCGAGATCTTCGGGCTCGTCGGATTCACTGCGGGATATTCCCGTTACGGCCTCTTTTACCGTTTCTTCCTGTAACTGCCACCACTCGTCCAGTTCCGGGGTCGTATCGTCCAGGGTACAGAAATCCATCCAGCCGTTGCTATCGCGTAGCGCTTGCAGGTAGGCGTTTCTTTCAGCCTCGGTGTCGAATTCCCGATATTCGCAGGCGCCTTTATCTTCGGCATCGGCAGGGATAACGCCGTTGTCGTTGAAATCGGACACAAGCCCGCTTCCGAAAAGCAAATGCAAGTGAAATTTGGTAGTCGGACGGGGAACATGCCACCATCCGTGCGCCCGACTGCCGTCTTCCTGATCGGCGTAAAGTTGTCCGTTGTCGTGTGCCCTGCAGAGCATATCTTCGATATAGTCCCGGGCTTCGGTTGTAAGTTGGCTGTTTTTACCGTACAGGGACCAATGCACGGTATGGCTTCTGATTTTCAGGATGCCTTCATTACTTTCTTTATTCATAAGATTACAGTTTAAAAGTTGTAGAATCGGTTGATCCAGTGCAAAATGTGGTGTAAATATGATGTAGAGCTAAATAATAGAGTATCTTTGTTTCAAATGGCGGTAAAGCGGTGATGGGGTCTCTTTGAAACAGTCTGACTGTGGTTCTTCCGCCCGAATTTTGTTTGATCGATAACACAGGCTGTAATATGCTGGATATCATATACTACTTCAATATCTTCGGTTGCCTGACGATGGGAATGGCTCTGTTGCTGATCCAGAGAGCGCCGCAACTGATAGATCCGCACTACCGCAATGCCAAACGATTTCTGGGCATCGCTTCGATTATCGTGGCGCTGTGCAATGCGCTTATCTTTTACAGCAGGGCACAGGAGAGCATTGCCGAGATATTTGCGATGCCCGTGCTCGTTGCGGCACAGTTGCAGGCGGCGCTCTTTACCTTTATCGTGCTGATACTTTTTCATTCACCATACGTTTGTCGGCGGAATATCTTGCGACATCTCTGCCCGACATTTGTTTTTGCGGGGCTCTATATCGTAACGGTACTTATATTTCCCGATGTAAGAATCTATTCCGTAGATGAGTATATCGCGAATATTACGAATCCGGCTTTGCTGCTAAGAACGATTTTTGCGGCCACCTATCTGACTCAGATCGTGATTTACATCCGTTTATTCCGGCGCGAGCAACGGAATTATATAGCCAAGATCGAGAACTATTTCTCCGATACCGGAAAATATGAATTCCGCTGGGCTTCGAGGTTGTTCTACGAGGCTGCGTGTATCGGTATTGCCGTGTTGCTGTTCAGCATATTTCCCGCCCCGCTATTCGATGGAATAATCACGGTGGTGGTTACGGTGTACTACTTTAACTTTGGAGTGAGGTATATCAATTACCAATACAAACTTTACTATGAAGCTTTGCCTGCGATAGAGGGGAACGAGGAGCCGCAGCCTGCAAAGGAGAACAAAGGAGATAAAGAACTGGAAAGCGAAATGGCGAAACTGGTGTTGTATCTCCGGCAGGGTGTCGTGCTGGGCGACTATGCCGAGGCTCTGCATATCCCGGAACGGAAACTATCCGTGTTCATCAATTCGACTTACGGGGTGAGTTTCAAACATTGGGTGAACAGGAAACGGGTTGAATACGCCAAAGAGCAAATGGCAGAACATCCGGATTATACGATGGAGAAGATTGCCGAGCTTTCGGGCTTTGCCCACAAAAGCCATTTTTGCAAGATTTTCCGGGAGATGACAGGAGGATCCTTTACCGAGTACAAAAACAGGTAACATCCCCCCCCGGGTTGTTGTCTATTGGCAAAATCGGCTCGAACATACAACTAACCCACAAAAAACACCCTGTGTTGCACGTTTCGACATCAGATATGCGTAAACGTGTACCAACCATCCGAAAACTTCATTATATTTTTATAGCGTAGAGTATAAGCCGCTCTGCGCTTTTTGTTTTCCTATGAATATTGATCAAAAATATAAAACGATATGAAAAAGATTTTTACTTTTTTATTGCTATGTGCAACAGCCGTATTTGCTTCGTGCGGTAAGGACGATCCGGTAGCGGTGTCGGACGTGCGGATAGATAAGCCGACGATGGCACTGACCGTAGGCGAAACCGGACAACTCACCGTAACGGTTACTCCCGGAGATGCCGCCGATAAGAGCGTCGTGTGGAACAGCGGCAACACCGCTGCCGCAACGGTGGATGACAACGGTTTGGTTACGGCGCTGGCCGCCGGAAACGCTACCATCACCGCCACGGCGGGCGGCAAACAGGCGACCTGCGAAGTGACGGTAGCGGATGCCGTGCCGGAAGGTATCATTGTCACCACCTACGACGCCCTGCTCGAAGCCCTGAAGACGGGTGGCACCTCGGCCGGTGCCCCGACACTTGTCACGCTGGGCGGCGACATCACAGTACCCGCAGGAGGAAGTAGTAGCAGCAGCACATTCATAAACGGCAGCGGCTACTTCAAGATAGACGGCGGCGGACACACCCTCGCCTGGGAAAACAGCAGCTATTACTTCCTCGGAAATAACAATGCCGACGCCGATGCCGTTTATATCGAACTCACCAATATCAAGCTGGTTCAAGATCCGAACTCATATTCTGCCATGGTAGGTGTTTTCAACGGCAGGATTACGCTGGGCGGGAACGTGACATTGGATGGGGTTCAATCTACGCTTGTAGTTTACGGTGAGAAAGCAGCATTGGAACTGGGTGACGGCTGCGAATTGTCTTACGCGGCAGGCAGTTCGAACTGTGCATACGTCGGGAATGGCGCCACCCTCGTGCTGAACGGGGAAAAGACCGCCGACGGGGCTTACATCGCTCTACAGCACGCTGAGACCGGTTCCCATCCCCTTATCTCCGTTCCGAAAGCCCTCACGGATGATGTGCACCTCAAGCTCAGCCTGCTCGGCATAACCTCCATCGCCCAAGGAACCGACGGTAACCAACTGACGCAGGCGGACTGCGACCGTTTGAAAGTGAATACGGAGTCAATAGTCAGCCTCTATGGAGAGCAGCCGAAGAAATACGACGGCAACTTCGAGCTTTACCTCGACCCGACGGATTATCAAATCAAGCTGCGCCCGAAAAATTTCACACCCCCCACCTCCGGCGACATCGACATGACCAACATGAACGCCGACGTGGCACAGCTAACCATCCTTGCCGCCATCGCCGCAGGCCACACCGAAATCAAGCTGACAGGCGAACTTTCCAGGATAGGAATGGGCGGTCAGTGGGGTACATTTTTCTACAACACAAAAATCAAGACATGCGACTTCAGCGGAGTGACAGGCTGGGGGACAGAGGCAACACTGCCCGGCAGCGCCTTTCAGGGTTGCACCGCCTTGCAGAAGGTGACGCTGCCCGATGACGTGCAGGTAATCGGAGGATATGCTTTTTATGGCTGCACTGCGCTGACTACGGTGAATCTTTCGCAGGTTACCCGGATTGATCAATACGCATTTCAGGTATGTACTTCATTGGCGGAACTCACGCTGGATAATGTGGAAGCGATAGATTTGGCTGCTTTCTACGAATGCACGAGCCTCGAAACGCTCAAACTGCCGGCATGTACCCGGTTCGGTAATTATATCGTAACGGGCTGTAGCAGCCTCACCCGGATAGAAGCCACCGCAGCCGGAAACTTCGTTAACATAAATGATGATACGGACAATATAGAGCGCAACGGCGTTTTTCAGAACAGAACCACCGTCCATTCCGGAGCGAACGCATTCAATCCCGCCAAGTGCGAACTCGTGCTGAACGCCGACAAGCAGCAGGGGGGCGCGGCCGTCCCCAAAGTCTCCAACGGCAACGAATGGACTGTGCTCGACAGCAGCAACATGAAATGGCAGAGCATCACCTTCGCGCAACCGTAATCCGCGCCTTTCCCGAAGTTGAACTTCGAGGCGGTCTGATTTAATTCCTGAAATCCGATTTTATGCGTGGTCAGCAGGAAGTGTTTTCGGTTTAGATGTTTCGGCTCGTGTCGATGAATTGCCTGGCAATGAATTTGTCTTTTTCGCTCTCGAGGCGTTCTTGTTCCTGTTGTTGGGCTTGTGTTTCTTTCGCTTGTTTTAGTTGCTGCAGTCGAACACTTTCGGTATGGATATGCTCGGTTCTTTTTTGCCGATATTCGATTAAGGGAGCGGGGTTGAGTCCCAGTTCCTCGTATATTTTTACATAGAGGTTTTTCAGGAAATCCCCCCGTCGCATAATCTGACCGATGTGTTCGGTCAGGTGCAGGGCTACATACTCCTCACTCTCGACGAATCCGGGTGCCGGGATCAATGCACGGTATGGCTTCTGATTTTCAGGATGCCTTCATTACTTTCTTTATTCATAAGATTACAGTTTAAGAGTTTGTAGAATCTGGTTCCGGATTTTCCGGCATTGCACGATCGTTGATCATGGATACGGCCTCTTCCAGAAAATCGATAATATCCGAATAGTGATTTTGGAAAACTTCATAATCTTTTTCTAAATCACCCGTTTCGGAATCTATTCCATCGGCAAACAAATCTCCGTTTTCTTCGTAGACACTTGTGATATTAAGGCGGGGATCGTAATCAGGCCCGTTGAATGTTGCAGTAACGGGATAGGTGTCCTGTTCATCATCCAAAGGCGGCAGGGTGATCCGTCCGCCGTTGAGACGAAGGGTTTCGAGAATCATTTTTTTAGAATCTTGTACTGTTTGGCTCAACCGGTCGGTCAATTCTTTTCTTTGAACCCGGGAGCTAATGTAGCTGTTGTCATAATCAGATATTTAAATGGTTTTGGTGTTGCCAGCAGGAAGCATACGGTAAACTTCCAGTAGTGTAAAGCCACGTTCAGAGGGTATGGTCAGGGCTTTGAGCTGCTCGAGACCCATGCAGTAACAGAATACCGAGTCGTTCTGAGGCGTGATGGCCGCAGGAGAAAAGTCGATAGTCACGTTTTTTTCGTCATGCGTACCGAGCATGATGCGGCCCCAGATCCTGCCGGGTTCGGAGTCGTGCTCCGTTTTATATTTCAGGTACAGTGCGTCGATTTCCGTCTGCGCTCGTACCGGGTCGCATAAGATGACGTGTTCACAGCATAGGTTGCACCAACCGCCGTCGAAGGCATCGTCGGGAAAAGAGGCGATTTCGCCCGTATTGGGATTGACACGGGCATCGCAGAAAGTGTGGCAGGAACCGCAATGGCCACAGAAAACATGGATCACGGAACCGATGAAAGTCAGAATGGCATCGTAATCTGTTTTCGGTACGTATATGCCTTGGCGGAGTCTGTCAGATCGCTCATCGTAACCGTCGATTAAAATACGGTTGCTTTGGTTCAGATATAGAGCCGTTATGCGGATAGGTCCCCGTGACGTATTTAATGTCGAAGGATATCCCTCTTCCGGTTGTTTCCATTTCAGAGGAAGAAGTGAAAGGCAGCCTACAGCCCCCAGGGTATGAACTATAAACTCTCTTTTCTTGCGGGCGCTTGCCTTCGGGTTTTGGATCAGATCGAAATAATCTTTTGCTTTCATGTGATTAAGTTTTAGTTGTTATCATCGAGGATATCCAGCTCGCTGCCATAAACTTCTGCATGGGAAAAGCCATCGGAAATATGTACAATACGTTCATCGAATTCGTTAGGGTTAAAACCTGAAGGTTCGGAATAATCGATTCTTGTATCGGAAGTGACGTGGTAAATACCTGAACCGATATCATTGTCTGGGTCATGCCAGTATACGGTTTGATTCGGAATAAACTGTTTCATAATGTTGGGATTTTAGCGTCTTCGGTTTGGTCGTTCGTGGCAGCCTCAGCCGAAACGATGCGCAGGTAAGCATTGATGATTTTAAAGCATCCGTCGAGTTTTGGGGCCCGCTTCTTGGGGATAATCCGGTATCCGATTTGTTTTGGAGATACGTTGATCACTCTGGCGTTGAAAGTGCCGTGTGTACGCAAAGGAATTACTACGCCTGCCTGTTTGCATAAAGCCAGAAAATCGTTCATGTCGATAAAATTTCCGGCATTGAATTTTTCTTTTTCGCTTTCGAGGCGTTCTTGTTCCTGTTGCTGTAGTCGAACACTTTCTGTATGGATACGCTCGGTTCTTTTTTGCTGATATTCGATTAAGGGAGCGGTGTTGAGTCCCAGTTCCTCGTATATCTTTACATAGAGGTTTTTCAGGATATCCCCCCGTCGCATAATCTGATCGATGTGTTCTGCCAGGTGCAGGGCTAAATACTCTTCACTTTCGACGAATCCGGGTTGCGAAAGGGTTTTGCGTTGGTAGGTTGCTTCCCGCCAGTAAACGTTTGAGGTACACAATACCACGTCCAGCAAATCTTGTTCGGGATCGTCGTATTTATTTTTATCAACCAGAAAAGTGTAGACGTGTTCACTGGTTTTATCCAGTTCGACGTATTTCTGAACGATTTTATTCAGTTCCTTGGAACTGTACATGAGGATTCTTGTTTTCATAACACTGGTTTTTAAGATTAAGCGACAACGTTTAGTTTTTCCCCGAAAAAGTCGCTGTTCACCCCGTAGATACATTGGATGGAATTGGCGCGGTCCATATCCAGCGACAAAGTGTAAGGAGTGTTAGCTTCCAGAGAAATCGTGACAGGTCGTAACAAAGGCATTTCGAAAAGCGATCCTCCACCGTGTGTTTTACTGTAAAAACCGCATCGGTTACCTGCGGGGATGGTAATTTCCCTAATATTGAAATTGCGGTTGAAAAGTTCCATCGGATCGAGGGTAGCTATCAGCGTGAACCGATTCTCCGGGGTATGGGAATTATACAGCTCCGTTACTAACGCCCGGTAATCGACCCATTCTTTCCCGTTACGTTCTTTGAGACAGGGGAATCGTCCTTGTGTACGGATGCCGTATTGATTCAAATGCCATTTCAACCGAGACGGGTTCAGGTTAAGTTTGTCGGCCATATCCCCGAAATAACTTTCCATATAGCTGTAACCGTCATATGATTCCAGCCAGTTGGAGTTGATCACATCATAGTTGGAATGCAGTTCTACCTGGACGGGGATCGGCATTGTGTTTTCGAGCAAACTTTTAAATACGTCTGTTTTATCCCGGTCGAAGATTTCATTTTGAATCGCTTCCATATTGGCCTCGAAAAATTCGTCGACCTGCATGGGGTCATATCCCTGGTCTTTGCATTCCTGTTGCAGATAATCCAAAACGTTATGCATGCCTTCGACACAGGCATCGGAGTAGATTTCATTGATCTTTTGCCGTAGCGTATCCCCGGAATGTTCTTTCAGGCTGCGGGAGATCGCTTCGTATTCGTGGTCGAGGTTTTCCCGGTAAGTGATGTATATCAATTCGTAACAAGGCTCCATCAGTCTCTTTACGGCAGCCATATCGAGTGTTTTTGTATTATTTTCCATACCGCGCGTTATTGGTTTCGTGATTTTGACCCGTATTTTTTGACTTCTTCTTTATTGGCAAGGTGGATATCATCCGGCAGTGCGTAACTGCGTGAACGGCCCCGCAAAGTGGCATATCCCATGCATGCTGCCATAGGGAACTGTGTCTTGAAGCGTTGTTCGTTTCGACGAGACGGCTTTAGGTTGATATAAATGTTTTTTTTGCTGCTTTCCATAATCGTGTTTTTAGTTGTTTACAGGTAAATTTTTCGCAGGCATGTAATCCAGTACCGTCAGCAGTCTTTCATTGAAGAAATTGTAGGAACGGTAGGCCATCCGTTGTTGAAGCCATAAATTGGTGTTATTAAAGCCCCATTTGAAGAAGTCGGCAGGAGTGTAGCATGAGGAATGTTTGCAGAGTTTCAGGATTTGGCGGTGTACGTCTGCCGGATTGTCGGCCCCCGCTATGGCGTTGATGATTTCGGCGAAAACGATCGGGACGTTGGGATCGATTACATAGAGGGGGCCGTCGAATCGCACTATCATGGCGTTGTCGTTTTATACTGATTGGCCGACATTACCAGAAATGTTTTCAGTGAAGGTTTGTACACCTGAAGTTCGATGTTCGTGTGGGTGTATTCACGCTCGATGTGGAAGGAGAATATCAGTCCGCCGCGCTTTATATGCCCTGATTTGCAGCTCGAATCGTTATAGCATACATCCGGAAGTTTGGCGAGTTGGGATTGGAATTCGGCGATTTCCTGTCCTTTCTCTTCGTTCAGTTTATACAGTTCACCGTATTTTTGCTTATAAAAATCTATCCATTCATTGATCTTTTTTGCTGTCAACACCCCGATTCTGTTTGGGCATCCATGTCCCAAGGTCTGGTTTAGCCTTTGCCGATCTATATGTTTGAAGTATGAAAAGTCAACATGGATTCGGTATTCTTTTTCGTACTTGAATACGCGGAAATCCAACCCTTCCCGGGTAAAATGTATTTCGGCATTTTTGTAATGCAATGTCCCGTCGTATTCTTCCAGTTTATGCATAAGAAATGCTTCCGGTATGAATTGCCGAACTTCTTTGAGTAACGAAACAAGTCGTTCTTCACAATCTTCTGCTGCTTCCAGTTCGGATTCCCCGAGTTGTGGATAGCTGTAAATGTCTTCTGTCAGGATTGTTTTCATGATTAATTGGTATTAAAATTAAAACCGGGCGGAATATTCCGCCCGGTTAAAAATGTTTTTACACGTATTCAGATTCGCTTCTGGATCGTGTTGTATTTTAAATATTATGTATTAAATAGATGTTATGAATAGGTATTTGTCTGTTCAATGCCTCACATACGATATAATAAGTTTCTCCGTTTTGTTTTCCTGTCCAATATACGATCAAATGCGAAGCATTGTCGAGCATGTAGCGGTTACGATTCAAAAAACAATCTTTGGAAAAACATGCGGCAAGAACGATTGTTTGATCGGTTTGTACCAAAATATCAGCGTATCGCCGACGGTCGTTTTTGTTATAACGCCGCTCATGTCCGTGGAATAATATTACCGGTATCAGTCGAATGTCCGGGCATTGACCACGTAGTGACAAAACGATTTCTGCTGCCAACAGTCCGAATCCCTGCGTCATATCTGAAAGGAACGTGTTATAACCCTGCCGGTAAAGATTCAGGATTTGTTTGGCTGCATCCGAGCGGATTTGATCCAGTCCGATATTGAAAGCATCTCCTTCGGACGATGCCCGGTAAGAGCAATTGTTTTATTTCTGTCAACTGTGATCATAATTTTGATGATATAGGTTAAACACACGGTATTTTGTAAGTAGTAAAATCATAAATATTTAATTATTAATTATTTATAATATTTTATATTATATGCAAAAACTGTAAAAAGTCGTTTTGCAGGGACAAGAACAGGCACTCGGCTTCCGGCTTCAAAATCTTTTCAGGAAAAATCTGTCCGAGCGAAGCGAGTGGCTTGATTTTTCCTGAAAAGTTTTGAGAGGAAGAAGAGCCGACTGCCTAA
>ERZ857503.158-NODE-158-length-64766-cov-3.995549_pt1 | contig 64766 bp, 61 predicted proteins | sample MGYA00519766_ERZ857503 | MGnify/ENA primary metagenome ERZ857503 (study PRJEB31778, sample SAMEA3449345) | human gut metagenome | biome: human gut; feature: human-associated habitat; material: faeces | place: United Kingdom | collected 2010/2012 ...
CTACCGGATCGAAAGCGCGCTCCTCGCCACGGGTGTGCATCGTAACAAGCACGGCCGTCGCCGTGAGACACAATATCTTCGTTATCTTCATATCGTTATTACTTTTTGTCCGGCACGGAAAACGTCGCCGTGGCGCAGTCCGTCCGGCTCATCAATCTCGTCTTTGAATACGCCGTCGGCATTCGCTTCGCGCACGATAGTTTCTTTTTCGTACCGGAGCGCTACGTACTCCGGTCTGCTGCCGGTATCAAATATAGGATATTTTTCCGAAATAACACAATCGAACACGGCCGACTGTCGTTCGAAATCTTTCTGCCTTTTTACGGAACGGCTCGTTTTACGCCCTTTAAAAACGAAAACGGATCGCGGATTCGGCCGGTACGGAACATAATTTGCACAGGCGTACCGAAAACGACTCGATGCAAAAAGGAAGACAGGAAGCGTTTAGCGGCGGGGTGCTGTTTGCGAGCGCCGTTGCCTTCCGGATGCGGGAACGCGCCCTGATCCGGTCGCCGTGACGCTGAACAACGGCAGGAAAAAAGCGCTCTACCAACTCAGTATCGCGGCGATCTTCGTCCATATCGCGGTCTCGATCGGCTGCTACGTCGTCGTAGCGACCGCCTGGGCGGTTCCGGCGAAAAAACTGGAACGGTCGATTGAAAAATAATGTTACCGAATCGCCCTTTCGCAAACGAAGCGAATCTAAAATCGTCCGTCGAACGGAATACGTAAAAAGGACGCTGAAAAGCGTCCTTTTTATGACCGTGAGCTGTTTACGAGACTTGAACTCGTGACCTCTTCCTTACCAACCAGCAGGTTTGGTTTGTTACAATTATCAAACTAAAAGTTGTGTTTCAATAAATTAAATCGTGAAATATTGTGTTTTGTATTTCACTTTGTAAAACAAACGTAAAACAAACGTGTGTTTTCACTATCCCTGAACTTCAGATAATAATGTAATTTTACCGTGAAGATAATTTATTTATCTTGCTTCTGTCACGTTTTGTAGTATAAATAATATAATGTAGCTACCGATTGAAGTGAAATTTTGAAAGCCGAGCCCGAATAAAAACAAACACACCTACGGCAACTACAATTCCACACGCATACACCCACCATGGCGTCGATCTTTTCATCTTGACCTTTTCCGACGTGTTTTCCTGTGTCAGTACGTCGTTTTTCGTTCTATCGACCAGGGAATCCGACTCGCAAACTTCGCTTTCCGTTCGAGCGGTTTCGCGCTTCTCTTCCGTCTTTTTACGCTGGGTGCGGACGGTCGTCTCCCGTACCAGCGGCGGAGTGCCGGTTTCCCTATCTATGGGTTTATCCGGATCGTATTCCCGAACGATCACCTCGCGCTGTTCCTGCTGATCGGTATCGGTTTCCGTTCTGGTCTCCGTGCGGCCGGCGGAATCCTTCGTCTTCTGCCGCATCACATCCAATTCCGTTTTATCCTCGGTCTTTTTCTCGACCGAGGACGACGCTTTACGCGTAGACGCGCAGCCCACGATACACAAAGCGATAATGAACAGAACCAGTCTTTTCATGGCGTCAATATAACCAGGTGACATTTTGGGTATGGTTCGGCGAATCGTCGGCATGGATATACGTTTTCGCAATGCCGATCCTCCGGAATCCGGCTTTCATCAGGGCTTGAATGATCCTAAACCGGTTTCCATCCGTATTGCACCGGATATCGACCGCCCGGCCCAGCGTATGCGCGCCGGTACCGCTGCGCCCTTTCGACCGGTCGTGCGCCGGGGATCGGTATGCGGAATTGAGAACGAAAGGAATTCCGGCCAGGTCGCGGGCCGTATCGAGCCGCGCCAGCGTGTTCGCGTTCATGTCGCCGATCGAGCAGGAAGGAACGCACTTCTTAAATTCCGAATCTGAAAAATGTTTACTCATAGTTTCCATTGTTTTTGGGTTTCGTGTCTTCGACTTCGATTATATCCATTTTCTTACTGAAAAACTTCCACAGATTTACCCTTTTGTCAATTCCCCGCGCTTCGAAATAATTGCTGAAACAACTGCTCAGTTCGAGCACGTAGATAACCAACAGGATAATGGCCGGCAGCGCAGGAACGCCGAGAATATCGCCGAACGCCTGGCCGAACAGTCCGGCCAGCGTCACCCAGCATATATAGTCGGTCATTTTATTGAGTGTACGGCGACCCGCCCGTGAAAAACGGATGGGATCGTAGGGCTTGCCTTTGCCGACCGCATCGGCCATACGTTTTTTGGCCGCCGCAATGCCGAAATTCAGATCGACAAGCACCAACACTACCGCCAGTATGAGAAAAGGCCACAGGGGGCGGTAAAACTCCCAGAACGTAGCCAGCAACCCGGAGGCAGCCGTCCCGTTAAAAATGTTTCGTTCCTGCATAACCGACCGGCGTTTACTGTTTTTCGACAGGCGTTAACTCCGCCCGAATTTTACCCAGCGTATCGAGCAGTATGCTCCCGATCTCCGCGGGATCTCCGCCGGGCATAGTCGTTACGGACGTATATCCGTCGGAGTTGACGATCAGCGCGCCTTTCGCGGCTCCTCCTTCGCCGATGGCGTTGATGTTGACTTCGTCGAGACTTCTGTCGCCCCTGACGGAGTACGTTCCGGTGACGGTCATTCCGCCCGCGGCGTCTTCTACCTTGTACCTTGCTGTTTGAAGATTCGATGTGTACATAATTCAGTTTTTTAAAGGGTTGAACAATTAGTATTTGTAAGTATCCAGATTGAATATGAAGAACACGACGTCCGTAGCGACCGACCCGGCCCCGTCTCCGGTTCCGATCTTGAACGACGTGGTCTTTTTATTTTGTACCGAGGCATACACGATTCGGTCGTTCGTATTGTTAGGCTTTGCGTCGACCGCATACGAGGATGTCGATGTGAAGCCGCTGCCGAACATCGTGATCGTGACATAGCCCGTCCCGCCCGCCGCAGCAGTCAAAGAGGTGATATTCCCGGCCGGGGACGTCCAATACTTTGCGATCGTTCCGGTTCCGGTGTTGACTATGCCCCAGGCGGCCAGCCCGTGCATCAGCGCGCCCCAATTGTTATCGTTCGTACTGTTCGACGTAGCCAGCACCCCGCTGTCCGTCAGACGGAGACCGTACTTGCCCGACTTCGACAGCAGGCGCGCATCCCCCCGGCCCATGATGTACGGAATCCCCGCGCCACCCTTGAACACCACGAAATACTCCTGGTTGCTGTACGTGGCCGCCAGGCCGTTCGCAAACAGCGACGTCCGCATCGCGCTGCCGGTCGATCCGGTGCAGGTCACCTTCTGGCTGGCGGTATAGAGATGCACGTTCATCGACTCGGCAGCCTGTGCCGACGCGTAACCTTCCAGCCGTCCGTAAAAGCGCACCCGCAGGTACAGCCTCGATTTGGCATATACGGTGTACGTCCCCGCCCGGACATGCGTGTTCCAGTTCTCGGCATTGCCTTTGGCAACCGGAATCTGCACCAGAACGTCCGAAGCGTCCGAAGTCGTCAGAACGAAATCCATCCGCCCGTAAGAATACGCGCCGGCGGCGCACTGCGTCCGGTGTTCGGCCTGGATGTCCGGGATCGAGATTTCGTAGAACCCGGCCGACGTCACGGCCAGTTCCGCGCAAACGGCCGACTCGTATTTCTCCAGTTCCGAAGTCGCCGACCAACTGAACGACCGCGGCGTGAAGTCCGACGACAGCGACACGGCCGCCGGGTTAATCAGCGTGTCCACGTCGTCGACGGTATCCCCTTTGACCAGCAGCACCGTGTTTCCGGCCGAATCGTAGGCCGTCAGCGCATTGGTTTCGCGGCGTATCTCGATCCGTCGCTGATCGGAGTCCGACGCGGGCTTGGTTATAACGTTCTCCGCGATCAGCGTAGCCGTTTCGATCAGATCCGCATTGATCCGGCCGCCTTTTATGATATGCTGCCCGGCTTCGGCCTTCGCCGTCATATCCTCATAGGACGAGAAGCCGATATTTTTGGCAACGGCATTCTGTCCCGTACCCACGGCACTGTCCGCATAGGCCCGGATCGCGTCCCGGATCGCTTCGTCGGCGACCCCGAAGGCGACGTTCAGATCGGACAGGGCCGAATTGAACGCGTTGTGCTTCGTATCCACGTCCGCCTGCTCCGCCGCCGTCGCAATGCCGTCGGCGATGGCCGTCGTGATCGAGGTCAGAAGGGCGGCTTTCGCGGCGTCGAAAAGCGCGTACTTCGCAGCGAGATTCCGCTTGCCGGTCTCGTTCAGATCCGCGTGGTTGTACCGGTTGTAGTATTGCGCCTTCACGGATTCGGCGGTCTCGGCGACCTGGTTGGTCAGCTTGCCGATGGCGGCCGCCTCGCTGCGGGTGACGACCCCGTCGGCAAAGGCCGAATCCGTGAAGTTCTTCAGGCCCGTAACCGTCGTCGAAAGGGCGTTTGCCGCGCCCAGGGCCGACTGCGCCGTCGTCTTGGCCGTTTCCACATCCACGACCGGCGTTTCTATCGACGTCCGGGTGGGAAGATCGCCGGATGAACTTCCGGAAGTCCAATGATAACCGGAAGGATGCAATTCAATGAAAGGGACGCCGGATGTACGCACCGTGTACCTGCCGCCGCCGCGAACGTATATGTATTCTATCGATACCTCTATCACCTGTCCGATGCTGCCGACGGGCGTACTCTCTGCAAAGCTGTAAGCAAAGGAATGGATATACCTTTTGACGGGTAACGTGCCCCAGCGGTTCCCGTTCGACTCCCAGGCGCAATTGCATGAGAATCCCTGCGCATGAGTGGCCCAGGGAGGCTTCCCGCTCGCGCCTAATACGGTTCCGATATCAAAAGTCGCTTTATAATCTGTAGCACTGTATAAAGTGAATGTTACCGGATAATAAGTATCCGGATCGAGCGCCGTAGCGTCGATCGTAGTGATCCGGAACTGCCCGGACGAATAGTACTGAATATTTTTCAGCAACGTCGTCTTCGCATCGTAGTACGTTTTGAATCTCGCATTGAAAACCGACCCGGTGATCGTCGAGGTCGTCGTCATATCCGCCAGCAGCGGCGTGATGTATGCGCTCAGGGCATTGTAGACGTTCAGATAATCGGCGGTGCTCAGTTGGATCGTATCGGCCTGGGCTGTGAGGATCGGTTTCTCGCCCTGGATAATATCCCATTCCCGTTTGGCGTCCTGTTTTTCATTGGGGGTCAGCTTATCGTCGTTGGCGATATCGGCCAAGGCGTCCAGGGCTTTGTCCGAGTACTCCTTCTGGTCGTTCAACGATGGCGACCATGTTAAGGTCGGACGGTTGCCTTTGACAAGCATGGCTTCGCGGTAGGTGACCGAAACCCCGTTGGTTTTTCCCGATTTCCCCGCGTACATCAGAAACCAACCGTCTTGTTCTATTACATTTTCCGGAATCTTATAGACAGCCGTTCTTTTGTCAAGTGTTAACTCACCAAGTGCCAACGACTTATTATAAGTCGAATTGACAATATTCACAGTAAATCCTTCTGGAGCGCCAGCCAATATCTCAATGGATTCAACGGATAATGCAAACTCATCCCCAGGTCGAATGTGAAGAGGAAAAGCTTTATATATGTGCGTTTGACTTGAATGTGCTGTAATTGTAATTTCCTCACTGCCGTCGATCAGATTCACCGAACCGATCTGTACGGCATCCACCTTATCGGCCGCATCCGCGGCGGCGGCGTCGATGGCGGCCTGCTTCGCGGCGTCGGCTTTCTGCTGCGTCCATTCCTCCAAACTTTTTCCGGACATTTCGATAGCCAATCCGTCGGGGGCTTCGATTTTCCCGCTCGCATTCAGCGCAAGCCCCGTCCGGGTATGCAAGATCTTCCCGCCGGTCAGCATCCACCCGTATTCGGACGAATCATCCTCCAGCACACGGATCGCCTGCGATCCGACCACATCGAAAGAGGCCGTTTCACCGAGGAACATCGGCGCGGCCACCGGTTCCATTTCGTTGAAGGCCGTCCAGTAGGCGGTGTTTGTGGGTAGAATACCGGCAGGAACGGTAGCGACGCCGGATTTGACCACATAGCGGTATTTCTGCGGCCCATATACGACCCAATCGATAAACTCGGCAGACCGGATATGCACTTCCGACGGCTTCCATACGCCGCGGGAACGAAGGATTGCGCCGGGGGTTCCCTGGATACCGTCTTTTCCGGGATCGCCTTTGTCCCCTTTATCGCCTTTTATTTTCGTCCAAGCGTATCTCGAAAATACGCTGCTGTCGGCCTCCGTGAAATCGGTATACTGTCCGATCCATGCGCCCGGAGTTTCGCCGTTATTGGCTGTAAACGTCTGGCCGTCGTCCGAATATTTGATATGCAAAAACGAGGTTTTCCCATCGGCTCCGTTTACGCCGGGAATACCTTTTTCGCCGGCGTCCCCTTGCAACCCTTGAAACCGCATCCATGCGTATTTCGACGGATCGTCGCTATCGGCAGGCGTATAGTCCACATACGTGCCGATGTAAACGTCCGGTTCTTCGGTCATCTGGGCCGCAGTAGGATTCTCTACGGGAGAATATTTGATGTGAAAATAGGATGTGAGGCCATCGGCTCCTTTTTCTCCTTGAATACCCCGGTCGCCTTTTTCTCCCTGCAATCCCCGTAAACCTTGATCGCCTTTGTCGCCCTTATCCCCCTTGTCGCCTTTTGCTCCGTCGGCCCCTTTATCCACCCGTTTGATCCAGTCCGGCGATCCTTCGGCCGGCTCCGCCGTGGTCGAATCGGCCGCGCACAGCCATAGGCAGCCATTACGGGTCACTTCATCGTAATAATAGTAAGAACCCGGTTCCCATGCCCCCTTGTTGACCGGCACGGGTTTCAACGTTTGTCCGTCGGCGGACTTCTGGTAGATCCGGCCGGTCATCAGGATGTTTTCCAGAAAAGCGTTATAACCCGACATATCGCCGAATTCGGGGTGGATGAATCCGGACGTGTCCCCGAAAATCATCTTGACCATCCGGGGCTGGACGTCCCAGCCGTCGACGTCTCCCAGGATCAGGATACGGCCCTCTTTCGACGAGATCAGGATACTGCGTTGGCGCTCTTTGTCGGTGAAGTTGCCGATGCGGGCGACGTCCATAAACTTCTGCGGAAGTAGTTGCGGATACCTCGGGGTGACGGTCATCGCGCCGTCGTCGGATACCGCGTCGACGCGCAGCATCACCGTCTGGAATCCCGTGCCGGTATGGTAAATGCCTTTCAGGATATCGGCCGGGCGGAACGGGTTCGGGTCGCCTTCTTCCAGCTTCAGCGTGACGACGCACTGACTGCCGGAAGACTGTACGTCCGATATTATGCCGCCTTCTGTCACCCACCATTCGGAGCCGATGACTTGAACCCGGTTGTAACGCAGTTCGGGTACGTCCAGCCATTCCCAAAGGGTCAGCGAGCGCATTTCGGCGCGGCCCGCGTTGTCGATACGCCAGCCGTAGCCCAGCAGCCCGGACAGAAAGTCGGCCGACGAGATCTTCCCGGACAGCGTCTGGTCTTTAGCGATGATCTTGTCGAGTACCTTCAGGATTGCGGTCTCGATGTTTTCGGAAGTCAGCGAGGCGATGTCGCCGGTCTTGGCAAACAACTCATTCGCCTCAACTTTTCCCTTAAATACGGCTAAACCTAATACGGTAATCGCTTTTTTGAAAGATATATTACCGGCCGCCACATCGTCATTTAGGCGCGATAAAAACAAATCTCTAATCGGGCTATCCTCTGTAAGATCCCGAGCATAATCGGCTAAACCGGCCTTGACTTTTTGGGTTATTTCTTGTATAACCGATTCCCCGGTATTCGGGTCTATGGCCTCTATCAACTTTGCTAGGTACAGGTAATATTGAGCGTCCGTGCTTATTTCATCCAACGTTTTTTTATTACTATGGCTATGATCGGTAGCTATAGACGTGTTGCTTCCCTCGATAACGTTTACTACGGCACCGCCCCCGTTTCCTAAACCCGAACCGCTAAATTCGCGCAAACGTTTGCTGCGCGGACGTGCCGCGCGGGAGGTAGTTGTTAATTTATACTCTTTTTCCATGCCCTATCAGCCCTTTTTTATGTACTCGTCCGGTCGAAATTCTATAAACTTGGCATCGCTAGTATCGGCTATTACATCTTGTATATCGGATGACAGTACGAATAGCTTGCCCGGTTGATTATCGTCTTCGTATTTTACAACTCCGCGATCCGCCAGCATTTCAGCCTCGCCGTAAAGAGCCGTACGGCGTTGTGCAAATTGACTGTATAGAGTCCCTATTAAAAGATCTTCTATTTGCGTAGTGCGTCCCGCGCGAGTTAATTCCTTCACTTGTATGCCTGTGAAAGCCGAAAAATAAGCACCTCGGGCCGTGGGTATCCCTTTCACACTGCTCCCGCAAATGGTATCTAGTTCTATGGGTTCTTTAGCTTTGGAATTCAATTCGGCATTATATTCTACATCGTCCGTATTTATGGTTTGGCCGAACTGGGTGCCGTTCACAATTTCGATTTCCGGTAACTTCATAAGCAGCCAACAGTATTTATCCCACAGGTTGTACGGATTTTGTACCTCCGTGCTGCTCAGATCGACGTTACCGTCACTGATTTGCCAGCTACCGCCGCGTACTTCTATCCAAATCCTGCCGCCGGCTTCCCCCATAAAAGGATAAGGTATATACTGCCCGGCTTCTGCATTGGTAAGTATGGCCTGGGTGTTGCCGGTGTGTGGATTTATAGCCGGCCGGTTCTTTTTCCAGCCTAATACGCCGCTAGTCTCGGCTCTATCTTCCGCATCGTAATAAGCTAGATATCCCCATACATTCGGATCATCGTCGTTTGTATAAAGTTCCCACTGTCCGTACGTTTCAGGTAGGGTTGTAACGGCATTATCTCCGCGCCTGGTTACAGGGCCTTTGTTGTTCCAACAGTAAATCTCATCGCTATTGTCCGGTTGGTATTTAATAGTTACCGGGACATAGACAAAATTTCCTTGCATACTCCATTGTTCATACCAAGTCTTTCCCCTCACGTATTCATAGGAATCCGGCGCGTTATCCAGTAAATAAAAACCACTATCACCCGGACTTTCGAAGGGATTGAATCGAGGGTCCATAAGCATGTCTACGGTTATGCGTAAAAGCAGATCGCCACTATTGTCTACCGACGGTATCCATACGGATTCACTTTTGAATAATGCGGGGCCGCAACTGGCCAGCGTACCGGCAAGCGCATTGTTAAGAGTACCGTTTTGTTTCCATTTAACCCCGGGGCCCACCACGATCCCCGTAGGATTGGCATAATTGATACCGAGCAGGCTCCGCCAATAAATAGCTATCCCCTCACTTTCGGCGCCATCGTATTGCGGTACTATTTTAAAAAAGTTAACCGTATCGGCTGCCAATGTCGCGCCTCTACCCTCTCTGGTAATCCAAATGGTGAAACCGCAATCGGAAGCGTCTATCCAATCTTTTAGATTCGTACTATGGTGATACGAGTAATAACGGGCGCCGTTTTCACTGCCGCCGTCCAGATTGTTTAGAGCCGTTTTCGATGCGGGGGTTTCCAAGTTGCCCCAACACGTTTCCGGCAATAAATTGCCGCTCTGGGCGTACGCGCTCCACGTTATTTTAGCATTGTTGTAAACCACATCTACGCCCATCGTTTGGCTATCCCCGTTCCATTCTATGCGCTTAACTCCCGCTTTTGTGTATAATCCGTTAAGGTCATATACATATACTTTTCCGGCCCGTTGTACCATACGAAGCGCCAATGGCTGTAAAATACCTTCGACAACCTCCGCCAGTGTTAATGCTTCGCCGTCCTCATCATAGAAATTATCGCTGCGTACTTTAATATCGGCCAACCTTAATGCACTTCCACCCTGCTTTAAATACGTGCTAATCAAGCTGTCATCAATAGTATTATAATTTATATTGCATCGGCCGATACAATAATTTACGATGTCGTAAAGCGTCCGCATATTTGCCAAATCGTATTTCAGACGATCCAACACCCCGAAATCGCTAAATATCAGCGATACGGTGTAATTGTTCGCCCGCTCATACGGTTCTTCGTAAAACTCGGTATCCAATGAACCGCTCCAGTACAACGAACCGTCTCGGTACACGTCCAGGCGTATCCGCCCTACTTCTATGCTATACAGGTCTTCGTATGTTCTGTCGCCGGGACTAATTATTTTGACCGTAGCGGTAGAACCGCATAATACTTCCTCCTTACTTTTGTTTTCCCACTCTATCACTAAAGGTTCGTCGGCGTCGAATTCCAGCGAGCCCACATTTTCAAATGCCGCATCGGCTTGCTGTAAAATCTCAACGCGCCAGGTAATTCCGGCACGGCTCAGAAATTCGCCCATGTATCTTAATTGCTGCATCGTTAGCTACGTCTCGTGATATTATTCTCCCTGTCCAGTATCCCTATCAGTGTACGGCCTTTGATCTTAAATTCTACCCGACCGTTAAATTGGGTATTTCCGGTATCCGACAGCATTCCCCGTAATTTATCCAATGGCGCTATTACTTCCGGGTTTCCCTTTGCCCCTACGTATTCTCCGATTAACGCCAACGTAGGGCCAGACGCTATACCGCCCTCTGCCAGTGCCGGAATACCTGCGGCGGCTGTAGCTGCCTGCATCGCCGTAATAAATCCCATCGCAATACCAAAACCGGCAAACGGTATATAGGCATGTGCGGCCATATACTCGGATGCTGCTAGCTCTTTCCAGCTTGCCGCCTCCAGTTTATTTGCCGTTATAATAGTTGCTGAGGATGCTGCGTTTGTCGCGGCGGCTGTGGCTCGTACCGTTGCCTCTGTTGTCTCTGCGGTCGCTTCCACGTCCTTCGTAGCGGCGTGCGCTGCGCTGGCCCCGGTCAACAATTGGATAATGCCTACTACCGTCTGTATTCCGGTATATAGCCCTATGAAGCCATCAATAACGCCGGTTACTACCCGCCATGCGTTGCCATTGCCCTGTAATGTGCTGGTTATTCCCTCTATGCTGCCGCCGATACTCTTAATGCCATCCCAGCCTTGCTGCAAAGCCTTTTCGGTACTCATAGAAACTTTTTCGGTCTCTGCTCCAGCCTCCCTAATCGCATCGGCTTTATCTTTCCACATCGCTATCTGCCGGTTAATCAGCGTGGCTTCCTCTATAGTGGCGGTCTGTAGTTGGTCATTGAGGATTTGGATATTATCGCCTATCTCCTTTAAATTGCCGGCATTATTATTAATTTCCGCAGCCTTGCCGGCTTCCCTAATCTTGTCTGCATATTGCTGCCATAATCCTATCTCTTTATTTATTTCTGCGGCTCTTTCCATAGACGCGGTTTGCAGTTCCGCGTTAAGCGCCTGTATATTCGCCTCAATACCTTGTAGCGTAGAGGCATTTTTATCATACGCTTTACCCAAATCCCCTACTTCTTCGGTAGTATCTTTAACTGATTTTCCAACGTTCTCTATTACATCTGCTTTTTGTTGCCATAGCTCTATCTCTCGATTTATTTCTGCGGCTCTTTCCATAGACGCGGTTTGCAATTCTGCGTTAAGTGCCTGTATATTATCTTTGTATTCTTTTAAATTATCAGCATTAGCCGTGTACGTTGGTACTTTTACAGTTTGCGTCCCGGTTCCGGCCGTCGAGGTGTAGGTATAATCTGAGGCGTTAGGCTTATCCAGCGCGGGTGCTGGTGTCTTTGGCTTGGATACCTCTACCGCTACCTCCACCTTTTGTTTGCCCAGGCCCAGAATGTTTTTAAGCCACTCCCATGCCTCCTTACATTTTTCTACCAACCACTCGAAAGCCTTAGCCAGGCCGTTCATTATAGCATTTGCCAACGGCTTTACAACCCCCCAAACCTTATCTACGATTTTCCGGAAGCTCTCGCAGTTTTTATACGCACCTATCAGACCCGCCACCAGTGCGCCGATAGCGGTGATAATTAAGCCTATAGGGTTTGCGGTCAGCACCCAATTAAGCACCTTTTGTACGGTAGTCCACGCCTTAGTAGCAATAGTTACCATTTTCTGCGCAACAGCCACCGCCACTATGCGGGTCTTTAATATCGCCTGCTGGATATTCATAGCCTTTACCGTCTTTATCAGCCCGCCGATACCCATAGCAGACATACCGATCTGCGCGGTCAAATCCACATAGGGTTTGACATCGGTATAGATAGCGGACAAATCTATTAAACCTGACAATCCGTTTTTCAAATTCTCCTGCGTCTGTATTTGCCGCTCCTGCTGTTCTGCCGTTCCTTTTGTAGCCGCTTTGACGGCATCCATGTTCAATTGTATGTTTGCCAGCGTCTGTATGTACTCCAGCCCGGCATCTTCACCGGGGCCTCCGAATATATCAGCTATGGCAGTGCCTACAGCAGAACTGCTGGCAGGTAATTCGTTCAGCTTCGCCGCTACCATCTGCATAACGTCAAATGTGGTCATGCTGCCTGCCTGCAAATCCGCCTGCACCTTTGTAGCGGATATGCCAATACCGTTAAGCGCATCAGCCGTGGCCGTGGTCATTTCCCGAATACGCAAATTACCCTCTTTGATAACGTCTACGCCCTTATCTGAGAAAACGCCCTGCTGTGCGGCATTAGTGGTTATGGCTATAAAATCCTCTGCCGATAATCCGGCCTCCTTGAAATAGCGCGGATATTCCCGCACAGTATCGATAAAATCACCGCCGGCATTTGCCCCGCTAACCAAACCGTCCTGTACCAGTTTCATAGCATCCTCCATGCTGATACCAAAACCTTTGGATAGTGCGTTTGCCGCCCGCAGCGTTTCGTTAAAATCCGTGCCGAAGTGTTCCGATACCGCCCGTACGTTGTTGCGCAGTTTTAGCATTTCTTCGCCGGTCTTCCCGGTCAGTTGCGTTATCGCTATGTTTGCCGATTGTAAACCTTTCATGCGGTCGGAAAACTGCGACAAAGCGGACGAAACGGTGCTAACCGTGTTCGTAATTGCATCTATCGCCTGTACGCCTTGACTCCAGTTTATCAGCGACTTTTTAAGGTTTTCTGCCGGTGCGATAGCGGACTGTAGAATTTTTTTCAGCCCCGCCGCATCGGTAATCAGTTCCCGAAACTCTTTGCTGTCACCTTCCAGGTTAAATGTGATGCTAATTGTGCTTTTGCCCGCCACTGCTTTTTATATTAGTTCGTCACCTAATTTTCTAACCAAACATTCCATATGCCGACGCTGCTGCTCTGGCGTAATCTCTTTCTGCTTCTTCTTTGTCCCTGCTTTCGACTTATCCCACGGAAACGGAAGTAACTTTTCCGGCGTTATCCTGTGCCGCTTATCCAAATGCGGTTGGATAACTATAGCGGCCAATAATCGCATCCGTTGCCAATTGTCCTTAAAATCAGTATCGCGCTGTTCTGCATACACTTGGTAGATCGCCGCAAATTCTTCGAAATCCAGTTTGCAGAAATCGTCATAACTCAGCCGTATGCAGCCCAGCGCGATACCCAATAACTCTAAAATGCCGTAGGGTTTTAGCTTTTTTTTTCTACTCCCTCAGCATTATTCACAGTGTTTTGCTGCATCTGCGTAGCCCATGCGGTCATATCCTCCGGGTTAAGCGCATCGGCAAACTCCATTAGCGGCATTTTGAAATCCACACCGTCCGCTGCGGAAGCGGAAGCCACACAGCAGTACAGATAGGCGCATAAATCGGTCAGGCTGTTGTTAGTAATCTCCGTTACCTCTTTGCCTGTCTCTTTTTTAAAACGTAGCATAGCACCCATCGTAGGACGGCACGGATACGCCACGCCTTTAATAGTAACCTCTATCTTTGCCATAACTTACGCTTAACTTTCTTCCGACCCCGCCGTTGGATTTTCAGTAATCGCCGCTTCATCCAGCGTGCTAGGCTCTCCGTCATTCTCCAGACTGATACTATAGGTGCTATCATCTTGCGCCGGGTCTGTACGCTCCAGCGAAGCGATAATACAGGCGCCCTCCAGATACGGTTTGTCCTCGTTCTCGCGCTCCATGCACTTAACCGTTACCGGTTTTCCTGCTTTCCACATCGCAAACAGTTCCTTAAAACCACACTCGGTTTCATCGTAGAATACCAGTCCCTCGGCACTGATAGAATACGACAAACCTACTACGCCTTTCCGCTTCCATAATCCGCTGCTTACGGACTTACTGGCCACCGGCTTAACGGCGCGTTCCTTAGTCTCGCTGTTAAATGTGGTCGTGTGTGTGGTACAACTGCCTACAGCCTTAGCACCCACATACAGCAGCATATCACTGCCGTTACAAAATCCGCTTTTCGACATATCTTCTATATTTTAACATTAAACATCAGTTGCTGCACATAGGCATCATCTTGCCATGCTTCCTCGCTATCCGACAAATAACAACTGCGCATAACCAGCCCATTTACTTCGTTCTGTTTTCCATCCAGCGCATCGCGCACGGCTTCTGCCAGTTCCACGCCCTCGGTATAGTATTCGGTATAGCAAAGTATCTCTATCCCCACAGTGTCAGCGCCGCGCCCGGTTTTAACGGTCGTTTGTTCCAACTGCGCCCGCCTGTACACGATATACGGCAGTTCCGCGCTGTCCTCTACTACTGGGAATATCTTTTTTACCCGTGCAGATACCTCACTGTCCGATATAAGGATAGACCGGATTATTTCACCAGCACTTAAACTTGTCTTACCTACAGCCATACTTTTTTGCTACTCTAAAAACATTATCAGTTACCATGTCGTGGATGTCGGCAGTAACGGTATCACGCACTCCGTTCAGCGTCTGGGACATGAATCCGTAACGTCTCATCCGCCCGGTACGGTGCGCAGACCTGCGCCGTGCGGCTCTTTTGCCGCCACTGCCTTTCGTCTTTCGCTCCTTAGTACCTTCTTCCGCCCAGATTAACACGGGCTTTTTAAGTCCCTGCCGGTTGGTGTGAAATCCCGCTTCTCCCTTGCCATTCTTGTTTGCCCGCTTAGTTCCGACTGTCACTCGAAAACCGGCTTTACGCCTGAAAACAATAGCCCGCACTCCCTTTTCCAGATCCTTGTTAGAACGGACGCTGTTACGCAGATTGTTTACTGCCGTTTTGCGTACTTTGTTGGCCTCCTTTCGGAAGCCTCCCTTCACCGCCTGTAGTCTGCGTTTCGGTTCCAGTTCAGCAAATAACCGCTGCAAATCATTATCATCGAAATCTATGCTTCTGGCCACAATGGTAACTATTCATTAACTCGTTCACACAGCAGGGTTTTATACCCTTTATCCAAATTCGGAATGATAGCCACGACGGTATACAGGTAACCGCCTAACTGACGTACCCGCCAATTCTCGGCCACCGGGTGGGCATCACGTATATTAAATTCCGCGCCGTAATCGGGAAAGTGTTCGCCTACCTCTTCGCTACGGTTTCCGTTCGTCCTTACCCGTTCCGCATGCACGGTTCGTGTTTCGACGTACTCCACCGTTTCCGCTCCCATCCGGTCGGTAGTTCGCCTGGGTTCCAACAGCACGAGCCTATATTTTAACGTTCCTGCCCTCATTCCATCGAGTTATCCACTAGTTTGCGATAGGGTTTAATCAAGGCTTGCAGCGTATACGGCACCTCCGCCATCTGCACACCGCTGACGGCTTCGCGCTGATTATACCAGTGTCCGGCAATCATTAAAACCGCCTGCTGCAATGTTACGGGCAATGCTTCACCGCCCAATTTTAGAAGCTCGTCCGTAGTCCGATTGGTTGCGTCACATACGTATTGTTCCGCAGCTTCTAACAAGTGCTGTAAATACTGGTCATCCTCGCTGAAATCATCAGCTCTGACGTGTTGTTTGAGTAATGAGATATCCACTGAAGCCATAATCAAACCGCATAAAATCAAAAGGCTTTTACTCCTCTCTATTTAGTCTGCGCGCTGGTTCCGCCACTGCCACCACCCGCCGGCGCTGCCGTAACCTTAGCCAGCGCAAATGCCTCCGGGCGCAATGTGGTAGTACCATAGTTCACGTTAAGCACGAAATCTACAGCGTCTTTGCGCGCCTGGCTGTACGGGTCGATGATAAACGAAATATCGCCGAACAGTCCCATAGGCTGGTAACGCCAATCGCCCAAACCGATATTACCCTCACCGATATAGTTAGTAGTAAATACCGGAAGTCCCGCAATATGGTCGTTTTCACAAACCATAATACCGCTACCCGCGTCTTTCGGTGTGGCCTCGGCAATCGCTTTCTGCGCTTTGGTCATAACCCAGCACAGGCTATTACCGTCCACTCCGGTAGCCAGTACTTTTGCTTTAAGGCTGTTAAACTCCTTAAAGGTGGGTTCCGCGCTAAATGCCGTTTCCTTGCCTGCCAAAGCCACAAACGGGCCTACCAACGAGGTAGCGCCCGTTACCTTCGTCGTACTGAAAAGGATCTTGTTAAGCAGCATGGAGACAGACAAGGGCATGAGCTTCTTGACAATCATTTCCAAAACGCCTTCTGTCTGGTTGATGGTTTGACGCGTTACCGGAATAGCGATACCGATACGCTGCGGCGAAGCGGTCAGTTTAGACATCGTAATGGCGGTATCAGTCAGTGCCACGCCCTCGCCCTGTATCGACGCCTCCACGGTTTCATAAGTAGGCCAGATATAATCGCCAGCCAATCCGGTAGGCATAGGCAGACCGACCTTATCCAGAATCAGCCCTTCCACCAGCGGGTCTAAAATATCTTGCACTTTCAGCGGGATAATGCCGCCCGCCGTAACGTCGTCCACCATGACCAGATCACGCATAAACATTATTCTGGTCTGCCGGCCGGCCGCCGTGTTCTCGCGGATAATGCAGTTTGCATCGTCCACAGCATTGGAATTGTCGCGCATATTCTCAACTGCCGCGGCCTGCATTTTCATCTGTAGCAACTGGTTTTCACGCACCAGCGCATTAAATTCGGTGGTTTCCGCTTCGTTTCGCTCGCGCTGCTCCTGCTCGCACGCGTCGGCAATCTCGCTGATGCGCTCGCAATTGGTCTGGTACTTGTTGACCAACTCGCGTACATTAATCGTTTTCTTCTTAGACATAGCTAAAAATCTTTAAGTGTTAAACATATATTACAATAGCGACGTAGCAGCGCGGCGCATTTCGCGCACTTGCTCACGCACTTTCGTTTCATCCTTTTTCGGGTGCTCGACTTCCGGTGTCCGCAGTTCCCTTACCAGTTCGCGGATTTCCGCCTCGCACGTCGTATCTGGATACGCCGGATCAGCCGCCAACGTAAAATCATAAATCCCCGTTATCACGTTTACGGTATAGGTTACAACCGTTTTACCGTCCTCCCTACGAGCATCGTGCGAAACATACAAGCTATCGTAATAGTGGGTACTGAACATGAAACTACAGCCGGAAATATCGCCGCGGCGTACCAATTCTAACGCCTTGTCGCCGTCGGCCGTGTTAGGCGCGTCAAACTCAAAACAAACGCCTTTTTCGTCCACTTCGTAGGAAAGCGTACCGGCTCCGTTCTTACTACGGGCCAATATCAGTTGCCTGTCGTGAAACATCGTGAACTTAATATCGCAACCGTCCAGCAGTTCTTTAGTAACGGCTCCCGGTGCGATAACCTCCCGCGCAACCTCGTCGTCGTACTCATACAGCGGCGCGGATGGAACGCCAAACAGGATAGCGTAACCCGTAATCGTCCGGCTCGCTCTCCCGTCCTCTCCGGCCTCGCGTACCTTTAAATCCGTTACGGTGTGCAACAGTCGGGTGATAACAATGTCCTTATTCTTCGCCATTTTCTTTTATTTTTCTTCCGGTTCTACTTTCCCCGTTGTTTGCGGTTCCGTTATACCTTTGAGGTTTGCCGACACTAAAACGATATCGCCGCCCTCTACCGGCGGTTTGTTTTCTTCTTTACGCCACTCGTTCACGGTGTAAATACCTGCCGCTATTGTCTGCGACTGGTATTTAATTCTACTATCCAAATCACAGGCGTAAAGACCTCGACGGTCAAACTGGAATTTACGTTTACAGCAAAGGGTCGGCGCAACTAATTTCCGGTGCAATTCCACTTCGATTTTGCGGAGTATCGGGTTTAACGTGTTACTCAAAAACGCCACGTTGGCCATTTCCGCCGATTTATAGTTGTTGCTTGTATCGTCGAACACAAAAGACGGATGCACGCCAAAGAATCGGCATACGTCTCGAACGGTAAATTTTCGGGTTTCTAGAAACTGCATGTCCGTGCTACTTAACGAAATTGGGCTAAACTGAACCTGTCCGGGAAGCGATACGATACGCTCGCCGTTTCTGAATCGGCTGTCTAAATCGGTAGCGGTCTCTTCTAACTGCTTATCCTGGTATTCGCCAAATCCCCTAACGCTGGTATCATTGCCCACAAATCCTCTAACGTTGCCGCCATTGGCGAAACGGCTTAATGTCTCGCTGTCCCCCGTTAAGGCTATATCCATCGTCATCCGGGCGAAAGAAAGCGTAGATATACCCGTTTTGCCGTCGTGGGTGTAGTTCTTGATGTGTATTAACTCATCTTCCTCATACACCCCGTAAATCCCGGCATTCATATCGCAAATCGTATAAGTATCCCCTATCGTGTCATGCGCCACGGTCGTAGACTCTACGAGCGAAAGCCGGGATATCTCCATCGTGATAGGATCGTATACGGGAACTATATAGGCGTTGCCCCGCAACAAAATGTACTGGATAATTTGCCGCCAGAAATCCACCGCCGACATATACGGGCACGGCTGCACATTCAACAGGTAATGTAAATAACTATTTTTGTCCTCTACGAAAATATCGCCTCTCATCCGCATGTATTGTACGGGCAAATTCGCCACGCTATCCGCCAGCAAATTCACGCAGCGATATACGGTAGCAACATTCAAAGCCGTACCGCTGGGGTGTACCCAGACGCCGCCTTCTCGCGGCGTTTTTACCGCGGCAGCCGTCTTATCCCTGTTTCCGGCGTTACGCCTGAACAAATTCCGTACGTTATCTATAAATCCCATTTACAAAAAATAAATGCGCTTCTACCTTACGGGTAAAAGCGCGTTTCGGGTACCACATTCGCGCGTTTTATCGCACTTTTCGCGCTATCTCTCAAAAGAATAAAGCTGCCCTAATGTGATTAGCAGGGTTATAACGCCGTCTATTTTACGGTATTGCGAAATTTTCAACGGTTTTTTATTTTCCAAGCGGTCTTCGTCGATCACGCAATTTGTAAGGCAAAAAATATTTATCGGATTATCATTAAGCACGATTTTCGGCGGCGTCTCATAGGCCAGCATTTCCAGAGATTCCACGGGCAAATTAAAACTACCGTAGGTCTGACTATACGATTGCAGGACATTACGCGCCCCTACTGTCGAAAGGATACTGACCAGTTCCTGACTTTTATACGCATCGTACCCGATACGGATAATATTAACCTGCTTGGATCGTCGTAGAATATCCTCCGCTATACGCTTCACGTCTATTTTGTCGCCTTGACAGAATATCAGGTGCCCTTTCTCATTCCAAAGCCTGTATAGCTGCTCGTTAGGGTGTCCTTTCAAAGCGCCGAACGGAAAATAGTAATCCGTGTGCGAAAAGAAGCGTTTAACCTCCGATGAATAGAGCGTATAAGTCACCGCACTGAAATCATCATGCACGGAAAGGTCGAAGGCCACAGCGCAATCCGGATGGTTTCTCACGCTGTCTATGTCGAATTTTCCGCATAATTCTTTTGCTTTTTCGTACGAAAACCATGTTTTTTCATCGTTTATGGCGAAAATATTGAGCAATTTTGTACGAAAAGCCAACATGTTTTCCGCCGATAGTTGCGCCGTCTGGTACTCCTTTTCGTAGAAGTCCGGCTGTACCGTTACGCCTAAATGCGGCTGCACCTTGCGCCACGTGTCCGGGCTGTCCTCCGCGTCGTCCACGTCAGGCATAAACAGGGATGCAAACATGGTATCGTTTTCAGCTTCACCCCTCAAAACTTTTTTCACCCCCTCTAGTTCGTGTGCAAAAGGGCCGTCTACTACATCGCTGGCGGTCGTGATAACGATAGTAAGCGGCTCGCGCCTCGGCCCCATCGAAGTAGTAAGTACGTTTTTCAAGTCCGCGCCATTTTTGCCTGCCGTATTTCGTGCCTGTGCGTATTCGTCCAATATCACCAACGAGGCAAACAGACCGTCCTGCGTCTTGGCATTGGCCGTCAGGCATCGTATAAGGCTGTCGCGCCCCCTATCCTTGAATGTGATCTTTTCACGGTTTACCCTAAAGTGTTTTTCGCCCGGATCTATATCTCGCATTATCGCGCGTATCTCATCAAAACAAATTTTAGCCTGTTCGTACGAGTTTGCCCCTACATAGGCTTGTGCATTGTTGTCCCCGAAAAGCATATCATACACTGCCAACGAGGCCGTGGATGTCGTCTTGCTGAACTTTCGGGGTACGAATATATAGACCGTTCGTATCAACCGCCGCCCGTCTTTGGCCGCGAATCCGAAAATATTAGCGAATTGGAAACACTGTACGGGTGTCAGCTTGTATCTCTGCCGTCCGGTCACGCCGTTGAACCTCAACGCCTCGTAGAACTTGAAAAAATGCCGCACCCTTTTCGGTTTCCAATCGTATTGGTCGAGCATGGCGAAAAAACGTTTTATCGCCAATAATTCGTAGAGATTGTGCGCCTCCGGGCGGTCTATCACCTCAAAGACATAATCGCCCAGGCGCTTATCCGTGTCGTTTAAGGCGATTTTATATCGTTGCGGATAGATGCGCCTATCGGCTTGCAGTTGCGCCGCCACGGTGGCTTTAAACCGTCTTTCTTGCTGTTTTTCCTCCTCGGTCATTGCTCGCCGTCCTCCTTAAAGGTTTTCATAAAATCACTAAAGCCGTCATTATCGGATTTCCGCTCTCTCGCGTCCGTATTCATACCTAATGCCTGTAACGCCTTTTGCCCCTGCTGCGAAATATCCAGAAATAGCCTTTCTTTCGGGTTGATGCTCTCGCGTTCGTTCCCTTCCCGGGAATACTCCACATTTACGGTACGATGCCCGTCTGAAAATATCTCGTCCGCCAACATGTCGGCTCGAACCAACAACCGGGCGGCTATCGTCACCTGCGCCGAAAGTTCGGCCGTATATTTCCCTTGCTTTTTCAATAACCGGACGATATGGTCCTTCTTGCTCTTGATTTTCCGTATAACCGCCGGTTGCGCTTTCCCCGATTCTCCACCGGCGCACCCCGTGGCAGGCAATGTCTGTACGTGTCCGGCTTCTGGTACTGGTTCGGACGATAGCTGTATCTTCTCGCTATAACCCCGTTTTTTTCCTTTCGTTTTTAGATAAAAAATAGTTGCCGTAGTATCGCCCTCCTGGATAAGGGTCATTAGTTTGCTTTCCACGAAATCTACTTGCATTTCCATGACATCATCTGCGGCTTGTGCAAATTCCGCGTCCGCCCTTTTCCAGTTATAGAAAGTCCCCCTGTTTATGCCCGTATTCTCACAGGCCGTACAGATAATACCGCCCGATTTTTTTAAGTTCTCTAAAAACGTTAACTTTTTGTTATCCATATCGCATTATTTTTCAAACGATACTATACCGTCGAAATACTCTTTGTAAAACTCAAACAGCCCTTTGTCGACCGTTATACACCCTTGTTCGGTTCTTGGGTTAGTGTTTATATTCGCACTGGTTTGAATGCCGAAATAGAAATGATCGGCGGAATTACACCCGGCGTAGATTTTGCTATGGTTTCTAAATACTACCGCTCGCCCTGCTTCCGGATGCTCCCTGTAGAATTTCTTGACCATCGACCACTCGATTTTATAGCTTCCGGGAAATATCTCGCCCAGATACATATCAAACCGTTTGATACGTCCCTCGTCATACCATTGTTGTACCTGCAAAATATCTTCCGCTGACATGCACCATGTGGATAAAAGCAAATAATCCAAATCGTGCCGGTTCAGCACGATTTTCAGGTAGCTAAGGCTATCCACATCACCTGCTGTAATAAAATTATAACTCACGCCGTCCAGCAAATCCACGTATCGCATAGCTTCCAATAGTTTCACCTCGCTAAAAGCCCGGCGATACTCATATCGTTGGGATAGTTCGGTACATTCTTTTGTACGTCTGTGTGCCCGTTTCGCGCTGGCGATATTTTCCACTGCCGCATCTTCCGACTCTAAGGCTTCCGGTTGTTCCTGCCGACCGAAATCGAAACCGCCGAAATTAAAGCCATCACCAAAGTTAAAACCGTTATTTTTCATATTTTTTATATTGTTGAAACCGGTTATAACCGGAAACCAAAACCGGGCTAAACCCCCACAGACTTTTTTGTAGCCCCGCGTGTGAAGAAAGGTTGGGGCGGGGTTTACCGGGAGGTACCCCCTTTTAAAACATGCCCCCCGGTCTTCGCTTCACCCATCACCGAAAAATCTTTTCATCACCTGTCGTAACTGTTCTGCGTTTCTTCTTTTCGCTGCTTTTTTGCCACTCCTGCCGGCTTCCGTGTGTGTTCTAACGTGGCAGTCATGGCACAAGGCCCGGAGGTTATAGGGATCATACATCCGTTGTATCTTTTCTGCGCTCGTATATGCCTCCTCTACCGGTTTAACGTGGTGTGCCTCTGTTGCGGGCCTTATCCGGCCTTCTTGTTCGCACCTCTGGCAAACCGGGTGCTTTGTCAATACGTCACGCCTTAGCCTTAGCCACCTCGCTGTATGTATAAGTCTGTTGTATTCCTTATCCTTTGCCATACTTGCTACGTTTATTATGTCGTTTAGGCGGATTTCCATCAGGTGTTATTTGGATGTGGCTTAGATCTTCAAACATCTTATCTATGTACGCTCCATCATCCTCTGGTATATCATACTTTTGATGCTTATCGTCTTTCATACGGTCTAATAGTATATGTATTAAAGATGTAACTATCTCGCACAGATTATTAAAACCATACATATCTTTCATTTGCTTTAACATCTGGTAGGTCAAGGGATCTATTGATATATTTATCCTTTTTCTATTACTCATAGTATTTATGTCTAAAGCAATCAAAGCAATGCTATACTCTATTTACAGTTAATTTATACCGGTGACGGGATGGGGATTTCTTACTTTTTATACCTTGTGAGTCTGGCAGTATTCATAGTCTATCTTCCATTTATCCCATAATTCGGGGCGTTTTTGCAGGTAGTCATATACCTCCGATTCATCGACCAAAATATCAGTTCCTTTCTTCGTGGTCTTGATAATCCGCTGCCGAATCAAAAACCAGATGCGGATCTCGGCAATTTCCAGCTTCTTTGCGAGCGATTTAATAGTTATCATGTTTGAGTTGCTTGTATTTGTTCATTACTTTGTCTGAATATTCTTTAGCCTTTCGGCTGTTAAACATCATCTTACCGGCTCTGGCTTCTTAAATCCCGTAATATCCCCACACTCAGGACAGCGTATATGCCAAATTTCAGTATAATCCGATGGATGGAAATAAACTTTTAGTACATCTTGTCGCTCGTATTCGAACTGGCAGCCGCAAGCGCAGCATTTACGTAAAAATACGGTATTAGCGTATCGGTCTCCGTGTCTAATTATCTTCTTCATAGTCTCTAATTTTCCATTTTCTTTTCAGTCTTTGAAAGTTCCTGAGTTCCCGAATAGCCCCGTCGATGACTTCCCCGATCTCCGTGGGATTTGGCTGTTCTATATTTGCTCCGCGTCTCCATTTCTGGTAGTAAATGAGATAGTTAACAATGTCTTTGATTTTCATGTATTTTCGCTTTTTGTTTTTGAATTTTTACAAATAGTTCCCAGTCTTTCCCGCACGGATGCCCGGTATATATCCACTCGTTCAGGTGGCGGCCAACGTACCTACGGCAACGCCTGCGTAGGCGACAACGTTTACCTTCACACCAAACAAAAATATATGTACACCTGCTCATTGTTTTTAATAATTTTGATTCAAGCCTATATTCATATTATTCCTGATTTATTGCATCCCATAATTCTACAAAACGTTGTTCGGACTGAACTTTATTTAAAAAATCAACACAGTTTCTATTGTGGGACTTATTCTCGTCATAAGAATAGTGCATGTGTCGCATAATCGACTTTGGATTATCTAATTGTAAAAATTTGTACTTTACTGTTCTATCTGTTACCCCTTCCGGCAGTGCTTTGGGCTGAATTTGATGTGGATTTTCTTTAGGCAACGATTTTTTATAAAATTGGCTAATAGGCAATTCGTTGCCGCATGATGGACATTTTTTTGTTTCCATAGTTTAATGTTGTTTCTTATTTCAAATCAGTTAATCATAAACACCTGAATAACTCCAATTGTGACCATTAAAAGACCGCCAAACGTCCCAAAGAAGCACAAAATCAAAAACCACATTTGCATATTTCCCGTCGTTTTAATGGTTGATTGTTTGCCAAGGAAATAGCTGATAATAAGTACAACAATACCGGTGATAATCAATAAAATGTATTTCATACCCTTATTCATTTACTCGTTCGATGGGCCGCCAGTGGGTATAACCACTTTTGATGTATGGGAAACCCCAATTTTTGGCACGCTCCCCCGATACAACAAAATATCCTTTGGTATGTATCGGCTCTCTTTCATCCTTCATAATCACGAAATCGTATTTTTCTGGATTTCCTTCACTTATTGAAAGCCACTGGAAGGATTCGATTACGCCCCTGCGATAACCAAACTCTTCGCCTGCGAGGAAGTCTCGCTCAGAACGAGATTTGTAGGCATCACGGCTGACCTCCCATTCAAGGGTGGATTCTCTATTCCATAATGTTTCGGCGTACTCTCTGGCCGCTTCTTTTGCTGTTCTCATTTTCTCTAATTCTTCATTCAGTCCCATTGCCAATGCCCGGCAGATGGGCGGTAGAGTCGTCATTATTTCACCAGTTTAAATTCTATTCTCCAAACAACGGGGTTTTTATTCCAGGTTCCACGTCCGCTGATCTTGTCGATGAGCGAAGCAAAGGCTTCGCGGGGATCGCTTTCTATTAATCCGACATATACAGGATTACGATACATGGGTTTTGGCATTTTACTCCATAGTTTTTCATAAACCGACATCAATTCAATTCCCTCCCTCAAACAATCCTCTTTGGTTATATCCTGCAACCGTTCGGCACGAACATCGAGTATTCGTATTTGGTGTGGCATCAGATCGGCGCGGACAAACATTTTATTATTCCATCCAGCCGTTCCAGATACTACGGCATTTTTGAAGTTATCGAAACGACAATCTCCAAAGTCTCCGGCCATTAACTCTTTATGTATATCCTCATAATGCTGCGCCACGGCCACAATTTCATCCCTTCGGTAAGGTTCAAAAAGGTACACCCAACCATCATCGTTGTATCCATATAATCCGTCAGGCATTTCTACGGCTGGCTGCCATACCCGAAACTCTGAATATTTCCCCGAAACATCGACTACTCGTCTCGTTACGGTCTTTCGACCCTCGATTACCGCTTGTGTCAGGCCGTACCGGTCGTTAAACATGATCTTTTTCATCGCTTTACATTTCAATCGTGATATCGACGTTCTTTTTCAGCACATCGGCTATACCATTGCTAACCGCGAGGTAGTACCCGGCTTCATCTTTGCTGGGCATGAAATAGAAATACCGATTTTCTGCGTGCATAGGCAGCCCCAGTTCTTCCAGACCTTTAGAGGTGAGGTAATTGTCGAATTTATTGAATTTATCCGACGCCTCCCGGCCCTTTGGGGTGGTTCTAAGTACTTTGTATACTTTATACTCACCGGTTGATTCTTTCGTATTTTCCGACATCAATTTGGGATCGGGAACAAAACCGTCTTTAAATGCGACCATGTGCGGATTCCATATACAGGTGCAGTCAAAGCTCCAGTAGCATCCGAATGCTATCGGTCGCTCACCGACCAACTCCTCGATAATGTCGCATGCCTCTTTGTGCGTGGCTTCGCGCACATCGTACATCCGCTTTAATTCGGCATGAAGCGCGGAACCTTCTCTAAATCTTAAAATCATAGCTTATAATGTTATGCCCGGAGGCGGTTAAACTATTTTGAAAATTTGCTCGGCATGGTAATTTTCATTGCTCATCGAGCTTTTGAAGAAATGCTTTTAAGTTTTCACATCCATTTGTGTCGCAACAGGTTACGCCGCATTCTTTAAAGCAAAACGCTTCTTCTGCTCTTGCTTTCAATCTCTCTATCTCCTTCCTCTGGTCGTTGATTACCTTGCGGGCTAACTCTTTGCGTTGCTTGGATTCCTCCAACTCTTTGCGGTAGTGGGCTATTTCCTTTTCTGCATCTCGCTCGGCAAGCTCGACGGCTGCATAAGCACTGTCAATACAAACATATTGATAGCCGTATTCATTGGTAAAGGAAGCTGCTTGTAATACCTGTTCTGCTCGTCTGCTTTTCATAATCAAAACATTGTTTGTTGTGTTTTGTAGTAAATCAGTCTTTTTTCTGCGATTCGGATGTAATCAGGGTTCAACTCGCTACCGAGATAATGCCGGTTCAGTTTCTTGGCAACAACAGCAGTAGTTCCTGATCCCATGAATGGATCTAAAACAATCCCGTGCTCCGGACATCCAGCCTTAATGCAATCCACGATTAACTTTTCAGGAAACACGGCAAAATGCATCTCTTTACAATGGGCTGTTGAAACCGTCCATACACTGCGTTTGTTGGCATAGTCTGTGTATTCGTATTCTCGGTCGGTGTTACTTCTGAACATGGGATTGGAATCATCGAGAATCCCATTTTGGTTTGCGCGCTTGCGACCGCCGATAACGGCTTTCATTGTTCCGTTCTTTTTCAGCGACCGTGTATATCCGGTTTGATGTTCTAAGTCTTGCGATACCCGTTTCATGGTCGATGGCTTTGCCTGTTGCTTAATTGCTTCGGAATCGAAATAGTATTTAGAACTTTTGCTGAACAGAAAAATGTACTCGTGAGATTTCACACAACGATCCTTCACGCTTTCCGGCATACAGTTCGATTTCTCCCAGATTATGTCCTGGCGTAAATACCAACCGGCATGTCTCAGAGCAAAAGCCAACATCCACGGAATACCGATTAGGTCTTTCGGCTTAATCCCTTCCCAAACATTCGGCATTCGGGCAATAGCGCTACCATGATCAGGTACATAAATTTCCTTCTGAGCGGTTTTATTCTTCCAAGCTCCTTTGCCGCTTCCGGCATAGGAATCTCCGATATTCACCCATAAAGTTCCTTCCGGTTTAAGTACTCGACGAACCTCTTGAAAGACGCTAACCAGTCGGGATATGTATTTTTCCGGCGTTTCCTCCAGTCCTATCTGACCGGTAACATTATAATCACGAAGGCCGTAGTATGGCGGAGAGGTCACGCAGCAGTCAACCGAATTGTCCGGCAAATCCAACAAGAAATTTATACAATCAGAATTATAGATAGTGTCCAACATTATTTCTCGCTCCTTTTCACCTCGATAGGGTTTCATATTCATTAATCGTTTCGAATATCCGATACGCCACCTGCGGCACTATCGCATTGCCGTAGGCTTTGATCGATTCTTTTCGCCATTTTGAAAAGGTGATTCCGTCCAATCCGCAGGAAAGCCCATCATTTCGGCTACAAACCGGGGATTGAGTAGGGAAGTCCTGCCAGTGCGGGCAAATTGATCCGGCAAATTGTTTTTGTTGCTCCGTCCTGATTTCTCCAACGCTTCTTTTGTTCTTGCACCTTTGAAGTCTCTTGCAGTTGGCGTCGGTAATATTCCGCTTTCCACAACATCTCGGAGTTTGACCCCCCACCGAATACCTTTTTTGTTCTCGCGGAAATAATGCCCATTCCCCAATTGAACATCCATTGCCACACCACCCTCGATATCGCATGCTGAAGGTGTCGGAAGTAATCCCACCGGATAAAACTGTGTTTTGCCGTCTCCGTCGCACATCTTCAAGCCTTGCGTCTGAACGGTGGGCAACGAACCATGTCCTATACCGTCGGTGCGAGGCATTGACGCCACAAGCTGGTATAACGAACGGCAGCACCTCGTATCCTTCCGCTTCCAGGTCAGAACACACCTGTTCGAAAACCAATCCTTTCGACCAATTAACAATTCCGATAACGTTCTCCCCCACGACCCAACGGGGTCGAACAGATCGAATAACTCCGAGCATTTCGGGCCAGAGGTAGCGGTCGTCTTTCGTGCCTTTTCTTTTCCCCGCCTGGCTGAACGGTTGACAGGGGAATCCGCCCGACAGCACATCGATTCGATCTCGCCAAACGGTAAAGTCTGTTGTTTTGATGTCTCCATATTGTTCTGCATCCGGAAAATGATATTTCAAAACGGTTCTACAAAAAAGGTCTATTTCACAGTTAAACAGATTATCCCATCCGGCCCAACGAGCCGCGAGATCGAAACCTCCTATGCCTGAAAACAAAGACCCGTGCGTCATGTTCTAACTTTTGGATGCTTTCACTAAAACTTTGTCGATCTCCATCGCCACCTTCGGCAGATGATTAATCCATTTCGATATATGCGTCCGAGAACTCTTTTTCGATAATTCTAAAGCAGGATATAACAGTGCCTGATTTAACATTCGTGTAAAATGCTGTTTTTTCATAGCCTTGTTTCTCTACTTTCTCACAAATATTTTTGCTAATCCACTCATTTATGACTGCCATTCCAGCATCTATGTCCGTAGTCTGCAAAACAAATGTGTAAGGGGTTGTTGTCTCATCCTCAGTCACTATCTCGATTTCGATTTTGTAAAAATATTTTGCGTTGGCTTCGGTATCTACGGATGTCTCGGCGGTACTATCTTGAATAAAAATGCAATAGTCGAAAATCTTTACTTGTTTGAACTCGAAAGAACCATTGAAATTCAACTCGATATAATCCTGTGTTATTTCGAGGGCGTTGTGTGCCGAGGTGGCATATAATAAAAACTTCCGATTTTTACCGTTTATTTCAGCGGTTACGCTCCATGGCCAGCAAGAATGCGAATAATTAATGACGGCCCCACGGTGCTGATTGCTTACCTCAACCTCTTTTATATCGCCTGCTTCCATGTGGAATTGGATTCGGGACAATATATTCTCATCTATTAATTCGCCAGCATTCAATATTATTTCGCTACGCTCAATATTAACTACCTCGCCGGTGTTTTTATCTAAAAAATCCTCCTGCCATGTGCGAAATAGGCGGCGGGCAAGGTATTTCCCGCGCATTTCTTCCAGCTTGTTGGTGGTCACTATTACCTCACTTTTTCTAGTCTCCATATCGTTGGTTTTATGATTCTTATTCTTATCTTAATATGTTTAGGATTATTTATACATTGATCTCAACAATGCACGGTTATTCTTTTTCCGCTCGATCTCTGTAATCTTCTTTTTGAGCACATCAATATTTTCCTCGATATATGCAGCTACCAACCGTGAGCATTTGCCGTTCTCACGTAACCACATCAGATAATCGGCGGGAACATTGGCCATAGCTATTCCCTGATATTTGCCGTATGGCATTATACTGGTATCGGTCAATTTAAACATGGTCGTAATCATTATTATCTTGGTGTATTTTCTCGTTTATTTCTTTGGCAATGCCTCGTAATATGTTTGCATGGGACTGGATGGTAGTTTGTGCCGCAAACTGCAATAGTGCGGTTTGGAGTAGGAACCCGCTGACGGAATCCAATTCGCCTACGGTCGGCGGCGTTTTATCCAGATCCATCGCCATACGTCGCAGTATGGCCGAATGCTTCTTATTGTGGGTGGTTTCGGATAACAGTATGGCAGCCGTCTGCAATAGATTTACGGCAGTATCGTCCAGCGGGTTAAGTGTGATTTTTTCCATGATTATACAAGTTTTGCTAAATATCAACCAATTTCACCGGGTGATTGTTTGCCTGTGATCAATCGGCCCACAAGCGCATCACATTCGCCTGGCGTTCGTGGTAGCTCGATTGCAGTGGCCCGGCCTAAATCGACAAACAGATGCTTCAGCATTTTGATTCGAAGCTGCCCCTGCTGGGTGGTAATTCCCTTAGTGTCGATAGCTATGTCGTAATCAGGTAAATAAAAATCCACTGTGTACGTTATGGCTCTGATTGTTTCGCCGTTATATCTGAATGATTCCTGTAATGTGTATTTTTTTTGAAACAGGAATTCGATACCGAGCATGGTCAATAGATTGTACATGTAGCATTCGAGGCGGCTATCAAACTTAACCCCGTCTTGCTCGATTGCTTTAGCGTTACGCACCTTTCGATTGCCGAACGATACATTATTGGTTGTAGGCTTATCGTCTCGTAAAATCGCCTGAAATTCGGCGGCGGTCATTGTGTCTGTTCCTTTACTCATTTTATGCTATTGTTAAAACTTGGTTATTTTCTTTTTTTTGATTTCCTCTGCGAAATCCTGCCGGATTTCCCCAGAGGGGGAAATATACGACAAGATACCAGTAGTATACGGGCATTATATAGTTACCGTCAGGAACGTTTTTCGTACCCATTTATACCCATCTGTACGCATCTTTATTTCTAATATCATGGTAAACAGTGTATTACCATTATTTTTTTATTTACGGATTCCATCATCCGTTAACAGAGTGTGGTTTATCCTCAACAATTCCCTAAATTCCTTTTCCTCGGCACTCTGTATAAATGCGATCTGTTTTTTCATTGCATCCCATTCTTTGGTTACGAACTCGCGGATATTCCTATATTCCCAAGCTTTTAACGACCCGTTTTTATGATGTTCTTTGGCCTGTTCCAGTACCGCGTCAGCACCTTTATCCATGATATCAAGGCAAAGTGTCCGACGGGCGCGTCCTGTTCCTTTGGGCGTGATTATATCTTGTTGAAATCGGATCGTTCGCCAGTCCCTAAAAAATGACTCCATCATTTTGTTGAGGTTATCCGGCTGGAAAAAATCCACTGCTAAACATTTATCTAACCGGCGGTAGGCAATTTCAATCCGCAAAATATTTCCATCCGGGATATACTTGCGTTTCCTATCCCTCAACTCAAAAACCTTATCATACGCCTTAAAGTATTTCCGGGTGTGGGTGTGGAATACCGTTGTTTTTACACGCTCATCTTTATATCGAGGATTCACGTACAACGGTTTCTCATTACCCACAGTGCCGATGCTTTTCATTTTATCCAAAAAGGTTCTGCAATTTTTCGATAAGTTCAAGTTTATACCTATCTCATAGTTGTAAACTCTCAAATCGTCAGCGGGTATAATCTTTTCCGCGATCAAATGTTTAAATGCTTTTCCGGCATTTATCATCGTAAACAGATCGTGATTACTCCGAGTCCCGGTACTCGTTTCATTGAAATACTTATGTAGACTGCACTCGACTTTTAACTTTTGGTTGGTTTCGATCCTGATAAATACGCCCTTTTGCTGGGCCAGGTTCTTAGTGTTTAAATTGTCGTAAAACACTACCCCGTCTTTTGAGTTCGTTTGCAGACCGTTCCACGATACTACCGTAGCAACTTCATCGTCAGACAAGCCCGACTTTATAAGCGTAATAAGGTCGATCATTATAGTTTGCCCTCGTCAATTAACTTCTGTATTGCGGAACGCTTTACGTATACCTTGCTGTTGCGTCCTTTGTCTAAACGTACCTGATCGAAAAGCCCCATATCAATATATCGCTGGTATGTAGTCCGGCCAATTTTCAGTATCTTGCAAACCTCGGCAGGGGTTAACAGTTCTTTATACGAGGCATCCACCAACTCGGTAACCTTATCGCGTATTTCGGTCAACAGGCTTTTTATCTCTAGGTATTCCCTCGGTGTCATATTTTCCAATCTTTGCAGACTTGCTACCCGTGTTTCAGGCGTAGCTATTAATTCTTTGTTATAAACCAGCCTTCATGCAGTAGCTGTAATAATTGCAGTCCGCATAAAAGTTCGAAGAAACGGCTTCTATATCCTCATTGTACTGCAATCTGTTTTTGTCGAAGTCATTATTCGTATGACTTATCTTCAACCAGAAATGCCTGGCGGCGATAATCTTCGTCTGCAAGAGTTATCATGGCAACATTTCGTTTAAATAATCGATAACTTCCTGACGACCTTCTGCGCTCAGGTCAGATGATATGGACAGTTTTGCAAGCGCCATCCGGGGCGTATTCAGATCCGGATCGCTACTTTTGTCCGATACTTTGAAATCTTCGTTCATGGTCGTGTGTTTTTTACGGTTAAAAAGAACTACAAACAATGCCATCAGTCCGATGCCGATCAGGTTCACCCAGATGTCGCGCGACTCGTTCGCCGCGAACAATATGGCTGTAATGAATAGTACCGCTTTCATCATTTTTCCGCTTTAGCTTTTGTGATTACTATCGCTAATATCCTGGCGACTTATTCGTGATGCTCGAACCAACTGGCTCGGTTACTCGTAGCTGCTACCAGCTCGATTTCCTCGCGCTTAATCCGGCATTTACTGGTACCGGTTCCGTCTTTTATTACGGTTATCAATTTTTCGGCGGCCCAGCGATCCACGGTCTTGCGACCGTACATTCTGTAAGCCTGATTGAGTGACAAATATGGTGTCAGTGACTTGCTGTTAAGCAGTGCTTTATTAACGGCCACCTCTATAATCGCTTGCAGTTGCTTTAATTGCAAAATGTCAATAGATTTATCCATAATTGCAAGTGTTAGGAAATACGTGTTATTGATAGTAGTTTGCTAGCCGGATCGGTGTGCACTGGATATCTTCGGCTACGATCATATACTTTGGCCAGCGATATCTAATGAGATCACAGGCCATGCCGATAGCTTCCTCGCGAGAAGTCGCAAGGAAAGGATAAGAGCAATGAAGGTTCGCTACGCAAAGATCACCTCGCTTCGCATAGATAGTTACCTGGTAGTAGCGCTTGATTGGTTTTACGGCAGATTTTGCCGCCTTTGCGGGTGCAGTTCGGGTACTATTATTCCCCGCTGACTGCAAGTTTTCGTTCTTTGGCATTGTCTGAAAAACTTGAGTAGTATGTATATAACAAGAGGCAGGGCCCCCTATTCTCGCCAAAGAACGCAAGACTTCCGAAGAAGAATTGTCAGACAGGGACCCCGCCTTATTAGCGGTGTTAAATATGTGTCGCTTAGATTCAGAAACCTTAGCGTTCTTTGGCAAAGGCAAACGTACAAAATCATTTTGACTTTGCAAACTTTTCATCCGAATATTTTCACAACCGTCCATCATTATTTTTAGGATTTTCTTACGAGAAGTCGCAAGGACAGGATTAATGGACTATTTGGTTCTTACTACAGTGATCTGATCGGGGGTAACCTCAACCCGAAACCATCTGCCTGTATCGCATTTTATCGAGCTGGCCGTATTCCGTACCACCGTTGGTTTATAATCGTCGTTGCGTGGGAAAACGAACTTTGCCCCAACCGTTTCCAGCGATCTGATCGCGCCCCGGATGTTGATTCTCTCGTTAATTTCCATATATTTGTGTATGTGTATGTGTTTACAGATGCAAATATCGATAAATATTTATCGATATACAAACAAAAGTAATAAATAATTATCGATGATTAAGAAAAGGGTAATGTATCTTCTTGAATACAAGAAGATTCCTAAAGAGAATTTTTTTAAAGAAGTAGGAATTTCTTCTGCTAATTTCCGTGGCGAACAGGCAAAAAGACCATTAAACTCAAAAGCAATCGAAAGTATTGTATCGAAATTCCCTGATTTAAATTGTGAGTGGTTAATAACTGGCAAAGGTGAAATGTTAAAACCTTCCAACGATAACTTAGGCCACGAATTCCATTCTAATGTGATAAATGCCAAAAAAAATTATTTAGCTCGATATACCGACGAGGAACTCGATCAGATTTTACAAGATCAGTACCGTGCACATCTACTACGAATGTATGAACAGGGCGAAGCGTACCCAGAGATCGTGGTAAAAAAAATGATGGCGGAAAAAGACATTCAGATAAAAGAATTGCAGCGTGAAGTATGGGAACTTCAAAAAAAGTTGAAACAAACTACCGACAATGATACGATGGTAGCGAAGGATGGGCAGGCAGAATAAAACTCCGGATATTGACATGTCCGGAGTTTTTACCCTTAACTCATTCGGTTTTTTCTATACAAAATAAATTTTCTTAAAAAATCGCGGTCAGCCTTTTTTTTGCCCTTATCCAGGTTGTACTGAATCCGTTCCGCGATTTCAGGATCTAATTTCACCGGAGATTGTAATGGGTTCTCCGGAGGATCGTCGCAATAAACAATCCCCCAATCGTCGTTAGCATCATACATAGCGAAGTTTTTAGGTCATACACTAAGCAACAAAAAAGGCCATCCCCTGCGCGTGTTCTGGCGGAACCTCGCTAATCTAAGATTAGGCGATGCAGGAGGATGGCCTCATTTAAAGCATTAAACGACACCGCAATATACAAAATATTGCTCCTAAATCTTAAATCAGCAAAGTGTCCGCCAGAACACAATAATAAAAATACAATAAAAAATAGCATAAAAGGATTATAAAAGTTCCTTTTTTATTCCTTTTCTAATAAAATCCTTTAACCGGAATCAGAACCATATATATATATCACTTTATATGTTTGTAAAAATTCTTTATATTTGGATCTAGTTATTAATATCTAAGATTTAAAATCTAACTATTATGGACGGACTATTAATGTTTCTTTCGATCATTATGGTCGTGTGCGGTGTGAATCGCTCAACTCGGAATATCCCAGTTTTGAAGTGTGTTTTTCCGATATGTTCGGAATGTATAGGGTACTGATGCTGCTAACAGAGAAATGAAAAACTAATCTATAACAAAATCGACAGTAGTAAATCCAACTCGATAATGAAACCGCTATTTCTTAACAGAAAGGTGATAATCGCAACCATTATTGCAAATGCGATTATTATTTTTATCGGATTATTCCCAGCAAGTCCTTCTTGGGTATCTCATGCCGATAGCATATTTACACTTTTTTTCCTAATAGAGTTGATTTTTAAATTAAACGAGTCTGGATTCCGTAAATTTATGTCAGACGGATGGAATAGGTTTGATTTTATTGTTATCTTAACATCAAGCATAGCATTGTTACAATACACCGGCATCCCCGTAGTCAAGTCATTGGGTTTTATTTCAATTTTCCGAATTTTCCGAATTTTCAAATTGTTTTTACTATTCCAATTCGTGCCCAATATATCGGGAATTGTAAATGGTTCAATTCGGGCCATCAAAGCATCTACCGTTGTCGGAATTGCTTTTTCCCTCATACTATTCATCATATCAAATCTCTCGTGTGCAATATATAAAAATATTTCACCGGAATACTTTGCAACACCATTGGAGTCTATGTATTCAATATTCAGATTATTCTCGATAGAAGGTTGGTATGAGATTCCTGATTCTATTGCGGCCAATGTAGGGACTATGGCGGCATTCTGCACCAAAATATATTTTATATTTTTATTGTTTAGCGGCGGTATTTTAGGGCTATCGTTGATTAACTCGATTTTCGTAGATACAATGGTATCAGATAATAACATTGATTTGGAGCAAAAAATTGCTGACTTAACCAAAGATGTATCCGAACTAACAAAACTTATAAAAAACCAACAACATGGACTTCAAAGACCAAATTAAACAATTGAGCGAGCGCGTGGTCAAGCTCAAGGAGAACATCCAGACAGAAGAAGCCACTAAAACAGCTTTCATTATGCCGATGATCCAGGTGCTCGGCTATGACGTATTCGATCCGACCGAAGTAGTCCCTGAATTTACCTGCGATTTAGGTATCAAAAAGGGTGAAAAGATCGACTATGCAATTCACAAAGACGGTCAGCCTATAGTACTAATTGAATGTAAGCACTGGAAGGAGGATTTGAACACGCATAATGGACAGCTTTTCCGCTATTTCCACGTTTCGAACGCTCGTTTCGGTATTCTGACCAACGGCATCGTCTACCGCTTCTACACCGATCTGGTCGAGAAGAACAAAATGGACGAAAAACCGTTCTTCGAGTTCAACATGGAGAAATACCGCGAATCGCAGGTAGAAAAACTGCGGGAGTTTCACAAGAGTTATTTCGACATCGAAACGATCCTCAACACAGCAAGCGAACTAAAATATACGAACGAAATACGCAATGCTATCGTCAAGGAGGTGAATGAGCCGAATGACGAGTTTGTAAAATATTTCGCACGTCCGGTTTATCCGGGACGCTTCAGCGATCCGATTCTCGAACAATTCCGAGCCATTGTCAAGCAGGCTTTTGCCCAATATGCGAATGATTATATGAACGAACGCCTCAAATCGGCTATCGGTGCCGACACGGTAGTCGAGGCTCGTGCTGAGCTAAAATCCGAATCCGCTCCGGCCCCTCTTCCCGAAGAGCCGACATGCGAATGCGAGAATAAGATCGTCACCACTGAAGATGAAATACAGGGTTTCTACATCGTTCGATCGATCCTGTACGGAGAAATCGACGACATTTCCCGCGTAGTACACCGTGACACTCAATCCTATTTCGGAATCCTTCTCGACGACAACAACCGCAAGCCGATATGTCGTCTACATTTCAATACAGGCAAAAAATACCTCGAAACTTTCGATACCGAGAAGAACGGCACAAAACATCTGCTCGAATCGCTCGACGACATCTATAAATACCGCAATGAGATTATCACGGCTTGCAAAATGTATTAAACAAATTTCTACCAGATTAAAAATCCCTGGAGGTAATCCGAGCTTGTTGGTTTTTTATATCTTTATAACCTAATCTCAACTGAATAACAGCGTAAGAATGGAATTACAACCCGTATGCTTTTACGGAATAGGATATAAAGTTCAGATGGGTAATGAGCCGTCGGATGATTTTAGGCTGTCGTTCATTTTCATAATTAGATAAACCTCACGTGAGGATAATAAAAAGCCCCGGCGATTTTCGCCGGGGCTGCCATTACTCTATAATAGAGCTGTCAAACAATAACTATAAAGTAATAGCGTAAAAAGGCTGGGCAAACTTATGTAATGCCTCGACTATTTTGCGACGGGCCGCTGCGCGTGGTTTTGCCTTGTCATTCGCATACCGTCCAAGTTGGGCAGCCGGGATGCCTGTCAACTCCGCAAGTTTCGTATCTTTGATGTACTTCCGCGCATATTTCAACATGCTGACTGCATCGTATTCCAATTCTATATCGAACGGTTCAGCCAAATACGGTTTATAGGGAAACCCCCTTTCTTTGGCAGTTTCAATAAAGAACGCAACGCCCTGCTTTAAGTCGTTCACAGCGGCCTCCACAGTATCACCCATTCCTGCGAATAAATCTTTTTCCATCATGGCGGAAATTGTACCGTCAGATGCCCAGCCGATTATAACCTTTACCTTTTCCATAATATATATAGTAAAACCCCCGGATTAATTCCGGGGGCGGTACCGTTGATTTTTTAATGTGTGATAATTAAACAAACCGAACGGACTCTATTTCTTTTGCGAACGTTTTAATTTTTTCTTCGATTTTTAACGCCGTCTTTTCGCTGGGCTTTCTAAACCCGCTGATATAATGACTCAATTGCCGTTGATTCACACCTGTAATACGTTCCAACCCGGCTAATGTAAATGCGTAGGCGTAGTATTGAAGAAATGACGGAATGTCGTATTTAAACGAGAATTCCGCTTCTTCAAAATCTTTACCTTCGGATTTGTAATAATCGCGCATATCTTCATATCCGCCTTTGAAATCTTCGAGTGCTTCGGCAACGGTTTTTCCCTCTCCAATTACACCGTAGCGCAATGGATTATTTTCAATATAAACCGAAAATAATCCGTCGGTACTCTTTTCAATAATTGCCGTAACCTGTTTCATAATTTTATCTTGTTGTGGGAGTGAAACTATAATTTCACTCCCGAGTCCGTACTAATTGATTTCAATGTCCCTGTCGCAACTTCGTGGCTCCCGTGTTTGCTTAACTCAAATTGCTTGCCTGTTATCGGGCTGAACCATATCGGATGTTTTTTGCCCATTCGCAGAAAGTAACAACCTGCCTTTTTTAGTTTTTTTTCTAATTCCGAGTATTTCATTCGTTCGGGTTTGTTTAATTATCACACTGCAAAGATAGTGATTCTACTATCAAAATACAAGTGTTTTACCAATTGTTTTCGCATCAAAGGTGAATATTTTATAATCAGATTTATTAAAACTGCTAATATTTGCCTTTTACAAAATCCAACACTTTCCGATGATTCACATCGTTTTTGGTAAACCGCCGGTGAATGTACCCCCGGGTTACTTTCAGGCTTTTACTTTTGGTGATGTCGGATGAATCTCCGACATGATTTAGAGCCATCGCTATTTCCGCATCGCTGATACCGCAATCCTCGGATGCAACGGTAGCCCAGGTATGACGCATGTAATACGACGATAAATCGGGATTCACACCCAAATATTCGGCCAATTGTTTACATCCCTTGTTTACGTTTTGGTTGAACCCGCGAAAATCGGCATACATCCGATAAAAGCAAAAAAGCCGTTTCTTATTCGGATCTCTGTACTTTCGGATCAACGATAATGCTTCCGGTTCGATTTTGACGGACAGCAACGCTTCATCCTTGCGGCGGGAGGCTGTTTTTTGCCGGTGGTATGTTATACGACGAAACGTAAGGGCGGCATCGTCGCCGTACAAGTCTGCCGTATTCATGGCCAGCAAATAAAATGATAAAGCCAATACGTCCCGGGCCAACTGCATACGCTTGCCTGGTAGGGTTTCCGTCTTCAATATTCTGACAAGATCCTCGACGGATAAATCACGCTTCTCGGGTTCTTCTTTAACGTCGATTTTCAACTTTTTACTGGAAAAGGGCCAGTGCGTTATCAAAGCGGTTTCGGCATCCTCGTCGTTATATTCCTCGCAAGCGGCATTAAACAAGGTTTGAAGGTCTGTCATATAATCTTTAACGGTCTGCGCCTTGCATCCCGCTTTCCGGACGGTGACCGCTTTACCATGTTGATTTATCCGCGTGATGGTACGGGGGCTTTGCATGTACTCGATAAATCCTTGCAAATTTTTAACATTGATTTCTTTGATATAAATGACGGGACGTTCGAAATAGTCGATCAAATTGCGGATGACAGCCTCAAACAGTCCTGCCACGCCATTACGTCCTGCTTTCCGGAGCGTTCGGATATAGGCGTTGGAAAACGCGACAAAATCAATACTGGCCCCGCCATCCGTTGCCAAATGCTTCTTGATATAATCGGCCAGTTCTCGGGCTGTGTATTTTGACAGCATTGCCCCTAAACCCTTCAACAGCAATTTATCGAATCCGATTATATCCCGATCAATCATACGTACCACTTCGGTATCGCGTATGCTCTTAAAATCTACTGCGATCTGCTTACGCGTCACATAAATATCCGTTTTTATATATGCTGATTGCCGGTTATGCGTCAACCGGATCGACACGGGAAATTTCCCATCGCGGCGTTCTTGGTGTTCGAATACGCAAATCCTATATGTTGGCATACGACATGATTTTTTCTGTAAAACATTCGTACAACAAACATACAAAAAAGGACTTATTTTTTGCGCTCTTTTGAAAAGAAAAGGGAAACCGTTAAATAACGATTTCCCATAAATATCACCCCTATATACGCCTGGGGACATTGTTTTGTCGAGCTGTTTACGAGACTTGAACTCGTGACCTCTTCCTTACCAAGGAAGTGCTCTACCACTGAGCTAAAACAGCAATATTTCATATCGAAACCTCGGGTGCGGCACCTTTGGTTTTGCGGGGACAAAAGTAATATTTATTTTTAAAATACCAAAACTTAGCCCGAATTATGTACGAAGAAATTCGATTACCGCCGACATTGCCGTTCTTTCCGGAGCGGAACGCTGAGCCCGAAGTACAGATTGGCCGCGGAAGCTTTGATCGGAATGAACTGCGGATTCACCTTGGTAAACATATAATCGCTGCCGACAAAGAAGTTGATCCACGACGGGCTGAAGTTAAGCGCGAAACCGAACGTCTTGAAAGCGCTGTGAACGAACGAATAGCTGACCGTCGCGGCGAACCAGTCGATCGGACGATAATTGACCGAAGCGGTCAGTTCGGTATAGATTTTCGGCTTGTAGATGCGGGTGCTGGAAAGCAGGCCGAAGCCGACCCGGTTCTGCGCTACGGAATACTCGGCGCCCACGTTGATCGTACTGCGCAGCAATGTAGTGCGACTCCGCGAAGGGGTCTCCGAAAAATGAAACAGGTTTTGCAGGTTGCCGGTCAGGTCGTCCATCTGGTCGCTCATCGAGTTGTCCGGCTGATCGTCTCCGATCGGCAGGTCGAAACCGTCGAAATCGAAATTGCCCTTTGCCGCGCCGTTGACCGTCGAGCGTTTGCTCCACGTAATGAATCCGAAATCGATCACCGCTCCGGAAACCGTAAAATTGTCCAGTACTTTAAAGGTCGCTCCGAAATCGATGGCGCTTCCGTAACCGGCCGCTCCGGGCGAATGATAGTCGAACCCGTCGATGTATTCCCGGTCGTTCTTGTCGGTGCTGAATTTCGGGCGCAGCCCCTGTACCGAAGCGGACATATACCCTTCCGAAGTAATCCGCCATGCGTCCCCGTTCATAACGGCGTGCAGATTATTGAAATAGACGTCCGCATTGCCGGCTCCGACCAAGAACTTATATTTTCCGCCGATCGTCCAACGACCGTTCAGCGGGTGCGAGTATCCGACCGATACGTCTACGTAAAAGTCGGCATATACGTGCAGTTTCTTGATATCGTAAGTCGTTCCTTCCGGCCCCGAGCCGTATTTCATGAATTCGAACAGCGATTTGGGAACGTTGCCGCTGACGGTTCCCTTGACTCCGATACCGATCGTCCAGAAACCGTGCCCGGAAAACCAGCCGGCCGAAACGATCTCGGTCGCTATGTCGGCATTCAACTGGTTGTTCGTCTTAAGTCTGCGCAGGAAAGATTCAGCAGGAACCGACGGGTCCATAAAAGTCACCAGGCGTCCGTCTGTCCGGTAAAACAGATCGCCCAGAGCCATGCCGTTCGAGGCGTACATCGCCGAAACGGAACCCGCGGCCGGGATGGCAACGAATCCCCGGACCGGACGGAAGGCCGGATTCATCGAGGTTCTCAGCGTAGCCTTGTCCATAAAATATGCGGTGCGCAGTTGCTGTGCCGCAGCCGTCAGAAAACCGCACGACAAGCAGGCGAGCAATAGGAATTTCTTCATAATCGGGTCGGGAGTTTATAACCTCTTTCGGTTGTCTTATTCGTTGGTGGTGATATTGATTCCTCCGCTCTTGCGAAGTTTCAGCGTCAGCTTGGCCTGCTGATCCGGTCGCAGGTGCCGTCCGGCCAGCGCGTCGTCGCAATAAGCTTCGAGCCGGATGCGGAGGTTACGGGCATTTTTCATTTTAGGCATGTCCGCTTCTGTAATGACGAACGATACATCGCTGACTTCGCCGTCGGTTCCCAGACCGCCGCCCTTGACCTTTTGCGGCTCGAAATCGATTCCGACCGGAACGTCCGCCGCATCCGTAACGATCAGGTTCATATCGAAATTCAGCGGCAGGGAGTTGGTCACCTGGCCGTAGATTTCGACCGAGCCGCTGGAGAACAGGTAATCGATCAGATCCGCGTCGAACGCTTCGTCGACCGTCTGGTCGGTCCGCCCGTGAAAGTCGGCGGCGGGAGCGAGCGGGACCTCGACCGTGTAGGCGATCCGGGCGAAAGCGTCTTTCGGATAGAAGCAGGCCCGCGAGTCGGCCGCGCCGGTGTCCGTGCGTACCGCTGTATGGATCGAGATATGGTCCGGGGAAATCCTGAGCAAGTCGTTGATCGGACATGCCGTGAACGCGTATGACGCGGGAACGTCGCGGTCCGAAGCGCCGAGCCAAATGTCGCTGGCAGCCGTCTGCCCGTATGCGTCGGGGGCATTCAACGCGATGCGGTCGGCTGCGACCGATTCCGTAGCGCCGGAGCGGCTGTTGACCGAGCTCATCGCAAGCGAAGCCTGCAACGGAATGCCGACGTTGGTGTACGTCGTCAGCCGGATGTGCGGATCGGCGAAACTCAGCACGTCGTCTTCGCCGTCGAACAGGTCGTCGAGCCCTTCGGTTTCGATATCGACCGGCTCCGTCGTGATCTTGTCATCGATCAGTCCGTAAATTACTTGGTAATCGGGGGACGAGATTCCTCCTGCGATCCGAAGTCCGGGAATACCCGAGACGGACAGCGAGGCGTTCTTTTTGATCCGCAGCGAGGCGCTGTACACGATCCGGTCGTCGGTCCCGACAACCGCTTTTTGCAGCAGCAGGCGGACGCTTTTCGGCCGGCCGTTCAGCTCGCGCATCGGGATCGTGCAGGAGTATTCGGAATCGGCGAAGTTTCCGTCTTGTCCGGTTTCGGAGGCCATGCGGTATCCTTTCGGAAAAGACGCGCGGAACGCCACCTCCGCGTCCCCGTCGTCGAGACGGAGGTTTTCGACGGAGAGTTTCAGTTCGAGGCGCGACGCTCCGTTGCGGTTGTCGAACAATACGGAGTCGAGTCGGACGATGTTGCTCGTCGCCAGATCGAGTCCGACGGAGGATTCGCCGAGTTCGATCTCGGCATCCTCCGGATAATCGTGGGGATGTTCTCCCGGGACGAGCGGAATGTCGAGCCGGGATTCCGGAAATTCGGAATCCCCGAAGCCCACTCCGCCGGGCATATCCACGTCGATCCCGCCGGAATACCGCGCCACGTAATTTCCGGCGTCGTCGATCGTGATCTCGTCGTTATCCCCGACGTTGATAATATCTCCCGCAGAAATGACTCCCGTCCCGAGCGGCAGGGTCAGGTCGTTTCCGATCGTAATATCGTCCGTATCCAGATCGGACAGATCGTATTGCTTGTCGATACACGAATACTGCCCCGCGAAAATTGCAAGAACAGCAATTCTGCAGGCTCCTCGTAGTATATTTACCATGTCGTTCGGGATTAGCGTATGTAACAGGATACAAAAAAACCGCTCTATGAGCGGCCCTGTGAAATCAGAGCGGAAGACGAGATTCGAACCCGCGACCCTTAGCTTGGAAGGCTAATGCTCTACCGACTGAGCTACTTCCGCAAAATCATTTCGTCGATTCTCCGGCGCGAACCGGATTCACTGTGGGCGGAGATGGATTCGAACCACCGAAGTCGAAAGACAGCAGATTTACAGTCTGCCCCATTTGGCCACTCTGGTATCCGCCCGTTTTATAAGAACCGTTTCGAAAAACCGCCGCCGTTTTCCCGGCCCGGCGGGCACAAAAGTAAAAACGATTTTTGAATTCTGCAACGACCATACGCTGTTTATCGAACTTTTATACGTATTTTATCGTTTCGCAGCACGTTTCGCCGCATCTATAAATCTTGCAATAAGCCATTTAGGCACCTAATCGCATTCCCGGACAAAATGAAATCCGGAAATCCGCGCCGAAGCGGATTTCCGGATTCCGGAGGTCGTGTCGATAAATGCGTTATATTTGTACCTGTCAAAAATCGCAGACATGATTTATCGAAGCAAGGCCCCGCTACGAATCGGCTTCGCCGGCGGAGGAACGGATGTCAGTCCCTATTCGGATATTTACGGCGGAGCCGTCCTGAACGCGACGATCTCCCTCTATGCTCGCGCCAGCATCGAACCGCTGTCCGAACGGAAAATCGTCTTGCAGACGCTCGATCAGGGACTCGCCTCTGAATACGGCCTGCACGGGGATCTGCCGATCGACGGAAATATGGATCTGCTGAAAGCCGTCTGCAATCATTTCCGCAGCCGTCACCGGATCGACGGGGGATTCCGCTTGTGCACCTATGTGGACGCTCCGGCCGGATCGGGACTCGGATCGTCGTCGACGCTGGCGGTAGCCATTGCCGGTGCATTCGTAGAGTGGCTCAGGCTGCCGTTGGGCAGTTACGATATCGCCAGTCTGGCCTACCGGATCGAACGGGGCGAACTGGGGATGGCCGGCGGAAAGCAGGATCAGTACGCCGCCACGTTCGGAGGCTTCAATTACATGGAATTTTTCAAGGACGATAAAGTGATCGTCAATCCGCTCCGGGTGGACAAGGCTTGCACGAACGAACTGGAGAACAATCTGTTACTTTTTTACACATCGCAAAGCAGGATCTCCGCCAGAATCATCGAAGAGCAGCAGCGCAACGTGACGAACAACGACAGGGACTCCGTCGGGGCGATGCATGTCATCAAAGAGCAGGCGACCGAAATGAAGGAAGCGCTGCTGACCGGACGGATCGACCGGATCGGGGAGTTGCTGCACGAAGGGTTCGTCTACAAAAAAAAGATGGCCTCTTCGATATCGAACCCGCTGATCGACCGGATCTACGAAACGGCGCTCGAAGCCGGCGCGCTGGGCGGCAAGGTACTCGGAGCCGGCGGCGGCGGGTTCATGGTCTTCTATTGCCCGGATTTCAAGCGCTACCAGGTCATGCAGTCGCTCGCCCCGTTCAACGGGATTTTCAAAACTTATCAATTCGTAAACGACGGTTTATTTACATGGAGTATATGAGTATGGAACAACGCGAAGGAATCGTACTGGCGGGAGGCCTCGGAACGCGCCTGCGCAGCGTGGTCAGCGATCTGCCCAAATGCATGGCGCCCGTGGCGGGACGTCCGTTTTTGTACTATTTGTTAAAATATATGGAAGTCCGGCGCTTTACGCGCGTGGTACTCGCCCTCGGCTACATGCACGAATCGGTACAGCGGTGGCTCGCCGGCGGGAAATGGGATTTCGAGATACGTTGTTCGCTGGAAAAAACCCCGCTGGGAACGGGCGGAGCCGTCCGGCAGGCGCTGGAACGGACGGACGGAGACGAAATCTATATCCTGAACGGGGACACGTTTTTCGACGTCGATACGGACGAAATGGCCCGCGTGCACCGGGCGAGCGGAGCCGCCGCGACGATCGCGCTGAAACCGATGACCGATTTCTCGCGTTACGGCGTAGTCGAAACCGCTCCGCAGGGGAGGATCGTCGCGTTCCGCGAAAAAAAATACTGCCCGCGCGGACAGATCAACGGCGGCGTCTACCTGGTCGACAAAAAATCGGGACTGCTGGACTTCCCGTCCGAACGGTTCTCGTTCGAAACGGATATTCTACAACAACGGGTACGAGATTGCTTGCTCACCGGATATGCGAGCGACGGTTATTTCATCGACATCGGTATTCCCGAAGATTACGAAAAGGCCGATACGGATTTTAAAACGCTGTTTCCGCTATGACCGTGCAAACCGCTTTCGACACGCTGTTTCTGGATAGGGACGGGGTTATCAACGTACTGCGTCCGCACGATTACGTCAAATCGTGGGACGAATTCGAATTTACCGACGGAGCGATCGAAGCGCTGAGGATGCTGAGTCCGCTTTTCCGGCATATCGTCGTGGTCACCAACCAGCGCGGCGTCGGAAAAGGGGTGATGACCGAAGGAGCCTTGCGGACGATCCACCGGAAAATGATCGAAGCGGTCGCCGCCGGCGGAGGCCGAATCGACGCCGTTTACTACTGCGCCGACCGGAACGAAGACAGCCCGAACCGGAAGCCGAATACCGGTATGGCCCTGCAAGCCCGCAAGGACTTTCCGAACATCGATTTTTCAAAAACCATACTAGTCGGCGACAGCGACAGCGACATGGAGTTCGGCCGGAGAATCGGAGCCCGAACGGTGCTGATACATCCGGACGATCCCTCCGCGGCGTTCGGATCCTTGTACGATTTTTCGCTGCGGTACTGCGAAGAACACGGTTCTGGAGTTTAAAAAACGCGAAACCGCTCGGATCATACCGCAGCCGAATCTCTCCTGCGGTCGAATTACGGAGAAGCAGATATTCCGAACGAGCAAAAACATTGTCGATCCGGATCTTATGCGTACATTTGTTCCGTAAACGAATCCGATCCATAACAGCCCCTTTGCATGAAACCGATCCTGAAGACTCTTTTGATCCTGTTCGCGTTATCGCTGCCGACGCAGCGGCTCGACGCTCAGATCTACGCGAAACTGAACGGCCTTTACGCCCTGGTGGGCGTTATCAATCCGGCCGTGGAATTCACCGTTTCTCCGAAATCGACTTTCCAGACCGAAATCGTTTTTTCTCCCTGGAAATACGTCAACGACCACGGTGTCGACAAGCCGATGAAATTCGGAATTCTCATGACCGAATACCGCCGCTATTTCAAGCAACACAACCGGGGCTGGTATCTCGGCGCCAACATGGGTATGATGGGATTCAAAATGTCGAAACCGCAGTTTTCGGACGGCTGGTTCCTCGAAAACCGGTACAGCAAAGGGTACGGGATGATGATCGGTATCTGCGGCGGCTTCGAATACCAGTTCGCCGACCGTTGGCTGCTGGACGCCTATTTCGGATGGTCATACATGCTAAGCTGGTACAACGGTTATAGCCTCGACGGCACGATCGACCTGTATCCCCACCGTCCCGTACAACCCGAAAAGCCCGATCCGTTCAATGGCTCGCACGAGTGGCTGCCGAACAAGATCGGGGTGTCGATCGGATTCATGATCTTCAACCCGGCGCGCCGGGGACGCACGGGAAGTTCCTGCGCCGTAAGATAGTTATTCCGTTTTCGGCTTTCTGAACCGGAATCCGTTGATCAAACCGGATATCCCGTAAACCATGCTGGTAATGCCGAACAGAATGAACGCCGTTTCGGCGACGCTGAACGGGTCGAACAGGATGACGATTCCGCAGATCAGGATCAGTACCGGCACCACGTAGAAGAAACCGGGCACCTGCGTCCACCGGCGGGCCGAAGCCAGCGATGCGATTTGCTGAATCCCGGCTATCACCAGCAGCGCTCCGAGCACATACATCAGGATGTTGACGAAAAAGGCGGGCATCACGATCAGCCACAGTCCGAACAGCGCACTTCCGGCGCCTTCGATCGGGAACGCCGCATCGGGATAACGTTCTTTATCGCGCATCAGATAACCGATCATCGCGATCAGGCCCGGCACCAGGAACAGCACGCCGATTACGATGACCAGATAATTGATCGTGGCGGCCGGCCACAAAACCAGAATCAGTCCCAGCACGATGGCGAAGATGCTCCTCAGGGCCGGATTATTGACGACTTTCATAATTTTTTCGGTTTTATCAGATTGTTGAAACGAATATACTGCCAATCATGGAGATAATCAAGGGATCGGTCGGTTTTTCGTATCAATAGATCGGTTTTTTACAAAAATGTTTTTGATTTTTTAAAACTATTCCTACCTTTGAACCGTAAACAGAAACGAAAATGAAAGCATTCCGTTTGAATAATTGGTGGTGGCGCATCCTACAACTTCCTCAGTCGTAAGGTTGCGGACTCGCGTATCTGTTCAAAACGAAACCAAAGATAACAAAGAGCCCTGTCGTACTTACGACAGGGCTCTTTCCGTATGACGACTAAAACAAAATCATAAAAACGAAACCGATGAAAACATTTCAAGTAGACGAAAACGGCTATTACGGCAGGTTCGGCGGGGCTTACGTTCCCGAAATTCTTTACCGATGCGTAAAAAAACTGCAAGACAACTACCTGACCGTTATGCAGTCGGAAGCGTTCCGCCGCGAATTCGATCAACTGCTGCGCGACTATGTCGGTCGCCCTTCCCCGCTCTATTTCGCACGGCGCCTGTCCGAACGGTACGGCTGCAGGATCTACCTCAAACGCGAAGACCTGAACCATACCGGAGCGCACAAGATCAACAATACGATCGGACAGATTCTGATCGCGCAACAGATGGGCAAAACCCGTATCATCGCCGAAACGGGCGCAGGGCAGCACGGTGTGGCTACCGCTACGGTCTGCGCGCTGAAAAACATGCGGTGCATCGTCTACATGGGCAAGACCGACGTAGAACGTCAGCACACGAATGTGCAGAAAATGAAAATGCTGGGCGCCGAAGTGCGCCCGGTCACTTCGGGCAACATGACGCTGAAGGACGCCACGAACGAGGCAATCCGCGACTGGTGCTGTCACCCGACCGACACGCACTACATCATCGGCTCGACGGTCGGCCCTCACCCTTACCCCGATATGGTGGCCCGGCTACAATCGGTCATCAGCGAGGAGATCCGCAAACAACTGCAGCAGCAGGAATGCCGCGACTATCCGGACTACCTGATAGCCTGTGTCGGCGGCGGCAGCAATGCGGCCGGAACGATTTACCACTACATCGACGACCGGCGCGTGAAGATCGTACTGGCCGAGGCCGGTGGAAAAGGCGTCGACTCGGGATTGTCGGCTGCAACCATTCATTTAGGCGAAGAGGGTATTATTCATGGGGCCAGAACACTGGTCATGCAGAACGAGGACGGACAGATCGAAGAGCCCTACTCGATCTCGGCCGGATTGGATTATCCGGGCATCGGTCCGGTTCACGCGAACCTCGCCGCGCAAAAGCGGGCGACCGTGCTGGCTGTCGACGACGACGAAGCGCTGTATGCCGCATTCGAACTGACGCGTCTGGAAGGTATCATCCCGGCCCTGGAATCGGCCCACGCGCTGGGCGCGCTGCCGAAAATGCATTTCAAACCGGAAGACGTCGTCGTGTTGACCGTATCCGGCCGGGGCGACAAAGATATCGAAACCTATATCAAACAAATGAAAAACGATGAAAATATTTCGTTATAAAACCGCCTGCAAGCAGGTTCTGGGGGATCTGCATACGCCGGTAAGCATCTACCTGAAAGTCCGCGACATCTATCCGCAGTCGGCCCTGCTGGAGAGTTCCGATTTCCATGCCGGCGAAAATTCGCTCTCTTATATCGCGCTGTGTCCGCTGGCCAGCTTCGACGTGAACGGCGATGTTTGTACGATGTCTTTCCCCGACCGCACGGTATTCCGCGAGCCGGTCGGCGAATCGTTCTCCGTGACCGACGCGCTGAACGCATTCCTGAAAAAATTCCGGATCGAAGGCGAACAGGCCGAACGCTGCGGCCTGTTCGGATACACGGCATTCGACGCCGTCAAATACTTCGAGAAGATCCCGGTGATCGAAAGCCACGACGCGCAGAACGATGCGCCGGACATAATGTATATCCTTTATAAATACTTATTAGTATTCAATCATTTCAAGAATGAATTGACGTTGATCGAGCTACTCTCGGACGGCGAAAATACGCGTCTGCACGAAATCGAAAGCGTGATCGGCAACCGCAATTTCGCTTCCTACGACTTCTCGTTGCGAGGGAAAGAATACAGCACGATCACCGACGAGCAATACCGGGAATTCGTTCGTAGGGGAGTCGCCCACTGCCGCCGCGGAGACGTTTTCCAGATCGTACTGTCGCGGCGATTCGTGCAGCCGTATGCCGGGGACGACTTCAAAGTCTACCGCGCGCTGCGCAGCGTCAACCCGTCGCCCTACCTTTTCTATTTCAATTTCGGAGGGTTTCGCATTTTCGGATCGTCGCCGGAAACCCACTGCAAAGTGCAGAACGGCCGCGCCAGTATCGATCCGATCGCCGGTACGACCCGGCGCACCGGCGACGCGCTGAAAGACAAGCAACTGGCCGACGCGCTGCTGCGGGATCCGAAGGAGAACGCCGAACACGTGATGCTCGTCGATCTCGCCCGCAACGACCTGAGCCGCAACGCTGTAAACGTGAAAGTAGATTTCTATAAGGAGCCGCAATATTACAGCCACGTGATCCATTTGGTTTCGCGCGTCAGCGGCGTGATCGAACCGGACAGCAACCCGGTTCAAACATTCGTCGACACCTTCCCCGCCGGCACGCTGAGCGGCGCGCCGAAAGTCCGCGCCATGCAGTTGATCTCCGAGATCGAACCGCACAGCCGGGGCGCCTACGGCGGCTGCATCGGATTTATCGGACTGGACGGCAACTTGAACCAGGCGATCACGATCCGCACGCTGGTCAGCCGCAACAACGAACTATGGTATCAGGCCGGAGCCGGGATCGTCGCACAGAGTATCCCGGAAAACGAGCTGCAGGAGGTGAATAACAAACTCCGCGCGCTGAAAAATGCGATCGATATCGCCGTCAACCTTAAAAACTAATGTCATGAAAATACTTTTGTTCGACAATTACGACTCGTTTACTTACAACCTGTTGCATATCCTGAAAGAGTTCGGCGCGGACACGGAGGTTTTCCGCAACGACCGGATTACGCTCGATGAGGTCGCGCGATTCGACAAGATCATCCTATCGCCGGGACCCGGTATTCCGCAGGAGGCCGGCATCCTGCTGCCGCTGATCGAACGTTATGCCGCCGAAAAAAGCATCCTCGGGGTCTGCCTCGGCGAGCAGGCGATCGGCCAGGCATTCGGCGGGACGCTCGAAAACCTCGAAAACGTCTATCACGGAGTGCAGACCCCGATCAGGCTGCTGGCCGCCGATTATATCTTCGACGGACTGGAATCGGAAATGCAGGTAGGACGCTACCACTCGTGGGTCGTACGACGCGACACGCTGCCGGACTGTCTCGAAGTGACGGCCGAAGACGCCGACGGACGGATCATGGGATTGCGCCACACACGCTACGACGTGCACGGCGTGCAGTTTCACCCCGAATCGGTGCTTACGCCGCGGGGCTGTGCGATTATCGAAAATTTCATTCGTCATTAATCATCTGATATAAAGTCATGAAAGAGATCCTATATAAACTTTTCGAACACCAGTATCTGGGACGAAAAGAAGCGCGGGAGATCCTGCAGGGAATCACGCAGGGCAAATACAACGACGCGCAGATCGCCTCGTTGATTACGGTATTTCTAATGCGCAGTATTTCGGTCGAGGAACTGATCGGATTCCGCGAAGCGTTGCTGGAAATGCGGATCCCGGTAGACTTGAACGAATTCGAGCCGATCGACATCGTCGGAACCGGCGGCGACGGCAAGAACACGTTCAACGTTTCGACCTGCGCCTGTTTCGTCGTGGCGGGAGCCGGCTATCCGGTCGTCAAACACGGCAATTACGGCGCGACATCGGTCAGCGGAGCGAGCAACGTGATGGAACAGCACGGCGTGAAATTTACGGCCGATAACGATTCCCTGCGTCGGTCGCTCGAACGGTGCAACATCGCTTACCTGCACGCCCCGCTGTTCAATCGGGCGCTGAAAGCCGTCGCCCCGATCCGCAAGGCGCTCGGCGTTCGCACCTTTTTCAACATGCTGGGCCCGTTAGTCAACCCGGTGATGCCGACATACCAGTTGCTCGGAGTCTACAACCTGCCGTTGCTGCGCCTGTACAATTACACGTATCAGGAGAGCGGGACGCAATTCGCCGTCGTGCACAGCCTCGACGGATACGACGAGATTTCGCTGACGTCGGATTTCAAAGTGGCCATGCCGGACAGCGAAAAGCTCTATTCGCCCGAAGAACTCGGATTCGCGCGCTGTCGGGAAGCCGACCTGTACGGCGGCGACACTCCGGAAGAAGCCGCCGCCATTTTCGATCGGGTATTACAGGGCACGGCTACGCCGGCGCAGTCCAATTGCGTAATTGCAAACGCGGCCTTCGCGATCCGGGTAATGCGTCCCGAAAAGTCGATCGATACCTGCATAGCCGAAGCCCGCGAGTCGCTCGCGGCGGGAAAAGCCCTGCATACATTCGAAAAATTCGTCGAACTGAACAGCTAATACGATGAAAGACATCTTACAGGAGATTATTGCAGCCAAACGGATTGCCGTGGAACAACTCAAACGGACGGCCGACCGGAGCGCATTGGAACGTAAAATAGACGAGAACCGTTCGCACAGGTCGATGCGCGAAGCGCTCGCGGCATCGACCTCGGGCATCATCGCCGAATTCAAACGGCGGTCCCCGTCGAAAGGATGGATTAACCGGGAGGCCGATGTCCGCACGGTCGCGTCCGATTACCAGGCCAACGGAGCCGCCGCCCTGTCGATCCTAACCGATACGCCCTATTTCGGAGGTTCGGCCGAAGACCTGATCGCAGCCCGTCCGCAGATCGACATTCCGATTCTGCGTAAGGATTTTACGATCGACGAATTTCAGCTTTACGAGAGCCGGGCGATCGGGGCCGACGCGGTATTGCTGATCGCAGCGGCGCTACCGCTCGCCCGTTGCCGGGAACTGGCGGCGACAGCGCATCGGCTAGGACTGGAAGTATTACTTGAGATACACAGCGAAAAGGAGCTGGATTACATCTCGAACGAAGTCGATATGATCGGCGTCAACAACCGCAATTTAGGTACGTTCGACACTCGCGTCGGGAACTCGTTCCGGCTGGCAGGACAGCTACCGCAAGACCGGCTGTTGGTGTCCGAAAGCGGAATTTCGGATCCGGAAACCGTGAAGAAACTGCGCGAAGCGGGTTTCCGGGGCTTCCTGATCGGCGAGAATTTCATGAAAACTGCCGACCCCGGATACGGACTCGACACATTTATTAAAACTTTAAATCTATAAAACCATGATCTTTAAGGTGTGCGGAATGCGCGATCCGGAAAATATCCGGCGGATCGACCTAAGCGGGGCCGACTGGATGGGATTCGTTTTTTATCCCCCGTCGCCGCGTCGGGTGGAAAGCCTGCCCGCATTCATGCCGGAATACGCCCGGCGGGTCGGAGTTTTCGTTGACGAGCCCGTGGAAAATATTCAGGTACGCGCAAAGGAGTTCGGACTGGATTACCTGCAACTGCACGGTTCGGAATCGCCCGACGACTGCCTCCGACTGCAAGATCGGGGACTCCGTGTTATCAAAGCGTTCCGGATCGGGACGGCGGGCGACCTCGAAGCGACCGCCGCTTACGAAGCCGCCTGTTCCTACTTCCTTTTCGATACGAAAACCCCGGCCTACGGCGGTTCCGGAAAAACTTTCGACTGGACGGTACTCGACGCTTACCGCGGCCAAACGCCGTTCCTGCTCAGCGGCGGCATCGGCCCGGAACACGTCCGGGCTTTGAAGGCGTTCCGTCACGACCGGCTGGTCGGATACGACCTAAACAGCCGATTCGAACAGGCTCCGGGTATCAAAGACGTCGAAAAAATAACGCGATTTATTCAGGATATGAAATGTAAAAAATAAGAAAACATGAACAGAATCAATCGACTTTTCAGCCATGCGGATAAAAAACTGTTATCCGTCTATTTTTGCGCCGGCTACCCTACCGCCGACAGCACCGCCGGGATTATCCGCGCCCTCGAAAACAGGGGAATCGACCTGATCGAAATCGGCATCCCGTTCAGCGATCCGATGGCCGACGGAGAAGTGATCCAGCACGCAGCCACGCAGGCTCTTCGGAACGGCATGAGCCTGAAACGATTGTTCGGGCAGCTTTCGGACATCCGGAAAACCGTCGAAATCCCGTTGATCCTGATGGGTTATCTGAACCCGGTGCTTCGGTTCGGGTTCGAAAACTTTTGCCGGAAATGCGTCGAATGCGGCATCGACGGATGCATCATCCCCGACCTGCCGTTCCAGGAGTATCAGCAGCATTACCGCAGCATCGCCGAACGCTACGGCCTCAAAGTGATCATGTTGATCACACCGGAGACCAGCGACGAACGTATCCGGCTGATCGACAGCAATACGGACGGCTTCATCTACATGGTTTCATCGAGCGCCACGACCGGAGCGCAACAGGACTTCGACGCCCGGAAACAGGATTATTTCCGCCGGATCGACGCAATGCGGCTGCGTAACCCGCGGATGATCGGATTCGGAATTTCGAACCGTGCGACGCTGCAAGCCGCTTACGACCATGCGTCCGGCGCCATTGTCGGCAGTAAATTCGTTTCGCTGCTCGGCGAGACGAATACGCCGGAGCAAGCGATCGAACGCCTGCTGGAAACACTCGAAAAATAAACGATCCGGGAAGCGAACGATCAGCCGTGCGACGGAACTTTTGTTCGCGCGGCCGATCGTTTTACCCGTTCGTACAGGTGCGCGATCTCCGTACGGGCGAACACGTGCTCCGTCAGTGCATCCAACGCTGCAAATGCCACGGGCGTAATAGGCACTGTTTTCGACGCAGCGGAAACACTGTTCTAAAGGATTTCGAGCAACCGATCCGGCTCGTCGATGATGTATTTCGCGCCGTGTTCCTCAAGTTCCGCGCGCGGACGGAATCCCCACGTAACGCCGACCGAACGCAGTCCGCTGTTGGCCGCGGTCAACATATCGACTTTGGAATCGCCCACATAAAGGGTTTCCGTTTTTTTGCAGCCCGTTTCGCAAAGAATGTCGAACACGATGGTCGGGTCGGGTTTCGGCTCGATTCCTTCCCGTTGGCCAAGCACGACGCAAAACGTACCCGCCGGGAAATAACGGTCGATCAGTTTGGCGGTGGCCGCCTGATATTTGTTCGACGCGACGGCCATACGGACGCCCCGTTCCGCGATTTTCCCCACCAGCGATTCGATCCCCGGATAGGGCCGGGTACGATCGGTATTGTGTTCCGAGTAATAGTCCACGAAATCCCGCCGCACCCGCATGACGGTCTCTTCGTCTCGCGCCGCTTCGGGCAGGGCGCGTTCGACCAGCCGGGTAATGCCGTTGCCGACGAAATAACGGTATGCCGAACGTTCATGCGCCGGATAGCCGTTCTGTTGCAGCGCATGGTTCGTAGCGGCAGCCAGATCGTCGATCGTGTCGAGCAGCGTCCCGTCAAGGTCGAATATAACCAGTTTGGTATCCATGAAAATCAGATTTATCCTGCAAAAGTAGCCTTTTGCAGAGAGCTATCCTAACGATCCGGCGAAAAACAGCCTTCCGGATCAGAACGGATACCCGATCGCCACGTGGAATCCGAGTCCGTCCTTGAATTTCGAAATGTTGTAATACCCCGGCTTGTCGGGATTCGGATAAGGGGTGTGCAGCGCAATGCCGAGATCGGCGCGCAATACCAGGTAGCTGATGTCGTAACGGAGCCCGAACCCGGTTCCGAGCGCGATCTCGTTGAAGAAACCGCGCCATTTGAGCACGCCGCCCGGACGGTTCGGATCGTTTTTGAGCAGCCAGATATTCCCGGCATCCAGAAATACGGCTCCGCCCAGCCGCCCCATAATCCCGAAACGGAATTCCACATTGGCTTCCAGCTTGAAATCGCCGGTCTGGTCGAGATAACTGTTGCGGTCGTTCTGGGCCGGATGGTAACTGCCGGGGCCGATCGAACGGATCGTAAACGCCCGGATGCTGTTGGCCCCGCCGATATAAAATTGTTCGCTGTACGGCATGACGCTCGAATTGCCGTAGGCATACCCGGCTCCGACCAGAAAACGGTAAGCGAGCCAGTTGTTCTTATCGCCGAGCTTCTGGTAAAACTTCACCTCGTTCACGTCTTTGATAAACTGCGAGAACTGGTTATTGAACAGCCGTTTGGTTCCGTGCTGACCGCAGGCTTCCCAAATCGCGTACAGCAGGTTGCCCGCCGAGGTGACGGTATTCTGCCAGAAAAAACGGTTGCGCCGGTACGTCCGGTCGTACGTGTAGGAATAGCTCATCGCCGGAATAAACTGATCTCTGAAACTCAATGCGATGGCCGGGTTCTCGTCCATCGTCTGGTCGAACGATTCGGTCGTATGGAGCAGGTTGTTGTACGAGAGCTTCAGCAGCGAAAGGGAGTGGTAGCTGTACGGCGAAGTCTGGAAATTATAACCTATCGACCCGCTGAAAGAGATCAACTGGAAGAACTTCGGCCGGTTCATCAAGTCGACGCCCAACTGGAAAGAGGTGCTGGACGGATAGCGGCTGCCTTTGGTGATAAACCGCGGCAGCAGCAACCGTTGCACATTCAGCGTAGCGTTCAGGCCGAATTCGTACGAATTGAGCAACGACGTTTTGGCGCCGCCCGAGTTTTTATTGCCGGTTTCCCATTCGTAGTTGCCGTTCAGCCGCAACGAGAGTATCTCGCCGCCCCGGAACAGGTTGTTGTTGCTGACTTTGAAGGCCAGTCCCGGGCCCAGGAAGCTGTTCGACTTCGAAGTGACGTTCATCTCCAGTTCCGCTTCGAGCGGATAATCGAATCCGGCAGACAAATAGACGTTCAGCGTATCTTTGCCGTCCAGTGAGTCCAGCGGCGTGACGCCGAGGTTCACCGAACGGAAAATGCCGAGTTTATTCAGGTTGGACAACGTCGTATTCTGAGCGTTCACCGTAAACAGGTCGCCCGTTTTCATCGTAATGGATTTCGCCAGCAACTTCGGCCGGATCTTCAGCGGTTTCTGGTAAACGACCGTCTGGCCGGGCAAGTGCAGCGTGTCGGGCGCTCCGTCGCGGATATTTTGCAGCGATACGGTGATGCGTCCCACCCGGTACGGAACCAGCGCCGGGGCCGGAATCCCGGGAGTCAGCCTCATCCGCAGATCGACGCAGTTTTTCTGTTGCGTCGTATCGGCTTGATAATCGATGTATTCCGGTCGGAAATAATAATAACCACGATTTCGCAACACGTTCGTAATCCGGGTTCGTTCGGCCGACAGCGTATCGGTATTGTACTGCGCGCCCACGCGTAGCAGCGAGGTGCTTTCGAGGCTGTCGACCAAACGAGCCATCCCTTCCTGTACCTGCGGATAGCGAATTTCCATGTAGACCGAAGGCTGTCCGACCCGGATCGAATAGCTGATTTTCGCCTTTTTCGGATTACGGCGCGGCAGCAGTTCGTAACCCGCGTCCGCATCGAAATAGCCGTAATTGCCCAGCACGTCGTCGACATATTTCGTCCGGATTTCGGGCTGCACTTTCGAAACCAGCACAGGCTGTTTCGAGAGCTTCCGGTACAGCCAATATTTAAACCCCTTCTCTTTGGGCGTGTAAAGATGGTTGTAAGCCCATAAACCGACCGGGAGCGGAGTGCGTATATACGGGGAGTATAACGGATTGTTCGGTTTTACCGAAAGCGGAGCTTTAATGGCCGATTCTACGGTCGAAGAGAGCTCTACGCCCGAATCGGGACGGATCGCTATCTTCTTGACGCCGGTGTACAACACCTCGTCCTGCCCCAGCCGACTGGTCGTCGAACAACCGGCAGCCGAAAGCGCGACGGCGATCCCGATGATTCCGTAACGAACGATTCTATTCATGGGTCGACTGTTTTGGAGGGGTTTGCGGCTGAACTTTATTGCGCATGATGCGGAACAGGTCGCCGAGTTTGAGCATCTTCTTTCGGATGACAAAACCCACGCCGGTTTCGGTGATCTCGCCTTCCAGAATACTTTCGTACCCGGTATGCCTGAATATTTTCAGGAACATGTTGTCGCGTTTGGTCAACTGGTACTCCAGCGCCACGTCGTCGATCAGGTTCTCTTTCAGGTTCTCGGTCGGATCGGCGTCGGTGCTGAACTTGCCGCCGATCACCGCCTTCACGCGGTTGTTGAACAGACTTTTCGAAAGCTGGTACGAGTAATCCGTCCGGGAATTGACGCCGCCGGAGGCCGCGTCGTCATAGGTATCGATTCCGAAACTCAGGTCGACTCCCTTCAGGCTGTTCGAGGCCCACTGGTTCAGTTCCTTTTCGATGAACGAATTCAGCGGATTCGCCGAATTGACCTTAGCCGTCGTGCCGGGGCCGGAATACGTATTGTACACCAACAGACTCATCGCCTGCGTAGCCCGTTGTTCGGCGGTCAGCGACGAAAGCTGGTTCTGGATCGTCAGGTCTTCCGGAGCCGACAGGTCGAACGTCACGGAAAGGTTTTCGAGCGTATTGCGGATATTGATGCTGATGTTGAAATTGACCGGACGACTGGAACCCTGTCCGTCGTCGGCCGTAACGCTGGTGCGTACCGTTTCGACGGCCGTGATGTTCAATGTCGGGTCGGCGATCTGGCCGATCCACTCGACGTAACTGCCCTGCGTAATCTTGAAAATTTTCTGGGAGATCACGGGCGGATTGTAACGGACGGTTCCGCCGGTCACTACGTATTTCCCCGAAAAACGGCTGTCGCCGAGACGGTTCATCGAATAGGTCAGGTTTCCGCCTCCCTGCAGGTCGACACGATTCTCCCCGTCCGCCGAAAGGTTGACGGCCATCCGCACCGAATTGTCGACATTGACATTCATCAGGACGTCCATTCCGGCGATATCGAGCACGGGCACCGGCCTGTCCTGCCGTTGAGACACGGTATCGCTGAACGAAACGAACGTAACCATGTTCTGGGCGCGGTTTTTCAGTTCGGGCGGCGCATCCTGCATGACGTAATTGACCTCCGTTCCGCGCAGCAGGTCGACGCTGCCCCGGATCATCAGGTCGTCGATTTCCCCTTTCACCGTGGCCTCCATATCCATATAACCCTGCCCGTATACCATCGACCCTCTGTTCTTCGCGACGTTGATAAACTGGAAATCGGTCGCGGCGATCCGCAAATCCGTCGTAATGTCGGCGAAATCCGCAATGTCCACTTCGCCGTCGATCGTCAGCGGTTTTTTATTCGGGGCGATGATCCGGTAACCCGTAAAACGCACCCGGCTGCTGTCGATCACAATTTTTTCCGTTCCCAACCCGAAAGTCGTACCGATCATAGGCACCTGCACCTGTGTTCCGGCGAAGTGAAGCGCCCCGTCGATCTTGGGTTTTGCGGAAGTTCCGGCCAGGGTCAGTTTGCCTTGCAGCGCACCGGAAAGACGCACGGCGTCTGGCGGCAGGAACGCATTGGCCGGAGCGAGCGGCAGGCCGGGAATCGACACGGTCAGTCCGAGCGGATTCTCCGTATCCCCGCCGCGGTACACGCCGTCCACGCTCAGCGCTTCGGCGCCGTCCAACGAGAGTTTCGCGGAGAGTTGCTGCTGTCGCTGTTCTCCCTGTCCGTAACGGAAGGCCAGCTCGGCGTTTCCGATCCGTTGGTTTTCATACCCCAATTCGGCCAGCGAAACGGAGCCGTTCGCTCCGACCGCACCGCTGCCGACGCGCAGCGACAGATCCGCTCCGAACGTCCCGCTGAAGGGAGGGGCTCCGAGGAACAGTTTCAGCGTCGATGCGATGTCGATCCCCGCGACATGCAACGTTACGGCCCCCGGCTCCGCGCCGGCATCCGACCGAACGGCGAACTGCTGTCCGTCGCGCGTCAGCGAAAAATCGGCGAACAGTTCCCGGTTCAGCCGGTAAGCGATGTAATTGTCCGGATTGACCTGCCAACGGTTGAAACCGAGCACCGGATTTTCGAGCATCCGCACGGCGATCGTACTGTCTTCGAGCGACGCCTTCAGCCCGAAATCGAACCCGCTTTTCCCCTCCCTGTTTTTCTGCAGGAATTTTACCAGCGCCACGTTATCCAGAATATTGCCGTAAACGGCGATCATCGCCGCGTCGTCCATCCGTCCGGGATTGTTCGCCATCCGCAGCAGGTAATTCAACTGCCGTCCCCGCTGCATCACGCCGAACGTCAGCGTATCCAGCAGCAGATCGCCCGACGCGAACCGGTCGACGCGCAGCCGGGTCGTAAACGGCGTGCTGTCGCCGGACGCGACGTTCAGCGACATCCCGGAAAAACTCATGCCCCGCATCTTCAAAAAGCCGTTCACGACATTGTTCGCGCCGGCGCTGCCGGTCAGCCGGAACGGCGGCAGTTGCCGTGCGACCAGCTCCATATCGAGACTCCCCAGCCGAAGCTGCTCCGAAATCAACGCAACCGCACGTCCCGCCTGCTCCGCCAGCGAATCGACCGGAACCGGAGCTGCGAAATCGAGCCGGAAATCGCCCGACTGCACCGCCGCCGCTACCTTTTCGGCAGCTATTTCCGCCGAAACCGACGTTTTGCGAATACGGTTTTCGCGCCATTTGTCCCACAGCACGATTTGGTCGGCGGTCGCTTCGACCCTGCGCGTCCGGGCCGAATCGGACGAAGCGGCCAGATCGAGGGCCACGGATATCGCCGTCTTTTCCGGCGAAAGGTTCATCCGGTACAGGTTGCAGGTATCGACCGTACCCCGCACCGTTACGGCCTGCTGCGTCTGCGTCAGCAGGCCTTCGATATCCAGTCCGAATTTCAGCGCCTCGCTCTCGCCGGTCAAACGGCCTATCAAACGGTGATCCCGCAGCGAAGCATCCAGCGCGATGCCGCCGTAATCGTAACTTCGGTAGATAAAACGGTCGATCCGCACGGCGGCTTCGGCTACGGTCGATGTATGCAACGGATCGAAACCCGAACCGTCGGCCGCCACCCGCATCGTCAGTACGCCCAGCGAATCGTTCGGCAGAAAACGGCCGACCGGGAAACTGTCGCAGATCAGTTCGGCATTATAAAGCTGCTTTTTACCGTTGAATTCCCCCTTTACGGTCGCCGTTCCCGAACCTACCGCAAACGCCGCTACCGGATAAAACGTTCCCTGCCGCATCCGCAGCGAACCTTCCAGCGCCATCTGTTCCGGAATCCGGAGCCGGCGGCGCAGCGCGGTGTCGGGCAGCAGATCCGTCAGAAACTCCAGTCGGCTGAAACTTCCCTTGAAACGGCACAGCCCTTCGATGCGGGACGGATCGGTCGCCGAAGCGACGTCGGCATTCAGGGTAAGCAGCACGTTCCCGGGAACCGCGATCCGGCTGTCTGCGCGCAAGCGTCCGAGGGTTCCCGCGAAATCGCCGGACAGTTCGAGCGAACGCGTCGACAACATCTGTCGTATATTCTTATCCGCAACGGGCAAGACCGCCTGTAACTCGCGCAACGCCACCTTTGCCTCCAACCGCAGGTTTACGCTCGCGTCCGGAGCGAGCGCCAGCGCCGAAGCGTCGGCCCGCAGATCGACATGCAACGACGACTGTCCGGTCGTCAAGCTGAAATCCGACAGAGCGACCTGCGTGCTGTCCATCGAAAAAGCGCCGCTCAAATCGGCTACCTGCAATCCGCTCCGTTCGACGGCCGAAAAACGGCCGATCCCGATCCGTACCGCAGCGCCTCGGTTATAAATCGAGTCGGCCGACAGATTCAACTGCGTCAGGACAAGGTGGTCGAAATCCAGGCCTTCTTTCGGCGCACCCTGCAAGGCGCCGTACGTCACGGCATTGTCGGATAACCGCAACCGATCCACCGCGATCGTCCACGGTTCCGTAACCGAATCTGTCGCGGCCGTGCGGACGGTGTCCTGCACCGCCGCGATTTTCGTCGTATCGGTCAGAAAGGAATAACTCCCCCCGTCCAATACGATTTCCGTTACAGCCACCTGCTGCCGCGACAAATCCACCAGGCAGTCGGCCAGATTTCCCTGTTTCAGCAATACATCGAGTTCGGTAATGCGGGGCTTCGTTTCCATCGAAAAAGCGATGTCGTCCAGCGCGAGTTTACTTACCCGTATTTTCCAGGCAACCGGCTTTCCTTCAGCCGTCGCCGAGGTATCCGGCGGGCCCTCTCCGATCGACAGCCGGACGGTTCCTTTTTCCAATTCGATTCCGGAGATATCCGCTACGGAGCCTTTTAGATCGATCCGGTCGGCAGCCAGACTGAAATGCCCGACACGGGCGTACAGACCGAACTGCGCCAGCGAATCGGCATAATTCACCGTCGTCCCGTCGAACCCGAAACGATGTACGACGACTTCGCCGCGCAGCAACGGCCACAGGGCGACGTCCGCTTCGAGGCGGGTACAGTAGGCCACCGTATCCAACACCGGGGTAGACACCATCACGTCGTCGACGACCAACCGCAGCGGAAACGACAGGCGTATCTGGCGTACGGACAGGCGCATTTCGGTATTCCGGGCCACGTAAGACTCGGCCTGCCGACGGATAAAATTCTGGATGCCGGGAATATAAAGCAGAAAAGGCAGGACGATCAGCAGAACCAGTCCGCATAAAACGACACGGAACGTATATTTTATAATCTTTTTAAACATCTTATACGGCGGAAACAGGTGCTCCTTAACTAACAATAATTTAGCCAATCCGGAACCAAAACTACAAAATTTTTGCGGGAAAGCGTACGACCCGCGGCAATTCGGCCCGACAATGCCGGATTTCATGAAAAAATCGCTAATTTTGGACGCTAAATCAACGAAGAGAAGACGACCATGAAAGAGGAAGCAGCCCAACTACTACTGTATTGCCCTGACAAACAGGGTATTTTGGCAGAAGTTACGGACTTTATCACGGTAAACAAAGGCAATATCATTTACCTCGACCAATACGTAGACCATGCCGAAAACGTGTTTTTCATGCGTATAAGCTGGGATCTGGACGGTTTTCTGATTCCGAAAGAGAAGATCGAGGACTATTTTAATACGCTCTATGCGCAAAAATACCAGATGACCTTCCGGCTCTATTTTTCGGGCACGAAGCCGAAGATGGCGATCTTCGTTTCGAAAATGTCGCACTGCCTGTACGATATGCTCGCCCGCTACACGGCCGGAGAGTGGAACGTAGAGATCCCGCTGATTATCAGCAATCACCCCGAACTGGAACACATCGGCCGACGTTTCGATATCCCGTTCTACGTTTTCCCGATCAACAAGGAGAACAAGGAGGAGCAGGAACGCGCCGAAATGGAGCTGCTGGCCAAACATCAGGTCAACTTCATCGTGCTGGCGCGTTACATGCAGATCATTTCGGAACGGATGATCGAAGCCTTCCCGAACCGGATCATCAATATCCACCATTCGTTTCTGCCTGCGTTTATCGGGGCGAAACCGTATCATGCGGCTTTCGAACGCGGCGTAAAGATCATCGGGGCGACCAGCCACTATGTCACTACCGAACTGGACGCCGGCCCGATCATCGAACAGGAGATCGTTCGCATCACGCACAAGGATACGATCGCCGATCTGGTCAACAAAGGGAAAGATCTCGAAAAGATCGTCCTGTCGAGGGCCGTCCAAAAGCACATCGAACGCAAAGTGCTGGTTTACAAAAATAAAACCGTTATATTCAACTGATCGGTTCCGACCGACGAAAAGCGGCGCATCCTTTCGGATACGCCGCTTTTTTATCGTCTTCTCTTTGAATTATTCCCTGTCGAATACGTTGATTTGCAGTTTGGCATAGGCACGGGCCGTTTTTTCGCGCGCTTCCTCGACGGTTTTGCCCCGCGCCAGCAACACCGCCATGCGCCGGCGCCCGTCGATTTCGGATTTGCCGAAAATACGCATCTGGGTGTCAGGTTCCGACAGCACGTTTTCGAGGTTCGCAAACTCCATCCGGTTGCTGTCTCCCTCGACTACGACGGCACGGGAAGCCGACGGACCGTGAAACGCGATATTCGGCACGGGAAGCCCCAGGATCGCCCGTACATGCAGCGCAAACTCGGAGAGATCCTGCGAAATCATCGTTACCATTCCCGTATCGTGCGGCCGGGGCGATACTTCGCTGAAGATCACCCGGTCGCCCTGCACGAAAAGTTCCACGCCGAAAAGGCCCCGTCCGCCCAATGCGTCGGTAATCCGGCGGGCGATCTCTTCGGCCTGCTTCCTTACGGCGGCCGTCATCGGCTGCGGCTTTGTAGGCTCCAGCATTGCGTTCACGCTGATGCAGAGCGGCATCTTTTCCGAGCTGGTGCTCATCGACGCCAACCGGGACAAGGCGGAGGGGGAGGCCATGGATCTGTCCCACGGCCTGCCCTTCACCCACCCCATGGACATCCGGGCGGGGGACTACGATGACGTGGCCGACTGCGCCCTGGTGATCGTCACCGCCGGTGCGGGGCAGAAGCCGGGGGAGACCCGGCTGGATCTGGTGCACAAGAATGTGGCCATTTTCAGGAGTATCATCCCGGAGATCGCCCGGCGCAATAGGGACGCCATCCTGCTCATCGTGTCCAATCCCGTGGACGTGCTCACCTGGGCGGCGTGGAAGCTGTCCGGCTACCCGGCCAACCGGGTGCTGGGCTCGGGCACGGTGCTGGACACCGCCCGGCTCAAGTACCTGCTGGGGGAGCGCCTGGGGGTGGACAGCCGCAGCGTCCACGCCTTCATCATCGGCGAGCACGGCGACAGCGAGCTGGCGGTCTGGAGCGGGGCCAACGTGTCCGGCATCTCCCTGGATCACTTCTGCGAGCTGCGGGGCTACTACGAGCACGACAAGGCCGACGAGTGGCTCCAGCGGGAGGTGCGGGACAGCGCCTATGAGATCATCCGCCGCAAGGGGGCCACCTACTATGGCGTGGCCATGGCGGTGGAGCGCATCGTCCGCGCCATCGTGCGGGACGAGCACTCGGTGCTCCCGGTGTCCAACCTGCTCCAGGGCCAGTACGGCATCGACGGCCTGTGCATGAGCATACCCGCCGTGGTGGGCCGGAACGGGGTGGAGGACACCCTGGAGATCCCCCTCTCCCCGGCAGAGCGGGAGGCCCTGCGGGACTCCGCCGCCACCCTGCGGCAGGTGGTGGACGGTCTGGAGCTGTAGCCTCAGGCGGCTTGGAGCTGGCGGCGGAACAGGGCGCGGAACAGCCCACGTACCAGCGGGCCGCAGAAGAAAATCTGCCAGCACAGAGCCATGGGGAAGTTGCGTACGGCGGTCTGGAGCCAGACGGAGAGGAATTCGGGGGTAAAGCCGGAGAAGAGAACCGTGGCCCACAGGCTCATGGTGGGGCACATGAGGGCCACCGTGACGCCGCCCCGCACCAGGATCACCAGAATGGGCCTGTCCACATCCGGGGTGACCTGGGCGAAGGCCAGCCTCTGGGCCAGGGGGTCCATGAGGAAGAAGCTCATGACGAAGCAGATGGGGAGCATGACGCGCATCTCCAGCAGGGCGGGCAGCCAGCAGGCGTTGGACATCCCGCCAAAGCGGAAGGCCGTATTGTAGAGCTCCATGGCCAGCACCATGAAAAAGCACATGAGCAGGGCGAACACCACTTCCTGAAATTTGGTTCTCGGCATGACAA
>ERZ857503.162-NODE-162-length-63659-cov-6.204437_pt1 | contig 63659 bp, 65 predicted proteins | sample MGYA00519766_ERZ857503 | MGnify/ENA primary metagenome ERZ857503 (study PRJEB31778, sample SAMEA3449345) | human gut metagenome | biome: human gut; feature: human-associated habitat; material: faeces | place: United Kingdom | collected 2010/2012 ...
AACTCCTCCTCGTCCCAGAACTGGCTCTGCCCCTCGCCCTGCAGGTCGATGCCGGTGCGCTCCATCAGGCCGTAGTTCTCCAGGTACTCCCAGAACTTTTCCGCCCCCAGCCGCTGGCCGATCTCAATGAAAGCCGGGTTGCAGGAGTTCATCACCGCCTGGCGCAGGGTCTGATCTCCGTGGCCCTCCCGCTTGGAACAGCGGATGGGCCAGTTGGCCACCTGCTTCACGCCGGAGCAGTAGAAGTGGTCGGACTCGCTGACCACCCCCTCCTCCAGGGCAGCGGAGAGGACCAGGGTCTTGAAGGTGGAGCCGGGCTCATAGGTGTCGTTGAGGGCCTTGTTGCGCCACTGGGAATACTGCGCGTCCTGAAGGGCTTTGGCATAGGCCTCGTCGTTGGAGCTGGGGTCGTTCCTCACCGACTCCACGTAGCTGGACAGCACTGAGTCGGTGATCTCCCGTGGGCTGTTCAGATCGTAGTCGGGGCTGGAGGCCATCGCCAGCACCGCGCCGGTGTTGGGGTCCATGACGATGCAGAAGGCCCCCTCCTGCACATCGTATTTGGCAATGCCCTCGTCCATGACCCGCTGGGCGTAGCTCTGGATGGTGTTGTCGATGGTCAGGTGCAGGTCGCCGCCGGCGATGGCGTCGATGTAGTTTTCATAGCTGGAGAGCATCTCGGTGCCGGCGGCGTTTTTGGCGGTGACCACCCGGCCGGCCTTTCCGGCCAGATAGCTCTCGTACTGGGCCTCCACGCCGTAGGCGCCCTTGTTGTTGTCGTTGACGTTGACCCAGCCCACCACATGAGCGGCCAGATCGGAGGAGGGGTAGTAGCGCTTGGTGTCCGGCTCCACATACACGCCGGGGTAGAGCTGATAGTCGCTGATGAACTGCCGGACCTGGGTGGTGATGTCGTCCTCCACCCGCCACTTGACCACCTCATACTGGACCGCGGTGTTCTCCATGCGCTTGAGGATCTTTTCCTCCTCCACCCCCAGGATCTGGGACAGCCCCTGAGCGATGAATGCGGCGTAATTGCCGCTCTGGGCGGCAATTTCGGCGTCGGTGGGGACGCAGCCCTTTTTCTCCTTCTCCTCCTGGGTAAGTCCGGCGCCCTTTTCCAGCTTGACCGCCGCCCGCTCGGCCGCCGCCTTCTCTCCCTCCACGATGTCCTTGGGAGAGATGACGATGTTGTGAACGTCGGCGGAGACGGCCAGCCGGTTGCCTTTGGCGTCGTAAATGGTGCCCCGGGGCGCGGTCACCAGCAGGTCCCGGGTCTGCTGGTCGATGGCCTGCTCCTCCAGCTTGTCGTGCTGGCTGATCTGCACGTCCCACAACTTCCAGAACAGCGGGATAAAGACAACCACCCCGAAGATCACCATCAGGAAAATGGTGCGGCCCAGGGTGGTCCGGTTGGCCCGGCGGTCACCGGACCGGGATTCTGTTTTGCGCGTTCTCTCTGCCATGCCGGTCTCCTTGTCAAATCGCCGTGCGGGCGCTTTCCGAAAGAGGAGGGCGTAAGAAAATACACCATTTTCTTACGCCCCGCTTTATCTCTCTCGCTATTAGGACTTGATGAACGATATGTGCCGACTCACTGGAAATATGCCTGGAATCCGCTCAAAATCTCCTTGGTCTTGTCCAAAAGGCCGCTTTTTTCGGTCTCGCCCTCGGCCCGGTAGCGGACCACGGTGTCGGGCTCGGACATATCCAGCATCACGATCTGCCCGCTCTGGGGCTTGGTCATGGAGCCGTCCGCCGTTACCTGGGCCTCAATGGCCGACAAATCGAAGGCCAGATCGTACCGGGCCATCAGCTTGGACTCTTCGGTCTTCAGGCTGTCCAGCTCGCTGCGCAGGCTCACCACCTGGTCGGACACCACGGTGAGCCGGACATAGCTCATCAGCACCAGGGCGGCGAACACACCCACGGCCAGAAAGCCCACCACGGCGAAGATCGAGACCCTGCCCTGCTCCCGGACCTGTACCTTGGGGCGGGCGGCGGCGCGCTGCCGGGGGCGTACCTTTGGCTGCGGGCGGAGGACCTCCGCCCCTCCCCGCTCCGCGGGGCGGCGGGCAGGCTGGGCATAGGCCGGATCATAGGCCACGTTGCCATAGGACTGATATCGGGTTTTTCTTCCGGCCGCAGCTACCGCCATGGGTCGTCAGCTCCTCGCGTTCACAATTTCTCCGCCAAGCGCAGCTTGGCGCTGCGGGCTCTCGGGTTTTCGTTTAATTCCGCTTCCCCGGACAGGATGGGCTTGCGGTTCACCAGCCTCACCTGGGGCGTTTTGCCGCAGACGCACACGGGAAAGTCCGGCGGGCAGGTACAGCCCCTGGCGAAAGCTGCCAGTGCGTTTTTCACGATGCGGTCCTCCAGGGAGTGGAAGGAGATGACCGCCAGCCGTCCCCCTGGGGACAGCCGGGGCACCGCTGCCTGGAGCATCCGGTCCACCGCCGCCAGCTCGTCATTGACCGCGATCCGGATGGCCTGAAAGCTGCGCTTGGCCGGGTGCTGCTTCTCCCGCAGGGCCTGGGCGGGCATGGCGCCGCGGATGACCTCCACCAGCTCCAGCGTGGTGCCGATGGGCTTGTCCGCCCGCCGGCGGGCGATGGCCCCCGCAATCTGGGGGGCGTAGCGCTCCTCCCCGTACTGCCAGAGGATACGCTTGAGTTCCTCCTGGGGCCACTGGTTCACCACCGTGTCGGCGGTAAGAGGCTCCGACCGGTCCATACGCATATCCAACGGGGCGTCCTGCATATAGGAGAAGCCCCGCTCAGGGTCGTCCAACTGGGGGGAGGACACCCCCAGGTCAAAGAGCATTCCGTCCAGGCCGGAAATTCCCCGGCTGTCCAGCAGTTGGCCCAGGTCTCCAAAATTCCCGTGGATCAAGGTCACCTGTTCCAGGCAGTCCGCCAGTCTGGTTTCGGCAGCGTCCAGGGCCGCCGCATCCCGGTCGATGCAGATGAGCCGCCCGGTCGTCAGCCGCCGGGCGATCTCCCGGGAATGGCCCGCGCGACCCAGCGTTCCATCCAGATAGGTCCCCTCCGGGCGGATGTTCAGCCCCTCCAGGCACTCTCTGAGGAGGACCGGCTTGTGGATGAATTCCATCGTCGTGCCTCCTACATTCCCAGAGAGTCCATAAGAGCCGCCATCTTCTCCGGCGTCATTTCCTCTTCCTCCGAGTTCCAGCGCGCGGCGCTCCAGATCTCAGCCCGGTTGTGCACGCCGATGATGACCACGTCCTTCCCCAGGTCGGCGTACGTCCGTAGACGCTGAGGAATGACGATACGGCCCTGGCTGTCCGGCACGCATTTCACCGCGTTGGCGAACAGAGACCGCATGTCCTTGGATTTGCTGACGGGGAGCGACGCGAACTTTTCCGTGAACCGGTCCCAGCTCTCCTGTGGATAGATTGCCAGACAGGTATCCACACCCATGGCGAGGTAGAATGTGTCGCCAAGCTCCTCCCGAAGCTTGGCGGGGATGAACAGACGGCCCTTGGCGTCGATGCTGTGCTCATATGTGCCAGTGACGCTGCCCAAGACCGTTCATCTCCTCCCCTTGGTCCCCACTTTACTCTACTTCACTCCATTTTGCTCCACCAGTAGTTTCAGTATAAAGGTTTCGTAACCAAATTGCAAGGGTTTGTTCCTCATTTTTTCTGTAAAAACACCGGATTTTCAGGGGAAAATCGCCTGCTTTTTGGAATGAAAACGTATGTTCTATTACAATCAGTGACAAATGATTACAGGTCATTTTTTGGATATTTTATGGAAACATACTGGATTTGGTATTACTACCCCAGCTTACGGCCATATTTTGCGCACAATCTTCCCAAACTGTTTTGGCCATCGAATTTTTTAAAAAGCAGTCCGGGCCAGTCAGTGCTTTCATATGGGTGTCAGGATGTTCAGGCTGTACTAAGCCTGTTTAAATGTTGCGACAGTAAATATGGCTGTGGATCCATCGCTTCCGTTCCCACTGAAAAGGCTGCCATGCGCCCCTCACAGAGATTCAGATAACACTTAGGTACATTTTGTAACCTGCCAATTGAATTTCATCACATTAGTCAGCCTTTTTGATGTGATATGGCGGCATAAAGAAGAAAGCCGGGCAGTAGCCCGGCTTTCCGTCCAAATATGTGATAAGGGAAGAGAAAAAGGGGAATATCATCTTTGCTGTGTCAACTCTATTGCCAGTTGCTTCAAGGCCTTCTGGTCAATCTTTCCCGAACCAGTCATGGGGAAGGTACCCAGCTCCCAGACATGCTGAGGTGCTTTAAAGGAGGCCAGGTGGGTCTTCACATAGTCAGATACTTTTTCGCCGTCCACATGGGTACCGGGTTCCATTTTGAGGAAGGCCACAATCTCCTCCTGCATAGCCGTATCCACCTCCATACCAATTACCTTAACGTCCACAATGTCATCGCTGAAATGCTTAATAATGCACTCAACCTCGCTGGGGGAGATGTTCTCTCCACCCCGGACAATCATCTCGCTTATGCGGCTGGTGAAGTGAAAATAACCCTTGCCATCCCGGAAACCCATGTCACCGGTGCGTAGCCAGCCATCAGAGGTAAATTTCTTTTGGTTCTCCTCATCCAGCTTATAGTAACCCTGCATGACGCAGAATCCTCTGGCCTGGATCTCCCCCACCCTGTTGGGAGAGGCTTCCTGGTCATTCTGCACGTCCCAAATGCGCACCTCCATATGAGGGATAGAGATGCCTATGGTGTTGGCCTTGACGTGGAGGTCGTCATCAAAGTCGGAGAAGGTAATGAGGGGCGCAGTCTCCGTCTGACCGTAGCCCATCTGGAGATGGGGCACGCCAATCGTGTCCGCCAACTGTTCATACTGCTCTGCCGTCATGCCCGAGCCGGAGACAGTGCCGGACTGCCAAGAACTCAGATCATACTGCCCAAAGGCAGGGCTCTGTACCATCCGCATTAGCATTGAGGGCACTACATTGAAGGCGGTGCAGCGGTACTTTTCAATAAGAGCCATGGCTTCCTCCGCCTTAAAAGTCCGCATGAGGACTACCTTCATCCCCAGCACCATCCCCAACATCAGCCCGCATGTCATTCCAGAGCAATGGAAGATGGGCATTGCACTGAGTAGGCTGTCCTTCTCCCGGTCCCAGTGCATGAGTTCATCGATTGTACGGGCATCGTTGAGGATGCTGTGGTACGACAGCAGTACCCCCTTGGGCTGCCGGGTGGTTCCGGAAGTAAAAAGCATGCAGGCAGTGTCGTCAGTGGTCACAGCAGATTTCACTGCCTCCAGCCGCTGCCGTATTTCTTCCCCCACATCTCCTTTGCCTGCCGCATCCTGAAAAAGAGCGGTCAAGTCCCGGCACAGCTTCAGTAGGGGCGCTTTTTTTTGCATCTGGGCCAAGATGTTGGGATAGCTTAAAGAACCGGTGGATTCCCCGTAGTAAAGGAACTCCACATCGGCGTAGCTTACCAGACTCTGAACTTCTATGGCCTTATATGAATAATTGAGGATGGTGGGCACTGCGCCAATCTTCATGGCCGCATAGAGGGTACAGACCAAGGCTACCGAGTTGACTCCCCACAGACCCACATGGGTACCCTTCCTTACCCCGTCCTCCAGCATCACAATGGCCATGTGATCAGTGATGCGGTCAATTTGACGCCACGTGTAGAGCTTGCCCTCAAAAATATAAGCCGCATCTTTGGGGAACTGGGTGGCGTTTTGAGAAAGTACATCGGAAAGGGTCAAATTCAGCAGTTTCATCACTATCACCATTCTTTGCACATGAAATCAAGTCGCAGCTTGAACTTCTGCTTGTCAGGAGAGACTCCCCCTTACTTTGTCAGGGGCCGATGTTCGTGTTCTTCTACGACCACGCCTTTCTCCAACAGTGCGGCCACCTGCCCTTCTTCATATCCCAGCTCCGCCAGGATTGTACTGCTCTGTTCGCCCAGGTAGGGGGCCCGCTTGCGTGGCGGGAGGGTAACGCCGCCGAACTTCACAGGGGTAGCGCACTCCTTGAAGGTCTCGCCGCAAACGGTAAATTCATCAAAATACTTGTTGGCGTTGGCCTGCTCGGATCCGAGCAAGTCGTAGACGTTGGCCACGATGGCATGGGGAATGTCATTCTTACGGAGAATCTCATCCAGCTCGTCCCGGGCAAATTTTGAAAAGCCCTCGGAGATGATGTCGATGATCTCCCGGCACCGCTCATTGCCCTTGGCAAACGTGTTGTACTCCGGATTCTCGATCAGTTCTTCCCGACCGATAACACGCATGAAATAGGGGAAGTACCGCTCATACTCATGACAGCAGACCATGATCCACTTGTCATCCTTACACTTATAGGTATTGTTCAGCGGGGTGTTCTGGAGGCGTGTCTTAGGGTACTTGTCCAAATCACTGCACTGGAGGGAGAGTACAGGCTCCAGCATATTGAAGATGGCCTGACCGTAAAGTGAAACTACAATTTTGCTGCCTTCTCCGGTGCACTTCTGTCTATAAAGGGCGGCGCTGATGGCCCCCGCCATAGTGCAGGCGGTGGAGTTATCGCCAAAGGAACTTGGGGGGATAATGGGGGCGGTGTCCTTCTCCATGGCGGCAATCATTGGGCCGCCCAACGCCCAGTAGCACACATTGTCAAAACCGGGGTCGTCAGCCATGGGGCCAACCTCGCCGAAGCCGGTCATGTGGGCGTGAATCAGACGAGGATACTTCTTGGACAAGGTATCGTAGTCCATTCCAAGCTTCTCCAGGGCCTTTTCGCGGGTATTGGTCAGCAACACGTCGGTAGTCTCCAGCAGTTTAGCCATGATCTCCTGTCCCTCTGTGGTTTTCAGGTTCAGAGCAATGCTCTTCTTGTTGGCGTTGTGGACATCGTAGGTGATGTACTTCATACCTGGCAGGGGCACGGCGAATCGAGTGGTATCCCCGTTAGGCGTGGGCTCCACTTTGATGATATCCGCTCCCCAGTCAGCCAAAATACGACCGGCAGAAGGAGCGGCTACATAAGTAGTCAATTCCAAGATGCGGACACCTTTCAGCAGCGCATAGGGTTCTTCACTCATGATGATTTCCTCCTTCAAGTTGATTATAGGGACTCCACAAAGCCTTGAATACGGGTCTTGATCTGTTCAAAAGCGGTACTCTGTTGATCCACCTCTACACACAGCAGCGGTATACCCGCCTTCTCGAAGGCCTCCATGAGGATAGGCACGTCGTACTCCTCAGGGTCGCAGAACTTCATTACGCCGATGACCAAACCATCAGCTCTGGTGGAACGCACCAGGTCCAGCAGGTGCTGCACCCGGCTTTTGAAGGGATCGAACGCCAGAGAACAGGCGCTTTGGTTCTGCCATTGGGCAGCCAGAGCCTGGAGGGGACTCTTATGATAGGGCACGTCGGTGCGGAACTGGCGAGACTCGTGGGCTAGGTCGTCCCCACAGACCGCCACATTGTAAAACTCCAGGATTCCAAGCAGCTCAGCAGGCTCGAAGGTAATGCCTGAAAGGATCACTTTCTTGCCGTTCCAGATCTCGGCTCCTTCCTTACGCAGACCATAGATCAGATCATCAATGTAGGTCATGTACTCAGCCTTATCCATAAAATAGGAGGCTTTCATGATGTTGTGACGAACGCGGGGAGAGATTGTCTTTAGATGATCCCGAGCTACTTGAGTGAATTCCCGCATGAGGGCACGATAGCGGTTGTAGAGGAGAATAGCGTTGGAGAGGGCCTCATCAGTAATTTCCACATCCAGGATGTCCTCTAGCTTGGTACGGATGGTCTTATACTCGTAAGTCAGATAGTCATTTGCACAACCTATGGTCCGGTTCATTGGATGGGCAAAGTGGATGGCAGGGCATTTTCCCTTCCACTTCTGGCCAATGCACTTCAGGGTATCACAAGGGCTGGAAATGACCACCGCGGCCAGGCCGTCATACGCGCCAGAGGCGGCCAATTCCACAACGGATTGCATGATCGAGCAGGCAAAGGGAGGCAGATAGGTGCGCACCCGCCTGAGTTCTACCTGAGCGCCCCATAGACCCACCGGCAAGCAGCCCGCGGCGTAGGCAATCTCCTCGGGTCCATAGGGGGCTACGAAGCCCACAGCCCGCTTGCCGGTTTTCTCGCAAGACTCCTTTACTGCTTTGCCGGGATTCTCGGCTACAGTGGTAAGCTTTCTTATGACTTCACTAACAGGTATTCTCATCGCTCCCCACTCCCTTCACGCTTTTGCTCACTCATCATTTCTACCAGGGCCTCAATACGCGTCTCGTACTGGGCCTTCGAGTAGTTGCGTGGGTCGGCCTGGTCGCCGTCGAAAGTGGTGATCGGCACTCCCAAGTCTGCAGTGAGTGCCTCGCCGATCTCGTGTTGGAGGAAATCGCACATCTTACAGGATCGGTTCATATGCATGATGACACCGGTACACTTGGTATCCTTGATGATGTTCTCCCGCAGATTGATCTGCCCCTGAAGAGACAGGTTATTACCCATACCTGTATATGCTTCAGCAAATCCATGAAGGTCACCGGGCTCATATGTCAAAGCCCAAGCAGAGGGATAGGTGGAGCCCACCATGTTCACACCCTGGCCCTTTAGGACCTTATAGGTGTGGGAGAGGTAGGGCCAGCAGGCAATGCCATCCCACATAATACGGTACTGCTCCTCCACGCCTTTGAGACCGCAGATTCCATTCGCGATTTTCTCCTCCAGCTCAGCCTTAAGTTTGCGGAAGCACTGACCGCACTCAGCCTTGCCCCGCATGCACACGATGAGTGCCATGTAGTTGAACATATCGAAGCCGGACAGAGGAGAGGGTTCCGCCGAGCACAACGAGGTGGCCTCGTACCAGTCCTTTGCGTTCTGAGAGGCCACTTTCTGGACCTCTAGGAACTTTTCGTAGTCGAAGGGCTTGCCTGTAAGGTCCTCCAACTGCTTGATAATCTTGCCAAACTGGGCCTGTACATAAGCGATGTTTTCCTCGGTGACCTCCGGCCCGTGGTTGTAGGGCACGTCTACGATGAGCAGGGGAATATTCAGGGAATAAGCCAAGTTCTCGTACCACTTGAGCAGGGTCTCACAGATATTGTTACACAGTAACACCAGATCTGGCAAAGGCATCTCGTCAGAGACGCACTTCTGCACGTCCATATAGGCCAGATTGGCCCGGGCATAGCCGCAAATATCATTGGCGTAGCCCTTGTGTTCGGCGTACTCCAACAACTCGGGGGCACCGCCCCGGGCGGCAATACCAACCACGTGGTTCTCGGGGTAGACCATATGAATCCCCATGGTCTCACAGAACTCACAGGGTGCGATGGAGCTACTCCAGCAGACCAGTTCTCCCCTTTTTTTCCCTTCTCTGGCCCTCTCCCAGTTCTGGGAGACCAGATAGTCCAACATCTGCTTAGATGTCATTTCATCAAAATTTATTTTGCTGGCAGCCTCGCTCATTTTATCTCCCCCTTATGATTGTTTGCCTGCTCCCAGGCCAACAGAGCCGCCCCGATGGCGCCGGTGAGCTGCGCGTACTCGCTAACCAAGACGTTCACCTTCAGTTCACGTTCCAATGCTTCCACCACACCGCTGTTTTTGGCGACGCCTCCGGTGAGGACAAAGTCGGGCTCCAGCTTTGTACGATAAAGCAGTCCGGCGGCTCGGCTGACTACCGAGTTGTGGACACCACGGATGATATCCTCCCGTTTTATGCCGCTGGAGAGCTGAGAAATCACTTCGGACTCGGCAAATACCGTACAAGTAGAGCTGACCACCGATGGCTCCTGGGACATCCGGTCCCAGGAGCCCATCTCCCCCAGTGGAACTTCTAAAATACGGGACATGACCTCCAAAAACCGGCCGGTGCCGGCAGCGCACTTCTCATTCATAAAAAAGCTGAGCACACGACCAGTTTCGTTGATAGAAATGGCCTTGGCATCCTGTCCACCAATATCCAGAATGGTCCTGGCGTTGGGAAACAGGAAGTGGACTCCCTTGGCGTGACAGGTAATCTCACTGATCTGGGTCTGGGCCATCTCCATGGAGTAGCGCCCATATCCGGTAGCCAGAACATGAGACATATCCTGCCTCTTCAGGCCGCTTTCAGCAAAGACCTGCTCCAGTACCCGCCCCGGGCCGCTGGTACCCGTACCCGCCTGGACCACCACGCTGATGGTGATGTCCCTGCCGTCCTTCATAATGACCGCCTTAGATGAGGTAGACCCGATGTCGATGCCGAGTGTATACATGGCGCTCCCTCCTAACAGGGTTTATATTATCGCAGCAACTCTTTGGCTATTGTGAGGCGCTGGACCTGATTGGTACCCTCGTAAATCTGCATGATCTTGGCGTCACGGACCAGCTTCTCAATGGGATATTCCTTCATATAGCCGTAGCCACCTAGGACCTGAAGGGCGTCCAGAGCCACCCTCACAGCGGTATCGCCTCCTAGGCACTTGCTCATGGAGGACAGTTTGGTGTAGGGCAGGCCAGCATCCACCACCTCGGCAGTATGGTAAACCAGTTGACGGCAGGCCTCTACAGCGATGGCCATATCGGCAATCATCTGTTGGATTACAGGCTGGTCGGCGATGGGGTGTTTGAACTGCACACGGGCCTTGGCGTACTCGATGGCCTCGTCTAAGGCACGGGCAGCAAGGCCGGTGCCCATAGCAGCTACGTTAATGCGGGACTCATTAAGGGTGTTCATGGCAATCTTGAAGCCTTTGCCCACCTCTCCAATGAGGTGATCTTTAGGAATACGCACGTCCTCAAAAACCACTTCGGTAGTGTTGGACAGACGGATACCCATCTTATCCTCGTGTTTACCGATGGATATGCCAGGCCGCTCCCGTTCCACCAGGAAACAGGTGATTCCCTTAATGCCTAAGCTCTTGTCCACGGTGGCGAAAACGGTGTATACCTCAGCGATGCCTCCGTTGGTGATGAAGCACTTGGTGCCGTTGATGACCCACTCGTCTCCATCTAGTACGGCGGTGGTAGATATGGAGGCAGCATCGGAGCCCGCATTGGGCTCGGTGAGGCAGAAGCCAGCCCACCCACCGTTGGCTAGGATATCATAGAAGATCTTTTTTTGTTTGTCGGTACAGAACATGCGTACCAGGTGGCTGGCGGAAGCGTTGACGCCTACGGCGGATCCCATACCCACCTCATAGCGGCCAATCTCTTCGGCAATGAGGGTCTGTTCTACACAGTCCAAGCCGAGGCCGCCGTATTCCTCGGGTACATCCATAACATTCAGGCCCAGCTCCACCATACCGTCGTATAGTTCTTTTGGAAACTCGCCGCTAGCATCATACTGGGCACAGACCGGGGCCACCTTTTTCTTGAACCACTCGCCTACCATACTCGCTATGCTTCTCTTCTCGTCGGAAATAATCATTTTTGCATCTTCCTTGTTTTATTAAAAGTTTTTGTTAAAAGTTGCAATGTTAGAGCAGATTTCCACCCTCGCTGAATAACATGGGAACAGCTTCCCCCAACTGCTCAATCTCCGGATTGCCTTGGAGGCCTTCGTAAATAGCAGTGGACACCTGAATCTCTTCCAAACTCAGGGTATTTTTGATCCGTACTATCCGGGTGGTAGAGGGATCCGTGCAGCGGGCTGTGCATAAGCACTGCCTAATGGCGTCTTCATCGTTGTTGGCGTAGATTGGAATACGTCCGCCGATAAGGCTACCCGTAGTCATCACGTTGGCCCAGCTGGCCTCCCAGTCCACATCATTGAGACAGGCCCGAGTGGTCATATCCGCCATGCCTAAACCTACACCGCTGTGGTGACTCTCTGGAGTCAGTCCACGGATGAACAGCTTCTTCAGATTCAGGATACCGGAAAACGTGTTAGAAAGGTTGCGGCCCACTACGTTGGGATCACAGCCTGTGCCGCTGATGTTTTTACCAATCTCATCCACAATCAGCAGGTCGATGTTATCGAACTTAAACCGCGCCATTTTTTCTTTCGCAATACGGAGCAGTTCCTCATCTGTTTTTAGCAACTCCTCCGGGACGCAGACCCGGATGTCACTGATGTCGTCATAGGCATTCTGTACTACACCGATGGCCATGATGACCTTCCCTGTACCCAAGAAAGTTTCTGCCACCTTTGGAATCATCTCCGCAAAGCGTTCAAAACCCAAGCTGTGGAAAGAAGAGGCCCCCTTATGGTTGCCCATACCGATGGCTATCATCTTAGCAAGACCACTCTCGTGATCTCCCCGGAATTCGGTGTGGGGCTTCACCTTGTTGAATACCACTACTCCATCGGACTCAAACGCCAACTTGTCGCAGTAGAGCGGAATTCCTTCCAGTTCCCCATACTGTACCGTCTCCATAGAGGACAGAAGGGGAACCCCCATGGCCTCCTCTGTGATACCGTAGCTGGCTAGTACTCCTGTCTGTCCCTCCGCGCTAGCCCCACCGTGGCTTCCCATAGTGGGCACGATGAAGGGGAACGCCCCCCACACGCGGAGGGTATCGCAAATCTGCTTTACCATCTCCGCTAGGTGGGGGATGCCCCGGCTCCCCACTGTCACCGCAATACGCCTTCCAGATAAGTTTCTGTTGTCAGGAATAATTTCCTCCATCTTCCATGCAATATGCCCTGTCAGGTCAGCGATGCTGGCACTGTCATAAATCTGTCGAATGGGTATCATGGAGGGTAATCTTACCTGGTCCATACCCTGTATGGGAACGTGTATCTCCGGAAAAGAAATAAACATTTTGAATTCCTCCTTGCGGCTGTCATGGGATCGTCTTGGTCACACTTCGTTATATGCGCAAAGAAATTACTTCTCCTTGGTGAGCACCTCTTCATCAAAATTTGGGTGCTCCTTGGCAAACTTACGGTTCTTTATATGGGCCGCAGTAATAGCAGGGATGAAAATCATCACAATGCCTACATAGCCCATATAACCGAATCCATAGTTGATGATATTGGTCAAACCAATCGTAGAGACCAGAACGGTGGCCACAACAAAGATAATGCCCACCACTGCGTTAACCACGATGACGTTGGCATCAGGCTTCTTCTTTAGCACAGGGACGGAGTACCGAACGGCAAGGCCATAGACCACACCTACGCCGGTAGAGATGTAGGCGGCAAATAGAGCGACAACATAGGCAATGAGAACCATCCGTTGGCCTGTGGACTCGCAGATCCAGTAGAGGGGAAGCGCAGAGGCAGTGCAGTCAGGCATATAGGACATCATGGCGAAATTGGTTAGCCACAGCATAATGGCGTTAATAACGATACCGAGTCCCAGCGCCTTATCGATATCCTTATTGGACTTGAGAACGCTGGTGATGCCGATCATACCAGCCACAGGGCCCCAACACTGGAAGCCTGCATAACTAAAGACCTTCAGGAGCACAAAACCAAAGTTGCTGGAGTGGGCCTCTTCCGAACTCATCCAAGTGTTCAGGTGGCTATTTCCATTGGTCAGTGCTATCGCGCAGATGATGACCATAGCCACAAAAATGATGATAGACAGTGCGGTGCCCGCTTTCAGCACCAGGTCACGGCCAAAGATACTCAAGATGATCATTATCAAGCCAATCATCACAATCCCCAGGGCGTAGGGCAGTCCAAAGTAGCTCTGGAGCACGGTGGCACCCCCGGCTACGCAAGAAGAGATTGCCATGACGTTGGCGATAATGGACAAAACCTCATAAAGTGGAGAGCAGACCTTCTCATAGGGGTGATACAGGATATCTGTTAGGGCACGGAAGTTGTGCACGTTGTAGTTTTTGCCCAGAATGAACAGTTCACGGTAAGCCCAGGCGATGAGCAGTACCACCAGAACAGGGGTCCAAATGGCGTGGAAACCGTAGCGTGTCAGGAAGCCCATTGTCTGGCTACCGCTGGCGAAACCGCCACCGGCGTGAATGCCGAACCAAGTAGCAGCAACGCTGAATAGCACTGCAAAGGATGCGCCTTTCTTCTTGCTCATAGTTTTTATTGTCCTTCCTTTCTCTCACATTGCCAACTCGGCCTTAGGACTCAGCCGCTTCACCAGCGGCTGGACAATGCCGATGCCGACTCTTGACATAGGTCCCAGTGTAAGTGCGGACACCAATGTACCCACTTGGATGCCTTCAATATGTCGCAGCAGGGTCCTAGAGAAGATTACCGTCGCCAGCACTAAGATACAGTCGTGGACGAGCTTGGTCTTGCCAAAATCCGTTTTTAGCCGGAACACAAACGACTGCACCACACCCTCTGCGGGTAACGGGATAAAATCCCCGCACAGTGTCCCTGTGATCCCCAACGCCATAAAGACCAGCGCGATGGCGAAGACTGTAGCCCTCGCCGCGAGGTCATCGAGGGACAGATTGCGAAACAGGAAAACGAATCCATCAACAATACTGCTGAAGACGATGCTGAGGGGAAGCTGAAGATATGCCTTCTTGGGGAAGTCCTTTCCAAAGACCACCCGTTCCGCCAGCAACATAAAGATGTTATAGAGCAACATAACGGTACCCAAGGAAAGCTGCGAGGCTAACGAAAGCACATAGGATATGCTAGTCACCGGTGTCAGGCCCAGCGCCGTCTTAGTGGCCAGACATGCTCCGCAGGCGTAAAATATCAATCCCAAGCCGTAAGAGATGACCCTTGCCACGGGAAGTGGCTGTTTCATGGCATGCCCCCTCATTTCCGTTATCAAGTTCACATCGGCCGATGCTTACAATTTTATATATTGCAAGTCTCATGCCAGTTCTTATGTACTCCGTAGAATCCCCATAGCCCATAGCTTTCCTATCCCTTTTGTTCTTTCCATCTCCTATTTTTTGATTGCAAAACTGCGTCCAATTTCCGGCTGATGTGCAATCGCTCCATGATTATTCCGAATCTTACTTGCCCTTCTTCGCTTTGTCCTGACTGTATTGACATGCATAAGGTCAACACCAGATGAAATAACATACATTATATTTTATAATTTACTTAATTTTACATTATATCTAAATAAAATCAGGGCATCTGCCCCTTGTGGAAAAATTTTCCTCTGGGGCGATGCCCTGGCTAGCCAAAATCTTCGCTTATTTGATTGCAGAAATGCCATGCCGCTTCATTTTGCGGATGAGGGTAGAGTGATCTATGCCCAAAATCTCAGCAGTCTTCCGGGTAGTGCCACACTTGTGGTAGGCATGGATTAGATAGGCTTTCTCTTGCTGGGCCATGTAGTCACGCCAAGGCACCACCTCGCTTTTACAGACAGAGTGTACCCTTTCCCCTTTTTCCTCAAAAAAACCAGGTGGCAACTCACAGCTCTGTCCGGGACTCATTATCACCATCCGCTCCACCACATTGCGTACCTCCCGGACATTCCCCAGCCAGTCGTATTGGTAAAGGGCGCTGAGCACAAAGGGCGGTATAATTTTCTTCATGTGGTATTTCAGGTTGGCCTCAGCCAAGAAATAAAGCACCAAGGGGATAATATCCTCCCGCCTCTCCCGCAGAGCTGGCACTAACAGATTTACTACGTTGAGTCGGTAATACAGATCCTCCCGGAAGGTTCCCTCCCGTACCATCTGTTCTAGATCCCTTTTGGTTGCAGAAATAATCCGTACGTCTGCCGATACAGGTCGGGAGGCACCTAAAGGCAGGTAGGTCTTGCTGTCCAAAAAACGCAGCAGCTTCACCTGGAGGGGCAGGGGCATATCGCCCACCTCGTCCAGTAGAAGTGTCCCCCCTTCGGCGGCGTGGATCAGCCCCCTTTTTCCTCCCTTCAGCTGGCCAGTGAAGGTTCCGTCGGTGTAGCCAAACAGCTCAGACTCTATGAGATTTTCCGGGATGGCTCCGCAGTTCACCGCCAGAAAGGGCTTATCGCGGCGTAGGCTGTAATGATGGATAAATTGCGCCACTGCCTCCTTTCCAACCCCGGATTCCCCCTGAATCAGTACATTAGCATCCACCGTGGCTACTGACTCTGCCACGCATAAAACAGCCTGCATGGCCTGGCTTGCAGCAACCACCCCCTGCCGCTGGATTTCCTGATTCTGATTTACCTCTTGAGACAGGTGGGCAATGATATTCTGGACCTCCTCCATCTGGTCTTTCAGCCCAATGAGTTCTGACACATCCCGGACATTGGTGACCACCCTGATTACCCGCCCCTCCTCGTCAAAGAAGGGGGTGGAGGCACTGACGATAGCGGACCGTTTCTTAGCGGTAAAGTGAATTTGACTCACCGATACCCCGCGGGTAGCTGCCTCCATACAGCTGGCGCTAGGGACCAATCCCTGTCTGTGGAGCTCCGTGATTCGGCTACCGATTTGGAGAAATCCCTCTAGCCGGGTAAAATGGGCATATGCCTTGTTGAAATAGAGCACCCGGCTCTGGGGGTCAGAAATCATAAATCCGTCATGTGCCTGATCCAAAGCGGCCAGGATTTCCTTTTGCGGAAGACGATTCATTATCTTTCCTCCTCGAATTTGGGTAAACTCGAACTCAATTATTCCCATGCATAAACTATAAACCTCTTTGATGCATGTGTAGCAAAATCGTTGGCAGGAGAAACTGCCAGTTGTGGGTAGCTGGCAAAATTGTTCGATCCGGCCACGCTTCAGTAGGCGTGACTGCGGCTTATTCGGCTACCAATACTCGTGTTCTCCATACTGCCACAGCGAAATTTGAAGGCGGTAAACACCCATTCTAATGCTCCGCAGGGCAAAGAAAAAGGCGAGGAAGAAGTTTTGCCCACTTTCCCGCCTTTCCTCTACACCCCACATGACAACTAACCTGTTTCAATTTGTCCGTGATTCTTTATTATGAGTAGACACCATCTAATTGACCGTCTTTTCTTTTTCGCCGCCTTTCATAAGGAGCCCATATCATATCAGCACACGCCTTTTTATGTCACTTTTTAATTTTCATCTGCCGCCGCGTCGTATACAGTACGCCCGCCCGGGGCAGCTGCCCCGGCGCCGGCCACAGGCTGCTGTACGCCTGCGGCAGCCGCGCGGAACCGCGCGCGGGAGCGCTTGATCTCGTCGTATGCCTCGCTGACGGCCTCTTCGGTACGCCGAAGGGCGTCCTCACAGTACTCGTTGGCGGCCCGGCGCAGCTCCCGGCTGCGGTCCTCCGCCACCTTGACCATCTCATTGGACTTCTGCTTGGCCTGGGCCAGCAGTTCGTCCTCCGCCAGCATCTGCCGCGCCTTCTCCTCCGCCTGCTTGCGGATGAGCTCCGCCTCCCGCTTCGCGGAGGCGATATAGTCCGCCCGGGCGGCCAGGAGCTTCTTGGCCTCCCCCAGCTCCATGGGGAACTGGGCCTTGATATCGTCCAGCAGGTCCAGGGCCTTGTCCCGCTCGATGATGCACTTCTCACTGCTCAGCGGCACACTTTTCGCCTCGTCAATCATGGCAAAAAGCATATCCACCAATTCTTCCACACCGGTCGCCATCAGCCATCCCTCCTGCTTTCTTCGGTTTTCTTTTTCACATCCTGGATGATCTCCCTGGGCAGGAAATCGCTCAGCTCCACGCCATAGCGCACCATTTCCTTCACGACCGTGGAGCTCAGATAGGTATACTTCTCGTGCGAAGGCAGGAACATGGTGTCCACATTGGGATTCAGCTTCCGGTTGATGACCGACATCTGGACCTCCGCTTCGAAGTCGGAGACCGCGCGCAGGCCCTTGACGATCACTCTCGCCCGGCGCTGCTTGGCATACTCCGCCAGCAGGATGGAGGAGGCATCCACCTCCACATTGGGGAGCTGGGACACCACTCTGCGGATCAGCTCCACCCGCTCCTCCGGGGTGAAGAGCCCGTTCTTTTGGGAGTTCACCATCACGCAGACGATCAGTTTATCAAAACACAGGGCCGCCCGCTTGATGATGTTCAGATGTCCCAGGGTGATGGGATCAAAACTGCCGGGATAAATCGCGATCTTCATTGGTCCTTGCCCCCTTGGAGGGAATGGTCAATCGGCGTCACGGCGATACACCGTGAGCTTGATCTTGCCGTAGCGGTAGTCTTTTCCCCTTGTATAAGGGCTTTTCAACTCCGGAAGTACCTGTTCCACCGCACTTTCGCAGACCATTATACCATTTTCCGACAGGATGTCAATCGCCGCAATGGACTCCAGCGCCTTTTCCAATAATCCACTGCCATAGGGCGGGTCCAACAGGATGAGGTCGAATTTCTTCCCGCAGCGGGTAAGATAGGCCAGATAGTCCCCCTGAATCACCTGAGCCCGTTCCTGGAGCGCGCACCAAGTCAGGTTCTCCCGGATCAGGGCCGCAGCCTCTTTCCGGAGGTCCACAAAGGTGCATCGATCCGCCCCCCTGGAGAGGCACTCAATTCCCAATTGACCGGTGCCGGCGAAGAGATCCAGCACCCGCCGCCCCTCGATGTCAAATTGGATGATGTTGAAAAGCCCCTCTTTCACCCGGTCGGTGGTGGGGCGGGTCTCCCTGCCCTGGAGTTCCTTCAGCTTGCGCCCCTTGGCGGAGCCTGTAATCACGCGCATGTTCCCGCACGCTCCTTTTTCATTACTTGCCCCGGGCCCCCTCAGGTCCCGGGCAGTTTGGACACACCGTCCCATCGGTATGCCTCCGCAGTGGCTTCCGGCACCGACGTCTCGTCCCACTGGTGATCGCTCTCCCGCATCGCCCGGCTGGTCACATTGAAATAGCGGTGGGTCCGCCGGGCCACGGCGGACGGAGAGGCCCATGCCGCCCCGCCCGAGGGGTCATCCCAGGTGGGGTCCACGCAGTACCACTCCCCGTCCAGCCTCACCATGTTCCAGGCGTGGTCCGAGGTGGACTGGAAGGAGGCCCCCACCACGGTGATGCACTCCACGCCGGCCAGGTCCATCAGGAGCTGGAAGGTGGTGGCGTAACCCAGGCAGATCCCATAACCGCCCACCAGCATCCCATAGGGGTCCCGGTTCCCCTCCCGTCCGGCGTGGTCCGGATCATCATAGACCGTCTGGTCGTATTCTCCCCACTCTACCAGCCAGTCATGTATGGCCAGCTCCTTCTGAAAATCGCTCATGCCGTCGGAAACACATTCGTCCAGCACCTCGCGGCACCGGGCCAGGATGTCCGCGTCCCGTTCCGAAAGTCCGGCGGCATCTCCGCTCTCCCAGGCCCGGCGGATGGCCTCGGTGTCATATAGGGTCATATCCGTCTCGTTGGGCGGCTTGAACCCGGCATCCCCATCGTTCTCCGCCGGAGGGCCGGACGCTGGTGCGGCGCCCCCGCCTTCCAGACATCCGTAGAAAGCCGCCTCCGCCGCCGGCATATCCTCGCAGACGATCAGCGCCGCGTACCGCCCCTTCACCAGCGCTCTGCCCTCATCCAGCAGCTTCGCCTGGTCGGGGAAATAGCCGAAGAAGTCCCCCTGCCTCTCTATGAGGTAGTCCTCCATCCGTGCCTTCAGTCCGTTGGCGTCGTCGTCCTCCTCCATCAGCACCACCGCGATCTCCCGGACATCCGCCCCGGAAGCGGTGTAGACCGCCGCGTCCTCCCAGACACCCTCCAGATCATAGTGTTCAGCCAAGTAGTCGCCCCGCTCCGCGGCCTCCAGGCTCGTCAAGGAAAGCGCCTCCCCCTGGCTGTCACAGATGGCCCGGGCAATCTGCTCCGGGGTGGGAGCGGCCTCCGGCTCCCCCACGCCGCCGCAGGCGCCCAGCAGCAGGCCCAGCAGCAGACCCGGCAGCAGCATATCCATCCTTCTCATGGGGTCTCCCCCGGAAGGCGGAAATAATCGTATACGGCGCGGGCTGTGTGTTTCGGCACCGCGGCTTCCAGCTCTGTCAAAGAGGCCGACCGGATCGCCTTGACGCTCTTGAAATGCCTGAGGAGTTCCGTCCGGCGCTTTTCCCCCACGCCGGGGATCCTGTCCAGCACGGAGCCCCGGACCTGCTTGGATTGCTGGAGGCGCTGAAATTCAATGGCAAAACGGTGGGTCTCCTCCTGGATGCGCCCCACCAGGGCGAACACCGCCGGGATCTGCTGGATACCGATCTCCCCGCCCGCCGGATCCACCAGCGCACGGGTCCGGTGCCGGTCGTCCTTCACCATGCCAAACACGGGAATGGAGAGCTGGTTCTCCTCCAGGACCCGCAGGGCCACCCTGGCGTGGTTCTCACCGCCGTCGATGAAAAGAAGGTCGGGGAGAGCGCCGAATTTTTCGTCCCCATCCAGGTACCGCCGGAAGCGCCGGGTGAGCACCTGCTCCATGGAGCCGTAGTCGTCGGCGTGCTCCATATCCCGGAGCTTGAAATGCCGGTAGTCCCGCTTCAGGGGACGCCCGTCCACAAAGACCGTCATGGAGGCCACAATATTGGTGTCCCCCGTGTTGGAGATATCATAGGCCTCGATGCGCCTGGGCGCCCGGGGAAGGCCCAGCATCCTTCCCAGGGCCTCCATCAGCTTGGACGCCCGCTCCTCCCGACTGGTGGCCCGCTCCACCTCTTCCACGGCGTTCTTGTTGGCCAGGCGAATGAGATCCATCTTGGCCCCTCTCTGGGGGGTCACCAGACTCACCCGGTGCCCGCACGCCTCTGAAAGCATCCGCATCACCGGCACCTCGTCCTCGATCTCGCAGGGAAGCAGGATCTGCCTGGGGAGGCTCCCCCGGCTGCCATAATACTGCTTTATCAGGGCCGAGACGGTGTCCTCCCGCGCCTCTTCCACTGGGGTCTCAATGAGGTCCATATCCTTGGCGGCCAGGTCCCCATCCGCATAGTGGAGCACCACAAAGCAGCTTTTGGCCTCTCCACGGTGGAACCCCACCACATCGGTATCCGAGAGGGAGCCCGCCACCACCTTCTGCCGCTTGCCCAGCAGTTCGATGGCCCGCATCCGGTCCCGGAGCTCCGCCGCCTTCTCGAACCGCAGTTCCTCCGCGGCGCGCTCCATTTCCGCGCTCAGATCGGAGAGTACCTCATCGTATTTCCCCTCCAGCAGTCGGACCGCCTGATCGATGTTCTCCCGGTAACGGCTCTGGTCCATCTCTTTCCGGCAGTAGCCGTCGCACTGCCCCATGCGGTAATAGAGGCAGGGTCGTTCCTTTCCGATGTCCCGCGGGAACCGTTTCCCGCACACGGGGAGGCGCAGGGCCGCCCTGAGGGCGTCTATGATGGCCTGGCTGGCGCCGCGGCTCCCATAGGGCCCGAAATACCGCGCACCGTCCTCCGCCACCTTATTGGCCAGGGAAAAGCGGGGATATGCTTCCTGCACGGTGAGCCGGATATAAGGATAGCCTTTGTCGTCCTTGAGCAGTATGTTGTATTTGGGCTGATGCCGCTTGATCAGGGAGCACTCCAGCACCAGCGCCTCAAATTCGCTGTCGGCGATGATCACGTCGAAGTGATCGATCTGCGAGACCATGGCACGGGTCTTCTCCGTGTGGGAGGCCAGGTCCGCAAAGTATTGCGACACCCGGTTTTTCAGCGCCTTGGCCTTGCCGACGTAGATGACCTCGTTTTTGGCGTCCTGCATGATGTATACGCCGGGCTTCAGCGGAAGGCCATGGGCCTTTTCTTTCAATTCCTCAAAGGTCAACGAGAACGCACCACCTTATTCTTGCGGCCGCGCCGCCTGCTCCCGCTCCGAAAGCATGGGAGAGTACATCATTATGGCGTGGTTTTCACACACGAACTCCTCCCCTACCGGGACCCCTTCCATATCGAACACTCTGCGGAAGAGCACATTATGGCGGGTGTATCCGCCCCAGTACTCTCCCTGAAAACGGTGCTCCTTCTCATAGACCTCATACCGGAACGCCTGGGGCGCGCTGCACTGCCACGCTCCCTCCAGCTCGGCGTCCATGACCCGGAGCGACAGCCGCCACACATGGGGCGTGTCGTTTCGAATCATCAGGTCCAGATAATTATAAAAACAGGTTGCCCCGCTTCCAAAGGGCTGGGTCCGGTCCGCGTCCGGGAACACATCGTACCCGTGCCGGTGCCGCTCCGTGATCGTAAGGGGGGTATGTAGGGTCATCCAGTAGAGGAGATTGGAACACTGGCACAGCCCGCCCCCCACCCCGGGCACCACCTGACCGTTGCGCAGCAGCATCCCCTCCACATAGCCCTTTCGGCGGCTTGGGTTCCCGATGCTTCGCCAGTAGGAGAGGGTCTCACCGGGAAGGAGCGTCATTCCATCCAGCCGCGCCACGGCCAGACGCAGGTTTTTCACCTTGTTCTCCTGCATCCACATGTCCACATCCTTGAACCTGCGCATCAGCGGGGTGGCGTGGGCCGCGCACCGATAGGGACACGGGGGATCCGTACGCCGGCGGGCAAAGGACACGCCGTCCAGCCGCCACCAGAGCCATCGGCGGGCACGAAAATACCGGGTCCCCAGCCACAGCCGCAGCGCTCTGCGCCGGACCGGCACCGGCGTCATCCCTTCCCGCATCACAGTCCCCTCCTCTTTTTCTCCAAAAAACGCTTCTGATACTTCAGATTGGCCACTTCTGTGACCTTCCGGCTGGCCGAGAAGTTGCACGCGCCTCCCACCACCCCCACGATGGCGGTCCCCTGGATGAATTTTACCACCAGCATGGCGTTGGAGAGGGCTTTGGAGGTTTCTCGCATCTGGGTGTCCAGGTCGAACCACGGTCCCTCTCCGTGGTCCACAGACCGCCCGAAGTCATCCGCCCGGCGGCTAAAGGCGGCGCGTTCCGGCCCTCTGGTGAGCGCCGCGCTGAGGAGCAGCAGGATATAGTACCGCTCCTGGGGCGTATCATAGGCAAACCCGTAGCGGACGGCGGTCTGGTAGACCGCCCGCAGCAGAATGGACATCAGGATGGGGATATCGGGCAGGCCCATTCCCGCCAGCCCCAGCGCACAGCCCTCCGCCGTGGCCATAGCGGTGGTAGCCGCGCCACTCAGGACCGCGCTCTTGTGGAAGGCGCGCACGCTCCGGGCGTCCGGGTCCTTTCCCAGATAATACTCCTTGATGTACCGGTCTGCCCGCAGCCTTTTTTCCGGAATGGTCTTACCCAGCAGCCCGGTCCCCCGCTTGAAAATGACCTGAAATGCCGTATAAAAGGCGGCGTCCATGGTCTCCATCAGCTTTTCCGGTATCTTGGATTCGATCTTTTCCCTCAGGCCCGTCTTGAGGGTGGAGCCCCCTCTGCTCTCCCGGAACAGGCGGTCCTCTCGGCGGCGGATGCGGTCCAGCTGCCGGTTATATGGATTGCGTAAACTGCTCATACCGTCACGACCCAAATATTAAAAAAAGCGCCGCAATGCGGCGCTTTTCCTGTGGCGAAAACCTTACTCCGAGAAGTTGCTGGAGATCAGCTCGATGAGCGCCTCGACGGCTTCCTTCTCGTCGGGCCCGTCCGCGATCAGATTGATGGCGGTCCCCTTGACGATGCCCAGAGAGAGGACACCCAGCAGGCTCTTGGCATTCACCCTGCGCTCGTCCTTCTCCACCCAGATGGAGCTCTTGAACTCGTTGGCCTTCTGGATAAAGAATGTAGCAGGCCTAGCATGGAGACCAACCTGATTGTTCACGACAGCCTCTTTGATATACAATTGTGTTCCCCCCTCAAGCAAAGCATTGTTTGCGTATCTAGCATACCAAATTTAGTCTCACCCGTCAATGACATTTTGCACAAATTCACGGACTCAGGCGTGAGAAAATCAAGGCCTAAATCCGCGGGATGCTGGGAAAGTTGACAAATCGTCCGATCCGTCCGGCCTTTTCCCCGCCCCGTTTTCGTACGGACGGTCTCCCCGGCCCCGTCGGCACCCTATTTCAGCTCCACCACCGTCACGCCGTCCTCGCCCTCGCCATAGCGGCCGGGGCGGAAGGACTTGACATATCTGCTCCGTTTCAGGTGGTCCCGGACCGCCTTCCGGACCGCCCCGGTTCCCTTTCCGTGGATCACCGTGACGGTCTCCAGCCGCCCCATAACGGCGCTGTCCAGAAAACGGTCCAGCACCAGCAGGGCTTCGTCGGTCATCATGCCCCGCAGGTCCACCTCGGGGGAGGCCCCCAGCGCGCGTAGCTTGTGTTCCGCCCTCTGGGCGATGTGGGCAGCCTGCTTTTTCCCATCCCCCGCGTCCTCCACCACGCGGACCTCCTCCTGCTTCGCCGTGATCTTCAGGATGCCGGCCTGAAGCTGGAGTCCGCCGTCTTTATTGACCGCCAAAACCGTGGCGCGGGTGCCCATCTTTACCAGCTCCACCGTGTCCCCTGCCTTGGCCGGCCGGGTGGGAGGCGGGACGGGCAGTTCCTCGTGCCCGCCCAAGGCGTCCTCCGCCTCGTTGAGCCGCCGGCGGAGCCCCGCCCTGCGGTCGTTCTGCTCCTGCCAGCTGGCCTCCTTCTCCTGGCGTCTGCGCATATCGTTGAGCTCGGCAAAGACCTGATCCGCCGTCCGCCTGGCCTCGTCCAGGATCGCTCTGGCCTCCGCCTGGGCCTTCTGCGCCGCTTTGTCCCGCTCCATCTCCAGGCGCTGGCGGTACTCCCTGGCGGTTTTTGCAGCGTCCTCCATCTCCCGGCGCAGCTTTCGCACCTCTTCTTTCTCCCGCTCCATCTCCTGCCGCTGGCGGTCCAGCTGCGTGAGCACATCCTCAAAGCGGACATTCTCTGCGTCGATCCGGGCTGCGGCCTGATCGATGATGCTCTGCGGTAGCCCCAGCCGCTTGGAGATGGCAAAGGCGTTGGACTTGCCGGGTATCCCGATGAGGAGGTGGTAGGTGGGAGCCAGGGTCTCCACGTCGAACTCGCAGGAGGCGTTTTCCACCCCCGGCGTGGTCATGGCATAGACCTTGAGCTCGGCATAGTGGGTGGTGGCGCACACCAGAGCGCCCCGCTTCCGGGCGGACTCAATGACGGCTGCTGCCAGAGCGGCACCCTCCACCGGATCGGTGCCCGCCCCCAACTCGTCAAAAAGGATGAGGGAACCCGGCCCGCACGCCTCCAGGATCCCCACGATGTTGGTCATGTGAGAGGAGAAGGTGGACAGGTTCTGTGCAATGGACTGCTCATCGCCGATGTCGGCCAGCACGTGGTCAAAGATCACAATGCTGCTGTCGTCCCCCACAGGGATGTGCAGGCCACACTGGGCCATGAGGATGAGTAGACCCATGGTCTTCAGCGTCACGGTCTTTCCGCCGGTGTTGGGCCCGGTGATCACAAGCGTGTCGAAGTCCCCGCCCAGGCGCAGGTCGTTGGCCACCGCTTTGTCGGGCGGCAGCAGTGGATGCCGGGCCTTTTTCAGATCGATCCCTCTGGCCGCCAGCCTGGGCGCGGAGCAGTGGAGCCGGCTGGAGAGTCGGGCCCGGGCAAAGATGCCGTCGAGGAGCACCAGCAGGTCGTAATTCTGGGCAATGTCCTCCCTGTGGGCGGCGCACTCGGCGGAGAGTTCCCGCAGGATGCGTTCGATTTCCTTCTCCTCCCTGGCCTGGAGCTCTCGGAGCTCATTGTTGGTCTTGACCACGCCCATGGGCTCAATGAAAAAGGTCCCGCCGGAGCCGGACACGTCATGGACCAGGCCGGGGATCTCGTTCTTGCACTCCGACCGCACCGGCACCACATACCGCCCGGAACGCATGGTGATGATGGACTCTTGCAGATATTTGGACTGAGAGGAGGAGATGAGCTTTTGCAGGATGTCCCGCACCTTGGAGGAACAGGCCCGGATATGACGGCGGATATCGGCCAACTCGGGGCTGGCCGCGTCGGCGATCTCCTCCTCCGAGAGGATGGCTCCGCTGATCTTTTCCTCCAGAAAACGGTTCGGCGCCAAGGAGGCGAAGAGATGGTCGATGCAGGTTTTGGCGCTGCCCTCCCCGGAGGCGTATTCCCTGGCGGCCCGGGCGCAGCGCAGGAGCGCGGCGATGTCCAGCAGTTCCCTGGTGTTCAGCGCCCCTCCCATATCGGCCCGCTGGAGGGACGCTCCCACAGGGCGGACGCCGGACAGTGAGGGGCTCCCCCGCAGGACGATCATCCCCAGCGCGGCGGAGGTCTCCTCCAGGCGGCGGCGCACATCGTCGGCATCGGTCAGCGGGCGCAGGGCGCGGCAGCGATCCTTCCCCTCCTCCGTCTGGGCCTGCCCGGCCAACAGCTCCAGCACCCTGGGCAGTTCCAGAGTCTGGATGGATTTTTCAAATAGATCGGTCATGTAGTTACCTCTTTGCAGGTTTTGCCTTCCATTGATTTTCCATATCGGTTTCTCCGCCTGTGGGAGGCCCTTACAGCAGCTCCAGCCCCAAGGTGAGCACCGCCCGGCCCCCGACACGGATCTTGACGCTTCCGTCGCCCTCCTCCAGCCGGCTCAGGATCTCCGAGGGTTTGCCCATATGCTCCCCCTGCAGGAAGCGGCTCTCGTCTCCAGGGCGGAGCTTCCCCTGGCGGTAGAGATAATAGGTCAGGGCGCCGTTGGAGGTGCCTGTGGCCGCCTCCTCTGGGATCGCGTAGAGGGGGGCAAAATTCCGGCAATGGGCGGTCTCCCCCCGCTCCAGGGACGGCCAGAACATGTGGATGCCCACCACCTGGTAGCGCCGGGAGAGCTCCGTCACCGCCGCCTCGTTCTGTACCGCCGCCTCCAGGGCCTCCCTGGTGCTCACCGGCAGCAGGATGTCGCACAGCCCCGTGCTCACGGCTCTGGGCGCCATATCCGCCGGCATATCATCCAGGCTCAGTCCATAGGCGGCATACAGCTCCCTGGCCTCCTCCTCACTAAAGGTCCTCCCCTCCACCGGAGGGGCCATATCCATCCACACCGCGGTGCGGGAGACCTCAATGCTCAGCTCACCCGCCAGCGTAGAGGCGCCATAGGTGCCTGGGGCCAGGTTTCCCTCCTCCCGCAGCACGGTAAACGCCGCAATGGTGGCGTGCCCGCACAGATCCACCTCTCCCTCAGGGGTAAAATAGCGCAGGCGGAAAGACTCCGGCCCCAGGCGCTTGACAAAGACGGTCTCGGAGTGCTTGAGCTCCGCCGCCAGAGTCTGCATGAAGCCGTCGTCCGGGTAGTCCTCGTCCCGGCCCAGCAGCGCCACTCCCGCCTGGTTGCCGGAAAACTTCCGTGTCGTAAATGCGTCCACAACATATAGTTTCATGACGGCCACCTTCCTTTTTAGCCCATATCGAGCTGTTTATAAAAGTCCAGGGTGCGGAAGCCCCGGTCCAACTGCGTGAGGAGAAAATCCTCGCAGGCCCGGGCCATCAGCGCCATACTCTCCCCATTCATCGAAAAGGAAAAAAGGCGCTTCGGATCTCCATAGACCACATGGCGCATGGCCGCCAGGCTGACGGCGTCCAGAGGCCGGGAGGCGCCCTCCCCCTCACCGCAGGCAGCGCAGCAGAGCACCCCCTCGCCCAGATCCAGCCGCGGCTGCGCCGGCGCCTCCTTGCCGCAGAGCGCGCAGGCGTCCAGCAGCGGTTCGTATCCCGCCACGCACAAAAGCCGGAGCTCAAAGGCGGCTTTTACCAGCGCCGGAGGCTTGTTCAGCCTGTCCAGGGCATATATGGAGTTGAGCAGCAGGGACAGCAGCGCCTGATCCGGCCGTCCCTCCTCGGCCACTGCCTCGGCCACCTCGGCAAAGTAGGAGCACAGGGCCAGCTTCTCCACATCCCTGCGGACCCCCCAAAAGAGCTCCAGCGCCTCCGCCTCGTTGAGGGAAATATAGTCCCGGTACTCAAAAAGCGTCATATCCGACCAGACCAGCAGCTGTGCCGAGGCCGCCAGCGGGCTGTTTCTCCGCCGACAGCCCCGGGCCTTCACCGTGCGCTTGCCCCCTTCCCGGGTGAGGACGGTCAATATCTTGTCGGCTTCCTTGTAGTTGGTCTCCCGCAGGACCAGTCCCTGGGTCACAATGTGCATCCCGTCACCCTTTATGTATGGGCGCGTAAGCGCCCTTGGTAGAACATCGGTCGGGCCGCAAGCCCCACCGGGCAATCAGCCTGCAGCGGGGGTTCAGGCGGTTTTGATCTCGCGCGCTTCCTCCTCCCTGAGCAGGCGGTAAAGCGCGTAGGCCTCCGGCAGACCGGTGGCGAGGAAGAGCTCCCAAAGTGCTTCGCAGTTCATTTTGACAGGCCCCCTTCTCCATTAGGTTGCCTGTTTCCCGCTCTGTTATCAGCGGTAAATTTTCGGACTTATTTTGGTGCCGGTCGCCGGCCCGCCCTCCGTATCCTGTACGGTCTGCGCCCTTCCATATCCGCGCCTTACTCGTCCCGATACCCCACATCGCGGATAAAATTGAGATTGTCGCGCCAGTTTTCCTTGACCTTGACCCATGTCTCCAAAAACACCTTGGTGCCCATAAACGCCTCGATGTCCTTGCGGGCCAGGGTGGATATCTTCTTCAGCATAGCCCCATTTTTTCCGATGATGATACCCTTATGGCTGGCCTTTTCGCAGTAGATGGTAGCGTCGATGTCGATGATCCCGTTCTCCCGCTCGGAAAACTTGGACAGCTCCACCGCGGTGCCGTGCGGGATCTCCTTTTCCAGGCACAGCAGCAGCTTTTCCCGGATGATCTCGGCGCACACCTGCCGCTCGGGCTGGTCCGTGATCATGTCGTCGGGGAAGAGCTGCGGCCCCTCGGGCAGGAACGCGGCGAGCACATTCAACAACTCTTCGACCCCGTCTCCGTTTTTGGCTGAGATTGGCACAATGGCCTGAAAGTCGCACTCGGCCTGATAGACCTGCATGACGGAGAGGAGCTCCTCCTTTTTCACCGTGTCGATTTTGTTGATGACCAGCACGGCGGGCACGCCCAGCGCCCGGATGCGGGCGATGAGCTCCGCCTCCGGGCCGCCCACATGGGGGATGGGCTCTATCAGCAGCATAACGGCGTCCACATCTGCCACGCTCTCCTTCACCACGCCCACCATATATTCTCCCAGACGGGTCCGGGCCTTGTGGAGGCCGGGGGTATCCATAAAGACATACTGGCACTCGCCCCGGTTGAGAACCGCGCAGATGCGGTTGCGCGTGGTCTGGGGCTTGTTGGTGACGATGGCGATCTTTTCGCCCACCAGGGCGTTGGTCAGGGTGGACTTTCCCACATTGGGGCGGCCCACAATGGAGATCATGCCGGATTTCGTAAGATTCATTTCAGATGATCCTCAACTTTCTTTGTGCGGTTTGAGGTGATTTCCGCTATTTACAGTGTAAGGCTCCAAGCTGCGCCGGTGCCCGCCGCCCCCTCACGGCTCCCCATCCAGCTTCGCAAAGTTTCCCGGATAGAATTGGAGTTCCCGCCGGGTATGGGACGCGCCGGGCCTCATCACATCTGCCTCCGGGATATGCCCAGAGCGCCCAGGATGGTCTCCTCCCGCTCCCGCATCCGGGCCTTCTCGGGGCCGTCGTCCATGTGGTCGTAGCCCAGCAGATGGAGCACGGAGTGAACGGCCAGATAGGCCACCTCCCGCTCAGTCCCGTGGCCGTACTCCTCTCCCTGGGCGCGGGCCCGCTCCAGTGAGATCACCATGTCCCCCAGAGGGATCAGGCCGGTCTCCGGGTCGGCATCGGCGGCGCCCTCCGGCGGGCGGCCGGGTACATATTCGAACATGGGAAAGCTCAGCACGTCGGTGGCCCTGTCCACATCCCTCTGCTCCAAATTGATCCTGCGAATGCCCTCGTCGTTGGTGAGGAGCACGTCCACCTCGCAGGGCGCGCCCACGCCCTCAGCCTCCAGAGCGGCCGGAATGACCCGCCGCAGCAGCGTTTCGCAGGCGGCCGTGTCCTCCTCCAGTTCGGATTCGATGATGATCTCGTTGTCCATGGCACTCCACTCCTCTTTTCTCCGGGCTTGCCTATGATTATACACGGTTTTCCGTCTTTTTACCAGTCCTCCATACAAGAATCGGGGCGGGATGATCGGCCTCATCCCGCCCCGCTCACTGGCACACTTCCCCCATCAGCCGCAGCTTTTCCTCCCTGGACAGGCGCTTGACGGCCGCCTCCCGCCGGAGGGCGGCCGATTTTTCCCCGCACGCCTCCCGGTAGACCAGCTCCACCGGGCCGCGGCCCCGGGTATATTTTGCGCCCCGCCCGCTGTTGTGGGCCGCCAAGCGGCGGGGCACATCGTTGGTAATTCCGGTGTAGAGCGTGCCGTCGGCACAGCGGAGGATGTAGACCCAATAGCGTTTCTCCCGTGGGGCGGCCTCACCGTCCATCCCGCTTCCCCTCCGCCGATTTCCGCCGGTGCTCATCCTCCTCATATGCCTTGATGATCCTCTGGACGATCACATGCCGGACCACATCGGCCCCGCTGAGGCGGCAGATGGCGATATCCTCCACTCCGTTGAGCACCCGCATGGCCTCCCTGAGGCCGGACACCTTGTCGGCAGGCAGGTCGATCTGGGTCACATCACCGGTAATGACGATCTTGGACCCGAAGCCCAGGCGGGTAAGAAACATTTTCATCTGTTCCCGCGAGGTGTTCTGGGCCTCGTCCAGAATGATGAAGGAGTCGTCCAGCGTGCGGCCCCGCATATAGGCCAGGGGGGCCACCTCGATATTGCCCCGCTCCAGATATTTATTGTAGGTCTCGGTCCCCAGCATGTCGAAAAGTGCGTCGTAGAGAGGCCGCAGGTAGGGGTCCACCTTGCTTTGCAGGTCGCCGGGTAGGAAGCCCAGCCGCTCCCCCGCCTCCACGGCGGGCCGGGTGAGGATGATGCGGTTGACCTGGCCCGCCCGGAAGGCCGCAACAGCGGCGGCCACCGCCAGATAGGTCTTGCCCGTGCCCGCCGGGCCGATCCCCAGGGTCACGGTGCTCTTTTTGATGGCGTCCACATACCGCTTCTGCCCCAGCGTCTTGGCCTTGATGGGCTTTCCCTTTGCCGTGACGCACAGTACATCCCGGGCCACCTCGCCAATCTTGTCCTCTTGGCCGGATTTGACCAGTTGGAGGACATAGCGGACATTCTGCTCGTTGATGGGTTCGCCGCGGCCGGACAGCTCCAATAGCCCCTCGATGGCTTTAACGCCATAGATGACGTTCTCCCCGTTCTCGCCGGCGATCTTCAGGCTCCCGTCCCGGTTCACCACCGAGATCGAGAGTTCATGCTCAATGATCTTGATGTTCTCGTCAAAGGAGCCGAAAATGTTGACGGCCTCCTCGACGCGCTCCATACTGACGGTCTGTTCGATCAAATTTTGTCGCTCCTTATTTTTACGCTTCTATCCCGCAGGCAGCGGCTGGGCCGGCGTGGTCTCGCCCACCGTTCCCTCGAAGGTGACCTCCCGGCCGATCTGTTCCCGGCACTCCGCCTTCGCCGTAACGGTCAGGATCCCCTCTGCCTCCCGGGCGGCAAAGCTCACCTGGACGACCTCGCCGTCCTCTCCCACCAACTTTTCCAGCCGGTCCGCAAGCTGTTCCTCCAGCATGGCCTGGGCCGCATCCGGATCCAGAGCCGCAGGGACCGTCTCATAGGCGCGGTATTCCGTCTTCCGCAGGGCCAGGGGCATCACCCGTCCTCCCGGAAGCGTGAATACGCGGGTCGTGCTTATTTTATCATACCCATCCATGGGAATGCCAGTCTTTCCGAAAAAATTCACGCTGTGGCCCAGGAGGATCAGAGACCAGCCGGTTTCTTTCTCCCCCGTGTATGCTTTCACCTGGGCCTCCAGCGGGATCTCGGCCTCCAGGGTCCGCCATGTCCGGGCGTAGATGTTGCCTCTGGCATGGACCAGGCGCTGCCCGGCATCCACGGTGGCATACTTGGGCTCCTTCAGGTCCACCACGCCGCTGATCAACACCTCGCCTTCCAGCACGGTATCCCCCTCCTGGAAGGAGGGCTGTCCCTCCAGCACCTCCATATGTGTGATGATGCCGGTGGCGGCCGAGATCACATGGGCAGGGGTGGTCTCATCCCGGAGCTCCGGCGTGGGCAGCTTTTCTCGTACCAACACCTCCGCCCTTGTACCGTGGAGGTTTACCGACATCCAAGCCAGGTCCTCCAGGCGGATCAGCGCCTCCTGGCTGATCCGCCTCACATCCAGGCCGGGACCGTAGGCCCCCACCCGCACCCCCTGCCGGGAGAGTTCCGTCAGGATGGCGGCGGTGGGTACTTTCTCGTTTCCGGATACCTCGATGGTGAGGATAAACCGGGAGAGGACGCACACCGCTGCAATCGAGAGCGCCAGACCCAGCAGAAGGGCGTACCGCCTGCGAAACCCGGCCAGGAAGAAGGGAACCCCGGCCCTGCGCTGGGCCGACGCCTCGCACATGACCTTTTCCGCCAGCTCGCCCACCCGTTTGGCATCCCCCCGGGCCACCCGCAGCCGCAAACTGTGCTCGTCCAGCCACTCCAGATCCCAAAATCCTACTCCGCGCTGGGCGCAGAGGTTCAAAAACCGCTCGGGAAAAGCGCCTGTCACCGTAAAAAGAACGCTGCCCCGCAAAAAATTGATGATGGCCTGCATACGCTTCCCTCCGTGTTCCGTTACGCCAGGTCCACCCCGACGATATCTCCCGTGATCAGCAGCTCTACCGCGTTCATCGCCCGGAGCTCCAGATGGGCGCCGCGCACCTTCACAATAAGCTTTCCGCCGCTGATATGGATCTCCTCAGTGCCGTAAGCCAGGATCCCCTTGTGGTTTTCCATCCGAAGCTGATGGTCCCCCAGCAGCTCCACCCGCGGAAGCCCTGCCACCACATCGCCGGGCAGATCGAAGACCTCCGCTGTTTTTTCCAGAAGTCCCTCTTTGCGTCCTTTTTTCTCCATGGCGAGCCCTCCTGTCCTGCTATGTGTATGAAGGGGACCGCGCCGCCTTGCCTGTCCGGCACAAAAATGCGGCTGCTTTTCCGACCTGCTGTGGCCGAAAAAGCAACCGCACGTTTGATTCGCAGGAGAGGCAGGAATGTCCCCGGCCGCCCTCGGAATCCCTCAACTCTTACAAATAATTGACCGCCAGGATAGACGCGCCCAACACGGTCAGCACCACGCCGGTGGCCCGGTTGAGCACAGCGGGGGCCGCCCGGTTGGCAAATTTGGCGGCGATCCGCGCCCAAAGCAGGGTGGAGAGCACGCAAAACAGCAGCACCCCGGGGTCGGGCGCACCGCCGATGGCAAAGTGGCTCACCGCGCCGGTCAATGCCGTAAAGGTCATGATAAACACACTGGTCCCCACAGCCGTTTTGAGCTCATAGCCCAGCACGCTGGTGAGGATCAGCAGCATCATCATACCTCCGCCCGCCCCTACAAAGCCGCAGATGAAGCCGACCAGCATCCCGCACAGAATGGACTGGACTGCCCGCTTTCCCCCACTGACCGTCCCCATCTTCTCCCTGGTGGTCATAACGGGACGCACGATGAACTTGATCCCCAGAAGCAGCGTCATAAAGACGGAAAACCCACCCACGGCGGTGCCGGGCACCAGGCTGGAGATCCAGCTTCCCACCAGGGTGAAGCACAGTACTGTGGCCATCATGATGACGCCGTTTTTTACATCCAGATTCTGATTTCTGCCATAGGTATAAGCACTGACCGCACTGGCCAGAACATCGCTGGCCAGCGCGATGCCCACGGCGCTGTAAGCAGGGACATCCAGGAAGGTGATCAGCATGGGGCTGATCACCGCTGCTGCGCTCATGCCTGCAAAACCGGTGCCCAATCCGGCCCCGATCCCCGCCACAAAACAGATGAAAAATTGGTACAGCATCCTTTTTCCCTCCGGCTCAGAGCGCCGTGCGAATATTGGAGACGATCCGACTTATGGTCTGCCCCATGCGCATCCGTTCCTCTTCCGTGAATCCCATGAACATGGCTGTAAGAACCTCCCTCTGGGCCGCCTGTCCTGCGCGTACCGCCGGTTCCGCCCCCGGACAGAGGGCCAGGTGCACCGTTTTTCGGTTCCCCTCCCGGAACTCGCCCCGCAGATAACCACGCCGTTCCAGCTCCGCCACCGACGCCGACACATGGGATTTTGTAAACTGTTTGCGCTCCACAATATCCCTGGCCGTGTCGAACGCCGGATTGTTGGCCAAAAACAGCAGAATATCCATCTCCATACGGGTCAGGCCGTACGCTTCACACACCGGCTGAATCCGCTGTCCATACAGCCGCTTGGTCAGAGAGCGCAGGTCCCACAGATCGGAAAGGTACATCGGCTCACCTCTTTTGTTCTAAATAGAACTATATGTAAGTATAGTCCTCTTTGGCCATTTGTCAAGCCGAAAACCGCGGGCCGCCCACCGCCGCTACCGCGCCAGCGTATAGCTCCGCAGCGCGCTCCGCCGCACCCGCCACTCCGGAAGGAGCCGGTCCATCGCGGCATAGAAGCCCGCGCCATGATTGGGGTGGAGGAAATGGACCAGCTCATGGAGCGTTACATAATCCAGGAGCTCCTGTGGTACGACCGTTAAGGCCGTGTTCAGCACGATGATTCCCCGAGTCCAGTGGCAGCTCCCCCAGCGGCTGGTCATGAATCTGGCTTTCAGCTCCGGCTTTTTCACCCCCAGAGGCTCCACCAGCGGCCACATACGCTCCAGCGAGGCCCGCAGCACAGGCAGCGCCGCTTCCCGGTCCGGCGGCGCCAGGGGGCCGGGCCCCGCAGCGCGTTCCGCCAGCCGCGCCGCGATCCAATCGGCGCGGCTGCGCACGAAGTCGTCCGCGGCAGTCTTAGGGACCCGCCGGCTGACCGACACATGCACCGAACCGTCGGGCCGCACCCGCAGATTCATATTCTTGACCTTTTTCACCGCAAGCAGGTACTGGATCATTCCTTGCGGCGTGCTCACCGTGCGCAGCTCCTCTACCACTTGTTCTCCACCTTTTCTGCCAACCCCATCAGGTCTCGGAATTCCAGCCGTTCTCCGCCGTCCAGCACGGCGGCACCGGTAAAGACGCCGAACACCTGGTGATGGTCCGGCCGGACCACCTCGGCGCCTGCGCGGGCCGGCATGGGGCGAAAAACCGCCTCAAACCGCCCGTCGTCACTGGCGAGGACCCACGGTGATCTGAAGTCGTCCCTGCCGCCCCGCTGCGGGATCCTGAAATCTACCCGGGAGAGCTTGTGTCCTCTCCCCTGATAGAACAATATATTTTCCGTCGCTGTGCAGGCGTCCCCCAGGCCGCGCCCCAGGTGAAAGCCGAAGGGGGTGCCTCCCAGCAGCCCGGCCGCTGAAGCCCGGTGCCAGGTGTCACGGCAGGTCCATACCCCCCGCCCCCAATCCAGGATGCCGAAGGAGTCCCCCAAGTGAAAGTCGTAGCGCCGCGTGCCCAGCTGCACCGTTCCATCCGCCCGCATGCCATGGATCTTCTGGCTGAAATAGAACTGCCCCGACCTGTCAAAGGGCACGGAGAGCACCATAGACTCCTCCGGTTCGTCCCGAAGCACGATGTGGGCGTCCAGGGCCGCCCCTTCCCGGAAGGTGTCCATGTGGGCAGTCAGCGTACGGTTCAGGCCGTCGTTGTGGAAAAGGATGCCGTATCCCCGCCCGGATACCGCCGCATTTCCCCGCTCGGAGGTCTCCGGAAGCCCGGTGCGCCCCATAGGGAAGGGCCGCCTGGGACACCTGGTCATCTGCCAGCCCTCCCGGAAATCCAGCAGGGAGATAGAATCCAACCCCAGATAAAAGTGATCTGCAATGGTGAGGGCCAGGGCAAAGCCGGGGCCCATCACCAGATAATCGTCCCACTCCCTGCACCCGGTTGGGCCGCCCTTCACCCGGGCCCGGTCATAGACGGGCAGCAGCCGTCTGGCCCAGCCCGGTTCGGTCAGATTTCCCCGCTCATCCAGCAGTGGAATGGCATGCGTGATCTCATGCTGCATGGAGCCTCCTCCTTGTTCCGCGCCGAAGGGGCGCGCTCCACAGGAGGCCCCCTTTTGATCGGGTCCCATTATACCACCCACCGGCTTTTTTGCATAGGACATTCCCTCCTCCGCATAGATTTTCCAGACGGAGGTGGTCCTTTTGCTGTCCAAGCTGCTCTCCCGGCAGGGCGTCCGGGATCTTTTTCTGGGGCTGGCCCTGCTGTGCGCCACGCTGTCCCTCATGCTCTACCCCCAGGACTCTATGTCCGCCGCCCGTGAGGGGCTCAAGCTTTGTTATAATGTGATTATCCCCTCCCTCTTTCCCTTTTTCGTTCTCTCCGCCTTAGTGGTGGATCTTGGTCTGGCCGGTTACATCGGCCGCGCGCTGGAGGGACTCATGCGTCCGCTCTTCAACGTCCCGGGGGCCTGCGCCTCCGCCTTTGTCCTGGGCTTTGTGGGCGGCTACCCCGTAGGGGCCCGGACGGCCCTGAGCCTCTACCAGAAGGGGATGTGCACCAAGACCGAGGCTGAGCGCCTCCTTTCCTTCTGCAACAACTCCGGCCCGGCCTTTATTCTGGGCGTAGTGGGGGCGGGCGTATTCGCCAGCAGCCGGGTGGGCGTCCTCCTCTACCTGGCGCACGCCGCCGCATCCATCTGTGTGGGGCTGTTTTTCCGATTTTACAGGCGGGGCAAAAAAGGCCGCGAGGCCAGGGTGTCCCCCAAGTTCGAGGCGGAGCGGTTTACCACCGCCTTTACCGGAGCGGTGAAGAACTCCTTCCTCTCCACCTTGAATATCTGTGCCTTTGTGGTCTTTTTTACCGTGGTCATCCGTCTGCTCTTTCTCTCCGGGGCCCTCCCGGCGCTCGCCCGGCTGCTGGGCGTCCTGCTCTCCCCACTGGGTTTTACCCAGGAATGGGCCGAGCGGCTCCTCACCGGGGCCATCGAACTCTCCTCCGGCGTCTGGACCCTCTCCGGCGCGGGTGGCATGGCGGGGCGCATGTCCATGGCGGCCTTCATGCTGGGCTGGGCCGGGCTCTCCGTCCACTGCCAGGTTCTCTCCTTCCTCGGCGGCAGCGGGCTTTCCGTCAGAACTTATATCGCCGGAAAATTCCTCCACGGCGGACTCGCCGCCCTCTTCACCGCCCTGCTGGTACGACTCTTCCCCCTGAAGGAACCAGTGGCCGCCTATTTGGCTGAACAGGTGGAGGGGATCGCCGGCATCGACTTTTCCACCGCCCTTACCATCTCCACAACGGCCGCCTGGGTCATGTGGCTCCTCTTCTTCGGGGCCGCTGCGGCGGCGGTGAGAAAAACCAGTAGAAAAAGGAAACATGCTGTAGTATAATGGCATAGATAGAGAGCTTGAAGATGGGAGTGGCCGCCATGCTGTTTGAGAAAAAGATGGACCCCCGCTGTGCTTACTGCCAGCGCTGCGCTCCTCTGGACGAAGAGAGCGTCATGTGCATCAAAAAGGGGGTGGTTCCGGCGGGCTTTCACTGCCGTGCTTTCAAATATGACCCGCTCAAGCGGGTCCCCCCCCGCCCCGCCGCCCCGGACTTTTCCCGGCTGAAGGACGAGGATTTTGTATTGTAACAGAAGGGGAGCCCTGTCCTTTTTAGGCCGGGCTCCTTTTCTCTTTGATGGAAAGCCGCTTTCGCCTCCCAGCTTCTTTTTACCGCTCCCGTAATCCGGGAGAATGCCCCGGCAATTGCTTCCGCCTTGCAATCGCTCTGCCAGGACGATTAAGATGCAAGGCAGAGAGAAAGGGGACCCGGCGCCGGGGCATGTTCGCAGCGCGCAAACAAGCCTTGGTCGCGCCGAGAAGATAAGGCGCTTCTGGTTTGGAGGGGAAGAAATGAACCGTGTGTTAATCATGAGAGAGAAAGACTTCACAGAAGTGAAGGCATTTTACTGGAAACTCATCGAGCAAATGCAGGGCGGCTCATATCTCCCCGGCTGGGAGAAGGGCGTATATCCCTCTGATATATTTTTGCGGGAATCCCTCAGGAACAGGGCGCTTTATATGCTGAAGTGCGACGGAAATTATGCCGCAGCTATGGTCCTTAACCACGAAACCAACGAGGGATATTCCGGTACAGCATGGAAGGTTGATGCGGATAAGCATCAGGTATTGATCGTTCATGCCCTTGGGGTCCTCCCGGCTTTTCAGGGGAAAGGGGTTGCAAAGCATATGGTAAAAGAAGTCATCCGAATCGCGGGGGAGCGCCATCAACGCGCAATCCGGTTGGATGTGCTAAACGGCAATGTGCCTGCGCTGAAGTTGTACGAAAGCATGGGGTTCGAGCATCGCAGGACCACGCAAATGTTTTACGAAGACACCGGATGGACGGATTATCTTTTATACGAACTTGTCTTATAAATGCAGTCAGGGTGCAGTGCTCTGTCTGCTGCGCCGATAAATGTGAAGTTGTAAGGCAGCAAGAAAAGTCGAGAATTTCCGTTTTCCTTCTGCGATAATATTTACCGTCAGGAGGTGATACAAGTGACGGAAAAAATTTTGGCTGTACAGCGAATGCAAGACTATATCGACGCTCATTTGACGGAAAAAATCACATTATGCGATCTGTCCAATGCGGCATTGTTTTCTCCTTTTTATTGCGCTCGAATATTCAAGGAGCTGACAGGACTTTCACCGGCGGATTACATCAGGCGGCTTCGGCTGTCGCGTTCCGCATTGCGTCTGCGAGATGATAAACGCAAGGTGGTTGATGTGGCCTATAACATCGGCTATGACAGTGTAGACGGATACCAACGGGCATTTTATAACGAATTCAGATGTAATCCACACGAATACGCAAAATCACCGATTCCGCTTTCACTTTTCACTCCTTATGGCGTTAAATTCAGAAGTTTATGGAAGGAGAATGAAGTTGTGACAAACATTGCTAATGTTTTTATTCAGGTGATTGAAAAACCTGAGCGTAAAGTCATCATTAAACGCGGAGAAAAAGCCAATGAATACTGGAGCTATTGCCAGGAGGTCGGCTGTGATGTGTGGGGGATCCTGACAAGTATGAAGTCCCTTTGCGGTGAGCCTGTTTGCCTGTGGCTGCCAGAAAAGTACCGGGAAAAAGGCACCTCCGAATATGTGCAGGGTGTTGAGACAGCGATTAACTATGATAGTGTTATCCCTGAAGGATTTGATATCATTAAGTTGCCTGCTGCAAAATATCTGATGTTTCAGGGGGAGCCGTTCAAGGAAGAGGATTATTGCAATGCAATTGAGACTGTACAGAATTCTATGAAAAAATATGACCCGTCTACAATCGGTTATGTTTGGGATGATTCCAATCCACGCATTCAGCTGGAACCTCGCGGTGAGCGTGGATATATTGAATTGAAGGCAATTCGTTCTCTTTGATGAGTCCCAATTTGCCGGGCTGATACGTTCCGGGTCTATTTCTATTTATTTCCGCGAGGGTACTCGAAGTGCATGACCCAGCCTGGCGCATTGTCTGCTTCCCAACAAGCCGGGAGCCCGGCCTTTTCAGGCCGGGCTCCTTCCATTTTTTCTGCCGTTCAGTCGTCCCAATCGTCGTGGTCGTCATCCCAATCATCGTCCCGGTCATCATCGTGGTCGTCGTACCAATCGTCGTATCGGTCGTCCAGATCATCAATCTTATCATCCGTCTGATCCAAAAGACGATCCAGCGCGCGGAATTCCGTGGTCGTCAGCTTACCGTCGCGGTAGGATCGCTCGATCTTATCCTCCAGCCGGTCCAGCTCATCTTCCAGCGTCTCTATTTTCTTCTCAAGCGTTTTCCAGGCCTGCGCGCCGTCGGCAGTTTTGAAGTTCCGGACCTCCTGTACCAGCTCATCCGCCCGGTCGTCCAAGCCGCTGATTTCGGAGACATAGCCGTCGTAGGTCGCCCCACCGGAGACTCCGGACTGGGCGTCGGACTCGTCATATCCCACGGTCTTGTCGGCAAGGTTGCCCCAGGCGCTCTTTACACGGTTATCCAGCGCGTCGAGCTTGTCGTTGAACGCGGTATACTCTTTGCTGCTCAGCCGGTCCTCCTTCCGATCCGTGCCAAGATTTCGGTACTCCGTACTCACATCCCTGCTCACAAGATGGAGGTCCCCGGCAACCGCATTGTACTGCTCCAGGCGCTTGGCATACGTGCCGGCGGGCCGAATGGCCTTGATGTCGGCTTCTATCTCCTTCATCCGGCTTTCCAGCTCATCCACGATCTGTTCATGCTCTTCGTACACGGTCAGCTTGCCGGATTCATTGTCGATGGTCTTGACGCGGAGGTCCTCTAGAGCATCCTTCAGACGGTTGTCCAGCTTGTCGATCTTGGTGGTGAGGACGTTGAAATCCGCCGTTTCCATCTCGCCGTCCCGGTACTGCCGGTTGACGAGCTGGGCAAACTCGTAGAGGTCCTCCCGAATGTCTTCGATGGTATCGCTGTGGAGATCATACTGGTCGCGGCGGCCGGCATAGGTGGAGGCCGCCTTCAGGTCGTTGACCGCCTGCTCCGCCTCCTCTGCCCGCACAGTAAGCTTCTCCAGCGTGAGATCCTCCGGCTTGGTATCGGTCCGGGTATAGAGGCTGATGGTCTGCGTTTTTCCATTCCACTCCACATCCAGGTCCATTACGTTGCCCAGCGCCCGGATGGGGAGATAGGTGGTGCCCTCATAGGTGATCGGGTAGACAACATCGCCATTCTTGTCCAGCAAGGTCTGATCTTTGCCGTCCACCGTCACCGTAATATCGGGGCGCAGGTCGGCGCTGACGCGCTCTGCAACAGTGGTGGCGCCCGCGCCCAGGACCATGGCTCCTGCCAGCGCAGCGGCGAGTACGGGAACTCTCAGATTCTTTTTCATCGGGTTTCCTTCCTTTCCTGTGTTGATCGGCGCCATAGGCGCCCCTCGGGGTGTCGTTTGCTTTCCCTTTCACCCCAATAACGCGGCGGAGGCCCGCTTTATCGCATCTACACAGAAATTTTTTCAGAATCCTAAACGAAGCGGGGAGGCGTTGGAGCGCCTCCCCGCTTCGTTTATCTTTCGCTCAGGCGGACGGCAAACGCCTCCGCCCGCTCCTGCTGTTCCGGTAGAAGAGGCACGGCAAAATCCGCCCCGTATTCGGCCTCCAGCACCAGCGTGGCCCGCCCTCTTGGGCCCGCCCGCCGCATCTCAGTCCCCGCCAGACGGTCCCACGCCAAATAGACCGCCTCCACACCGTAAAAATCCATCCGGAGTCCCACCACGCCGCGATCCATCTTTGCCAGAAAATACTCCGGCTTCTGCCTTCTTCGCAGGGCAGCCCCATAGCTCCGGCCCCGGAGCCACAGACTGTCCCGGATCTCTTCCCCAAACCGGTAGCACAGCTTTGCCATGTGGTACATGGCAAAGCTGTCCTCTCGGAGCCGCTCCAGCGCCTCCGTGGGGGGATGCGCCTGTCTGGGCCGGAAGTCCGGCGGATTCCCCAGCAGCAGATTCAGCACCGGAAGGAGCACATCCTCCTTCGTCTTGTTATATCGGAAGTCGACCTGTTTCTGGACGTGGTCCTGTCGTAGCGCCACCGCCGCACTGCACGCCAGGAGCCGCACTCCATATGTCAATTCCGTCACCTCTCCGCGCCGGATCAGTGTGCGCTCCAAGTGTCCGTCCCCGTCATCGCACAGGAGCAGTACCTCTTCCCCCAGCCATGCCGTCAGGTATTCCATACCGGACACATGCTGGTGCAGTTTGGGGATATAGGTCACATGCTCCGGGGGCAGGCCCCGCATCCGCCACGAGTCCAGCGCGGGGCCAAAGCGGGCGGGCAGCTCCGGCCAGTCATAAATGCGCCGGGGCCAGGATGCAAGCGTCGGCCGTCCGTCCTCTCTGACTCCCATTTTTTCCTCCTCCTCCCCCGGGGACGGTATGTGCAGCCACATCCATCCCCCAGGCAAGGCCCAGTATATCACGCTTCGCGTAGAAAAGCGAGCCGCCGCGCCCAACTTCTCAGGCGCGGCGGCTTATCGGAAGCGGCTCCCGCCCCGTTCAGCCGTGAAGGATCATGCTGAAGACGCTCCACGGACTGCCGCTCCATAAAGTTCTCTTTCATCTTTACGACTCCCTTCTGTCCTTGGACCCTTTTTCTCAAGCAGGGCCGCTCATTTTCATAGCTATAATCAGCAGTACGCAAATACAACTTTGCAATTTCTAACGACTTAAAAGGGAAATTCCATCGTTGTAATCCACGATGGGGGTCATGTTCAATGCAAATGCACCGCCCGCAAGTACCACAAATATATTGTGTGTGATTTTCTAAACAATCCAATGGATTTAACAATGGCGTTTTTCTATTTTCATCAACATAACATTCCACGCACATTTCATTTTCACTCCCTTTACAACTTTCTATTTATCACATATAAGCATTCGAAAAAAATATTACTATGAAACTTTTCACTGCATAGAAAAGACCCTCTATTTCAAGTGTCAGTTTTCCGTAATTCCGTATTTCTTTGTATAAGTCGTTAAATAAGGCTCTTTCATTTGTTGTAATTCCGTTGTAAATTGTTTCTTTTTCTTTTATTTGTTTCGCTGATAGATATAGTGTTTATGAGGATATTCTCGTTTTTTGCCTTTTTTAGTATGAAAAAAGGGGCATTGTGGAACGGATGTTCCACAATGCCCCTTCTTTTTTGACTCATTTGTCGGCTGTAACATTGTCCGCGCCGCGGCTCAGTCCACCAGTTTGTCCAACTCCTTGATGTGCTCCGTCTCGTTGGAGGTCTTGTGATTGGCCTGTTTCGCGTAGAGATTGACCGCCGTCTGGGACTTCTTGATCGGCTGCATGGTTCCGGCGCCCGCCACACAGCCGCCGGGACATGCCATGCCCTCCAGCAGGTAGCCGGGATATTTCCCCGCAATGGCGGCACTGAGCATTTTGCGGCACTCCCGCAGGCCTTCGGCGCTGGTCACCTGGATTTCCCGGTCAGGATGCCGCGCCTTGATGACATCCACCACCGCCTGAGCCACGCCGCCTGAGACCGCAAAGTTCCGTCCGTCGGCGGAGGCGTCGTTAACGCCGTTGGGGTCCTCCTCAATGGTGGTAAGATCCAGATGCTTGGCGTCAAAAATCCCCGCCATCTCCTCAAAGGTGAGCACAAAGTCCACCTCGCTGCGCACACTCTTGCGCATGGCCTCCAGCTTTTTGGCCGCGCAGGGCCCGATGAATACCACCTTGGCCTTTGGATGCTCATGCTTGATCAGGCGCGCGGTGAGGGTCATGGGTGTCAGGGCCATGGAGATGCAATTAGCATGGTCAGGAAAGAGTTTTTTTGCCATGGCGGACCAGGCCGGACAGCAAGAGGTCCCCATAAAGGGCAGCTCGTCAGGGACCTCTTTGATGAAATCCTCGGCCTCCTGGGTGGCGCACAGGTCGGCGCCGATGGCCACCTCAAAGACGTCGGCAAAGCCCAACTGCTTCATGGCGGCCCGGAGCTTGCCCGGCGTCACTTTGGGACCGAACTGGCCCACAAAGGCGGGGGCCACCGCTGCGTAGACCCGTTCACCGGACTGCATGGCCCGGATGACCTGGAATATCTGGGACTTATCCGCAATAGCGCCAAAGGGGCAGTTCACCAGACACATGCCGCAGGAGACGCATTTGTCATAGTCGATCTCCGCCTTGCCGTTGGCATCGGAATGGATCGCGTCCACGCCGCAGGCCACGGCGCAGGGGCGCTGCTGGGTAATAATGGCGTTATAGGCGCACACCTCGGCGCAGCGACCGCACTTGATGCATTTCTCCTGATCGATATGGGAGCGGCCGTTGTAGCGGTCCAGCTTGATGGCGTCCTTGGGGCAGACCTCTTCACAGGGGTGCGCCAGGCAGCCTTGGCAGCCCTCCGTCACCAACAGGCGCTTTTCCGTACAGCCGTTGCAGGCAAATTTGATCACATTGATGAGCGGGGGCGTATAGTAGGTCTCAGGCTGATCCGCCGCCTCGATGTTGTCCGACAGAGGGGCATGTTCCGCCGCGCTCCGGCAGGGAAGGCCCATCGCCAACCGAAGCCGCTCCCCCACGATGGCCCGCTCCAGGAACACATCGTTTCGAAAGTTGCCCACCTCGCCCGGAATGATCTTGTAAGGGAGGGCCTCGATCCTCTTATCCACCGGCCACTCAGTATGATAGGCCATTCGGGCGACCTCACGAAAGATCCTGTGCCGGATCTCCTGGATTCTGGTCTCTACACCTCGCATCTTCTTTCTTCCCCTTACCTTATAAATTGGCACTACCAGCATACCGCAAATGCGCACGCCTGTAAAGCATCAACTTGCTAAAATTTTTGGTATCGGCCTTGGTTTTCTTGTTAATTTCCGGCCCATATGCTACAATTTTACTGCATCACGGCGCGCTTATCCTTAGGATGCCGCAATTGTCCAATTTCAAACCAGGAGGTGAGCCCATGCAGGTCGTCGACCTCACCCATTTTCTTTCACAGGGTATGCCGGTCTACCCCGGTACGGAGGGCCCCAGATTCGAGTCGGCGAACACCTATGAAAGAGATGGTTTTCAGGAGACACGCATGACCATGTACACCCACACCGGCACCCACGTGGACCCGCCGGCCCACCTGTTCCCTGGCGGCGCAACGCTGGACCGTCTCCCCATCACGCAGTTTGTCGGCACTGCTCTGGTCATCGACTGCACCGATCTGCGGGAGGGCGGCCGGATCGCCATGGATCGCGTTGAACGCCGCAGGGCCGATGCCGATATGGCTGAATTTCTCCTCTTCCGCACCGGCTGGGACCGATACTGGGGAGACCCGCGCTATTTTGGGGACTATCCCTGCATCGGCGACGACGTCGCGGAATACCTCGTCCAGAGCCGCAAAAAGGGGGTCGGCCTCGACACCATCGGCCTGGACCCCATTGCGGCGGCGGCCCTTCCCCTTCATAAGAAGGTGCTGGCGAACAATGCCTTTGTCATCATCGAAAATCTCACGAATCTGCACCTTGTGGGACACAGCCTCTTCACTCTCTGCGCCCTGCCTCTCAAGCATGTAGGGGCTGATGGCTCTCCCATTCGAGCCATCGGACTCATCGAGGATTGAGCCTTCCCAAATACGAAAAAAACGCGCCGCCAGCATAAGGGCGGGGCTGGTAAAGAAGTTTTTTCAAAGAGACAAACGACGTGGTGTGCAACGGCATATCACGCCGTTTGTCTTTCTTTTTGCTGGCGTTTCTTACGCTCAACAGTGTGCATGGTGGCGATTTCGTGGGATAGGTCAATCTCCCCCACAAAATTATAGTGAATTTCGATTTGCTGGACCCGGTGGCCGCTGGACTTATCCGGGGCGTGAACGATGATTTTGTCCACGAACTCATGCACGATAGCAGGGGTCAGCATTTCCGGCTTGGTGTAGCGGCGGGCAATCTTAAGGAAGCTCCTAATGTTGACGCTCTGCTTTTCGCCAGCGTCAACGATTTTCCGCAGTTCTGCGGTGCTGGCCTCCAATTCAGCTTGTTCCCGCTCATAGCCCCCGTTCAGCTTGGAAAAACGCTCGTCAGACAGTTTCCCGGCCACATTGTCCTCATACAGCCGCATGATGATGGTGTCGATTTCCTTCATGCGCCGGGTCTGCTGTTCCAACTGCTTTTTTGCGGCGGCCTGCTGTTCCATCCGGTCAGCCAGCTTGTTACGCATAACCTGTTCCACAAATTCGTCCTCGTAGTTGTGGACGTAGGAAATGACCTTTTGCAGATTTTCCAATACCAGCGTTTCCAGTACCACGGCCCGGACGAAATGCGCGGAGCATTTATCTTTTCTCTGCTTATACAGGCCGCAAACGTAATTCTCTTGCTCACTCGTGATGGATACGGCCCGGTTCAGGTGAAGGCGGCTCCCGCAGTCGGCGCAGAACGCAATGCCGGAAAACAGCCCTATTTCATCCTGCTTGGTGGGCCGTTGACGCTGTTGGCGGACCTTCTGCGCCAGCTCCCACGTCTCTTGGTCAATGATGGCCTCATGGGTATTTTCAAATACCATCTGCTTGTCCTCCGGGTTCTCAATGGTCTTCTTGCTCTTGAAGGACTTCTTTGTGGTCTTGAAGTTCACCGTATGGCCCAAATACTCCTTGTGTGCCAGAATATTGGCAACCGTACTGTCGCTCCAATGGCAGGGCCGGTCAGGGTCATAGTTCCGGGTGTAGCCGGTGCGCTGGAAAGCAAGAGTTCCCGGTGTGATAATCTGCTTCTCCCGCAGGACACGGGCAATCTTGCCTACGCCCATTCCCTGGCCACACAAGCGGAAAATCATCCTGACCACCGGGGCGGTCTCCTGGTCCACCACCAGCTTGCCGTCCTCCCCCTTGAGATAACCATAGGGGGCATGGGTCCCCAGCCTTTGCCCGGACATACCCTTGTTCTTAAACACGGCCCGTATCTTCTTGCTGGTGTCCTTGGCGTACCATTCGTTGATGATGTTCAAAAACGGGGTAAAATCGTTGTCGTCCTGCTTATCGCTGTCCACGTTGTTATTGATGGCGATAAACCGCACGTCCTTGTCCGGGAACATCATTTCTGTATACATACCTACTTGCAGATAGTTCCGTCCAAAGCGGGACATGTCCTTGACAATGACGGTGTTGACACGCCCAGCCTCAATGTCGGCCAGCATTTCCTGGAAACCGGGGCGATTGAAATTCGTCCCGCTGTACCCGTCATCCACGTAAAATTGCCAGTTGGTGTAGCCGTTATCGCGGGCGTACTTTTCTAGCATTTTCTTTTGGTTGGAAATGCTGTTGCTATCCCCCTCGTTTTCATCGTCACGGGAGAGGCGGCAGTACAGCGCCGCCCATTGCTCCGTGGTAGTTTTCAGCAGGTCTAAAAGCGCCGCCATTACTTGCGCCCCCCTCTCTGGCTCTGACAATAGAGGGACTGAAAAAATTCTATCAGTTGCCGGTGTTCCGAAAAGGCTTCCGAGACACCGGGGCCGTCTTTGACGGAGTGAAGCGTCACACCGTACTTGGGAAGGATACATCCAACCAGTTCAAAGCAGGCGGCGTGATTACGGCTCAACCGGGAAAGGTCTTTCACCACAATGGACGACACATTCCCGGCCCTGACCTCCTGGAGCATACGCTGATACTCCGGGCGTCGGTCGTCGGTCCCGCTAAAACCCCAGTCGCAAAATAGTTGGGGATGTTTAAGGCCGTGAGTGGCGGCATACTCCAGAAGTGCGTCCTGCTGGTACTGGCCTGCCAAGGCGTCAAGCTCGCCATCATAGCGTGCAAGGCGGCAGTAAACCGCTGTGATTTTATCAGACTGCCTTTTCAAAAGTTTGACCTCCATTCCGGCAGTACCGAGTTGTCAAAGGGCTTTTTGACACTATTATTATACCAAATTGGTAAAAAAGCGTCAAAAAATCGGAAAATCAAAGTTATTTACTCGATTTATTGCCCTTTGTATCCAGGTCTATCATACGCCTGATTTTGTCAACTGCGGTACTGCCCTTCTCTGCGAAATGAGAGGTCACGATATAAGTAGTGCTGCCAATCTTTCTCTCTATCTTCATCGGCGGCTTTGCTTGGGAGCCAACCATGTGCTCACCTCCTGCCTCTGATTTTTTCACTTTGATATGACAAAAACCGCGCCCTCATGCGGACGCGGCTCTTGATGTTATTATGTTGGTTTGAACAGATTTCAGGAGCACACTGGACGGTGCTGGCGCACCTAACACGGGACTTTCACCCCCTGCGGGTCTCGCAGATCACCCCCATTGCCTGCGACGGCTCACGGCCCCATGGGGCCGCTTCAACGCTCGGGCTGTGGCTGGGCAAGCGTATCATTATCCTGGTATGCGGGTCATCGCCCCAGGCTCGCCACGGCCTGTTGTGCGCGGAGCGGCGGCTTACCCAATCCCTCCCTTCTCAAAGCGGGGTCATGGCCGGCCTGCTCCCACACGGCTCTCCTCTCGGACCGCATACCAAACGTATCCAGTGGACCTATTCAATTCCCGGACTGTCGCCAGCCCGCACGGACGCGCCGGGGAGGGTGCGCCCGTGCCGATTGGCGGCGGCGTCGAAATGCGTCTCAATTTGAGACTTATTTCGTGGATAACCCGGCCAGGTGTCGGCTCTGGCCGGGCCTAGCGTGTCAGGCTGCGCGGAAGGACAGGAGCCCTGCGATCAGCTTGAACTCCAGCCTGTGGCGCATGGTCTCGTCCACGCAGGGGTAGATATTGCCGTGCTCGTCGTACAGGCGGAGCATGACAGCCGCGATTTAGACTGTTGCCATTCGGCACAGATGCGCCGGAATCTGTACATCTGTGCCGAATGACGGAAATGTCGAAATATGGGTCAATTGGGGACTGTATTTTCAACTTTTGCTTATTGGTTTTCTGCTTTTATTATGGTAGTTTTTGTTCAAGATACGCAACATTTCATGTCGAAACAACGTGATATCTTGTCGATGATGGTCGCCCGTTATCGTCGCTGGTCATCGTTTATCGACGCATAGCAAAGGGGGCAGGCAAAATGCCTGCCCCCTTTGCTATACCGCTATGTCATCTATCAACGGACCTGCCTGAGATAGCCCGCTGCCATGTCGATGAACGCGCTGTTGGTCGGTTTGTGCTTGAGTGCCGTCCCGGCAATTTGCTCTAGGAAGCTGCGATCCGTCTGCTCCCAGCAGACGTGGATCAGCTTCCGCACCGCGCGTTCCACGGAATCGGCGGACACACCGAAGCGCCGGGCCGTGTCCGGGTATAGCCGCTTGGTAATGAGTTGGATGCGCTCGGGGTCCTCCGCTACCTGCTCTACCATGAAAATTGTATACCGAAACCCCACCAGTTTGCCGGTCACACCCAGGCAACGCAAAAGTCGCTCCGCGTCCAGTGGCTTTTCCAGCTTGCCCTTTTCATGGTCAGGTACGAAAAAGCAGATTGGCATTGATACCATCCCTTTCTTTTTAGTAAATGCACGGGTGGTATCAAGGGTGGCGGGGAGCGGCAGCGGTAGCTATCCGCGGCGCCTTACGGCTAAAAGCTACGGCCCCCATAGATATTCCGGCTTTCATCGGCTGTTACAGCCAGTCGGCCAGTACATCCATGAGGCCGGTGGGGGTGATGGTGTTGTTTGCTAGCGTCTCGATCAGGTCGTTGATTCTCTGGGCGTTCATCGTAAGGCCGGGGGCTGCTGCGCTGGCGGCAGAATCCGCTTCGGTAATCTTGACGCCGTAATTCTCCGGGCCGTCCGGCGTCTCCCCCACTAACATGACATATTTGAGTGTGAGGGTGTGGCCGTCCTCGGTCTGCGCGGTTCGGGTGGTGATGGGCATTTCTCTCATGGTGCTCTCCTCCTATTAATGGTGTAATACCATCATAACGGACAAGGAGGGGCTTGTGTTGGGCTGTCCGCCGTCCATCGCTGACGCATATCGACGCTCTGGAGACGGGAAGGGTCAAGTTGCGACAGTTACCGTCGATTTTGCAATCTCTTCCGCGCATAAAGCAGGGGGCCGTTCTTTGAAAAGCCGCCCCTTGCGTCAGTAAGCGTCCCGTACCGATAAAATATTCCATATCGCGTACTCCTTCTGTTTTGTCAAAATACAGTCCAATTTGGACTGAGTTTTATATAAAAATCGCGCAAAAAAGCGACGCCCAAAATTGGGCGTCGCTCGTAGGTACTTTGACGTGGCTGGCGTTAAGGTGCTTTTACGGTTGAGGTCGTAATAGTCCGGCTGTCATATTCTGAGCCAACCGTTGCAAACACTTTAACTTTTGCATAGTAGGAAACCCCAGAAGTCAGCTTATAATCGTAGAAGCTCTTGCAGATGTCGCTGTTAGACTCAACTAGGCCGTTGCTTGTTGTCCCGGTAATAGTGGTAACATAGCTTCCATCAGCCTTATAAATCTTAATGGACTCAACGCCTATGAAGCTGGCCATTTTACTTGACTGTACATCATAATCAACGCTGATTACACCCTTGCTGTCCCCAGCCACCAACTCGGCGTTATAAAAGGAGAGCGTAAGACTGGCCCGTGTATCAGAATTTTCTGCTGCGGAAGCCACCCCGCAACAGCAAGTGAATACCATCGCCAGCGCAAGGATACTCGAAGATATGCGTTTCATATGCTTATCCTCCAATCGAATCAATGACGGCTTTTATCTCGTTAATCTGAAGATTGCCCGAAATCCTTTCAACTAAAAGCCCTTCAGACCAAGTTGCCGTAATTGTGTCTATATTTGACATGATATAAAATGTCTTTGCCCCGCTGGTATATTGTTCGACAGACGCACTATCTTTCTCGAATGTACCTGTCGCTAGATTGGATGCGGATTTATAGCGCGCAATATTAATATTGAAAAAGCCCTCATCTCCATCGCTAAAAGAAACGTGTACTGCATCGCTTAGTTTACCACTCAAAATTTTAGGATCAGAAGCCTCAAACCCTGCGGGATACCATGTCGGCGCCAAATCTTCTGTAATTCCACACTCTTCAAGCGCAGCTTGTAGTAATTGGTACCCATTGGTATCTTCGGAACCAGGCGTAGCATCTGCACTATCTTGAATCGCCCCGGTGGAAGAAGATACAAAGTGGAACGTTTCATCCGTCCAGCGTCCGATTGCCCCGAACACGTCGATGCCCGCCGCTTGGGCGGTAATCATCATGCCAAAAATACCAACCACCACGGCCGCGACAATACCCGACAGCTTCAGCTTTGGGTATAGGTGGACAACATCACCACTGTGGGGCTTGCTTATCTCACATTCCGGCCTGCTCTCTTCCGCAGTGGGATATAAGGAACGCCCCTCGCCCTCCGGGATATTGTAATACTGCTGAAACTCTGCCCAAGCCCTGTCCTCGTCAGGGAGGCGGCCCGTGGGGTGTTCTTCCTCTCTCTTTTCAATCACCTCCAGGATATGAAAAATGACGTCTACATCGCCGCTTTCCGGTGATTCAATATCTGCGCGTAACAATTCCTCTAACTGCTCCGTGCTCAATCGGTTCAGATAGGCGTATTTTTCACTTCCACTGCTTTTTGCCATCTCGTGAACCTCCTTCATTATATATATGGCCGCTCAACGCGAAACCTGACATAAAAGTAAAAATTATTTCTTTTTCTTCTTTTCCCACTCAGGAAATTCCCTACGCAGCTTATCCCTGATTCGCTCCAGGCGTTTCTGACTTGCGTACACGGTAATGCCTAATTCCCGCGCCACTTCAAGGTGGCTTGCCTTGTCAAGAATGAGTCTTTTCAAGAGTTGATATTCTTCCGGAGCCAATGCCTGATCTGCTTTTTCCAGCGGCAAAATATCATCTGGTTCATCCAATTCAATCACTAGCTCGCCTGGCGGTGCAAGCTCCTGAGAAATATCGGAATCCAGCGAAAGGAAGCGATGGATATAGCGTCTATGCGCCCGTTCGCTTTCCAATATCTTATTTTTTACCGTCTTCATCAGCCAGCCGCCTGGATTCTCATGGGTCATGATATCGTCAATATGTACCAGAGCCTCATGAAAAGCGTCCTGAACAACGTCCTGAGCTCTGTCCGAGTCTCTTAGTTTAGACGCGGCATATATGGTAAGTTTCTTGAAACACTTGCGGTGCAAGTTCTCGATAAACATATCTTGTTCAGGCAACACGTTACACCACCTCCTGTCACAGACATTATATCATAAATCTAATGGATTCTTTTGTTTCGGGCCAAATTCCTCCACACAGGTCCGTATCAGTTTTTCGATCCCCACCAAGTATTCGCTGGGCTGATCGCCCAAGAGCTTCTTAATATTCTCGAACTGGGCTGTCGGCCCTTCTTTACATAGGAGCGCGTCACAACTCACATTAAGTGCCTGAGCCGTGGCATACAGGGTGTGGACTTTCATCATCTTCTGGCCGCGCTCCACCCGGGAGATAAAGGCGGTGCTAATCCCCACCCGTTCCGCAAGCTGTAGTTGGGTCAGTCCCTTCAAGTTGCGGTACTTTGCGACGTTGTCTCCGATGATCTGCTCAAGGGTGTTTTTCGACATATTGTTGCCCTCCTGCTGTTTGGTAAAATTATATTACCCAAGCAAGAGAACATCGAAGCACCAATAGTTCTATTTTATTTGACCATTTTTGATTTGAGGTATAAAATAAGGCCAATCGTTGTCTAAGAAAAATTTATTTTATAGAATTTTTAAAAATCATGTCAGGTTTGGTCTCCATCGGCCATATATAATATAAAAGGATAAAATCAAGTGGCCTATTCAGTGCCGGACCATACCAATAGGCTGCGCACCCCCGCAGAGCGGCGAGGAGAGGAGGGGCTTCCAATGTGGTAGCAACTTGACGGCCAGGGGTTTTCGTAGCAGGGTGAGGAAAGCGGGAGGCCGTTAGGAGGTCAAGGAGATTTGAGGCATGACGGATGGCCCGTCCCTCCCTTGTCTTTAGTTGTGATATTAGGAACATACTATATTGACCTGGGGTGTTTATAATGCGCACAAAAAGGAGTTTTTTCTTGTCAGTTTTAGCATTTGCTTGTATCCTCACCAGCTTTAATTCTAACGCTTTGGCCCATGAGCACGTTGCCTTTGACGCTAATGTATCTTCCTGGGCTTCTATTGAGGTCCAGAGAGCTTTAGACATGGGCCTAGTTCCTATAATCGACCTCCCAACCGATTATCAAGCACCAATTACCAGATCCCAGTTCCGATGTATTGCTATGAATTACATTGCGGTTCAGGAGAACTGTGGGGCGGATATTTTCGATAAACTGGTTGGCACATATGTAGCTGAGAAAAACTTGGATGGTACAATAAAGTCAGCTTTTTCAGATGGAAGCCAAAATGATTCTTTGGCCTATTATTTAGGTTTAGTTCAAGGGCGTGGAGATGGAACGTTTGACCCTAATAGTGCGATTAGTAGACAAGAAGCTGCCGTTATGTTAATACGAGCTTATGATGTTTGCGGTGGCACTATGCCGCAAGACCCCATGACAACCGATTATATCGACGGCGAGGAGATTGCAGACTGGGCTTTAGATAGTATATCGATGCTGGCATCATGGAATGTAATGAACGGTATGGAAAATGGAGCATTTATGCCAAAGGAGCAGTATTCTATCGAGCAGTGCATTGTTACATTTCTTCGTCTTTATGAGAATGCTCCTATCAGCCGAAAAAATGGAAATATAGCGCCAATGTTTACCTATGAACAATGCCGTGATTACTTAAACACGATCACGGTCAATGTTGAAGAATGTATAGCCGGAGATTCCATTATAACAGAGGAAGTAGATGGACCTATTGCATCCTTTATCAGACTTGATGTGACAGGCGTGATGCTAGGCACAGCTTCCATGTATTTTCTTTACAAAGAAGGGGGGATAAAGCCAGTTGATTTAGGAATATGCAGTTATCCAACCCCGCAAAACACAATATACAGTTCGTTGAGAACAGAAAATTTGCATTTTTCAGAAAATGGTCAAATTTTTTATTGTAACGCAATACTTCCCCAAGACGCTATCCTAAACACGATTGATGGCGATGAGATATTGGTCCATCAATCCGGGACCTATCAGATTTCGATTGATGTGGGCACCAATCGACTGATTAAATTGGAAAGCGCGGACTTGTCTAGTATACCTCACATATAATTGAGCATTTCTGGAAGTTATATATCACATTTGCAAATATCCTTGTTTACTAATAATATTAAAAAAGAGGCGAATTAAAATGGCAGACACTCCCTACATTCTGAAGCGGTTAAACGGACGTAAAGTCGCTCCCATCGAAGACAAGGCTGGTGCATACTACTATGTATACACCGAGAACTTGTCTATGAGTACCTATCCATCAGCATCTGTGGTTATTGAGTTGCCCGAACGGGTAAATGTGTACGGGACCGATGGTAAAAAACGCAACGCATACATCTCACTCGGGATTCGAGGCAGTTGGAAAGCCAGCGGAAATGATTACACTGGCGGCATCGATTTGGGTATCGTATGTGAAGACAATTCGGTATGGCATCCTGCCTATTGGGATGCGACTGACAAGATTGGCCATGGGAATGATCCCAATGAAAGTGATTACATTGGATTCACTACCACTCCGGAGACCAAAAAGGTAAAGGTGACCGTTACGCCTGTGAATCCCACCAAAGTTAGTATGACCGTTGCCTACCTTACTTCGTCTGGTTCTCAGATTAAAGCCAAGACGTTCAACATTACTAGGTTCACTACCGCAAGAACTTGGGACCAGTATTATCGTTTTGGTTCCCTGGTGCCGTGTATTACAGGACAAGACAACCGACAGGACAGCACTTACATTGTTGCTGGAAAATTTACGCAGGCACGCCTGAACAAAAGTAGCGGCTATACTATATGGGGGATTGACCCGCAAAGCACTAGCGGTCCTGTCGAACTGGCATTTACTTATGGCCACCCCAAGTGCCAAGTTACAACCATCAACTCAGATGGCGAGGTATTCAATATCGACCACTGGGCGTAAATATCGCTGCGGGGACGGTTCTTTTGGCTCATGTGAATCTTTGTGCCGCAATGATTCCTAAGCATAATCAACGTGGTAGGAGACCGATTTAATGCGGCCTCCTACCGCGTTTTTATTGTCGCCCGATTCGGACCTAATTTTCGACGGTCTTCTCAGTCAAACACGTCTGGCCTGCCGATGGCGGTGAAGCCGGTGGCAGCGCAGTCGGTGACGACCACGTTGTTCCGCGAATAGGAACAGTGACAAACCAGGATTCCGCCGTCTGAACTTCGCCCCACCACCAGGCCCACATGGGAGGCGTCGGGGAACAGGGCTATGTCGCCGGGAAGGGCGTCGGCAAAGGATACTTCCGTCAGGTTTCTCCCGATGTACCAGTGGCCGTCGCCGGGCAGGCCCGCGTTGCGGAAGGACCAGTCCAAAAAGCCCGTGCAGTCGAGTCCGAAGGGCCGGAAAGTGCCGGTGGTGGAACTGCCCTCGGCCCAGACCTTTATAAGCTGGCCCCAGCGGGAATCCCAGCCGATGACGTAGGACTTGCCGCCCCAAAAGTAGTTGACCTTGCCCACCAGGGAGAGGGCGGTCGCCACGGCTGCCCGGCGCTCCGGGTCCAGGTTGTCGGGCAGGGCGTCCAGCAGCTCCCGCACGTCGGCGCTGGTGATGGTGAGGCTCCCGGCCAGGGCGGACAATGCCGCCCGGTCGGCCAGCAGCTCGTCCAGGGCGGAGTTTTGGTAGTCCGTGAAGGCATAAGCCGTGCGCATATCGTCGGCGGTCTTGGGGGTGATGGTAATATGCAGGATGTACTCGGTCCAGCCGGGATCGTCTTCCCCGTCGCCGGGATGGTCGATGGTCTCCACCTCCGTGGTGAGGGCGGTCATGTCCCAAAAGACGGCGGTGAGCTTGTCTACCCGGTCCGCGTCCAGGGTGGCCACGTCCATGCCTCCCACGTCGGCTCCGGCCAATTTGACACCGAACACGGCCAGCACATCGGGCCAATCCGGAGCCTGCCCGTGGAGCACGATGTCATCATAGTACCCGGCTTGTAGATCCTCCAGGCGGGCGTTGTAAGCCACGTTGACCTGGGCCACGGCCTGGGACACTGATACGGAGTCCGGAGCGTTGTGTTCGGCGGCAAAGAACAAGCCGAATGGGGAGTTGGCGACAGCGGCGATTACGATAATGATGACCAGGGCCACCAGGAGGACGCCGCCGCCCACCAGTCCGGCCAGGGCTCCCACCAGTGCGGCGGCGGCCTTCACCACGGCCAGGGTAATTTTTTTCATCACGGCCAGGGTGCTCTTGGCGGCTTTCCGCGCCCGCTGGACCATTTGGCGGGACATGTGCCGCTGGGCAGTCTGTCGGGCGGCGCGGGCAGCCTGGGCCGTTGCACCTTTGGCGGCGGGGCGTACCTTGAGAGCGTTGGCATGGATCGGAGCGTTGGTCTGAAGGCTGGCGCGGGTCTTAAAGGCAGCACGGGGGCGTTGCCGGATAGCCCCAGCACTTCGGGGGCCGTCCCATGACCGGGGGCCTCTGCCGCCGCGGCGGGGGGCGCTCTGCGCGGACCAGGGGCCGGTGGCTACCGGGGGCTTGCGGAGCGCGGCGGGGGCGCCGCGCCGATTGTTGTTCAAGGTGGTGTGAGCTGGTGGGCGTCCGGCCCTGGTGGAGCGAACGGGGGCATGTTGTTGACCGGCCCCTGGGCTGGGGATGGGAACTTGGCCGGGAGCTTGGGCGTGAAGCCGGGACGGCGGCGGGGCGGCGTTCCCCTGGGCCGGGCGCTGTTTGATGGCGTTGGCGGCGGCACGCTCCTTTGGGGCGTTGGCGGCTCTGCCAGGGCCCTTTTCCTCCCCCTTGGCCCGGCCCTCCAAGGTTTGCCGCTCCTTGGGCGCGTTGGCCGGGCGCGGCTGGGCGGGCGACTCTCCACCCGGAACGCCCTCCCCCTCGGGGGCGGCGTTCGGGCTCTGTGGGACTTGCTCCCCAGGGCGGGCCTTCTCCTTGATATAACTCCGCCGCCGCTGGTCCGGGCGGTGGCCTGTGGCGGCATCGGTGAGGGTGTCCACGGCCCAGCGCCCGGCGCTCTCCGCCTGGCCGGTGGCGTAGCCGGTCTCCGTCTCCGGTCCCTCCGGGCGCTGGTCCAGTTCGCGGAGGTATTTTTCCTTCATCATCCGCGCCGACTGCTTGGGGTCCAGGACGCCGGGCGGCCTGGACTTGGGCTTGCCCATCTTAGGTTTTTCTTTGAATTTCATGGCTTACTCCAAAATCAGGATATACAAAATCGGTCGGTTACGGTAGAATGAGATTATACCAAACGGGCATTTTTTGGGGGGGTACTGGATGTGGCCGTTTCTAAATTTCCAGATATGAAAAATTGCCTCATTCTCCCGGAAAACCGGCTCAGTCAAAAGGCTCTCATCTGTTCCCACCTGCTGGACGGCGCTTCGCTGATGCGGATATACCGCTGGTACAGCGGCCAATACAAATGGCGGTTTTGCTGTGCCGATTGCTATGACTGTGGGCGGGTGGTGACGCTGGGAGAGATTCTAAAGCGGTTCCCGGAAATAGAAAACTTCCTGAAAACGGCCTTTGATTGTTCCGTCCTGTTCTATCGGACGGAGGTAGGTGGGCGCTGGCACAAGGACATTTTGGAATAGAAATCCGTCTCAATTTGAGACGCATTTCGACGTTCTTCTCACTTGTCCCCCGGCGTGGTGGTCATCAGGCGGTACAGCTCGGTATCGCGGGGGAAGTCGTTGGCAAAGGGCACGATGGAGCCGCCGACGCGGATCAGGCCGTGGCCCGCCGGGGCGTTGGTGATGTGGCCCATCTGCGTGGGGGAGATATTGAGGAGCTTGGCAAGCTCCGCCCGATCCGTGGCCGCCTGGTTCAGCAGCATTAAAAACTCACTGTTGGCGAACATGAGACGGGCGGTGTCGGAGCGTAGGCACTCCTCCACATTTTGGGTGGCCCCGGTCATGGCGGCGGCATATTTGCGGAAACGCTTCCAGCATCGGTACAGAAATTGGGCGCTGTAATGATACTTAAAAAACAGGTAAATTTCGTCGATGAATACCCACGTATATTTCCCGGCCAGGCGGTTTGCTGCCACCCGGTTTTGTATGGTTTCCATGGTGACGGTGAGGGCGGTGGGCTTCAACTGCTCCCCCATCTCGTAGAGGTCGAAGGCCACGATACGGTTCCCAATATCCACGTTGGTTTCGTGCGCAAACATATTCAAGCTGCCTTCGATAAACAATTCGGAGGCTAGGGCCACCTCCTGGGCCTCCCGCTCCGGCTGGGCCTTGACCTCGCTGCGCCAGTCGGTGAGAAGGGGCTGCCGTGCCGTACCTCCGCTCTTGATGAACTCGTGGTAGACGTTGGCCGTGCAGCGGTCGATGATGGACTTCTGAAAGGCCCCCAACTGCCCGGCCCCCATCTGCTGCTCGCAGATAGACATAAGCAATTCGGATTTCATGGCGATAGGGTTCTCTCCTGCGCCGTAGCCGCGGGCAATCTCCAGGGGATTAATGTGGTGGGGGCTGTTGGGGGAGATTTCGATGACCTCTCCACGGAGGGCGCGGACCAGATCGCCGTACTCGCGCTCGGCGTCGATGATGATAACGTCGTCGCCCGTGGACAGGGCGATGAAGGTGATAAACTCCTTCATGGTGAAGGACTTGCCGGAGCCGGAGACGCCCAAGATGAAGCCGTGGGGGTTGAGTAGCTTTTTGCGGTTGCACACCAGGAGATTTTTGCTGACGGCGTTGACGCCGCAGTAAATACCCCCCGGGTCCTGTATCTCCTGGACCCGGAAGGGCATTAAAACGGCGGTGCTCTCGGTGGTGAGGGTGCGGGTGGTCTTGATTCGGCGCAGGCCATAGGGCAGGGCGGTGTTCATCCCATCCTCCTGCTGGTAGCGGAGGACGGAGAACTGGCAAAGCTGCTCCCGGCCGATGGCCTGCAAGGTCTCGGTGTCCGCGTCCAACTGCTCCAGGGAGTCCGCCACATGGACGATGGTGACGTTGGCGAACATCATGCGCTGGTCGCGGGTGCTCAAATCGTCCAGGAACTCCTTGGATTCGGCCCGAAGCTGCTCCAGCTCGTAGGGGACGGAGGCGGTGAAGTTGTTGCTACTGTTCTGCTTTTGCTGCCACCGGGCGATGTCCGATTCAATGCCCAAAATACGGGCCTGCATCTCCTTCACCGCCTCGCTGGTGGGGATGGGAAGGATGTCGATGGACAGCATGAGATTTCGGGAGAAGTCGGACAGCTTGGAGATCATTTCATCCTTCAGATAGCTGGCATACTCCCGGAGAAACAGGACGCGGCCAACCTGCCCCCCCAGCTCGAAGTGATCCGCCTTGAACTGCATACTGTCTGGGCAGATGTAGTTCCGGAAGTCGTGGCCCTTGCGCATGGCGTCGGAGAGGTCGAAGTGAAAAAACTCCTCCTCGCCTGGACGAAAAAAGTCATGGAAGATACGCAGGCGGTCCTGGTTCTCCAGGGGCCTCGCCCCGCTGTCGAGCTGGCCGAAGGTCTTGCTGAGGTCGGCGTCCACCCGATGGAAGTAGGTCCGGGCCTCCTCAATGCTCCGCCGGGTCAGGGAGATGGTGATGTACTTGTCCTGCACCAGATTGTTGCTCTCCGCCGCCTTTTCGGATACCACGGCGTTGTACTCCTGCCGGTAGGCGTCCAGGCCGTCCCGACACTCGCGCATGAGCACGCTGCGCTGGAAGTCGGCCCCGTTGAGACGGCGGTTGTTAATGGTGATTTTCGTGGTTGCGTCAGTGGGCAGGGAGTTGAGCACGCCGCAGTAGGAGCGGAACATATCCTCCTGGTCCTCGTGGGAGGCGACGGAGTAGTTAATATCCGCAAAGCGCCACGTCCGGCTGAACTTGTTGCCCACTTGCCAGATACCGTCCCGGTAAATGCGACGGACGGGGATGGACTGCTGGACGCTCCGGGGGATTCTGAAATGCTCCCTCTCGCTGCGGTTGGCAAGCAACAGTGTCTTAATCATCGTCCCGCGCCCCCTTCCGCCTCATGGCTTTTTGGTAAAGGTTTTCGGAGCGGAACACGCGGGGGCCCGCGCAGAGGATCTGGGACTTGATAAAGGCCCAGGCGAATTGTTCAAAGGTAAGGCCGTTGTACTGAAAGAACCCTGCGGCGGCCAGGGGCGCGGCGGCCAAAATACAGAGCCAGCTTGCCGTGTCTTTGCCCAGTACGCCTTGCAAGCCCAGGTATACGCCCACCGCTGCGCCCACGGCCAGGACCGCGCAAACAAACTGCCGCGTGGACAGGCCGAAGAAAATGGTCTCCTTGTGCTGGCGTACTTCTTTGGGGATTTTGATTTCCATAGATACCTCCAAAATGTCGAAATGCGTCTCAAATTGAGACGCATTTTGTTTATCGTTCATAATCCTTGGAGCGGTCGGTCTTCCTGTGTTTCTTTACATGTGGAGCGCGTGCCGCCGCCCACAATTCCCATTCAAACCGCTCCTCCAGCTCGAAAATACCCTTCGGCCGGCCGTCCTGGTAGTACCCCTTCATCGGGTGGCTTAGATGGGATTGCAGCCCTTTCAGCCGTTCCCAGTATTGGGGCAGGTATAGATAAATGTGCTTCAGCTCTTTCAAATTTTTATTGCCACAGCACCAGCAGCTCACCCGGTCCAGGATTTCATACAGCGGCACGGGGCCAGCGCCGCCGTCCTCCATCCAGCGGATGCCCAGTTGGTAGCAGTAGTCCAGGCAGTCCGCTTCCTCCATCCCCCATGTGACTAGGGGCAGGCTCCGGTTCGGATAGCCGCATTTTTCAAACCGCTGCGGCTCGTCGGCGGCCAGCCCGACATAGATCGTCGCGTCGCCGCAGTATGCGCGGATGGCCCGGAGCTTTTCAGAGGTGCCCCACCGGCACGGTCCGCCGCACCAGCCGTATCCATAATGGTATCCCGGCTTGCCGCGGTACTTCACGGGGCGCTCCAGCATGTCATAGAGAAACGGGCTTTGTGGGGACAGCTCCGTATAGGGAATCCCCAGAGCCTTGAGGTCAGGGAGCACTTGGTCCCGCACGTCGTAGATTGCCTGGAACTCCATGCCATTGTTGAAGTACACCACCTCGTCCAGCGGCCACCCAAGGGTGATGAGCTTGTAGAGCATAGCCAAACTGTCCTTGCCGAAGCTGACGCTTGCGACATAGCGTTGACGCTCCATGTGTTGTTCCTTTATAGACCAAACATTTCCCTGACGATTCTTTCCGCTCCCTTGACCAGACCCACCAAAACCAACATATTGAAAATGGTTTCGGCCACGTACTGCCAGCTCATGGTGACGGCGGACAACGACGTGTCCAGCACCGGGGCGCTGTCGGACATGAAGGCGGAGAAAATCAGGCAGGCCAGGACGATGACGGCCCCTTCCATGCACACACCAATATAGCTTTTCACAAAGGCTTTCCCGGCAAAGCTGGTTCCCTCTCCGGCGAAGGAGGCCAGGGGGAGCGGGGCCAGGGCGGTGTAAAAGTAGAGGCGGAAAAAGCGCCCGTACACGGTCATAATCAGAATGAAGGACAAAACGGTGATAAAGAGGCTGCCCAGCACCGTGACCAGCCATAGGGGGATACTCTCGATAAAGCCCACGCTCTCGATGGTGTCGATCATCTCCTGGGGCATGGTGACGCCTGTGGAGGCCATACCGCCGATACTGTCCATGACCGACTGCACCACGCCGCCGCAGATGGAGAAGATCACGGTCATGACCTCCAAGGCGGAGCCCACGGCTACCTTTGCCGCCACAAAGCGGATGAAGTGCCGCAGGGCAAATTCCGGGCGCTGGAGGTCCCGGAAGCTGGCCGCGCTCTGGAAGATGCCCATAGCAAAGAACAGCACCAGCAGGCCGTAGCCAATGCCTTTCAAGCCGTCGTTGATGGTGACGATGGTGCCCCAGATGGTGCCGCCCCGGAAGTCCTGGGGCGTGGCGGTGACAAGGCCCCATATTTCGGTCAGCTTGCCGTTCCACGTCTCAAAGGCCGATTGCAGGTTGCCGACGATCCAGTTGTCGCTCAAATGAATTTCACCTCCCGGAAATGCGTCTCAAATTGAGACGCATTTCGACATATATAAGGTAGGGGCGGGTCGTTGAATCGGCCCGCCTCCTTTTGCTCACGCCACGCCGATAGCGGTCAAAATCTCCTTGCAGAACGCAATGAGAAGTCCACCGAATAGGCAGAGGAACCCCTGGGTGCGCTGGCTGGCGTCGTGGGACTGGATGGACATACCCACCTGCACTATGCCCCAGCCCAGGACGATTATGCCGATGGCTTTAATGCAAGAAAACACAAAGTCGGAGAGGTTGTTGACAATGGTAAGGGGATCGTCCGCGGCTAAGGCCGGACAGGTCAGGGCGGCGCAGAGGGCCAGGGCCAGAGCGGTGGAAAAATAGAGGCGGCGGGCACGCCCGGCCCGCCGCTGAGAGAGGGTATGCTTGCTGTTAGTGGCTTTCATGGTGTTTCCTCCAATTCAATGATTTCAATATCGTCCAGACTGTCCACGGGAAAGTCCAGATCGTCCAGGGAGTAGTCCAGGCCGGGGATGTGGACGTAGGGCTTTGCCCCGCCGTCCTCGGTGAACTTAATGTTCGGGTGCTTTTCCAGGGGATACTTGGCGTCGATGACCGGGGCCTCGCCCCGGATCAGGAGGATGGCGTTGCGGTTGTCCAGGGTCCGCACCTCGTCGGGGGTCAGCAGCTCCCGCCCGGATTGCTGGTAGTTGGTGGAGCTGGAACCGTTGCGCCCCCTGGACTGGCTGCGGGTCCGGGTGTCAATGGTCTCCTTTCCCAAAAGCTCGGAAACATACTTGAAAGTACCCTGCTCGTTGCCTCCTAGATACAAAAAGGTGTCACAGTTGCCAGTGATGTTCTCCCAGGAATCCTTGAACATGGCCTTTAGCTGGGCCATGTTCTGGATGATGATGTTGATGGAGATTTCCCGGCTGCGGCAGGTCGCCAGTACGCGCTCGAAGTCATCAGGGAGCGCGACATTGGCGAACTCGTCGAAGATACAGCGGACATGGACGGGCAGGCGGCCGCCGTGCTCCTTGTCGGCGGTGTAGTAGAGGGACTGGAACGCCTGGGTGTAGAGCATACCGACGATGTAGTTAAAACTGGTGTCATTGTCCGGGATACAGCAGAACACGGCCCGCTTGCGGTCTCCCAGGCTTCCCAGGTCCAGGGTGTCCCCGTTGGTGATCCGGGCAATCTCCGGGAGGTTGAAGGCGGCCAGCCGCACGGCGGCGGAAATTAGGATACTTTTCGCGGTTTTGCCCGCCGCTTGCTTGAAGATTTTATATTGCTTGACGGCGATGTGGTCCGGTTCTTCCTCCTCCAGGGCCTCGAACAACAAATCCAGCGGCGATTGAAAGTCGTCGTCATCCTCACGCGCCCCGCCGTTCTCGATCATATACATGACCATTTCAAAGTTCTGCTCCTCGGGCGGGGCCTCGTGCATGAGGTAGAGAATGAGGGCGGTGTCCAGGGCAATTTCACTTTATAGTGATAGGTAATCCTTTGAAGTCATCGCCGGATTTTCCCCCACTCCACACCGGACGTGCGACTTTCACCGCATCCGGCGTTCCATCGATTGTGTTATCAGGCATTTAATCAATCACCAATAGAAAGTTGTTCAGATTGCCGCCAGTTTTGCGGCGGTACGCAGGTCGTTGATTTTGGTCAGTTGTTTTCTTGTTACAGTCAGTTGCTTACAGATGCTCTTGAGAGCGGCAGCGTCCTGGTCTGTCAGCAAGGGCAGATACCGCCTGTGAAGCAGCACCAGATTGCTGTATCGCTCCTGGCCGCCTTGTCCCTTTGGGACTTTCATGTGACACACGATGTTGTCCGGGTTAAGGAATAGCTCACCACTGACAGCGCACCTGCCTTTCTGAGCGGCCAGCAGGGAAAGCCTGCAATCGGCGTATTCCATGCTGTGGTCGTTTGGCAGATACCCCCGCAGATACGCAAACAAGGCCGTATCCATTTCCAGATTATCGTGTATCTTTCTCCGCCCCTCTGGGGAGAAGCAGCAGACGGCGGCGCTGATTCCGATTGCGGTTTTATACTTGATGAACGCAATGGGGTAGATTGGCCGGTTGATACCCGACACATACCGTACCATTTGAGAAGCGCCGTAACGCTCCTTTTCGCTGTCCGTCATAGCTCCGCCCTCCCGGACGAGCTGGCAGCCGGATTCCGTGTTCAAACGGTTTGTCAGCACTGTCATAACTCTGCGGTGGATTTTACGGCAGTCCAGACTGATACAGGTAGCAATCCTGTAGTAGTTCTGGACGCCCAACACCATTTCGTCAAACAGACCGATTTCCTCTGACTGCGTCCGTCCTTGGGCTGGTTTTGCTATGTGCTTTGCCTGCTCAACGAGCTTGCTTTCTTCCAACTGTAGCTTTTTGTCACAGATATGGGATTTCACGACATACTTTTCACCCTTGCGGTACACCATGATTTTGAAGCCGAGAAACT
>ERZ857503.167-NODE-167-length-62253-cov-4.209621_pt1 | contig 62253 bp, 50 predicted proteins | sample MGYA00519766_ERZ857503 | MGnify/ENA primary metagenome ERZ857503 (study PRJEB31778, sample SAMEA3449345) | human gut metagenome | biome: human gut; feature: human-associated habitat; material: faeces | place: United Kingdom | collected 2010/2012 ...
CGATTGCGCTCGCCGTGACGACGGCGGAGGGCACAAAGCCGGAGGGCTTCGACACGCCAGCACCTGTGGAGCAGGTTTCTAACAATATTCCGGAATTAGGGGATTGGGCTGTCCTGAAGCACTATACTGCCAGTGAGGATTATCCGAATTCAAACCCGAATATTTTGAGCGGGGGAAATGACGGTGTGGCCGCGCTCTATCCCAACGGGGAGCTTTATTATATAAACGAGGCGGATGAGATCAAGCTCTCCGACCAGGCAAAGGACTATGCTTACGTGGGAACATCTATATGCGTCGATCAGATCAGTATTTTGGAGCAGGATGGCACGCTTTGGAATTGGCGCTGGGAGGAAGGTGTCGAGGAGCCTGCGCGAGAGAAAGTGGCAGATAACGTCGCAGACATCTCCGACACCGGCAGCACCTTTTTGAAAACAGATGGAACGCGTTGGGAGTGGAGTTGGAAAGACGGTGAGGAAGGATTTAGCTGGCATCAAGAGAATCAGAATATCAAGGCAATTATCGACGATCAGTTTTATGTAAAAAATGACAATACCACATGGAACCGTTACAGCAACGAACAGATTGCCGATTTCGGAGCGATAGATATCGTTGAGGATTCCGTTCAAGATTCTTATAATGAGGAGTACGATCGGTGGAATTACGCTTACTTTTATTTTGTGGTGGACGAATCCGGAGCCGTGTGGAAAATTCGAGAGAACAACCCCTCAGACTGCCAAAAGATCGCCGAGGGCTTTGACAGCTGGGAAGGGACTGAGAATCAAATTTACGGATTCCGGACAGCAGATGGGTATTCCTACGATTTCGAAACCAATACCAAAGAGGCTTCCGCGCTGGATGCTGATAAAACCCTGTGGTTGACAGAGCAGGATACCCCGTCCCCGATTTTAAATGATGTCGAAGCATATCGGAAGAAGAGAAATGTCGGCTTTAACGAGGATAGCTACACTTATGCCTATGTTATGACGCGCAGCGACGGTTCAATCTGGGCTTATAACTTCAATGGCGTCGGCATGGATGTCGCCGTGATGATCAAAGCGCCGATTGGCGCGGAAAGCTTCACCCTCGGCGACGTGAACCTCGACGGCAAGGTGAACACCACCGACGCGCGCCTCGCCCTGCGCGGCGCGGCCAAGCTGGAGGCCCTTACGCCCCAGCAGATACTTGCCGCCGATGTGAACAAAAACGGCAAGGCGGATACCTCCGACGCGCGCAAAATCCTTCGCGTCGCGGCGAAGCTCGATCAATTTTAAAAACGAACGGAAAGGAAGGTTCACCCCATGAAAAAAATCTCAAAACGGCTGGCATCGCTGCTCTGCGCCGTGCTCGCTCTCACCATGCTTTTGCCCGCCGCCTTTGCGGCGGAGCCCGTCACCGTAGCGCTCTCCTCCGTCAGCGGGCAGCCGGGCCAGACGGTAACGGTAGACGTTACCATCAGCGAAAAATCCAACGCCGGCAACGGCAGCATGATTGTCAACTACGATCCCGCAAAGCTCGAATTCGTCTCCTTCAAGGCCGGCGCGTTCGGCGGCCTTGCGGAGGGCGGGCTCTATCAGGAAAACGGCAAAGCCGTGCCCGGCAAGGTTTCCATTGCCTTTATGGTCAGTGGAACCCTTCAGGAGAAGGCAACGATCGGGCAGATCACCTTCAAAATCCTGAACGATTCCGGCAGTATCCCGCTGAAGCTGGAGATGAGGGAGCTTGTGGCCTACACGCCGGATGGCACGGAAACCGACCTGATGGATACGGTCAAGACGGAAAACGCCAGCGTTTCCATCAAAGCGCCTACAACCGCCCCTGCCACAACCAAGCCCACCACAACAGCGCCTGATACGACGAAACCCGCGGCAACCCAGCCCATTACGGAGAAGCCCGCTGAGAGCACCACGGCGGAAACCGCCGTCAACCCCGGCACGGGCGAGGGCCCATCCCTTGCTGCATGCGCTGCACTGGCCGCAGCAGCCGGCGCCGTGATCCTCTTCGCCCGCAAGAAAAAGAGCGCGTAAGAGGAACGCCTTTGCACCTTTGCACACGTGCCCATTCTCTTTGGAGGCCCGCTGGGGGGGGGCAGGCCTATCCACACCTAAAAGCGGCATGGCCACAGGGCAGATTTGCCCTAAGGTCATGCCGCTTCCGCTTTTCAGAGGCCTGCACTTGTTGGAACATAGTTGAGTTGATTGCATAGGGATTGCCCCAAGCCCGCCAATTCGGTTTTTACTCCCCCGCCCGGTCGATCCGCTTTTTCCGGTCACTCCCTTCTTTTAACAGCCGTTTGAGCGTCTCACGGTCTTTCATTTCCAACGCCTCCCGATACTCCAGCAGGTGCCCAACGATACAGTCGAGCTCGCCGAGCAGCGCCTCCCGGTTGCAGAGAAACAGCTCCGACCACATCTCCTCGTTCAGGCGCGCCACGCGTGTCAGATCCTTATAGCTGCCCGCGCTGTAGCCATCGTGCTTTTCCGCCTCCGGGCTTTTGACATAGGCGTTGGATACCACATGTGCGAGCTGTGAGGTAAAGGCGATCATCCGGTCGTGATTTTCCGCGGTTGTAACCACAATCTTCTCAAACCCCAGAGAGAGAAAAAACGGTTTGACCGCTTCCGCCTGCTGTATGCTCCCTGCCTCGGTCGGCACGAGCAGCATGCTCGCGCCCTGAAACAGCTTGGCCTGCGCCGCTCCATAGCCGGAAAATTCCCGCCCGGCCATCGGATGCCCACCGATCAAAACGATCCCCCGCTCCGCACAAAATGGCCCTAGAAGGTTACACACATATCCCTTCACGCCGCACAGGTCGATCACGATGCAGCCTGGCCGCATTCGATCTGCCTTCGTGCGGACAAATTCCACCGTCTGCCCCGGGTAGAGGGCGATCAGCAATAGATCAAGCGTTGTGAGCAGCTGGTCGTTTCCCGCAAAATCGACCGTGCCTTCCGCTTGCGCGCGGCAAAGCGTTTCGCCGTCAATTTCATAGCCGATCACAGTATGCCCTGTATATGCCTTGATCGCCTTTGCCATAGAGCCGCCGATCAGCCCCAATCCGACGATCCCGATGCGCATCTGTTCCATCCTCCGCCGCTCCTTCTCCGCTTTAAATCGCAAAATTATAGAACTGAGTATAACACATGCTTTTTTAAAATACAAGGGCGCGGTGCATCCCTCTGCACCGCGCCCCTCGTCCAATAAGCAGGCTCATAGTTTGCTTTCATCATAGTGTGCCCGCACGCCGCCGATAAATTTTGGCCTCGTCCGTGCACAAAGCAGGTTCGCCTCCCCAATTTGTTTGACTGCAATGCGGACGGGAACCGCCACCCGCTTGAGATGCATGCCAATGAGTGTGCCGCCAATATCCATCCCCGCATCCGCGTGCACCTCTTCCACTGCCACAGGCTGTGCAAACGTTGCGTATGCCGTGGTTGCAAACGAGCCGCCCGCCTTCGGCTGGGGCACAACATTGACCTCCTCGTAGCCAAATTTCTGCGCTGCTTCCCGTTCGATAATAATCGCGCGGTTAAGATGCTCGCAGCACTGTGCCGCTAAATAGATCCCCCGTTCCTTCAGCACGGGGTAGATGCCGGCCAAAACAGCCTGCGCCGTTTCGAGGCTTGAATTTGTTCCAATTTTACTGCCGCACACCTCGCTTGACGAGCAGCCCACAACGAACAGCCCGCCGCGCTCCAGCTTCGCCGCGTCGAGCACCTGCTCTACCGCCAGCTTTGCCTGTTCCGTAAGTTCTTCCAGCATAATTCATCAGACCTCTTCTCTTATGATTGATCAGCTTATTCTATCTCATTAAGCGCCTGCCGCCGGAAGCATTGAAAGGAATTCAGGACAGTTTCAGGCGGCTTTTAAAGCGCATTTTATCTAACGCGAGCGCAATGAGCACAAACAGCACTGCGCTGCCCGCAGCCTGGATCGTATTGGCCGGGATGCCCGCCGCAGGAACAATCCAGTTGCCCGTAATGATCGCCTCCGCAATATAGTATCCCGCACAGGTGATCGGCCATGCGCCCAGCAGGGCGAGCGCATTGCGTTTATTGAGCAGCTTTTCTTTTTTAGCGGTAAAAAGCAGCGCGATGCACGCTTTGATCACAAGCGTAAACGGCGCCCAGATCGGCGCGCCGGAAACGATATCCGCAAGCCCCGCGCCCACCGCCGCAGCGATGCAGGCATATGGCGTGGGCAGCATGCTCGCCGCCAAATAAATCAGCGCATCCCCAAAGTGGAGATAGCCGCCGTTGACCCCGATCGGGATGTGGAACAAAAATGCGGTCATCACCGTAATCATTGCCGCAAAAAGCGCGCTGAGCACAAGCAAAAGCAGCTTATTGGTCTTTGATTTTACAGCAGTTTGTGTATTTGCCATAGAACAGTCCTCCTCAACGATTTCTGTTCTTACTATATACAAAATCTGTCTTGATGAAAATACACAGAATTCATAATTTAAAGAAGGTCAGTTTGCTTCTTCCAGCGCCTTTTTCGGTAGGGGAAGCAGCTTTTTATAGCGAGTCAGGAAAATTACAAGCGTTGTGCAGGAGGCCACAAAATCCGCTATCGGCTCAGAGAAATAGATCCCCGTTACGCCAAAAAAGCGCGGCAGGACGAGCGCCAGCGGCACAAGCAGGATCACCTTCCTGAGCAGTGCAAGAAAGAGGGATATTTTGGCCTGCCCAAGCGCCAGGAAAGTGGACTGGCAGGCAAGCTGCGCGCCAAAGATCCAGATTCCACCCAAAAATACCGGCATCATCCGCGCCGTCAGGTCGATAAGCGCCTGATTCGGGCTGAACAAGCGGGCCAGCGGATGGGCAAGCAGAATCGCAAGCAAGCAGGCAACTGCGGAGAAAGAGAGCGTAACCGTCAACAGCCGGTGGTAGGTTTGCCGCACGCGGGCATGATCCCCTGCGCCGTAGCAATAGCTCATGATCGGCTGTACCCCCTGCGTGAACCCATTAATCGGCATAACGATCAGTTGGAGTACACTCGTCAAAATGGTCATGCTGCCTACATACAGATCCCCTCCATAGGCTTGAAGGCCGCTGTTGAGCGTGATGGTCACAAGGCTCTCTGTCGCCTGCATAATAAAGGGCGAAATACCCAGGCCCACTACTTGGCCAATGATCCTCCAGTCGAAGCGGAGGTATTTTTTTCGCACCGGGATTACCGTGCGTTTGCCCAGCAGGAAGCTGATCACCCACGCCGCGGACACCGCCTGCGAAAGAATGGTCGCCAGCGCCGCACCGCGCACGCCCATATGGAACACAAAGATAAACAGCGGGTCGAGCACAATGTTGAGCACCGCGCCGATCAAAACAGAAAGCATCGCCGTTTTTGCCTTGCCCTGCGCACTGATAAAGGTATTCAACCCCAATGCAAGCTGAACGAACAGCGTACCGAAGAGATAAATTGTGAGGTAATCCTGCGCATAGCCGATCACGTTTTCACTTGCGCCAAAGGCAAACAGAAGCGGTCGCTGAAAGGCGAAAAAAACAGCCATTAGGATGACAGAGAGGGAGAGCAGCGAAACAATACAGCTTCCCAAAATGCGCTCCGCCCCCTCATGATCCCGCGCGCCCAGCCGGATGGAGGCCAACGGCGCGCCGCCCATGCCGACAAAGGCGCTGAAAGCGGCAATCACCATGATGACCGGCAAGGTCACGCCCACGCCGGTCAGCGCCATATCCCCTATGCCTGGAATGTTGCCGATATAGATGCGGTCTACAATATTATAGAGCACATTGATGACCTGAGCCGCCACGCCGGGCAGGCCGAGCTGAAACAGAAGCTTGCCAAGCGGCGCGCTCCCAAGCCGGGTTTCGTTTGTCTGATCCATTTTCAATTCCTTTCTGAACAGAGTAATGCATTTATCGCCGTGTGCCGTTCTCCACACAAGGAGAACGCAGGTGGCATATCAAGAGGCTTCCCCCGTGCGGAAGCCCTGCCGGCCCGCTGCGCGTTTCAACGCAAGCTCATGTAATCCGTCATATACTCCGCTTTACCCGCGCGAAGGAACACCCGCGGCACACGCTTGCTGATTCCGCAGATAATTTCATAATTGATCGTATTTGCCCGAGCGGCCAACTCATCCACGGTGATTTCCCCGCCGAATACGGTTACGGTATCCCCTTCCAACGCATCAGGAACAGCGCTCACATCCAGCATGCACTGATCCATGCAGATTCGGCCGACCACCGGCACGCGCCCCCCCCCTAAGCAGCATTTCCGCATTGCCAGACAAGGCGCGCGGGTATCCGTCCGCATACCCGACCGGCACGGTCGCCAGCCGCATAGCGTGCGGCGTCACAAAGGTGCGGCCATAGCTGACGGGCACGCCCGCCGGCACCTCTTTGATCTGGGAAATCACCGTTTTCATCTCCATCGCAGGGTGCAGGGAAAGCGGGTCGCTCAGCTCAGGCGACGGCATCATTCCATAGAACAAGATGCCGGGCCGCACTAGATCGAGGTGCATCTCTGGATAATGCACGGTGGCGGCGGAATTGGAGCAGTGGCGCAGCTCAAAACAAACCTTTCTTCTGCCGAGGCGCTCTGCTATATCCAGGAATAAATCGTATTGAATCCGCGTATATACCTCTGCGTCTCCTTCCTCATCCGCACAGGACAGGTGCGTAAAAAGCCCCTCCGGATAAAGCCCCGGCAGAGCACATACCGCTTCGATGGCATCCACGGATCCCGCATCCTCCACATTATCCCGGTAGGGGAAGCCGATCCGAGTCATCCCGGTGTCCACCTTCACATGGATGCGCACCTGCACGCCATCCCGTTGCGCACAGGCGGCCAGCTGACGGCCGTAATTTTCATCAAAAACAGCCTGGGAAATTCCATTCACCGCAAGCTGCTGCGCATATTCCGGCGGCGTATAGCCAAGTATCAACAAAGGGTTATCGAGCCCGGCTCGGCGCACCTGGATTGCCTCTTCCAGATTGGATACGGCAAACCAATCCACCCCAGCGCCGCTCATCTCCCGCGCCGTATATTCCACGCCGTGGCCGTAGGCGTCCGCCTTGATAACGGCCATCACCTTCGCTTCCGGAGCAACAAAGGAGCGTATTTTTTGGTAGTTTCCGCGGATGGCGTCGAGGTCAATCTCCAGCCAAGTGCGTTTCAAGAAATCATCCATATCTCAAAAATCCTTTCGGGGCGGCAGACCGCTCAAGGTTTTCGCTTGATATCCATATCAGTTTATTATAAACGCCTGTGCAATATCCGTCAATGTGCAGAGCGACGAAAAGCCGTTCCAACCGCATCAAAAGCCCTAGGCAGGCGCAGTCTGCAAAACGCGCTTCCTTTTTCTGCAATCTAACACAATGCCCAATTTTTCAGCCTTAATTTTTTGATGTTCTGCGTCTTTCCCGTTGCGATGCACTCTGTGAAGTGATAGAATAAATAAGATTAGGGAATCGTGCTCCTCGGTCAAGTGGTTCCCTTTCTGAACAATAAAATTTGGTTTATCAATAGACGACCATAAAATGTTGAAGGTGAAAAAATTGGATCAGAGAAACGACGTCCGGAATGTAGCAATTATCGCCCACGTTGACCACGGCAAAACAACGCTGGTCGATCAGCTGCTGCGTCAGAGCGGTATTTTCCGGCAAAACGAGCAGGTACAGGAGCGCGTGATGGACTCAAACGACCTCGAGCGCGAGCGCGGCATCACCATCCTTTCCAAAAACACATCCGTCCATTATAAGGATACAAAAATTAATATTGTGGATACGCCTGGCCACGCTGATTTCGGCGGCGAGGTAGAGCGCATTATGATGATGGTTGACGGCGTGCTGCTGCTCGTCGACGCTTTTGAGGGCTGCATGCCACAAACACGGTTTGTGCTGCAAAAAGCGCTCAACCTGCACAAAAAAGCCATCGTCGTCGTCAATAAAGTCGACCGCCCCGGCGCGCGCCCACTTGAAGTGATCGACGAGGTGCTCGACCTCTTCATTGAACTCGGCGCAGATGACGACCAGCTCGAATTCCCCGTTGTCTACGCTTCCGCAAGGGACGGCTACGCCTCCCTCTCCGCAGAGGCGCGCGAAGGGGATATGCGCCCGCTGCTTGATTCAATTCTCGAAAACATTGCGCCCCCGCAGGGCGATTTAAACGGGCCGCTGCAAATCCGTTTCTCCTCCCTCGATTATGATGATTATGTAGGCCGCATCGGCATCGGGCGCGTAGAACGCGGCACGGTGCAGCACGGCCAGCAGGTTGCCCTGTGTAAAACGGATGGCACGGTGGAAAACGTGAAAGTTTCCCGCCTATATCAATTTGAGGGGTTGCGCCGCGTGGAGGTGCCGGAGGCGTCGCTCGGCGATCTGGTTGCCGTATCCGGCATCACGGATTTGAATATCGGCGAAACGGCCTGCGATCCGGAATGCATCGAGCCCCTGCCCTTTGTGAAAATTGACGAGCCTACGATCTCCATGAACTTTATGGTGAACAACAGCCCCTTCGCAGGCAAGGAGGGCAAATTCGTTACCTCCCGCAATATTCGTGACCGCCTATTCAAAGAGGTGGAAACAAACGTCAGCATGCGCGTGGAGGAAACGGAAACGACCGACTGCTTCAAAGTTTCCGGCCGCGGCGAGCTGCATCTTTCCATCCTGATTGAAACCATGCGGCGCCAGGGTTATGAATTCCAGGTTTCCCGCCCGAAGGTCATCCTAAAAGAAGAAAACGGCAAAAAGCTTGAACCGATGGAATTGCTCATTGTGGAAGTGCCCGAGCAGTATGTCGGCCCAGTCATGGAGAAGATCGGTTCCCGCAAGGGCGAATTAGAAAATATGGGCACGCGTGACGGCGGCTCTACCCACTTAGAATTCAAGATCCCGGCGCGCGGCTTAATCGGCTACCGTTCGGAATTCATGACGGATACCAACGGCAACGGCATTATGAACCAACTATTCGCCGGCTATGAGCCCTATAAGGGCGAAATTCAAACCCGCGAGCGCGGCTCGATCATCGTGCATGAGGCGGGGGAAACCACGGGATACGGCCTGTTTAACACACAGGAGCGCGGCCGGCTGTTCGTCGGCCCGGGTGTGCCGGTATATGAGGGCATGATCGTGGGCGAATGCGCTAAAAACGAAGATATCGTCTGTAACGTCTGCAAAAAAAAGCAGATGACCAACACCCGTGCCGCCGGCTCGGATGACGCGCTGCGCCTCGTCCCGCCGACGACAATGAGCCTCGAGCAGTGCATGGAGTTTATCAAGGATGATGAACTGCTGGAGGTAACGCCCAGCACACTCCGGCTGCGCAAAACGATTTTGGCGAAGGATCTGCGCATGAAAAAGCAATTTGGCAAGCACTGAACCCGCACCTCCACTTTCATAGAAAAGAGCGTTATTCATGAGCCGCATCATTGATTTTCACACCCACTGTTTTCCGGAGAAAATCGCCGAAAAGGCGCTTGCAAGCCTCTCCCACTGCTCCGGTGACGCGCTCCCCTTCCACAAAGGCACAGCAGAAAGCCTTTTGAAACAAGCCCTTTCCGGCGGAGCGGACGGCGCCGTGGTTTTAAATATTGCCACGAACCCGCGCCAACAAGCAAGCGTCAACAACTTTGCGATTGAAACCAACAACCGCTTTCCCAATCTGTTTGCCTTCGGAAGCATCCATCCAGAAAGCCCGGATGCCCTTGATGAGCTTGTGCGAATCCACGAGGCAGGGCTCCTGGGGGTGAAACTCCATCCGGATTATCAGCATTTTTATGTGGACGAGGAGCGGATGCTGCCGATTTACGAAAAAATTGCATCGCTCGGCTTAATCACTGTTTTCCACGCGGGCGTGGATATTGGCTACCCGGATCCGGTGCACTGCACGCCGGAACGCCTTGCCTATATCCTTCCTGCCTTTGGGAATGCGCCGGTCGTGGCCGCCCATATGGGCGGATATTTGTGCTGGAAGGATGTGCTCCGTTTTCTCGCGGGGAAAGCGCTCTATTTTGATACCGCCTTCTCTTTCTCCCGCATGCCGCCGGATTGGGCGCGGGAAATCATCCGCACGCACGGCACAGAAAAAATTCTGCTGGGCAGCGACATGCCCTGGAGCGCTACCGGCCATGAAATCCGTTTTGTGAAAAGCCTCAGCCTGCTGCCGGAGGAAACAGACGCAATTCTTGGCGGGAACGCCTGCCGCCTGCTGCATGTAACTTGAATTCGTTCCCGCATGGCAAGCCGTGCGGGATTTTTCTTTTAAAAAGAGTGTGCTGCAAAGAAAAATCATGCAAAAATATTGATACTTCTTCCTTTTTCTGCGATAATAAATCAGATTGGTATCGTGTGCTTTTTGCCGCTTCCGGTAGGAGCCGCAGCAAAAGGGCGGCGCTATTTTTACCCGCTTCTATCCGTACGGAACAGATGGTTTTTATAAGGAGGAACTTCTTTGACTGACAATGAAAGGCTCGCCGAGCTGCTTTTTCCCAACATTTCTTGGACGCCGCAACAGTATGAGGAACAATATCCCGCCCGCCAACTTCCAGAAGGGGCGCGCGTGACGCGTTTTTCTCCAAGCCCGACAGGCTATCTTCACATTGGCGGCCTGTTTGCCGCCATGACGGCCCGCCTCACCGCGAAGGCGACAAGCGGCGTATTCTTCCTGCGCATTGAAGATACGGATAAAAAGCGCGAGGTAGAGGGCGGCGTCACGGCAATCGTCACCGGCCTTGCTGCTTTCGGTATTACGCCGGATGAGGGGATCACCGGGCTCGGCACGGAGAGCGGCGTATACGGCCCCTACCAGCAAAGTAAGCGCCGGGAAATTTATCAATGCTTCGCAAAGGAGCTGGTTCGCCAGGGTCTTGCCTATCCCTGTTTCTGCACGGAGGCGGAATTGACCGCCCTGCGGGAACAACAGGAGGCACAAGCGGTCAACAAGGGCTACTATGGCGAATGGGCCGCCTGCCGCAATCTCGCTTTTTGTGAGCAAAAGCAGGCTGTCGAGGCCGGCAAGCCTTACACGCTCCGCCTGCGTTCCCCCGGAGACGAAAGCCGCCGCATCCTCATCGACGATCTCATCAAGGGCAAGATCGAAATGCCAGAAAACGCGCAGGATATCGTTTTGCTCAAAACGGACGGCATCCCAACCTACCACTTTGCCCATGCAGTGGATGATCACCTCATGCGCACCACGCATGTTGTGCGCGGCGATGAATGGATCGCCTCCCTGCCCATCCACCTCCAGCTTTTCAAATGTTGCGGCTTTAAGCCCCCAAAATACGCGCATTTTGCCCCAATCATGAAAGAGGAAAACGGCGGCAAACGCAAACTCAGCAAACGAAAAGACCCAGAAGCGGCCGTGAGCTATTATATCGAGCAGGGATATCCGAAGGAAAGTGTGATCGAATACCTGCTCACGCTCGCCAATTCCAATTTTGAGGATTGGCGCCGAGCAAATAAAACTGCACCACAGGCCGACTTCCCCTTTAACCTTAAGAAGATGAGCGCATCCGGCGCGCTGTTTGACCTGCAAAAGCTTAACGACGTGAGCAAAAACGTGATTTCCCTGATGACGGCGGATGAAGTTTACGACAGAGCCGTAAACTGGGCGCAGCAATATGATGAAGCGCTCTACCGGCTGCTCATGGCGGACGAAGCCTTTGCAAAGGGTATCTTTTGCATTGACCGCGGCGTAGCAAAGCCGCGTAAGGATCTTGCAAAATGGTCTGAAGTGAAGCACTTTGTGGCATATTTTTATGATGAGCTCTATCAGCCGGATTACGCATTGCCCGAAAACCTGACGGCTGCGGCCGCTGCGGAAATCCTGCGCGCTTATTTGGCCGTTTACCGCCACGCAGATGATAAAGACGCATGGTTTGCCAGGATCAAAGAGCTCTGCACTCCGCTCGGCTATACACCGAACGTAAAGGAATATAAAAAAGACCCGCAGGCCTTCAAGGGCCATGTGGGGGATGTATCCTCTGTGATCCGCATCGCGGTGACCTCGCGGCGCAACACGCCCGATCTTCATGCAATTATGCAGCTGCTGGGCGAGGAAAAGGTGCTTGCCCGCTTGCAGGCAGCGCTGAAATACTATGAGGAGGCTTGCAGCAATGGAAGAGAATAAGATGGAGCTTGCCTCCAACTTCATCCATGATTTTATCGATGAGGATCTAGCGGCGGGCGTTTACAGCCACGTGCAAACACGCTTTCCCCCGGAGCCGAACGGCTACCTGCACATCGGCCATGCCAAGGCAATCTGCATCAATTTTGCCACCGCATTGAAGTACGGTGGCAAGTGCAACCTGCGCCTGGACGACACAAACCCTACAAAAGAGGATACGGAGTATGTCGATGCGATCCTAGAAGATATTAAATGGCTCGGCTTTCAGTGGGAGCACCTCTACTATGCGTCGGATTATTTTGACTTTATTTATGAATGCGCCATGCGCTTGATCGAGATGGGCAAAGCCTATGTGGACGACCTGACAGCAGAGGAAATTCGGGAATACCGCGGCACGCTCACCGAGCCAGGCAGAGAGAGCCCCTATCGCAACCGGCCTGTGGAAGAAAATCTTGACCTTTTCCGCCGCATGACCGCTGGTGAATTCCAAAACGGCATGCGTGTGCTGCGGGCGAAGATCGACATGGCCTCTCCAAACCTCAACATGCGCGATCCGGTCATCTACCGCATTGCGCACGTTTCCCACCACCGCACGGGCGATCAATGGTGCGTCTATCCAATGTACGATTTCGCACATCCGCTCTCTGATGCAAAGGAGGGCGTGACCCATTCGCTGTGCTCCCTAGAGTTCGAAAACCACCGCCCGCTGTATAACTGGTTTTTACAGGAGCTGGGTTTTGAAACCCCGCCGCGTCAAATTGAATTTGCCCGGCTCAACCTCAACTACTGCGTCACCAGTAAACGCAAATGCCTCGCGCTCGTCAAAGACGGCCTCGTCAGCGGCTGGAACGATCCTCGTATGGTCACGCTGAGCGGCATGCGCCGCCGCGGCTACCCGGCAGCCGCCATCCGCGATTTTTGCGAGCGTATCGGCGTTTCCAAAGCCTACAGTGTGGTGGATTACGGCTTGCTGGAATCCTGCGTGCGCGATCGGCTCAATGCGGACGCCCCGCGCGCCATGGCTGTGTTGCACCCGCTGAGGGTCATTATCGATAATTACCCGGAAGGGCAAACGGAAACGATCGAAGTGGAGAATAATCCTGATAGGCCGGAGCTCGGCACCCGCCATGTTACCTTCTCGCGTGAAATTTATGTGGAGCAGGAGGACTTTATGGCAGAGCCGGTAAGAAAATATTTCCGCCTCTTCCCCGGCAACGAGGTCCGCTTAAAGGGCGCTTATTTCGTCACCTGCACAGGCTACGAAGCGGATGACGACGGCCATATCGTTTGCCTGCACTGCACCTATGACCCTGCAAGCAAGGGCGGCAATTCCCCGGACGGCCGCAAGGTTAAGGGCACGCTCCATTGGGTCAGTGCAGTTGACAGCATTCAGGCCGAGGTTCGGCTTTATGATCGGCTGTTCCGCACCGAAAACCCAGCGGATACCGATGCATTTGAAGAAAACGTCAACCCGGATTCCCTGATCACTCTGACTGGCTGCCGCCTGGAGGGTAGTCTTCGGGATGCAAAGGCAGGCGATACCTTTCAGTTTATGCGCCAGGGTTATTTCTGCGTTGATCCTGACAGCACGCAGGAGCATCCTGTTTTCAACCGCACGGTAGCGTTGAACTCCTCTTGGGAAAAGAAAAAATAACCCGCTGTTCCTTGATACTTTCAGATTGGAAAGGATCGTGCTCCGCCATGAAATATGCCGCCCGTGTTCTCACAGCCATGGTTGCTGCCGCAGCGTTCCCTGTGTTTTTCCTGGCCCCCCTGCTGAAACTGCGTTACTCCGTGATTTTAGCAGGAGAAAACGAGCTTGCGCTCAGCCTGAAGGAAATATTTTTTTCCGGCGATGGGCAGCTGCCGGCTGATAAGCTTTTCGCACTTGACGCAATGCAGCCATTAAAACCCGCCATCATCGCGCTGTGCATCCTGCTTGCGCTGGCGCTGGCCGTTGTGCTCATCCTCGTAATTTGTTCCCTGCTAAGCAGCCGCTATGCCGCCACAGCCGGCCTCTCTGGCATAGGTGCAATTTTCATGCTGTGTGCGCTGATCCCCATGCATAGGGTATCCACTATGCTGACAGATGGCTCCATCCCTATCGGCACGCTACTCGCTCAATTGCAGGAAACCGGCGCTGCCAACGCAGGAATCCTTTCCCTATTACAGGGTGCCCCTTCAATTGCCGATGTGGCAGTTCAAATCCAATCTGTGGGATTCGGCGCGGCTTACTATCTTTCCCTCCTCATCATGATTCTATTATTGGTGTGGGGCCTAGCCAATATGGCGATTGAAATCGGCGCAGAGAAAAGGCCGCCCCGTCGGTTGACGCCTAAAAAGAAAAGATAAAAAAACAGCATAAAAACAAAAGCAGCTAGGCAATGCGGAGCTTTTTTCGCATTGCCTTTTCTTCGTATACCCGTGCCGAATTTTTTCGCTGTGTGACCACCTTTTTTGGGCGAAAGCCAATAAAAGCTCCTGCAAAAGCGCTTTTTATTGTTTTATTCTCAATATATTCTTCATTTTATTCATGCCATACCGCTTGACAGATAAAAAATTCTCTTTTACACTAAACCTCAGCGTCTTATCAAAGGAGGAGATTAAATGCCCGATATCATCACGATCGGAAGGGAATATGGCTCCGGCGGGAGTAAAATCGCCAAAGAGCTTGCAGCTGCACTGCAAATCCCCTTTTTCGATAAAAAACTCATTGAAATCGCCGCGAAAGAAACCGGCCTTTCTGAAGAATTCATTCAAGAAGCAGAGCAACGCCGCACCTCGAGCTTCTTATATAACCTCTCCTTCAGCAGCCGGAATTTGCCGGTATCTGATCAGGTTTTTATCGCGGAAGCTGATGTGATCAAGCGCATCGCAGCCGAAGGGCCCTGCGTGATCGTGGGCAGGTGCGCCAATTATGTGCTGCGTGATCAAAAAAACTGTCTGCGCGTTTTTATCCATGCGCCCATAGCTGACAGGATCCACCGCGCAAAAGAGGAGTACGGCATCCCAGCGGACGAAGTGCAGGCCTGTGTGCTCAAGCACGATAAAGCTCGCGCCGCTTACTATAACTACTTTTCCACTGGCCATTGGGGAAAATGCCAGGATTACGATCTCACACTGAACAGCAGTTCACTCGGCATCGAGGGCGCTGTAGGCGTCCTGCTGGATCTTATTCAAAACAGGAGGGCTCTCTATGAATGAAACAACAGCACAACGCCCCGCCGAAAACAAAATGGGCGTCATGCCCATCAACCGCTTGCTGATTACGATGTCCCTCCCCATGATCGTTTCCATGCTGGTGCAAGCGCTTTATAATATTGTCGACAGCATGTTCGTCGCCCAGCTAAGTGAAAATGCGCTGACCGCCGTTTCTCTCGCCTTTCCCGTTCAGAGCCTCATGATCGCGGTCGGCTCCGGCACAGGCGTCGGCATCAACGCGCTACTCTCCAAAAGCTTAGGGGAAAAGAATTTTGACCTTGCCGATAAAACAGCGGAGAACGGCATCTTTCTCGCTGTGCTCAGCTATTTGCTCTTCGCGGTTATCGGTGTTTTATTTTCTAAACCTTTTTTCCTGCTGCAAACGACCGACCCGGAAATTGTAGAAAACGGCGCTATTTACCTGATGCTCTGCTGTGTATGCTCCTTCGGCATGTTCCTGCAATTCACATTCGAGCGGCTGCTGCAATCGACTGGGCGCACATTCTATACGATGATCACCCAAGGGCTGGGCGCTATCATCAACATCATCCTGGACCCGATCATGATTTTTGGCCTTTTAGGTTTTCCAAAGCTTGGCGTCGCAGGTGCTGCGCTGGCCACTGTAATCGGACAGATTGTGGCATCTATCCTTGCACTGCTTTTCAATATCAAGAAAAACGAAGAAATTACACTCCGCTTGAAGGGCTTCCGGCCTAACGCTAAGGTGATCGGCAAAATCTATTCCGTCGGCATTCCGTCAATTATCATGGCATCCATCGGCTCTGTGATGACCTTCGGTATGAATAAAATTCTAATCTCCTTTACCTCCACCGCAACAGCTGTGTTTGGCGTTTATTTTAAACTGCAAAGCTTTGTTTTTATGCCGATCTTTGGCTTGAATAACGGCATGGTACCGATCATCTCTTATAACTACGGAGCAAGGAAGCCCGATCGTATGATGAAAACCATTAAGCTGAGCATTCTCTATGCAACGTGCATCATGATCATCGGCGTTGCGATTTTTATGCTAATTCCGGACAAGCTGCTTTCTATTTTTAACGCTTCGGAAACGATGCAGCAGATCGGCGTGCCCGCGCTGCGCACCATCAGCCTCAGCTTTGTTTTTGCAGGCTTCAGCATCTGCATGCTCTCCGTGTGCCAATCCTTGGGGCACGGTATGCTCAGCCTCTCTGTCTCCGTGGTGCGTCAGCTGGTGATTTTGCTGCCTACCGCCTATCTGCTGGCCCGATTCAGCGGGCTGAACGCAGTTTGGTGGGCCTTCCCCTTTGCGGAATTGTTTTCCCTTGCCCTGTGCTTGATCTATTTCCGCTACATTTACCGTAAAGAGATCAAGCCCCTTGGAAATGCATCGTAAACTGCGGAAATGTTATCCGCCGAAAAATCCGAAAAGGAAGGATTGGACTGTTAACGCGGCTGCTCACCGGCCCCTATTTGCACGGTGGCGTTTCTCCCCTGCACGCCCAGCTTCTTAAAATTCTCGAACTTTAAAAAGGGACTGTTGCAAAATGAAATAATTTTGCAACAGTCCCGCTAATTTTGCGTTTATGCATGTATGATGCAACGCGCCCATTCTTTTCATTTTAAATCCATTACTCTACTGCACGCCGGACAAAATCCACCATCGCATCAATAACCTCTTCCTCATCATCGGAAAGCATTCCTCCAAGGAAAAGCTTTTTCCGCTCCATATAATAATTCGACACAAAGGAAAATTGATACATCATCACAAGATTATCGAGCATAAAAGCAGCGGCCGCGATATCGAGATCTTCGCGCACACGGCCTTTCTCCTGATCCTCTGTGAGAATTTGGGCATATAGCTCTACCGTAACAGCTTCCGCATCACGCGAAAGCTGTTCGGATAGGCTGACCAGGCTTTGGGAAGAACAGTCCAGATAAATCTGGTTCATCTCTGGATACTGCCGCGCCGCATCACGCGCGATCGACAGCATCTCACGGAACGTCTCCACCACGCCCTGCTCGCGGTTTACCTTTGAGAGAAGCTGATACATTCTTTGCAGACAATACTCCATCACCTGCAAAAATAAATCCTCTTTAGAGGCAAAGTAGCTATACATGGAGCCGATGCTCACACCGGCGGCGCGAGCGATAATGTTGATGTTGGCAGCGTTAAAGCCTTTTGTGGCAAATTCATGGATGGCAGCCTCAAAAATGCGTTGCCTGCGCGCAGGCGATGTTGTTTCAAAGGGGTTTTGTTTTTCTTTTCGTCTGCTGTTTTCCATTGGAACCTATCTCCGTTCCGCTGGCGGGAGGATCCTGCTCGATTACCTGCCGCTTTCTAACCAGAGGCAGGCAAAACAGATCACATTTCCCGCAATTTCATCTTGTAGTACAATGCATCCCGCGCCGCGCGCGATCCAATGCAGATTCTCGCGGGCAGAAATAATAACTCTGTTTCTGCCCTGATGGAAAGAATGCCCGCCCGCGTGAAAAATCCACACGGGCGGGCCGCCTGACTGAGAGGAATAGGCAAAGCTTTCCCGTATCAAACGGGCTCGCCCAATTTCTCCGCGCCCTTAGCCCTTTGCGTAATCAGCAACCGCAAACATGAAATTGCCGATCTGGCCCGCAAATTCCGGCGCACCGTCCAGAATGAGCTTGCCTGCCTTCAGGGAATCCAGCATATCAGCCGTACCAAGCAGAATCCCCAATGCGTCATCATAGGTCGGGAACCGCATGTTGAAGAACGGCAGGGAACGTTTATAGGTCCCACGGCCAGCCTTCGAATTGCCCGCCTTAATGCGGATGTATGCAGATACATCCGGATGGCCGTCCACGCCGATGGCATAAACACGATCCGGACTCTGTAGCGCCCACTGATGGATTTCCTCATGCCCGGCTTTATTGAGCTGGCTGATGCCGCTTGTGACCAGATAGAAGAAGCACTTGACCATCAGCTTTTTCGTCTCCTCATCCTCCGGAGCCTCTGTCGCGCCAAGCAGCTTCGACATCTTTAGAAGCACCATTACAAAGGAGATAAGATCCGGCACATATTTCACCTTCAGGTGGAATTTGGGAATACAATCCGGCCCCATCTGGCCTTTAAAGAACTTATTCAATGCGGGAATGCTCTGGAATTCCAGCTCGATATGAGGGTTTCTCGTCAACCGGCCGGCATGAACAAGCCATTCGCCGCTGTTGATGACGAAGTGGGTGCCAACCTTTCCCTCCGGGCTGTCCGGATCCAGGGCACTTACCTGAATGACAGCGTGCGTCTTTTTAAATTTATCGCCCAGCTTCGGGATATCCATGGCGATGACTTTTGCAAGAGGCAGCGCGGCGTTCAGGAAGATTTTGCTGGAATACAAATCATCTTTCGTAATTGCCATTGATACAATCATCCTTTCCGCGGTTTGAAAAAACCTTCAAACCTTATACCTCGTCATCCCAGGAATCATCCTCTTCAAAGTCCTTATGCATGACTTCGCGGATTGCATCCATAATGCCGTTGGCATCAATGCCAACCATGGACATAATATCCTCATGCAGGCCGATCGGCGCGAATTTATCCTGATGGCCCAGTTTCTTGAATGCGCAGCCCTTGCCAAAATCGGCAATCACGCTCGCCACCTGGCTGCCCAGGCCGTTGATCACGCTGTGATCCTCCGCTGTGATAATGCGGCGGGTATCAACGATTGCCTTCTGCACTGCTTCCACGTCAAGGGGCTTGAGCGTATGCATATCAAGCACGCGGATCTTCAGGCCATCGGAGGCCTCCAGCGCCTTGGCCGCCTGCAACGCCTGATACACGCAGGAGCCGCATGCGATAACGGTCAGATCTGTGCCCTCATGGACGGTGTGCGCCTTGCCGAGCTCAAAGCCATACTCTGTATCCTCATACAAAAGGCGGTCAAACCCACGATTGATGCGGATATAGACCGGGCCGGGCGTCTCATATGCGGCGCGGATTGCATTGACGGTTTCCATGCCGTCCGCCGGGCAGAGGTAGGTCATGTTCGGGAAGGTCAGCAGGCAGCCCATATCCACGATCGCGTGGTGGGTGGAGCCCGCCTGGCCAAAGGAAGTGCCGGCATGGCTGCCGATGATCTTCACGTTAACATTTTGATAGCAGATATCCGCATGGATCTGATCGGCAACGCGCATGGTTGCAAATGCGGACATTGTGGATACGAAGGGAACCAGGCCCGCCTTCGCCATACCGGCGGCGATACCGAACATATTCTGCTCCGCAATGCCGACGTTGAAGAAACGCTCAGGGAACTCCTTACGGAATACGCCGATCTTCGTGGAACCGGCAAGGTCAGCTGTCAGAGCGACAATTTCGGGATGCTCTTTTCCGAGATCGCACATTGCCTTTCCGTAGTATTCTGCAGTCGCCATCGCTTCAGAGCCGACTGCTGTATAAACAAGTCCTCCTGCCATGGTTACTTCGCCTCCTTCTCAACGCGCTCTATGCGCTTCTTATAATAGGCATCCAGGCTCTTGGCGGCCTTATCGTGCATATCCTGATCAATCGCGCCGTAATGCCATTTAAAATCGTTCTCCATGAAATCAATGCCGCAGCCCTTGATCGTATTGCAGATGATCATCACGGGCTTTTCGGTCGCCGCGAGCGCATAATCGATGGCGTCGCAGAGCTCCTTAAAGTTATGACCGTCAATTTCCTTCACGTCAAAGCCGAAGGCCGTCCACTTATCCGCAAAGGGCTCGAGCTTCATTTCGTCCTCTGTCGGTCCATCCATCTCCAGGCGGTTGCGGTCAACAAAGGCAATCATGTTCGTGGTGTTGAACTGGCCGGCGGACATAGCTGCTTCCCAGTTAGAGCCTTCGTCGCACTCGCCGTCGCCCAGCAGGCAATAGGTGATGTAGGATTTTTTCTGAACGCGGGCGGCCAGAGCCGTGCCGACTGCGATAGAAAGGCCATGGCCCAGGGAGCCTGTGGAGGCGTCTACACCCACAACCTTATTGGAATCCAGATGGACGCCCATCTTGGAATTCGTCAGGTTAAAGGTTTTGAGCTGCTCCGGATCGTTCCAGCCCAAGTCGCAGAGAAGGCCGGCATAGCCGATGCCGATATGGCCCTTAGAGAGGATGAAACGGTCGCGGTCCGCCCAAGTGGGGTCATCCTTCTTAATATTCATGTACTTGTAATAGAGCACTGTTAGGATATCCATCGAGCTCAGGCTGCCTCCGATATGGCCGCTGCCCGCCATGAGGGTGGTATCCAAGGCTGTGTGCCTGAGCTGATTGGCCTTCGCCTCCAGGTCAAGCCACTCCTGCTTTGTTAATGGCATGTGGAAATTCCTCCTTTATTTCGTGTTTCTATCCATCCGCGCTCCGCGCGGTTAGGTGCAATTCAGCCGGCCGCCTGAAAAGAGCAACCGGATTATCTCATCAATCAGCCGATCTCCGGATGATTCTTGCGCAGGATCTTAAAGCACTCCTCCGCCACTTCAATCGTATGGTTAATATCCTCATGCGTCAGGGACGCGTTGATGAAGTGGTTGTGGTGAGAGGTGAGGAAGATGCCGCGGCGCACCATATCGGCAACCCATTCCTGATGGAGCATTAGGGAATCGTCATCCGCAATGCGCAGGTAGAACAGGGAGGGCATTCCGGATGCGATCAGGTGGAAGCCATGCTCCTGGCCCGCCTTTACAAGGCCCGTCGTCAACTCGCGGCCGAGCTCGTCAAAGAGCTTGGGCGTGTTGAGCTTTTTCATCTTATTGATGCAGGCGATACCTGCCGCAAACGGCACGGCGCTCATCCAGTAGCTGCCCGTAAAGGTGATGCCGCTAACAACATCCTTCAGGGATTCACGGCCGCACAGGGCGGACACGTTGTAGCCATTGGCCAGCGCCTTGCAGAAGCAAATTAGGTCAGCCTTGAAGCCAAAATAATGGTCGGAACCTGCAAGATCCATGCGGAAACCCGCGCGCACGTCGTCAATAATGAGCACAACGCCGTTGTCGTCGCAAAGCTTGCGCACCTTCTGCCAATAGCCCTCGTCCGGGAAGAAGTTGTCGTTGAAATTGCCGTGCATATAAGGCTGGGCAATCAGGCCGGCGATTTCGCCCTTATAATCGGAGAATAGTTTCTCCAGCGCAGGATAATCGTTAAAATTAACATAAAGGTTATTGGCGACCTCTTCCTCCAGCACGCCCGAATAATCGAGCTTCTGCGTCCAGGGAGAAACGCCGTGATAATAGCCGTTGAAGAAAACGATCTTCTTGCGGTGTGTCGCAGCGCGGGCGGTCATCACGGCAAGGCTCGTCACATCGTTGCCGTTCTTTGCAAAAAACGCCCAATCAGCGGAAGCGACCGTATCAACCAACAGCTCCGCGAAATCAACCATGATCGAAGAGGGGATCGTCACGCAGTTTTCTTTTTTAAGCTGTGCGAGCGCCGCCTTATCGACATCCTCATCACAGTAGCCCAACACGTTAGGGCCGTAACCGCACATGTAGTCGATATAATCGTTACCGTCCTCATCCCAGAAATGCGAGCCTTTCGCATGGGAGGAATACAGCGGGAAAGCGTTATTGGGGATATAGCAGCCCTCGGACGGGCCCTGATGGCCATAAATGCCCGACGGGATGACTTTCAGCGCGCGGTCAAAAGCAGCGCGGCTTTTTTCATAAGTATTTACTTTAAAGCTCATTCCTGTCACCTCCTGAGTTACGCCAAATAGATGGACACACGGTCCAAAATCCGGTTGACGTTATCGATCATGTTTACCATACCGCTCATGGCGATAGAACCATCACAGATGCAGCCCATGGCGCTAACTTCACCACGCAGGAGCTGGCCCGCAATTTCAAGGCTGCCAAAGGTCATGGCCGCACGCGGCTTGTCGCAGCGGTCTTTAATTGTAACCATGTGGTGATTGCGCACGCGCAGCGTCACGCCGATATCGCCGTTCACGTTCATCGCGATGTCCCCATCCGGGATCAAGCCCGTGCTGAAAATGCCGCTCTTATCGTGGTTAGCCACCTGAGAAATGGCAACCGCCGCAGTATAGAGCGTCAGGCGTGTGCTGATTGCACGGAATTCCGGATCCTTCATGTCCTCTGGCTCCGGGCGCAGATACTTTGCCAGCAGATCGGTCAGCGGCACAAAGCTCTTAAGCAGGAACTTCAGATGCGCGAAGCCCTTGGAGGGGATCGGCGTCGTCGTGCCGTCAAGCAAGCCGTTAAACTTCTCGCAGGAGCTGAAGGGAAGCTTTACGTCGCATTTTTCAACGCCTTCCTCCATCCTGCAGCGCCCGTTTTTGAAGGTGATCGTGGCAGCGGGGCCCCCTTTCACCTCAAAGCCGATCGAAAGAGGCTTTTTGTTGGTCAGGAGCGCACCGGCGTTGGGATCCAGCGCACACAGATTCTCCAGCGTGCCGAGAACGCCGAACAGATTGATGTACGCCATGGTTTTGGTGTCGGTCGTTGTTAACAAGGTACCTTCCTCCTTTTTCGAGTGAGTGCTCATTCTATTACTATCGAAACATATGCGGGTTCCCACCCGCATATGAATTGAAGCCGATAAAGAACAGTATAGGCACGATCATCTCTGTATACTTGTTTGTTATTTTACCAAAATTCAATGAACATGTCAACGCACTTTCGTCATTCTGACAGTCAAAGAAATCGACTAAATTCTGTGCGGAATGACGAAACAAATCTTTGTTTTTTCTTTATTGTAATATTTTCTTCCTCTCTCCAAATTGGCATGAATGAATTTTTAGGTTAAACGGATTGAAAATCCTGATTACTTATTGTTTTTCAATTTTACAAAAAAGCCATCCGGACTGCAAGTGAATATTTCTGGGAATCTTTTTGCTTTTATCAATCTGTTATCCGATAAAACTGTCCGCTCAGGCCGGATTCCCGGGCTCCATGCTTGCAGGAATCTTCTTATAGCTTCGCAAGGACACCGGCCGTCCTAAGGCCTTTGTAGGCAATAAGGTGCGCTGGCCCTAGCGTGGCTTTTCCCAATTGCCTGAAAGCATCTCATTCCCATCAGAAACGGGGATAGCTGTTTTCACAGCCATCCCCGCCATCGTGTTAAAAAACAATTTTAATTTGCCTGATACATAACCGCACCGCCGGCCTGCTAAATAAGGATTAATATTTAATTAGGTAGTTTTCCAGTTCCCATTGGGAAACCTTGGTGCGGTAATCCTCCCATTCGGACTTTTTAGCTTCCAAGTATTTGGTATAAACATGATCGCCCAGAGCTTCCATAATAAAGGCGTCGCCTTCAAACGCCGCGACAGCCTCTTCCAAGCTGCCCGGAAGCATTTCGATTCCAGCGGCCTTGCGCTCTTCTTCCGTCATATGATAAATATTGGAGTCTGTTGATGGCGGCGGAGTCATGCCCTTTTCAATCCCATCGAGGCCCGCCATCAGGCAGAGCGCCATTTCCAGATACGGATTGCAGGCTGGGTCTGCGCTGCGCAGTTCCACGCGCGTGCCAGCTCCACGCGCCGAAGGCACACGAATCAATGGGCTACGATTTTTTGCGGACCAAGCGATATAAACCGGAGCCTCATATCCAGGCACCAACCGCTTATAGGAATTGACCAACGGATTGGTGATGGCGGTCATGCTCTTGATATGTGCCATGATACCCGCGATAAACTGATAGGCGGTGGCGCTGAGGTTGTTGACATCGGTTTCATCATAAAATGCGTTTTTGCCATCTTTAAACAAAGACATATTCGTATGCATACCAGATCCATTGATCCCAAAAATCGGCTTAGGCATAAACGTGGCATGTAAGCCATGCTGCTGCGCATAGGTTTTCACCACATATTTAAACGTCATCACATTATCCGCCGTGGGCAGAACCTCATCATATTTAAAATCAATCTCGTGCTGTCCCTCTGCAACCTCGTGGTGAGAGGCCTCGATCTCAAAGCCCATTTCTTCGAGCGCTAAGCAGATATCGCGGCGGCAGTTTTCGCCGAGATCCACTGGACCAAGGTCAAAATACCCGCCCTCGTCATTGGTTTTAGTGGTAGGCTTTCCATCCTCATCCACATGAAACAGGAAAAATTCGCATTCCGGGCCAACGTTAAAAGAATAGCCCATATCGGCAGCCTTCTTGATCGCCCGTTTCAGGATATAGCGCGGATCGCCCTCAAATGGCGTGCCGTCCGTCCGGTAAACATCACAAATCAGGCGGGCCACTTTGCCAAACTGCGGGCGCCATGGGAAGATCACGAAGGAATCGTAATCCGGGCGAAGATACATATCAGACTCCTCAATGCGGACAAAGCCTTCAATCGAAGAGCCGTCAAACATGCATTCATTATTGAGCGCCTTCTCCAATTGGCTAACAGTAATCGCCACATTTTTCAGTTGGCCAAGAATATCCGTAAACTGAAGGCGGACAAACTTCACGTTTTCTTCCTGTGCAATGCGGAGGATATCTTCTTTCGTATACTTTCCCATGACAATGCCCCTTTTCTAAAAAAATAAAAAGAGCAAAAGCATTCCATCCGGAGCGCCTTTGCTCTAATGCTATTTATTATATGCGCCGCACGGCGGCCTGTCAATTAAAAAATAGCAATTTTTAATTTTTGCTGTTTTTTCAGCGGAGGCAACAAATCCCCCTTGCCCTCCAGCAGCGTCATTTGTGCATCTCACCATACCGCAAACCCTTATTCCTGCCTATTATCCTCTCTCTGGGACAATTCTTGCACAACGCGGATCTCCATCACGCGCCGGCCGTCCGTTTTCGTTACTGTCACATGGAGGCGGCCATCCGTAAAACGGTCGCCTTCCACCGGAATCCGCCCCAGCTCTTCCATCACCCAACCGCTGACGCTGACATAATCGCGTTCTTCGTCAATGGAAAACAAATCAAACATATCCTCCAGATTTGCGCTGCAATCGATCGTATAGCTTCCATCCGGATTGAGGCGGAACTCCTCATTCACCTCATCGTGCTCATCCCAGATTTCGCCCACCAGTTCCTCCAGCACATCCTCCAGCGTTACAATGCCTGCTGTGCCGCCGAATTCATCCACCACCACAGCCATGTGAGTGGCCGCATGCTGCATCTGATTGAGTAGACGGGAAATCGGCATATTTTCCGGCACCCAGATCACTTCCTGCATCATCTCGGCCACCGGCCGCCCCTCGTCCCAGCAATAGGAATAGAAATCCTTTTCGTGGATTACGCCGCGGATATCGTCCAAATTTTCATGATAGACCGGTAGTCTGGAAAAATGATTTCCTTTAAAGATAGCCGCAATCTCCTCCGGGCTATCCGTATCCTCGACCGCCACGATATCCACGCGGGGCGTGAGAATATCCTCCGCGTTAAGATCGTGGAATTCGATCGCGGAGCGGATTAGTCTGCCCTCATGCGCATCAATGCCGCCATCATTCTCCGCCTCGCCGACGAGGGTCATCAGCTCTTCCTCCGTGATACCCGGATCGTCACCGCCATGAAACAGGCGCAGCAGCAGCTTTTTCCATTGGGCAAAGAGGAAATTGACCGGCTTGAGGAGCATAATGAAAAAGCGCAGCAGCGGGGCGAATGCCATTGCTATTCGCTCCGGCCTCTCCTTTGCCAGGCTTTTTGGGGAAATCTCGCCGAAAATGAGAACCACCACCGTCAGCACAATGGTGGATACCGGCACGCCCCTCTCCCCCATCCACCGGGTGAAAAGCACTGTTGCAATCGAAGCAGCGGATAGGTTCACAATATTGTTGCCGATCAAGATGGTCGAAAGAAGCCTATCGTAATCCTCCGCCATGCGCAACACCAGCCCCGCGCGCTTGCTGCCCGCCGCCTCTCTGTTCTTCAGGCGAATTTTATTAATGCAGGAAAACGCCGTTTCTGTTGAGGAAAAGAAGCCGGACATTAAAATCAAGCATAACAGAACAACCAGCAAGATAATACTGCTACTGTCCATTGAGGACCATCACTCCAATATCCATTTCTAATGGGATTTATTTTATCTGATTCTCTTCCCTATTTCAAGGATTTTATAACAAATCCAGCAAAATGAATTTTTGCTTTGTATCCGACCACCCGATTTCGGGCCAATCCCTCTTTTTGTGCAGAGCCTATCGCTTGAAGCCGCATTGCGCCGACACTTGCGGTTGATTCAGAAAAGAAACTATGATACGATACACATAAAGGTTTAGAGGTTATTTTGGAAAGGACGTGACAGCAATGCCGAAACGCAGCGACTATATTTCCTGGGATGAATACTTTATGGGGATTGCCCTGCTATCCGCCATGCGCAGCAAAGACCCTTCCACACAGGTGGGGGCGTGTATCGTCAACGCGCAGAACAAGATCATGTCCGTCGGTTACAACGGGCTCCCGCTCGGTTGCGACGACGACCTGTTCCCCTGGGAGCGTGAGGGGGATGATTTCAACACAAAATACCCCTATGTATGCCATGCGGAATTGAACGCGATCCTCAACAACGCCGGTCGGCCGCTCGATGGCTGCAAAATCTATGTAGCGCTTTTCCCCTGCAACGAATGCGCAAAGGCAATCATCCAGTGCGGCATCAAAGAAGTGATCTACATCTCCGATAAATATGCGGATTCCGTCGCTGTGCGCGCCTCCAAGCGGATGTTTGAAGCGGCGGGAGTCGCCTATACGAAGCTCACCGGCCTGCACGAGGAGTTGACGCTCAACTTCCGCGAGGAGGATATTTGACCTGCCGATTCGAGAGAGAAAAGAGGGCATCATGCAAAAGAAACAAATTTTATATATTGCTTTGGGGCTTTTTCTTATGCTTTTCCTGCTGTTCGGCGGCAAAGCCGCAAAAGCTATTATCCAGCCCCTGATCGCCCCTGCGCCCGCTGAGCGCCATTCAAAGGCGAAGGCGCGGAATATCACACTTCAAGCAAACGACTATGTGTTATTCGGCTCCTATCAGGGTGAGCCGATCCTTTGGCAGGTGCTGCGTATCCAGGAGGGCAAGCCTCTGCTTTGGAGCAGCCGGATTCTCTGCTTTAAGGCCTTTGATGCAGCCGGGGAGGATGCAGCCCTTCACAGGGGCGCGGACTTTGCCGCCCAGGGATCAAATCGTTGGGCGGATAGTTCTCTGCGGCAATGGCTCAACTGTGTGGAGCAGGAGGTGCCCTGGTCGCACTGCCCGCCTGCCGCACAGAATGTGCTGGACGGGCTGAACCCATATGCGGACGAGCCCGGCTTTCTGACCGGGTTTACCGCGCAGGAATGCTCGCTTTTGGCAGAGCGCAAAGGAGATCTGATTTTTCTGCTCAGTCAAAAGGAAATCAGCGGGTGGGTTCCCGCAGCAAAACGGGCGAAGCGGTTGACCCACACCGCGAGTGTAAGCGACCGCTCGCCTTATCTGAATCTCCCCATGAGCCCGGAGTGGTATTGGACCTCTACCCCGGCCAATTCCACCCGCACAGGCGTGGCGACAGTGACCACCAACGGCAGCTTTTATAAAGACCCGGCATACGACGGCCACACCGGCGTATGCCCTGCCGCCCTGCTCAAAACGCAAAATGTGAAGGCGTGCGGCAACGGCACGCAGGGAAGCCCCTATCAGCTCGAGGGGGCGGTTAGATGAAGCAAGAAAAGCAGCGTATCTCTTCCCTGCGACAATCTCCGTGGTTCCCCCTAGTAGGATACGGCGCGATATTACTGGCCTTTTGTCTTTTTTGTACCCGTCTGTTTTTCAAAACAGACGACGGCAATTTCACCGGAATTTTGCTCAGCCCGGATTTCTCCCTCTATGGATTTCTGTCGCAGCGATATCTCACATGGTCTGGCCGCACGGTGGGGGAAGCGCTTCTCATGCTCTTCCTGCGCGCGCCGCTGGTTTGCTGGAAGCTTGTCAATTTTGGCCTGCTATTCTATATCTCCTATTTCCTATGCCGGTTGTTTACATGGGCGGAGGGCCCGCTCCCGGCGCGTGAACGAATTTTGTTTGGTAGCGCATCCCTCTGGATGATTTTCTTTTTATCCCTCAATTCGCCTGCTTTTTGGTTTTCCGCCACGTTTTTCTATGTATGGCCGGCAGCGGCAATGCTTTACACGCTTTCCCCGCTTGTTGCGCTGCTGTTCGGCCAAAAAGTGCGCTGGCGCTGTTTACCGCTCTGGTGCCTCGCGGCAGTGCTCGCTGCCTCCCAAGAGCAATCCTGTGCGCTGACGCTCACATTTTTCCTCCTCCTACTTGCCGCTTTGTGGATGCGGGAGAAGCATTTCCGGCCCATCTTTCTTTTACAGCTTTTGATTCTCGCCGCGGAAACAGCGTGGGTGCTCCTCTCGCCCGGCGGCAGCGCCCGCACGGCGGCTGAGGCGGCTGCCGCCTATCCGAATTTTCCACAGCTTTCGCTCTTACAAAAGCTGTGCGGCGGATTGGTGAACCTCTTGGCGCACCAATTTTTCTATATCCAATTGATTGCTATTCTTCTGCTCGCCTTTTTAAGCATTGCCGCCCTCCAGCTTGCCCCGAAAAAATGGCTGAAAATTTTGCTTGCTGCGCTCAATGGCGTTCAGTTCTTCCTCTGCGTGCCCTTCAATATCCTCCTAGCTACAACGCGCGGTGGTTTTCAATGGCTCAACGCGGCCTTCGCCGAGCGCGCTTTCGATTGGGCCGCCTGCCTGGCGCTTGCGCTCGGTTTGCTGTGCCTGCTCGCGGATCTTGCGCTCAGCCTGTTTTTGTGGCTCAGGCGGCGGGATGCTGCCCATGCGGGCGTGTTATTGTGCATTCTGGCTGCCTATGCCAGCGCGATGACCATCAGCCTTTCTCCAACCATCTATTCCTCTGGGCAGCGCGTTTTCTTCTATACGGACATTTTGCTACTCGCCGCCATAGGTCTACTTTATTGCACGCTCCCGCAGACAAAGGCCGTCCGGCGGTTGCGCATAGGCGCTTATGGATATGCAGGCGTAAACTTTATATTGGATGTCATCCTCTTCACGCTTCTGGAGCTTCCCTGGCTGGGATGACGGAAAGGATTCATATGGGAAAAACATTGGTGCTCGCTGAAAAGCCCAGCGTCGCGCGGGAGCTTGCCCGTGTGCTTGGCTGCAAACAGAAGGGCGACGGCTGCCTCCTAGGCGGCCAATATATCGTGACCTGGGCGCTCGGCCATCTGGTCACTCTGGCAGACCCGGAGGCCTACAGCAAGCAATACCAATCCTGGAGGCTAGAGGATCTGCCCATGCTGCCGGAAAAGATGCAGCTCGTCGTCATCAAACAGACCGCCAAGCAATTTCACGCGGTGTCTCACCTCATGCATCGGCAGGATGTCACTGAGCTCATCATCGCGACGGACGCCGGCCGCGAGGGAGAGCTGGTCGCCCGCTGGATCATGCAGAAGGCAGGTTGGAAGGGAAAAACAAAACGGCTCTGGGTCTCCTCCCAGACGGATAAAGCCATTCGGGAGGGGTTTGCCCATCTCAGGCCTGCCGCAGAATACGACAGCCTTTATCGCGCCGCTCAGGGCCGCGCAGAGGCGGATTGGCTCGTGGGCCTCAATGTGACCCGCGCGCTCACCTGCAAGCACAACGCACAGCTCTCCGCTGGGCGCGTGCAAACGCCTACGCTCGCGCTGATCGTGCAGCGCGAAGAGGAAATCCGCGCCTTCCGCCCAAAGGAATATTTCTCCGTACAGGCGCAGTTCGACGGCTTTCGTGCTCTCTACCGGGATGAAAAGGGCCAATCCCGCTTTTTCGACCGCGCGCGGGCGGAGCACATCGTTTCCTCCTGCGCCGGGCAGGCCGCGGTGGTCGCCCGCCTGCATAAGGAATTAAAAAAACTGCCGCCACCCGCCGCCTACGACCTGACGGAGCTCCAGCGGGACGCCAACAAAAAATACGCCTATTCCGCCAAGCAGACGCTCTCGATCATGCAGCGGCTCTATGAAACCCACAAGCTTTTGACCTATCCGCGCACGGATTCCCGCTATATTTCCGACGACGTCGTGCCTACCCTCCCGGAGCGGCTGCGTGGGATCATGACCGGCCCCTATGCGGCCTATGCCCGTGCCATCCTGCGCGCAAAGCCGATCCCCACGAAGGCGATCGTCAACAATCAAAAGGTGACCGACCACCATGCTATCATCCCCACAGAGGAGCCGGCCGATCTCTCTGCCCTCTCTCCGGAGGAACGCAACGTCTATGACCTCGTGGTGCGGCGCTTCCTCGCGGTGCTCTCCTCTCCCTGCGGCTATGAGGAAGTGGATCTGGCACTCACCATCGGAAAGCACACGTTTTATGCTAAGGGGAAGACCGTCACAAATCCTGGCTGGCAAACTGTTTACGGTGCGCAAGCAGCCCTGGAGGAACCAGAAGCAGAAGAGGAGACGGAAAGTCAGTCCTTCCCCGTTCTTACCCAGGGCGCGAAGCTTGCCGTCAGGCAGGTCTGTCTCTCCCCCGGCCAGACCAAGCCCCCCGCGCGCTACACGGAGGCAACGCTTCTAACGGCCATGGAGCACCCGGGCGGTCAAGTGCAAGACCAAAAGCTGCGCCGTACGCTGGAGGAGACAAGCGGCCTCGGCACGCCTGCCACGCGGGCGGACATCATCGAGAAGCTGTTCGACGCCTTTTGCATCGAGCGGCAGGGCAAGGAAATCCGCCCCACCTCCAAGGGGCGGCAGCTCATCGGGCTCGTCCCGCCCGATCTGAAGAGCGCGGCGCTCACTGCCCAGTGGGAGCAGCGGCTTCAGCGCATCAGCAAAGGGCAGGAAAGTCTGCCCGCCTTCCTCATAGAAATGCGAAAATACGCAACCAGCCTCGTTAGGCAGGTGATCGCAAGCAACGCGGCCTACGTCCACGATAACGTCACCCGCGAAAAATGCCCGGATTGCGGCAAATTCCTGCTCGACGTTAACGGCAAACGGGGCCGGATGCTGGTTTGCCCGGATCGGGAATGCGGCTACCGTAGGAGCCTCTCTGTTCAAACGAACGCCCGTTGCCCCAATTGCCACAAAAAGCTGGAGCTTCGCGGCGAAGGGGAGCAAAAAATGTTCACCTGCATCTGCGGTTACCGGGAACGGCTCAGCGATTTTGAAAAGCGCAAAAAAGCGGCGGGCGCAAACAAGAGCGACGTTCGAAAATATCTGGAGCGGCAACAAAAGGAACAGGCCTCCCGCGGCAATTCCGCGCTTGCGGATCAACTCGCCAAATGGAAGGCCCGGCAGGAAGAAGATGAATGAAAGGGGCGGCTGTATGGAGATTCGGGAAGCCTCTTTTTCGGAAAAGAGGCAAATCATCCGGCAGCATCCGCACACGAAATCGTTTCTCAAGCGCAAGGGGATCTTATCTGTTGCGGCCAAAGCCGGGCGGCTGCTTGGTTTTGCATTTGTGCAGCGCAGGAAGATTACCACTGAGCCGCGTTTGACGGAGGATTTAATCCTGGTGATTGAAGTATTCAGCCCAGCAGAGCGCTGCAAGGGGATCGCCAGCGCGCTCGTTGGGCATATAAAAGAACAGGCTATCGCGGCGGAAAGCTATCAGGTAATCGCCTATTATGCGCCGGATAATCTCCCCTCCCATAAGCTATGGATCAAAAATCAGTTTTGCGTGACCCCGCCGGATCCCAAGCTGGATCGGCATTTATCCAGTTGCTGTGCGCTCTATAAATGCTGCGTTTCGCCCGCGCACCGGAAGAAAGGATTGTCCTATGAAAATCATGATTGTGGAAGATCACCCTAAAATTCGGGAGGAGCTCTCCGCTCTGCTGCGCCGCTATGGGTATGAAACCTGCGCGCCGAGCAGCTTTGACCATATTGTGGAGGCCATCTTGCAGGAGGGAGCGGATCTGATCCTGCTTGATATTAACCTGCCGCTTTTTGACGGCTATTATATCTGCCGGGAGGTGCGAAAAGCCTCCGCTGTGCCGATCATCATCGTAACGAGCCGCGACAGCGAAACAGATGAGCTGATGAGCATGAACCTGGGCGCAGATGACTTTATCACCAAACCCTACAACACACAAATTCTTCTCGCCCATATTGCCTCTGTGCTCAAGCGTGCCTATCGGAGCCCAGAGGAATCGGCGGAGCTCTCCTGGAACGGCGTGTCGCTCATCCTTTCCCGCAGCGCTGCCCGCTGTGGGGACCGAGAGACAGAGCTGAGCAAAAACGAAACGCGCATCCTGCACGTGCTCATCCGCAACCGAGATACAATTGTCAGCCGCGATGTAATCATGAACGAGCTTTGGCAATCGAACGAATTTGTCGACGACAATACGCTCACCGTCAACATCAACCGCCTGCGCAAAAAGCTTGCAGAAATCGGCGCGCCAGATTATATTGTGACGAAACGCGGGCAGGGCTACACCGTCTGACCTACCGGCTTGCGCAGAAAGGGTGCCAATCATGAAGTTCTTCGTTTTTCTCCGATCCAAGCTCCTATACCTTTTGATGAGCGCCGCCTGCATGGGCTTCACCTGGGCCCTGCTCAGCGTTTTGCGGCAATCCGCCGCTACGATCGTATCGATCCTGATCCTAGAGGCGCTCGCCGTACTTTTGCCGGTTGCGGTGGAATATGCGCGCAAGTGCTCCTATTACAGCCGCCTTCTGCGCAGCCTCGACGCGCTCGACCGCAAAGTCCTGCTATGCGAGGTGCTTGACGAGCCCGATTTCCTAGAAGGGCGAATTCTCTATCAAACGCTGATGGTCTGCAATAAGTCTATGAACGACGAGATTGCCTTTTACCGCCGCCAGGAGGAGGAATACCGCGAATATATTGAAGCCTGGATGCACGAGGTAAAAACGCCGCTTGCCGCGGCCAAGCTCACGTTGGAAAACGCCCCTGGAGCTGTTCCGGCGAGCGTATCCGAAGATCTCCGCAGGATTGAAGACGATCTGGAGCAGGCCCTCTTTTACGCGCGGAGCAACAGCGTAGAAAAGGATTATCTGATCCGCCCCGCCTCCCTGCGCGAGCTTGTGAATACCGCTGTGCGCCGTAATGCGAAGGATATGATTGCAAGCCGGATCAAGCTTCAGCTGGAGCCCCTTGATTACACTGTGCTCACCGATATGAAATGGGTGGATTTTATTCTCAATCAAATCCTTGTGAACGCTATCAAATACCGCAGCGCTTCCCCCTCTATTCATATTTATGCCCAGCAGGAGAAAAATAGCGTTGCCCTCACAATTGCGGATAACGGCATCGGCATTCGCGCAGCGGATTTGCCGCGCGTTTTTGAGCGCGGCTTTACCGGCGAAACCGGGCGCAAATTTTCAAAGGCGACCGGGCTGGGCCTTTATCTGAGCAAGCGGATGTGCGACAAATTGGGGATCGGCCTCTCCCTTGCGTCCGTTGAGGGGGAGGGCACTACGATTCGCCTGGTTTTTCCAAGCGGCACGATGCATGATCTTTCAAAAGACACATAAGGCGCGAAGTAAATGACAAATGCAGGCCGACGGCCTGCATTTATTGTTTCAATACGGCCCAAAAACGGAGACGCGCCTTCTTAACCTTACAAAATTGTTCGGCGGCGGTAAGCTTCCCCGATGGCAGCCATTACGCGCCGCTGTTAAAATGGAGGCATCATAGATTACAGGAGGTCGTTCATATGGAATCCATTTTAAAGGTGGAACATCTCGAAAAATATTATGGCAACCGCGGAAATGTTACCAAAGCGGTTGACGACATCAGCTTTACCGTAACGCAAGGCGAGTATATCGGCATCATGGGGGCATCCGGCAGCGGTAAAACAACGCTTTTAAACTGCATCTCTACGATCGATTCCGCCACCGCAGGGCATATTTTTATCCGCGGGCAGGATGTGACGCAGCTCAAGGCAAAGGAGCTCTCCCGCTTCCGCCGTGAGCAGCTCGGCTTCATCTTCCAGGAATTCAATCTGCTCGACACGCTCACTGCTTTTGAAAACATCGCCCTAGCGCTGACCGTGATCGGCACTCCCGCTAAGGAGATTGACGGCCGTGTGCACAACGTCGCAAAACGGCTTGAAATTGATAGTATCCTGGGGAAATATCCCTACCAGCTCTCCGGAGGCGAGCAGCAGCGGGTGGCCGCCGCCCGGGATCTGGTGCAGGACATTTTGCTGGAAGTGAACATCGGCCGGGAGGAGGCCAAGAGCGGCTTTGCACCGGAGAAAGTCCTCCCCGCAGCGGAGGCCGCCCTGGAGCGGACCCATGTCCGGGTGCGGGGACTGATGACGATTCCCCCGGCAGACGCGCAGAGGGATGCCAATTTCCGGTATTTTCAGGAAGTTCAGGCACTTTATGTTGACATGAACCAAAAATTGTTTCATAATGAATTAGAATATCTGTCCATGGGCATGAGCGGCGACTATGAGGATGCGATCCGTGCCGGCGCCACCATGGTGCGGGTGGGCAGCGCCATCTTCGGCGCCCGCCATTACAACTGAAAAAGACCGGAGCGCGGCTCCGATGGGAGGCTATTATGAGCTTATTGGACGAACTGAAAAAGTGGACCCACCCCTACGAGGATGAGGACGAGGAGTATGATGACTTTGAGGAGCCGGTGCGGCAAAACGCCTTTGAGGACCGGAAGCTCAAGGTGGAGGACCGCCGCAACAAGGTGGTGAATATCCACGCCACCACCCAGCTGAAAGTGGTGCTGGTGAAGCCGGAGCGGTTCGAGAACGCCTCCGAAATCGCGGACCACCTGAAGGACAAGCGGACCGTGGTGCTGAACCTGGAGTCCACCAACAAGGATATCGCCCGGCGGCTGATCGACTTTCTGTCCGGCGTGGCCTATGCCGGCGAGGGCAAGATCAAGAAGGTGGCTGCCAATACATACATCATCACGCCCTATCATGTGGATATCGAGGGCGACCTGATCGACGAGCTGGAGAACAACGGCCTCTATTTCTGAGCGGACACGAGGGGGTAACATCGCACTATGCTGACACCACAGGAAGTTTCCACCCACGCCTTTTCCAAGGCAGTGATGGGCGGATATAACATGGCCATGGTCGATGAGTTTCTGGACGAGCTCACCGATGATTACACCGCGCTCTACAAGGAGAACGCGGCGCTGAAGGCCAAGCTGAAGGTCCTGGTGGAAAAGGTGGAGGACTACCGTGCCACCGAGGACTCCATGCGCGCCACCCTGCTGACCGCCCAGAAGATGGCGGACTCCATCGTCCACGAGGCAGAGGCCAAGCGGGACGAGATCCTGGCCCAAGCGGAGACCAGCGCCCGGGAGAAGATCGGCCAGCTGCGCCAGGAGGTGGAGGCCGCCGAGGAGCGGCTGCACCAGGGCCAGCGGGATCTGGCCCAGTTCATTGCCGCCAGCAGAGAGATCTGTGAGAAGGAGCTGAAATTCCTGGAGCAGCTGCCCGAGCTGCCGGTGGAGGCGGCGGAGCCGATTTCCCAGCAGGAGCCGGAGGAGGCCGTCCAGCAGATCGAGGAAAAGGTGCTGGCCGCTTTCAGCGAGCAGAGCGTGGAGGAGGAAGCGGCCCCGGCGGAAGCGGAAGAGGCGTCTCCGGCGGCGGAGGACGACTATCCGGAGGGGGACCCCTTTGCGGCTGATCCTGTGGATGAGCCTACCCGCCGCATCAATCTCAACGATCTGAAGTTCGGCCGCAATTACTCCGGCGGCGATGACTGAACGATCAAAGCGGCTCGCAGGAGCCGCTTTTTTCTTTCCCGGTCCCGGCGCTCAACGTCTTTTGATTGGAGGAGTCAGCCATGAAGCAACAGCCCATCGTGGCCTTTCTGTACGACTTTGACAAGACCCTCTGCACCACCGATATGCAGGACTACGCCTTCATCCCCTCCCTGGGGATGACCCCCGCAGAGTTCTGGGCGGAGGCCAACGGCTTCGGCCGCAGGAACCGGATGGACGGTATCCTGGCCTATATGTACACCATGCTGCGGGAGGCGGCGCGGCGGAACCGACCTTTCACCCGGACGGACTTGGTGGAGAAGGGGCGGAGCATCGTGCTGTTCCCCGGTGTGGAGGACTGGTTCCGGCGGATCAACGACTTCGGCGCCGGCCAGGGTGTCCAGGTGGAGCACTACATCATCTCTTCTGGACTGCGGGAGATCATTGAAGGCTCGTCCATCAGCGGGGAATTCAAGGAGATCTATGCCAGCGAGTTTTACTACGATGAGAGCGGTGTGCCCGTGTGGCCCAAGCTGGCGGTGAACTTCACCGCCAAGACCCAGTTCGTCTACCGGATCAACAAGGGCGTGCTGGACGTGTCCAACGACCGGGATCTAAACGCCTCCATGCCTGACGACAGCAAGCGGGTGCCCTTCACCAGTATGATCTACATGGGGGACGGCCTTTCCGACGTGCCCTGCATGAAGATGATGCGGGCCTACGGCGGCCAGGCCATCGCTGTGTACCAGGCCAGCAACCGCGCCGGTGTGGAGGACCTGCTGGCAAAGGGCCGGGTGGATTATATCTTCCAGGCGGACTACCGGGCCGGGTCTGCGCTGGAGGCCACGGTGCAGGACATCATCCGCAAAATGGCGGTGACGGACCGCTTGTGGGAGGAGAATGCCCGCCAGGTGCGCAGCATCGGGGGAGACGTGCTGCTGGGGCAGGTGGGCCTGTTCTGAGCTGGACGGCAAGGAAACAGCGGGGGAAGGCGCCGCAGCGCCTTCCCCCGAAAAATGTCTGAATCCGTGGGATTTTTCTTTACAATCCGTATCGTATTTGTTAAACTATACGTTATGTATTTAACTCTGAAGGAGAGAGAACGATGGCTTCCACAACTGAATTTTCACGGACCCTGTCCCTGCTGCGGCAGGAGCGGGGCGTCTCCCAGCGAACTGCCGCAGGGGATCTGGGAATCTCCCAGGCCCTGTTGAGCCACTATGAAAACGGCATCCGGGAACCGGGCCTGGCCTTTGTGGTGAAGGCCTGTGATTACTACCACGTCTCCGCGGACTTCATCCTGGGCAGGACCCTGTCCCGGGAGGGGAACATGCTGACGGAGCAGGAGATCCTGAACGCTACGGAACCGGGCAACATCCTCCAGGGCAGCGTGCTGGCCACGCTCCAGAGCAAGCTGCTCTCCGGCGCTGTGGGGGTGCTGTTCGGCCTGCTGGGCAAGCTGAACGACAAGGCGGCCATCAACGCCGCTGCCGGATATCTGGGCAGCGCGGTGTACCAGCTGTACCGCCATCTGTACCGCACCGCCGGCGCCAACGAGGCGTACTTCTCTCTGGACCCGGCCGCCTGCACCATGGGCACAGCGGAGGCGGACATGAAGCTCTCGGAGATCCAGTACACCCGGAGCCTGCGGTCCCTGGCGGCAAAAAAGGCGGCGTTCCCGGACCTGTCCAACGAGGCCCTGACCGCCGCATACCCCGGACGGTGCCAGAGCCTGACCCAGGTGCTGAGCACCGCGGATGCCCGTCTCAGCGGCCTGACGGAGAAGACCAGATGAGCTTTCAGTCTCTGGCCTTTTTCGGCTTTCTGGCCGCAGCGCTGGCGGTGTGCCTGACAGCGGGGCGGCGCAGCCCCCGAGCGGGTGCGGCGATGCTGGCGGCGGCCTCCGCGGTATTCTACCTTCTGGGCCCCGGAGGATGGACGGTGGTGCTGGGGGGCGTTGCCTGCCTGCTGGCGGGCATCTGCGTGACAGCATGGGCTATCCGCCGGATGGCCCGGTCCGGCGGCCGCCGGACAATGGTTCTTGCCTGCGTCTATCACATCGCCATACTGGTGGGATTCAAGTATACGGAGTTCCTCACCGGCGGCGCGGTGGAGGTGGGCTGGGCTCCGCTGGGGCTGAGCTTTTTCACCTTCCAGCAGCTGTGGTTGCTGAAGGAGGTCTATACCGGGGAATATGTCCCCGCGCCGGGGGATTCCCTTCTGCTCTACGGGCTGTTTTTCCCCACCGTTACCTCCGGCCCCATCCTGCGGCCCGGAATCTTTTTCCCCCAGCTGCGGGAAAAGGGATTCCTCCATCCGGACTGGTCCGACGCCGCGGCGGGTATCTACGCCATCTGTTGTGGCACCATCAAAAAGGTGCTGCTGGCGGACGCCTTCGGCACTGTGGTGAACAACGGCTGGGTACATCTGGAAGAGCTCAGCGCTCCGGCGGCCTGGCTGGTGATTTTGGGGTATACGCTCCAGCTGTACTTTGACTTCTCCGGCTACTGCGACATCGCAGCCGGTGTGGCCCGGCTCTTCGGGCTCCGCCTGCCGATGAACTTTGACTCCCCGTATCGCAGCGCCTCTGTGACGGAATTCTGGAAGCGGTGGCACATCACGCTCACCACCTTCCTGCGGGAGTGCCTGTATTTCCCCCTGGGCGGCAGCCGCCGGGGCACGATCCGGACGTATTGCAATATTCTCATCGTCTTCCTGGTCAGCGGCTTCTGGCACGGGGCCGGGTGGACCTTCCTGGTGTGGGGCGCCCTCCACGGCCTGGCCCAGGTGGTGGAACGGGTCTGGGGCAGGGGCCGGGATCGGCTGCCCTTTGTCCTCCGGTGGGGGCTGACCTTTCTCTTTGTCAACATCGCCTGGGTGTTCTTCCGGGCACCGGACTGTGCCGGGGCCCTGGAGCTGCTGGGCCGGGCCGTCACCGGCGGCTTTGCAAAACCGGCGGCCTGGCTGCTGGAGGGCCTTTTCGCCGAGGAGACCAGCGCGGTGCAGATGCTGATTCCCGCCTTCACGCCCTGGAAAAACATCCTGCGGGTGGTGCTGCTGTATGGGGCGGGGATGGTCGCCGTCCTCTGGCCCCGGAACACCATCCGTCGGATGGAGGACTTCCGGCCTACGCTCTGGCGGGGCGCGGCCCTCACAGTGCTGACGCTTTGGTGTGTGCTGTCCTTTACCGGCGTCACCACCTTCATCTATTCCAACTTCTGAGGAGGGCCGTATGAAGCAAGCATATCGACGCTGGGTCTGCGGCCTTCTGGCGTGTATTCTGGCGCTGCTGGCGGTCTGCGGAGCCGTTGTGTACGTGGTGGATCCCTGCCTGTATTATCGGGTGCCGGACAAGTGGCAGCCGGTGCTGTTCAATGAGCGGTACCAGATGGCGGGCCTGGCGAAGAATGTGGAGGCGGACACCGTGCTGGTGGGCACCTCCATGGCGGCCAACTACCGCTCCAGCTGGATTCAGGAGACCTTCGGCACCTCCGCGGTGCGGCTCACCATCCCGGACGGGTATTACAGCGAGTTCGACCAGGTGATGAACGTCCTCTTTCGGACCCAGGAGCCGGAGCGGGTGATCTTCGGCCTGGATGTGAACACCCTGATCCGGGATGAGAGCGGTGTGACTGCGGCCATGCCGGACTATCTCTACAACGCCAATCCGCTGGATGACATCCAATATCTGCTGAACAAGGATACGCTGTATTACAGCGCCTACACCCTGCTCTCCAACCACTGGGGAGAGGGCGACACCATCGACGAGGGATTCACCTGGGACCGGAATGAGTGGTGGAACCATATCTCCGCCCTGGAGAACTATGACCGGCCGGAGATTGCGGCGGAGGAGCTGCCCGCAGATGCCTATCGGGACGATGTGGCCGCCAATCTGGCGGTGGCGGAACGGTGGGTCACAGAGCATCCGGACACGGAATTCGATTTCTTCCTGCCCCCGTACAGCATCCTCTTCTGGGACAAGGTCATCCGGGAGGGGAGGACGGAGGCGGTGTTTGCGGCCATCCGCCAGGCAGGGCAGACGCTGCTGCAGTATGACAATGTGAAGTTCTACGGCTATCTCATGGACCCGGAGATCGTCACGAATCTGGACAACTACTGCGACTATATCCACCACTCCGGCGGCGTCTGCCGGGAGATTCTCGCCATGCTTCAAAGGGAGGAGGGCCGCCTGACAGAGGAAAATCTGGAGGAGACCCTCGCCAACTGGCGGGAATTTGTGGTACACTATGACTATGACCAGTTCTGGGACGAGCGCTTCTGGATTCAGTGGAACGCAGAACATGCTGCGGCCCCATAAAGCGGCGGCCCGGGGAGGAACCCTGTGACAGGAGACTCCCAGGCGGAGCAGAGCCGCCCGGCGGCGAATGCCGCATCCGCTCCCTTGCGCTTCACCACCCCATAGAATCTCGGATTTTATGGGGCCCCCATTCCGATTGAAAGAACGGCGATGCGCGCCGGGCCCTTGATGCGGGCCTTGCGTGGACCGGCCGATGGAGGAATATCCGAATATGACAAAACAGAGCAACATCCGAAATTTCAGCATCATTGCCCATATCGACCACGGCAAGTCCACGCTGGCGGACCGGCTGCTGGAGAAGTGCAACGCCGTCTCCGCCCGGGAGATGGAGAGCCAGCTGCTGGACAACATGGACCTGGAGCGGGAGCGGGGCATCACCATCAAGGCCCGGGCCGTGCGGCTGACCTACCATGCCCAGGACGGGGAGGACTATGAACTGAATCTGATCGACACCCCGGGCCACGTGGACTTCAACTACGAGGTGTCCCGCTCTCTGGCCGCCTGCGAGGGCGCCGTGCTGGTGGTGGACTCCACCCAGGGCGTGGAGGCCCAGACCCTGGCCAACACATATCTGGCCATGGAGCACGACCTGGAGATTCTGCCTGTGTTCAACAAGATCGACCTGCCGGCGGCGGACCCCACCAAGGCCAAGCAGGAGGTGGAGGACATCATCGGCCTGCCGGCCATGGACGCGCCGGAAATCTCCGCTAAGATGGGCACCAACATCGAGGCGGTGCTGGAGGATATCGTAAAGAACGTGCCGCCCCCCAAGGGGGACCCGGACGCGCCCCTGAAGGCGCTGATCTTCGACAGCCAGTATGACTCGTATCGGGGCGTCATCGTCTACTTCCGGGTCATGGAGGGCACCCTCCGCACGGGCCAGCAGGTGAAGATGATGGCCTCGGGAGCCACTTATCAGGTTATCGAATGCGGCCATCTGCTGCCCCTGGGCATGGAGCCCTGCGACAGCCTCCGGGCGGGCGAGGTGGGCTACTTCACCGCCTCCATCAAGAACGTGAAGGACACCCGTGTGGGCGACACCGTCACAGATGCCGCCAGCCCCACGGCCGAGGCCCTGCCCGGCTACCGGCCCGTGCAGCCCATGGTCTACTGCGGTATCTACACGGAGGACGGCTCCAAGTATCCGGACTTGCGGGACGCGCTGGAAAAGCTCCAGCTGAACGACGCCTCGTTGAGCTTTGAGCCGGAGAGCTCCGTAGCTCTGGGCTTCGGCTTCCGGTGCGGCTTTTTGGGCATGCTCCACATGGAGGTGATCCAGGAGCGGCTGGAGCGGGAGTTCGACCTGGATCTGGTGACCACCCTGCCCTCCGTCATCTACCACGTGTACAAGACCGACGGTACCATGGTCACGGTGGACAATCCCCACAACTACCCGGACCCGGCGGTGATCGAGCACGCGGAGGAGCCCTATGTCAAGGTGAACATCATCGCTCCCAACGAGTTCGTGGGCAACATCATGCCCATGTGCCAGGACCGGCGGGGGGAGTTCAAGGACATGCAGTACCTGGACACCAATCTGGTGGAGCTCCACTACCAGATGCCGCTGAACGAGATCATCTACGACTTCTTCGATGCGCTGAAGGCCAACACCAAGGGCTACGCCTCTCTGGATTATGAGCTCTCCGGCTACCGGTCCAGCGAGCTGATGAAGGTGGACATGAAACTCAACGGCGATACGGTGGATGCCCTGAGCTTCATCGCCCACAGAGACAAGGCGTATCCCCGGGCCCGCCGGCTGTGCGAGAAGCTGAAGGAGAACATCCCCCGGCAGCTGTTCGAGGTGCCGGTCCAGGCGGCCATTGGCGGCCGGGTCATCGCCCGGGAGACCGTCAAGGCCATGCGGAAGGATGTGCTGGCCAAGTGCTACGGCGGCGACATCAGCCGCAAGAAGAAGCTGCTGGAAAAGCAGAAGGAGGGCAAGAAAAAGATGCGCTCCCTGGGAAGCGTGCAGATCCCGACAGAGGCATTTCTCGCAGTGCTCAAGCTGGACGAGTAAGCCCTCCTTCCCGGGCCAGCGGCCCGGCGCCGCGGGAGCGGCGTCAAGCGGTTTCGGAAGGAAACCCTTGGAGCGGGCAGGCTCAGCCTGCCCGCTCTGATTGGATGAGGGGTCCCCGTAGAACCGGAGGTCCTGTGGGGTATGGCAAAGAGAAGATGTGCTCCCTGGGAAGTGTGCAGATCCCGACGGAGGTATTTCTGGCAGTGCTCAAGCTGCGTCGTGCATGGAAGACCCGCCGCGGGCGATAGCCTGCGGCGGGTCTTCTGCGTTTATGGGGCGGGGGACGGCGTGCCGGCCGGAAGGCGGCGGCAAGTCACCAGCAGCACGCCGGGCATCCCCTCCAGCGGGGAACACCGCAGATGGTAAGGCGCTCCTTCCGGGGCCGGGAGGACCAGCTCCACAGAGGGAATTGCCTCCAGCTGGGACAAGACAGCCTCCAGGGAGAGGGCTTTCCGCAGGGCGGTCCGCTGGTGGGAGGGCGGCAGCTGCTGGAAATACCAGGCGGCCAGGGACCGGCAGGTGGCGTTCTCCGGCAGACGGCCTGCGGACGGTCCATAGGCACGGCAGGCACCGGAGCGGGCGTCCGCTGTCAGGACCAGCTCGTAATCCTGCCTGGTCAGGGTATCCAACAGAGTGCTTTGCAGCCTGCGGAAGCTCCGGTCCCACAGCTGGAAAAAGACTTCCAGATGCAGCGTGTCCGGGTTTTCCGCCATCTCTGCTTCTGTCCGGACCCAGGACGGGCCGCCCTTTCCGGTAGAGATCCAGTGGTCCATGGAGAATTGGAACACGCCTTCTGCAAAGGCATCCGACAGAGCATCCGGAGAGAAGAGAGCCTGGAACCGCGCCCGCTCCTCTGCCTCCGGCAGGGCAGAGGCCATCTGCTGGAGGCAGGCGCCTGCGGTACGGTCGAACAGCGTGCGCAGCAGGTGCCGGGACGCGGCCTTGGCGTCCAATGTCTGTCCGGCGGTCAGATCCAGCCGGGCGGAGGCCAGACAGGCCCTGGCCTGCCGGCGGTGCCGGGCGGCCAACTGCCGGAAGTGTTCCGCAGCCGCCCGGCGGCCAGTCACATCTTCCGCTTTGCCCAGCAGACGGTACACATTTCCGGCTTCATCGAACAGGCTCATCCACGACACCTGATAGCGTCGCCAGCCGGTGTCCTCATAATCCGCCCGATAGGTGCAGGAGACCGTCCCGGGATGCGTGATGGCCCGACGGACCGCGCCTGCCAGCCGCCGCCGGTCCTCCGGGTGGAGGTAGGACGCGGTGAGCAGGCTCTTCAGATAGCCGGAGACGGTGCGGGAGGTCCTGCGGCCGCTGGTGCTGTGCCGCTGGATCTGGGCCAGGTCCCGGGCGGGGTCATAGTCCAGTGTCAGGAGGGAGGTGTGCTCTAACAGCAGGTCGTACATCCGGGAGCGGATCTGATGCTCGGCCTGGGCCGCGGCCTCTTGGGAGATATCGGCACAGGCGATGTATGCCAGCCAGGAGCCGTCCGGCTGTTCCACCCAGGACATGTGGAGAGAGAGGCAGAGTTCCCGCCCGCCGCCCAGGCAGACCCGACAGGCCCGGCGCAGGGGCAGGCCGCACTCCCGGGACCGAACAGCTGCGGCCAGCAGTTCCTCCCGCTCGCCCGTCGGCAGGCCGCTGCCCGGGTCTTCCGCCAGACGGCGGGCCAGAGCTGCGGGCGAGAGGCCCAGCAGCCGGGAGAGAACCTGATTGGCCCGCAGCAGCTCCACGCCACCGTCAGGTCGGCGGCGCAGCAGGCAGAGACCTACCGGCATCCGGTCCAGCAGCGTCTCCGCATCCCGCAGAGCCGTCTCCCGCCGGGAAAGGGCCGCCTGCAGGTCCTGCCCCTCCCGCCGGAGGCGGTCGATATCCAGAAAGACGCCGCGGAAGACCGTGGCCCCCTGGCGGGTCGACAGGATTTCCGCCCGGAGATTCACCCAGACTGCCCCACCGTCCCGCCGCAGCAGGCGGAAGTCGTGATCCACGCCCCGTTTCTCCCGCGCCGCGTCCAGCAGTTCCTGGAGCAGCGCCGGCCAGTCCGCCGGAGCCACCAGAGCGGAAAAGGCCCTGCCGCCCCGGTCCAGCAGCGCCCGCCGGGACCACTGGGTCAGCTGGCACAGCTGCCGGCTGCAGGCAAGGCACCGCAGTCCCTCCCGGTTCAGCTCCAGATCCGCGCCGGGCAGGAGCTCCGGTAACGCGCCGCTCTGGGCTCCAGCCCCCGACCGGGGATCCAGCAGGCAGGCCACCGTGCCGTACATCACCTGATAGCAGGTAACGGTGAGGGTTTGGCCCCCGGCGGTCACATAGGGGAAGGAGGCGGAGGAGCCGGAAAAAGCTACGGCCTGCATGGGCGCCAGCTGCTCCAGCGCCCGCTCTGGCCCGAGCTGGGACAGGCGGCGGCCCTGCACCTCCTCCGGGGAGAGCCCCAGAAGCGCCGCCGCGGCAGGATTCAAAAAGCGGCACACCAGATCCACCATCTCCCCGCTGCCGTTGGTCAGTATCTCCGCCAGGGCGAAGGGGATGGGGCTGTCCCGGAAGGGCTGGGTAAACTTGTCCAGATGCTTTGCCACAGGATGCGCCTCCTCCCTGATTTTGCTGCCTTTATTATAAATGGCGGGCCACCGCATGACAACGGCGCCAGAAGAAATTTCTTTGTCCGGCAGTCCAAAATACCTTGCGGCCCGGCTGCGGCGCGTTTTCGGGTGGAGCGGAAGTCTGCCTCCCGCTTCCGAAAGAACGCCCGGCAGACCCGCACATTGTCCAGCGCCGTCCAGAGGCGGGGCCGGGGCGGCGTCGATGCCGCCGTTGATGCAGCGGATGTCCGGCAGGTGGCCGAAGACATCGTCGCTGGTGATGATCCGGCCCTCTTGGGGAATGGGGAGGTGGGTGCTGCGGCAGATGGCAGCAGCGGAATACATGAAAGGGCTCTTTGGCGGTATAGCAGATCCGCTGGTTCCGGGGATCGGAGAAGAATGCCTCTTCGTCCTCCCGGGCGGGCATCCGGAATGCATGCAAACAGATCATAGGCGCACTCCTTTGCCGGAGCAGTTCTTCCGCCTGTGCAGATGAGCCGCTTTTCCTGCATCATAGCCCATTGGTTACTGCTTTGCAAGAGAGGCAGTGCGGCGGGAAATAGATCGACCTTTGCGAAAATGCACAAAAAGTAATACCTTCATCCCTGGAAAAGTCTACCGTGCCGCACTGCACGGGGGGATTGACTGCTTCAGAAAAAAAACGCATAATAACATCTAATAGGGATTTTCCGGTCGATGCGCCGGAGAGGGAGGACGACATGAAGAAGGGATATCTGGTATTACAGGATGGCCAGGTGTTTGAGGGCTTCCGGTTCGGGGGTCCGGCGGACGCCGTGGGCGAGCTGGTGTTCACCACCGGCATGTGCGGCTATCTGGAGACACTGACGGATCCCAGCTATGCTGGACAGATCGTGATGCAGACCTATCCTCTGATCGGCAATTATGGGATCATTCCGGAGGATTTTGAAGGCGCGTGTTGCGTCCGGGGCTACGTGGTGCGGGAGTGGTGCGAGGAGCCGTCCAATTTCCGCTGCCAGGGAGACCTGGACGCTTTTTTGCGGGACCGGGGCGTGCCAGGGCTCTGGGGTGTGGACACCCGGGAGCTGACCCGGATCATCCGGGAGCACGGCGTCATGAACGCCGCGATCTGTGATGAGGTTCCGGCGGATCTGACGGCGGTGAAGACCTATGCCGTCACCGGCGTGGTGGAGGCGGAGACCTGTAAAGCAGCATCCGCCCACCCGGCGGAGGGAGAGGAGCGGTTCCGGGTGAGCCTGCTGGACTACGGCGCCAAGCGCAACATCGTCCGGGAGCTGCAAAAGCGCGGCTGCACCGTCACTGTCCTGCCTGCGCAGACCAGTGCAGAGGAGGTGCTGGCGGCCAAGCCTGACGGCGTCATGCTCTCCAACGGCCCCGGGGATCCGGCAGAGAACGTCTATCAGATTGAGCAGATCAAAAAGCTCCTGGGCAAGGTGCCCCTGTTCGGTATCTGCCTGGGCCACCAGCTGACGGCCCTGGCGGTGGGGGGCGGCACCTACAAGCTGAAATACGGCCACCGGGGGGTCAATCAGCCCGTCCGGGACCTGGACGGCGTCCGCACCTACATCACCAGCCAGAATCATGGCTACGCCGTGGACGGTACCAGCCTGCCGGTGGGGAAGGTCCGCTTCATCAACGCCAACGACGGCACCTGCGAGGGCATCGACTATCCGGACCTGCGGGCATTCACGGTCCAGTTCCATCCAGAGGCCTGCACCGGGCCCAAGGACACATCGTTCCTGTTCGACCAATTTGTAGCTCTGATGAAAGGGGGTGACCGGTAATGCCGCTGGATAAGAGCATTCAGAAAGTGCTGGTCATCGGCTCCGGCCCCATCGTCATCGGCCAGGCGGCGGAGTTCGACTACGCCGGCGCCCAGGCCTGCCGGGTGCTGAAGGATGCCGGCATCAACGTGGTCCTCTGCAACTCCAACCCCGCCACCATTATGACGGATCAGGCCATGGCGGATGAGATCTACCTGGAGCCCCTGACCGTGGAGACCGTCAAGCGCATCATCAAGAAGGAACGCCCCGATTCCATCCTGGCGGGCCTGGGCGGCCAGACCGGCCTGACCCTGGCCATGCAGTTGGACAAGGAGGGCTTTCTCCAGGCCCAGGGCGTCCGCCTTCTGGGGACCGACGCAGCGGCCATCTCCCGGGCGGAGGACCGGGAGCTCTTCAAGGAGGCCATGGCGGAGATCGGCCAGCCGGTGATTGCCTCCGACATCGCGGAGACCGTGGACCAGGCCCTGGCGGTGGCGGAGAAGATCGGCTACCCCGTCATCGTGCGGCCCGCCTTTACCCTGGGCGGCGCGGGCGGCGGCGCGGCCAAGGACCCCGACGAGCTGAAGATCATCGCGGGCACCGGCCTGGACGCCTCGCCCATCACGCAGATTTTGGTGGAGAAGGCCATCTTCGGCTGGAAGGAGATCGAGTTCGAGACCATGCGGGACAGCGTGGGCAACGTGATTGCCGTCTGCTCCATGGAGAACCTGGACCCGGTGGGTGTCCATACCGGCGACTCCATCGTGGTGGCCCCCACCCAGACCCTGGCGGACAAGGAGTTCCAGATGCTCCGCAAGGCGTCTCTGGACATCATCACCCACCTGGGGATCGTGGGCGGCTGCAACGTGCAGCTGGCATTGAATCCGGAGAGCTTTGAGTACGCGGTCATCGAGGTGAATCCCCGGGTCAGCCGGTCCTCGGCCCTGGCCTCCAAGGCCACCGGCTACCCCATCGCCAAGATCACCACCAAGATCGCTCTGGGCTACACCCTGGACGAGATTAAAAACGACATCACGGGCAAGACCTGTGCCTGCTTCGAGCCCACACTGGACTATATCGTGGTGAAGATGCCCAAGTGGCCCTTCGACAAGTTCGCCGATGCCAGCCGGGCCCTGGGCACGCAGATGAAGGCCACGGGCGAGGTGATGGCCATCGCCCCCAGCTTCGAGATGGCCTTGCTCAAGGCTGTCCGGGGCGCGGAGATCGGCATGGACACCCTGAACCGGAAACCGGACCACGGGGACGACGCCCCCATCCGGGAGCGGCTCCGCCGAGTGGACGATCACAGGCTCTTCACGGTGTTCGAGGCGCTGAAATCCGGCGTCACCGTAGAGGAGATCCACGACATCACCAGAATCGACCCCTGGTTCCTCTGCAAGCTGCGGAAGCTGGCGGCGTTCGAGGCTTCCATTGCAGACGGCCTGTCGGAGGCGCAGTACCGGGAGGGCAAGCGGCTGGGCTATCCCGATGAGGCTCTCCGCAGGCTTTCCGGCGGCGGAGAACTGCCGGAGCACCGGGATGCGGTGTACAAGATGGTGGACACCTGCGGCGCGGAGTTTGACGCGGAGACGCCCTATTTCTACTCCACCTATGACCGGTTCTGCGAGTCCCGGGCCTTCCCCCGCAGCGGCAAGCCGGTCATCATGGTGCTGGGCTCCGGCCCCATCCGCATCGGCCAGGGCATCGAGTTTGATTACTCCTCTGTCCACTGTGTCTGGACGCTGAAGGAGCTGGGCTACGACGTGGTGATTGTCAATAACAACCCGGAGACTGTCTCCACGGACTACGACACTGCCGACCGCCTGTATTTTGAGCCGCTGTACCCGGAGGATGTCATGCACATCATCGCCGTGGAGAAGCCAGTGGGCGTGGTGGTGGCCTTCGGCGGCCAGACGGCCATCAAGCTGACGAAATTCCTGGACAGCCGCGGCATCCCCATCCTGGGCACCAGCGCCGAGTCCATCGACATGGCGGAGGATCGGGAGCGGTTCGACGCGCTGCTGGAGCGGTTTTCCATCAAGCGGGCCGCCGGCCGGGGCGTGCTGGGTATGAATGAGGCGCTGGAGGCAGCGAATGAATTGGGGTATCCTGTTCTGCTGCGGCCCAGCTATGTCATCGGCGGCCAAAACATGGTCATCGCCCACAACGATGAGGAAGTCCGCCGCTACATGGAGATCATCCTCTCCGGCAAGATTGAGAACCCGGTGCTGGTGGACCAGTACCTGATGGGCAAGGAGCTGGAGGTGGACGTCATCTCTGACGGCACCGATGTGCTGATCCCCGGCGTCATGCAGCACATCGAACGTACCGGCGTCCACTCCGGCGACTCCATCGCCGTGTACCCGCCCTTTTCCATCGGGGACAAGATGCTCCAGACCATCGTGGACTGCTCCGAAAAGCTGGCCCTGTCTCTCAAGACCCGGGGGCTTATCAACATCCAGTACCTGATCTATCAGGGAGAGCTGTACGTCATTGAGGTGAACCCCCGGGCCAGCCGGACGGTACCCTATATCTCCAAGGTCACCGGCGTACCCATGGTGGACCTGGCCACCCGGGTCATGGTGGGCCAGCCCCTGAAGGCCTTGGGCTATGGCACGGGCCTGTACAAACGTCCGCCCTACGTGGCGGTGAAGGTGCCGGTGTTCTCCTTCGAGAAGATTACCGACGCCAACGCCGCCCTGTCCCCGGAGATGAAATCTACCGGCGAGGTGCTGGGCCTGGGCGCCAATATGCAGGAGGCGCTGTTCAAAGGCCTGGTCTCCGCCGGGTACAAGGTGGAGAAGAGCGGACACGCGGGGGTATTGATCTCCGTGAACCGCCGGGACCAGCCGGAGATTGTCAACATCGCCCGGAAGCTGGATGAAATGGGCTTCCGCCTCTACGCCACCGACGGCACCGCACGGGAGATCTCCCGCCTGGGCACGGACGTGGAGGTGGTGGGCAAGCTGGGCCGGGACAACCGGGTCTTCCAGCTGCTGGAGTCCGGCAGGATCGACTACGTGATCCTCACCGGCTCTACGGAGCCGGAGTATATCCGGGACTTCATCCACCTGAACCACCGGTGCGTCCAGCTGGGCATTCCCTGCCTGACCTCGCTGGATACGGCCGGTGCCCTGACGGACATCCTGGCCAGCCGCTACAACCAGGAGAACACGGAGCTCGTCGATATCTGCCATCTGCGGACGGAGCGGCAGAAGCTGCCCTTCGCCAAAATGCAGACCTGCGGCAACGACTACATCTTCCTGGAGAATTTCAGCGGGGAGATCACCTGCCCGGAGTCCCTGTGCGTCACCCTCTGCGACCGGCACTACGGCATCGGTGCCGACGGCATCATCCTCATGGAGGGATCCCGGAAGGCGGATGCCAAGATGCGGATGTTCAACGCCGACGGGTCTGAGGGCTCCATGGCCGGCAACGCCCTGCGGTGTATGGCGAAGTACCTCTATGACAACGGTATCGTCCGCAAGGAGGAAATGACCCTGGAGACGGACAAGGGCACCAAGACCGTCCGGGTCTACACCACCGACGGCAGGGTGACCTCCGCCTGCGTGGACATGGGCTACGCGACCCTGGACACCACGGCCCTCCGGCTGAATATCCCGAAGCGGCAGGTGGTGAACTATCCGGTGGAGATTGCCGGGCAGCCCTGGGAGATCACCTGCGTGGACATGGGCAATCCCCACTGCGTGGTGTTCTGTTCCCGGGTGGACGGCGTGGATGTGGCCCGGATCGGGCCGCAGTTTGAACATGCGCCTTATTTTCCGGACCGGATCAACACGGAGTTTATCCGGGTGGTAAATCCCAGCACCATCAAGATGCGGGTCTGGGAGCGGGGCAGCGGTGAGACGCTGGCCTGCGGCACCGGCGCCTGTGCCGCGGTGGTGGCGGCGGTGGCCAACGGCCTCTGTGAAAAGGGACGGGACATCACGGTCCGGGTCCAGGGCGGCGACCTGGTGGTGCATTACACCGACGAAGCCGTCACCCTCACCGGCGATGCCAAGCTGGTCTACACCGGCGTAGTGGAGTACTGAGCGCAGCACAGCCCCGGCATCCGTTTAGATGCCGGGGCTGTAAAATTTCTGTAAGGACCAGGAAAGCCGCCCGGTTTGGATTGACACGATGCAGCGGCCCCGGTAGAATGGAGAAAACCGGCCCCGGGCCGAGAAGAGAAAGGAGCACACCATGGAATATCAGATCGAGGGAGCACCGCTGCCGGTGGTGATCTGCCAGCTGGAGGCCGGCGAGACCATGCTCACCGAGCGGGGGAGCATGAGCTGGATGACCCCCAACATGAAGATGGAGACCAGCACCAACGGCGGTCTGGGGAAGGCGTTTGGGCGGATGCTCTCCGGCGACTCCATTTTCCAGAACCGCTACACCGCCCAGGGCGGCCAGGGACTGATCGCCTTTGCCTCCAGCTTCCCGGGCAGCATCCGGGCCTTTGACATCGGTCCGGGCCGGGAGCTGGTGGTGCAGAAGAGCGGCTTCCTGGCCAGCGAGGCGGGCGTCCAGCTGTCCGTCTTTTTCCAGAAGAAGCTGGGTTCCGGCTTCTTCGGCGGCGAGGGCTTCATCATGCAGAAGCTCTCCGGCCGGGGGATTGCCTTCACCGAGTTCGACGGGCATATCGTGGAGTACGATCTGGACCCCGGTGAGTCCCTGGTGGTGGATACCGGATATCTGGCGGCTATGGATGCCACCTGCTCCATGGATATCCAGGCGGTCCCGGGGCTCAAGAACATGGTGTTCGGCGGTGAGGGGATCTTCAACACCATTATCACCGGACCGGGCCATGTCTATCTCCAGACCATGCCGATCTCTCAGGTGGCAGGGGTTCTGCGGCCCTTCATGCCCACAGCGAAGTGACTTATGCATCGATACAAAGAAACCGGACCGCCCTCTTTGGGCGGTCCGGTTTTTTATGAGAGAGAAGATTACTTCTCGTCCTTGATGGCAGCCTGTGCCGCAGCCAGCCGGGCGATGGGCACCCGGAAGGGAGAGCAGGACACATAATCCAGGCCCGTCCGGTGGAAGAACTCCACACTGGAGGGGTCGCCGCCGTGCTCGCCGCACACGCCCAGATGCAGCTCGGGGTTGGTGGCGCGGCCCATCTTGCAGGCCATATCCACCAGCTTGCCCACGCCGGTCTGGTCCAGCTTGGCGAAGGGATCGTTCTCGTAGATCTTCTTGTCGTAATAGGCGTCCAGGAACTTGCCCGCGTCATCACGGCTGAAGCCGAAGGTCATCTGAGTCAGGTCGTTGGTGCCGAAGGAGAAGAAGTCCGCCTGCTTGGCGATCTCATCGGCGGTCAGCGCGGCCCGGGGGATCTCGATCATGGTGCCCACCAGGTACTTCATGTTGGAGCCGGCCTCCTTGATGATGGCATCGGCGGTCTCCACCACGACCTTCTTCACGTATGCCAGCTCCTTGACCTCGCCCACCAGGGGGATCATGATCTCAGGCACCATGGTCCACTCGGGATGCTTGGCCTGGACGTTCAGCGCAGCCTTGATGACGGCGCGGGTCTGCATGGCGGCGATCTCCGGATAGGTGACCGCCAGACGGCAGCCCCGGTGACCCATCATGGGGTTGAACTCGTGCAGGCCGGCGATGATGGCCTTGATCTCCGCAACGCTCTTGCCCATGTCCTTGGCCAGCAGCTCGATGTCGGCCTCCTCAGTGGGCACGAACTCGTGCAGCGGGGGATCCAGGAAACGGATGGTGACAGGCAGGCCCTCCATGGCCTCATAGATGCCCTCGAAGTCGGACTGCTGCATAGGCTCCAGAACAGCCAGAGCGGCCTCACGCTGCTCCACGGTGTCGGAGCAGATCATTCGGCGGATGGCGGGAATGCGGTCTGCGTCAAAGAACATGTGCTCGGTCCGGCACAGGCCGATGCCCTCAGCGCCGAACTTCCGGGCCTGGGCGGCGTCGTGGGGGGTGTCCGCATTGGTGCGGACCTTCAGGCGGCGGTACTGGTCGGCCCAGCCCATGACCCGGCCGAACTCGCCGCCGATAGAGGCGTCCACCGTGGGGATGGCGCCGTCGTAGATCTTGCCGGTGGAACCGTCGATGGACAGCCAGTCGCCTTCGTGGAAGGTCTTGCCGGAGAGCTCAAACTGCTTATTCTCCTCGTCCATCTTGATGGCGCCGCAGCCGGAGACGCAGCACTTGCCCATGCCGCGGGCCACCACGGCCGCGTGGGAGGTCATGCCGCCCCGCACAGTCAGGATGCCCTGAGCAGCTTTCATGCCCTCGATATCCTCAGGAGAGGTCTCCAGCCGGACCAGGACCACCTTCTCGCCGCGCTCGGCCCAGGCCTTGGCGTCCTCAGCGGAGAAGACGACCTTGCCGCAGGCGGCGCCGGGAGAGGCGGCCAGGGCGCTGCCGATCACGGGGGTCTTCTTCAGCACCTCGCCGTCAAACTGGGGATGCAGCAGGGTGTCCAGGGTGCGGGGATCGATCATGGCCACGGCCTGCTTTTCGTCGATCATCCCCTCGTCCACCAGGTCGCAGGCGATCTTGAGCGCAGCAGCAGGGGTGCGCTTGCCGTTGCGGGTCTGCAGCATATAGAGCTTGCCGTTCTCCACGGTGAACTCCATGTCCTGCATATCGTGATAGTGATCCTCCAGGATCTTGCAAACCTTCTCGAACTGGGCGAAGGCCTCGGGGAACTTTTCGCTCATTTCGCTGATGGGCATGGGAGTCCGGATGCCGGCCACCACGTCCTCACCCTGGGCATTGGTCAGGAACTCACCGAACAGCTTCTTCTCGCCGGTGGCGGGGTTGCGGGTGAAGGCCACGCCGGTGCCGCAGTCGTCGCCCATGTTGCCGAAGGCCATGGACTGGACGTTGACGGCGGTGCCCCAGGAGTAGGGGATGTCGTTGTCCCGGCGGTACACGTTGGCGCGGGGGTTGTCCCAGGAACGGAACACGGCCTTGATGGCGCCCATCAGCTGCTCCTTGGGGTCGGTGGGGAAGTCTGCGCCGATCTTGGACTTGTACTCGGCCTTGAACTGGCCGGCCAGCTCCTTCAGGTCGTCGGCAGTCAGCTCCACGTCCTGGGTGACGCCGCGGGCCTCCTTCATCTGGTCGATGAGCTGCTCAAAGTACTTCTTGCCCACCTCCATCACCACGTCGGAGTACATCTGGATAAAGCGGCGGTAGCAGTCCCAGGCCCAGCGGGGGTTGCCGGACTTCTTGGCCAGCACGTCCACCACGTCCTCGTTCAGACCCAGATTCAGGATGGTGTCCATCATGCCGGGCATGGAGGCCCGGGCGCCGGAACGCACGGAGACCAGCAGGGGGTTCTCCAGATCGCCGAACTTCTTGCCGGTGATGCCCTCCAGCTTGGTGATATACTCCATGATCTCCGCCTGGATCCCGTCGTTGATCTTCTGGCCGTCCTCATAGTACTGGGTGCAGGCCTCGGTGGTGATGGTGAAGCCCTGGGGCACCGGCAGGCCAATGTTGGTCATTTCGGCCAGATTGGCACCCTTGCCGCCAAGCAGCTCCCGCATGTTGGCGTTGCCCTCGCTGAACAAATAGACATATTTTTTGCTCATGTAGTCCAAACCTCTCTTTCCTGCCGCAGTCGAAAGTCGGGTGGACTCCAATCTGCGGTTAAACGATTAGCCCATTTTGATAACGATAACATTATATTGGGAATTTTTTCGGAAAACAATACATAAAAATGCTAAGAAATTTGGGGATAGCTGGAGTATTTTCACAAATGTTTGTGCAATCCACACAATTAACAGTTGCGCAACAAAGAAAATATTTACGTTCTTTCCTTTTTCGGGGCCATGTGGTACAATGGCTCCAGTGTGCCCGCCGGAAGGCCGCCGGGCGCCCCAAACACCCGGCGCCGCCGGAAAATCTGCAGATCAGCCCGTGCTCACAGCGGGAAAAGGAGAGTACGCCATGTCCCTGTTCGGCCTGCGGCCGGAGGAGCCAGCCGCCATCCGCATCCGAGAGGCCGCCACTCGCGGCACCCTGTCCCACGCCCTGCTGCTCACCGGCAGCGGCGACCGGATGTCCGCCGCCTGCTTTGCCGCCGCCGCCCTGGAGTGCACGGGGGGGGAGAGCCGCCCCTGCGGCGTCTGCCCCGCCTGCCGGAAGGTGCTGGCGGGCATCCATCCGGACGTGATCACCGTCCGGGACCCAGACCATAAGAACATCGCCGTGGACGTGGTGCGCGCCATCCGGGCAGACGCCTACATCCGCCCCAACGAGGGGCGGCGGAAGGTCTATGTGTTTCCGGACTGCGCCCTGCTGACGGAACAGGACCAGAACGTGTTGCTGAAGGTGGTGGAGGAGGGGCCGCCCTATGCGGCCTTTCTCTTCTGTGCGGAAAATGCCGCTGTGGTGCTCCAGACCCTGCGCTCCCGGTGCGTGGAGCTGAAGCTGCACCCGGCTGCGGAAGGCGGCGGTGAAGAGGTCCAGGCGGCAGAGGCCCTGTGCCGCTGCCTGGCCGCCCGGAAGCGGGGAAAGGTGACGGAGCTGGCGGTGCGGCTGGAGAAAAAGCGCATCACCCGGGAGGACCTGTCCGCCCTGCTGGAGCGGAGCCGGGCCCTGTGCGCGGCGGCGCTGCTGCTGCAATATGGACAGGAACCGGAGGAAAGCTGCCGGGAAATCGCCCCAATTCTCGCGAAAAACTTGACAAAATCCCAAATCATGCGCACAATAGAGCTGTTACAGAAGTATCGCGGGGAGTGCACGTACAACGTGGGAACCGGCCATGTGCTGGGCGCCATCGCGGTGGAATTGGAGGGCATCCTTTGACAGAAGTTATCAGCGTCCGCTTTCGAGGCGGCTGTAAAAATTACTATTTCAATCCAAACGGCAACCAGGTGAAGATGGGAGACCAGGTGATCGTGGAGACCGCCCAGGGCCCGGAATTCGCCACCTGCACGGAGGGGAACCACGAGGTGGAGGACTCCGCCATTGTCAAGCCCCTGAGCCCTATGCTGCGGATGGCCACGGACAGCGACCGCCGCACCGTGGAGCAGAACAAGAAGCGGGAGAGCGAGGCCTTTGACATCTGTGAGAAGAAGATCGCCGCCCACGGGCTGGAGATGAAGCTGGTGAACGTGTCTGCCAGCTTTGACGGCAACAAGATCGTCTTCTACTTTACCGCCGACGGCCGGGTGGACTTCCGGGAGTTGGTGCGGGATCTGGCCGGGGTGTTCCGGGCCCGGATCGAGCTGCGGCAGATCGGCGTCCGGGACGAGGCCAAGATGATCGGCGGTCTGGGGATCTGCGGCAGACCCTTCTGCTGCTCCCAGTTTCTGGACGGGTTCCTGCCCGTGTCCATCAAAATGGCCAAGACCCAGAACCTTAGCCTGAATCCCACCAAAATCTCCGGCACCTGCGGGCGGCTGATGTGCTGCCTGAAATACGAGCAGAACGTCTATGAGGACGCAGCCAAGCGGATGCCCAAGGCAGAATCCTTTGTTCAGACGCCGGACGGCCCCGGCAATGTGAAGAGCGTGGACCTGCTGCGGGAGACCGTGAAGGTCAGCCTGGACAGTGCGCCGGAGCCTTTGAAGTGCTATCACAACTGTGAGGTGTGCGTTCTGCGCAACGGCAAGGGCAGCCGGGAGGGCATCGCCATTCCGGAGCGCCCCGCCCGCTATGTGGAGGAGAAGGAAGAGGACGAGCGGCTGGAATCTCAGACCCTCACCACACCGTTCTATATGGATGACCGGCTGGAGGACGCGCCCGTCCGGGAGAAGATCGGCGGCCCCGGCAGCGGAGAGAGCAAGCCCCGCCGCAGGCACCGGGGAGGCCGCCGGAGAGGTGGCAAGAGCGGTGAGGGAGCTGAGCAGCCGTCCAGACCCGATTCCGGGAGGCCGGAGCAGCCCGGCAAGCCAGAGGCCAGACGGCCGGAGCAGAAAGAGAGCAGGCCGCGCCCGCCCCGGCAGGAGTCCAGACCCGCCCAGCCGAAGCCGGCGGAGGGTCAGACCGGCGGCGCCGGCGGAGAGGGGGAGGCCAAGCGCCGCCGCAGGCCCCACCACCGGGGAGGCCGCCGCAGAAACAAGGGCGGCGAAGGCGGCTCCGCCCCTAAGAGCGAGTGACCTTTTTGGGGGAAACCGCCGCCCGCTTTGTGGGCGGCGGTTTTGCGAGGGGAGTGGACCGGCATGGAAAGGATTCGGTTCCGGAAAGGCTATTTCGTTCTGGCCGCGGCTGCCGCGCTCGCGGCCCTGACCGTCTGGGCGGATTCCCCATGGCTGGAACTCCCGGTATTTATGGGGTCCGGCGTGGCCATCCACGGGGTCTTGGCCCATTATACCGGCAAGATTCTGAAATTCTGGCAGAAAACGGACCCAGGCGCCTGTGCGGCCCATCAAAAGATGCTGCCGCCGCAGCTTCAAAACACAGGCCCGGGCGGGCGCTATTTATGTGTGGACCCCGAATATGCCTATCGCCCGGAAGACCGGGAGATCATCAAGCGGTGGCTTTATTTCAAAAGGACTGCGGCAGCTGCCCTTCTGTGTGTTTGGGGGACCCTGCTGGCGCATGCTCTGTTCAACTGACGGATGAGGGAGGAACACCCATGGGAAAATTTGACGGTGTACTGCTGGCCAGCGATTTTGACAATACCCTGCTGAATACGGAGACGGCCCGGCGCACGGGCGCCGAGGTGCCGGAGGTGTCCCGCCGGAACCGGGAGGCGCTGGAGTATTTCATGGCCGGCGGCGGGAGATTTGCCATCGCCACCGGCCGGGCGCTGGCGGCCTTCATCAAATTCGCGGATCAGGTGCCCATGAACGCGCCGGGCATTGTGTGCAACGGCGCGGCCCTGTATGATTTTCAGAAGGGGGAGTATCTGGAGACCATTCTGCTGGACGAGAGCACCCGCCGGCGGGGACAGGAGACTCTGGACCGATTCCCCACGCTGGCGGTGGAGGCATACCACATCGACAACGTGATCCACGCCGTCCGGCCCAATCTCTATACCCGCCAGCATGAGCACGTCACTCATGTGAGCGTGGTGGAAAAGCCCTCCCTGCTGGATGTGCCCCTGCCGCTGGGAAAGATCATGTTTGAGGAGGACCACGCCGTTTTGGAGGAGGTCAAGGCGTTTCTGCAGTCCCAGCCCTGGGCGGGGGAGTATGAGATCTTCTTCTCTGACCGGACGCTGCTGGAGGTCACCGCCAGAGGCGCCACCAAGGGCGGCATGGTGGCCCGGCTGGCGGAGCGGCTGGGCATCTCCCGCCAGCACGTCTACTGCGCCGGGGACGAGGCCAACGACCTGTCCATGCTGACCTGGGCGGCGGAGGGATTTGCCCCCGCCAACTGCGTACCCGCTGTCCGGGCCTGCGGGGCCACCATCGTGGCAGATGCGGACCACGACACTCTGGCGGACATCGTGTCCCGCCTGGACAAAATGTACGCCTGAGCGCCGGAAACACCGCTCCGCTACCTGTGGTAGCGGAAATTCCAGGTTTGGTTGCTGGCATGTCCCGGTATCGTCTGGTATCCTGAACGTGTGAAAACGGCAGGGGAGGGAAGCGCCATGACCTTTGGAGAGAAGCTGCAAAAGCTCCGGACCCGGGCGGGATTGAGCCAGGACCAGCTTGCCGAGCTGCTGGATGTGAGCCGCCAGGCGGTGAGCAAGTGGGAGCGGAACGAGGCCATGCCGGAGGCGGAGAAGCTCGTCCGCATCAGCCGCCAGTTCGGCGTGTCCACGGATTACTTATTGCTGGAAGAACTAGAGGAGCCGGAGACGGCCAGTACCACGGCTCCTGCGGCGGGCCTGTGGGTCCGGGTCAAGCAATGGTACCGGAACAGGGGCTATCTGCTGGCCTGGGTTCTGGCGGCCTGGGGTGTCTGGAACCTGGTTGACCTGGCTGTTCTTGCGGCCAATACATACCAGCAGGCGCAGGACCTCGAGAATTTTGCCTGGGTGAAATACGTGCAGATGGTGTATATTCCCACAATGATTCCCCATGTGCTGCTGATTCTCGTGTCTGTGATTCTGGTATTCCGGGGCCGCCAATTGGCAGGGCGGCTTCGTTGGTATCATCTGGGCTGGCTCCTGGTGCTGATGGGTCTGCTGAACATGCGGCTCCCCCTTCCCGCGCCTCTGCGGTTTTTACAGACGGGGCCGGTCTGGAGTATTTCCACTGCGTTGCTGGTGTATCTGGCGGAGTATGGGCCGGAGAATATGTGGGAATTTGTGGAGGTGACTTTTTGGGACGACCTGCCCTGTCTTCTGGTGACCATTTTGGGCTTCGCCATCCTCATCCTGGGCTGCCGGTATGATCAGAGAACCTCCCTCCGCAAAATCGAATAACCGATGAATCCCTTGCGCCGCAGCGATAAGCCGCTGCGGCGCTTTTGCCTCTCCAAAATTTTTTTCGAATCCACTTGACAAATCTGGAGAATGTGCTATTGTATTACTTGCTTAGTACAACAACACAAATGGGAGGTGCTTCTGTGAAGTGGCAGTTTTCCAATGACGCGCCGATCTATTCCCAGCTGATCGCGCAGATCAAGGTGGGCATTGTCTCCGGCGCGTTCCCGCCGGGGGAGCGGCTGCCTTCCGTGCGGGACCTGGCTACGGAGGCCGGGGTGAATCCCAACACCATGCAGCGGGCCCTGACGGAGCTGGAGCGGGACGGACTGGTATACAGCCAGCGGACCACGGGTAGATTTGTGACGGAGGATCAGGCCATGATTGCATCTGCAAAGAGAAGTTTGGCGGAGCGCCACATTCAGGCGTTCCTGGAGGCCATGACTCACCTGGGCTATGGCCGGGAGGAGATCCTGACGCTGCTGCGGCAGGAGGAGACCAAGGGAGGAGAAAACAATGGCAGTTCTGGAATGTAAAGATCTGAGCAAGCACTACGGCAACGCGCCGGCGCTGAACCATGTGAGCCTGGCGGTGGAACCGGGCCGGATCGTGGGATTGCTGGGCCCCAACGGCAGCGGCAAGACCACCCTTATCAAGCTGGCCAACGGCCTGCTGACCCCCAGCGAGGGAGAGGTGCTGGTATGCGATATGGCCCCTGGAAAGGAGAGCCACGCCAGCGTCAGCTATCTGCCGGAGCGGACCTGCATCCCCACTTGGATGTCCGTGAAGCAACTGCTGGATTTCTATGGCGACTTCTACCGGGACTTCAATCGGAAGGCGGCGGAGGAGATGCTCACCCATCTGAACATCCGCCTGACCCAGCGGATCAAGCAGATGTCTAAGGGAACCCGGGAGAAGGTGCAGCTCATCATGGTGATGAGCCGGGCGGCAAAGCTGTATCTGCTGGATGAGCCCATCGGCGGCGTGGACCCCGCCACCCGGGACTACATCCTCTCCACCATCATCGGCAATTACAATCCCGAGGCGGCAGTGATTATCTCCACCCACCTGATCGCCGATGTGGAAAAGGTTCTGGACGAGGTCATTTTTATCAATCAGGGCCAGGTGGTGCTCCAGTCCTCTGTGGATGAGATCCGGGAGGAGAAGGGCATGAGCGTGGACGCCCTGTTCCGGGAGGTGTTCAAATGCTGACGAAACTCTTGAAGCACGAATTCCGTGCCACGGCCCGCATCATGGGGCCTTTGTACCTGGTTCTGCTGGCGGTGGCCCTGGGCTTCAATTTCTCCGCCAGGCTGATGGACTCAGGCAACTTTGTGCTGAATATGCTGGCCGCTTTGGTGGTCATGGCCTATGTGGTGGCCATTACCGCCGTGTTCATTGTGGCGTTCATTCTGATGCTCCAGCGGTTCTACAAAAATCTGCTGGGGGACGAGGGCTACATCATGTTCACTCTGCCCGCCTCGGTTCACCAGCATGTGTGGAGCAAGCTGATCGTCTCCGCCGTGTGGTTCATCGCCACCGGCGTGGTGGTGTTCCTGTCTGTTTTTGTGGCGGCCTTCAACGTGAGCTTCTTGACGGATTTGGCGAGTGTTTTCCCCAAGCTGTTCCAGCAGATGACCGCCTACTACGCCGTCAACGGCACCGTTTTCGCGCTGGAGCTTCTGGCGCTGATGCTGGCAGCCTGCATGAGTTTCTCCCTGCAGTTCTATGCCGCTCTGGCGGCGGGCCACAGCTTTGCCAACCATAAGATGGCCCTGTCCGTGGCGTTCTTCTTTGCGTTCCAGTTTGTGGTGCAGATGGCGGGGGCCATTGTTCTGGTCCTGCTGGACGAGGGGCCGCTGCACCAGTTCCTGCTGACGCTGGATTTCCAGCTCACCGGCGTGGCGGCGGTCCACTTCACGATGGTGGCTCTGCTCCTGCTGACAGTGCTCTACGGTGCGATTTTCTATATTGTAACCACAATTACCTTGAAAAAGCGCTTGAATCTGGAGTAAACTGGACCATACGCTTCCGGCGGGCCGTGGGAGTGATCCCACGGCCCCGGAAATCTTAAGGGAGGCCGCCATGCCCGTAGAGGAAAACCTGATGCAAGCGATCCTGCTGACCTTCGGCACCGCTATGGTGCCGGTGCTGGAGCTCCGGGGCGCCATTCCTGTGGGAGTGGCGGCGGGACTCTCCCCGGCTGCGGCCTGCCTGGTGTCCATCCTGGGCAATATGGTGCCGGTGCCCTTTATCCTGCTGCTGATCCGCCGGATCTTCGACTGGCTCCGGGGCACCCGCCTTTTCGGCCCCAGGATCGACTGGCTGGAGCGCCGGGCTCACCTGAAGGGCCGGATGGTGCGGAAGTACCGCCTGCCGGGACTCATCATTCTGGTAGCCATCCCCCTGCCGGGGACCGGGGCCTGGACGGGGGCTCTGGTGGCGGCCCTGCTGGACATCCGGATGCGCCACGCGCTGCCCGCCATCTTCCTGGGCGTGGTGATTGCCGGGGCCATCGTCACCACGCTGACCTACGGCGTGGTGCAGCTGTTTTAACTAGGAAAAGAGGAAACTTCCATTGAAAGATTTGAAAAAGCGCCTGGGCGCCCTTGTCCTGGCGGGATTGACGACACTGTCCCTGGTGGCCTGCAGCGTTCCCCTGGGGGATGCGGAGGTCCGCACCGGAGAGGACGGCACCGTGGTGATCGACGGCGAGGCCATCTGGGACGAGACCGCCCCCGCTCCGGATGCGGCGCCTCCGGAGACGGAGCCCCCGGCGGAGGATCCCACCGCAGATGCTGCGGAGGACGCGGAGCCCCTGTACGAGTATTACAGCACCCTGGAGGAGCTGCTTGCGGGCATTCAGGAGGGCTATGTGTTCCGCCTGGACCACACCTTTGATCAGGCTGCCCGGCCCACCGTCACCGGCGGCCACTGGCCCTTCCAGGTGTCCGATGAGGGCACCCTGGACCTGGAGATCCGATTCAGTGACCTGCTTCCTCTGGAAGACGAGGGGCTGGTCTCCGGCGAGAGCCGGGTGGAGGTCCGCCTGACCTCCCCGGAGGGAGAGACGGTCTATGGCTATGCGGCCACCAGAGCCGAGCTTGAGGAGGACATCGCCATTCAGGAGACGATCCCCCTGACGCCGGGGGAGTGGGACTTGGAGATCTCCTTCGTGTTCCGCAGTGCCGGCGGCGACAGCCCGGCGGCCCTGCACATCTCTGCCCAATGCCAATCTCTGACCCAGGAGGATTTGACGTACCTGAAGGAGCTGCGCCTGCGGTGACGCGGCCCGCATCCATTTAAAACCTTACAGGAGGTATGTATGAAAAAATATCTCATCCTCTGTGTCCTGGCCCTGACGCTGCTGCTGACCGCCTGCGGCGGGGAACAAGCTGCGGCCGACACCGCTGAGGAGG
>ERZ857503.173-NODE-173-length-60664-cov-4.442756_pt1 | contig 60664 bp, 58 predicted proteins | sample MGYA00519766_ERZ857503 | MGnify/ENA primary metagenome ERZ857503 (study PRJEB31778, sample SAMEA3449345) | human gut metagenome | biome: human gut; feature: human-associated habitat; material: faeces | place: United Kingdom | collected 2010/2012 ...
AGGAAATGATGCAGGATGTCACCGATGGCAACATCAACTGCGTCATCGTAAAAGATTATTGTGCGATAATAGGACTAAATCAGAAAGACCTTGAAAATCAAGGCATTCTGGCTTAGTCCCTTCTTTTTTTGACCGAAAACAAAGGACTTTCACAATAATCAAGCAAGCCGGAGGGTGCTGCTGCACACTTCCGGCAGAAGGAGGATATAGTGGGTGCTATCAAAGTCTTCTTGAAGGAGGTTCTGCTTCCAATCGCGCTTGCGTTCTGCCTCGCGTCATTTCTCAAGCCGATCTATATGCCTGACGGCGTATGTGACTACTTCCTTATGTGGATCTGCGTCGGCTTGCCATTCGGCATCCGGAGGATGTGCCTCTGGCTCGTTCCCAGCGGCTACGGTATCTCCGGCTCAGTCGGCATCTTCGCATTGAACTTAATCATAGGCGGTCTTATCGGAGGACTTGCCTTCTTCATCGGGCTGCTGCTCGGTATCATTCATACCATCCGAGAAATCATCTGAACTACATCGTAAACGAAGAGGGTTTGTTTCTTCTCCAATTTGGAGTAAGAAGCAAACCCTCTTTTTTTGTTGCCCAAAGCCGGAATATTTGCTGGCGATGCGGCGAAGGAAAGGAGTTTTTAAGCATGAAACGCATGACAGCCGGTGATCTGCAAGCACTGGAATTGCTGATGCAGACCACACCCGGCTTTGAGCATTTTGATAGCGGAGTGGATGGCATTCTCCCAGAGTGCCGAAGCTGCCGCTTTCACCGTCCCTTCTGGAAATATCAGTCCTGCGTGTTTGCAGTGTGTCCCTACTGCTGCAATCCCGTTTCTACCCTCAAAAATCAAAGTGGCACATCTGCTGCCGGAAAGGAAGTCAGTCATGGATAACAAAATCGAAGTCTTCAAGAATGAACAGTTCGGTGAGGTGCGGACAATCCTCATCGGTGGTGAGCCGTGGTTTGTGGTTGCTGATGTGTGCGCATACTTTGGCGTCGCTAACAGAAACCGCATTATGCAGAATGTAGATGCCGAAGATAAGGGGGGTACGCAAATGGACACCCCCGGTGGAGTGCAGACCGTAGCCATTGTGAATGAGTCTGGACTTTACTCTGTGCTGTTTGCGTTGCAGCCCACCAAGGCACGGGGAGTTTCCAAAGAGCATATCGAGGAACGTCAGAAGAAACTTCATGACTTCAAACGCTGGATCACGCATGAGGTCATTCCCACCATCCGCAAAACCGGTGGATACATGACAGACTCCCTTCTGGAACGCATTCAGAAGGAACCGGCGGTCATTGTGGAGTTTGCTCAGGCGTTGATTCTGGAAAAGAATCGCGTAAAGGCTCTTGAGTGTGAGCTGAACACGGCAAAGCCCAAAGCCGATTACTACGACGCCTTCATCAATCCGGATGACTGCACCAATATCCGAACGACGGCGAAGGAACTGAAAATCCCGGAGCGCAAGTTCGTCCAGTTCCTTCTCAGGGAGAAGTACCTGTTCCGATCTCCCTCCGGTCAGCTTCTTCCCTACAACAAGGACAGCAACGCCGGACTGTTCATCGTCCGCGATTTTGTGACGTACTGCTACACCGGTTCTCAGACCTACTTCACGCCGAAGGGCAAGGATGTCATCCGAATGAAGTTCCAGAAAAAGTGCGGCGAAGAGCTGCTTTCCAAGATGGCAAGGTGATTTCTGTGGCAGTCTATCGTGTAAACAAGAATCGTGGCTATACGGTCATGGCGAACTTCCACCTTCGAGACAAGAGCCTGTCACTCAAGGCAGTCGGTCTTCTCTCAAAGATGCTCTCGTTCAATGATGGCTGGAAGTTCTCGACCAAGGGACTTTCTGCAATCTGCAAGGAAGGTCCGGATGCCATTCTCTCCGCGCTCCGTGAGCTTGAGAAACACGGCTACCTCGTCAGGCACCGGCAGAGAGACGGTAAGGGCAGGATGAGCAGCACAATCTTTGAGATATACGAAGAGCCGCAGGAGTCCACGCCAGAACGGGAAATGCCACACACGGAAAATCCATGTGTGGAGAAGCCAGATGTGGATAATCCACACGGGGATAAGTCCGCACAAATAAATACTGATCAAGTAATTACCCAAGAAAGAAATACTCTCTCAAAGAACTATCAATCCATCAATCTTGATGGGATGGACAGGATGGATGAGCGAAGCGAGTATGAAGAGATTATCAAAGAGAATCTTGACTACGACATTCTCTGTCAGGATCCGAAGTTCGATAGAGACCGCTTCCGGGAGATCATGGACATCATGCTGGATGCCGTCTGCTCTACTGCTCCGACCATCCGTATCAACGGCGAGGATATGCCGCAGCAAGTGGTCAAGTCCCGCTTTCTCAAGTTGAATAGCAGTCACATTGAGTACGTTCTGGAAGCAATGAACAAGAACCCGTCAGACATCCGTAATATCCGGGCGTACCTGTTGACCGCTCTGTATAACGCCTCTCTGACGATAGACAATTATTACTCTGCGCTTGTCAACTATGATTTTTACGGGCAGGACAGGTCAGCAGGGTCAAAGAAGTCCAAGACCTACGATTATAGCCTTTGTGAAGACACCCTCTAATGGCGTCAATTTGAGCGATGCGCGGAAAGGAGGATAGTGCAAATGAAAATCATCCATCTTCGAGGTGTGCCGCCTTAGCTTTGGTAGCAATCCCTATAATCATTCCAAGGAAAGGAGGTAAACGCAGCAATGCAGGATGAAGTCAACACCAAAGTTGTTGCAATCATGATTAAGGGCGGCAAAATCTCAGCCGAGGTGCTGAAAAAGGCGCTGGACAAGTTCGTTCAGGAGATCGAGAAGGCGCAGAAGCAGATGCAGCAGCCCAAAACATATCGCGGCAAGCAATCCATCAAGCATCTAATGAGCCAGAACGCCGCTATCTCCAACATCGAAGTGACGGATGGCAATATCAAATCCTTTGAGCGAACTGCCAGCAAATACGGTCTGGACTTTGCACTCAAGAAGGACGTTTCCGTAGAACCGCCCAGCTACCTTGTCTTCTTCAAAGGGCGCGACGTTGATGTCATGACCGCCGCCTTCAAGGAGTTCTCTGCCAAAACGGTCAAGCAGAAGGAACAGCCGTCCATCCGGCACAAGCTGGATCAGGAGAAAGCTCAGGGCAAGGCGCAGCATAAGGAGAAAGTCAAGGTCAAGACCAAGGATCGGGGTGTGGAGCTGTGAACAAACCCGATGTGAAGAAGCTCGTTCTTCTGAACCTTCCGTATGTCTTCGCCTTCTACTTTGCGGATAAAATTGCCGCCGTGTTCCGACTTGCACCCGGCACGGAGTTCATCGACAAGCTGACAAACGGCTTTGCCGTGTTCGGTACTGCCTTCGCAAATCCGCTCCCCAGCTTTCATCCCGTCGATCTGCTCATTGGTCTGTCGGCTGGCGTGTTGCTCAAGCTGGCGGTCTACGTCAAGGGCAAAAACCGCAAGAAGTTCCGGCAGGGCGAAGAATACGGATCTGCACGATGGGGCAAGCCGGAGGACATCAAACCGTACACGGATCCGGAGTTCTCGAACAACGTCATCTTGACGCAGACAGAATACCTGACGATGAACAGCCGCCCGAAGCAGCCAAAATACGCCCGCAACAAAAACATCCTCGTCGTCGGCGGATCCGGCTCAGGCAAGACGCGCTTTTTCGTGAAGCCAAACCTGATGCAGATGCACAGCAGCTATGTTGTGACCGATCCGAAGGGTACGGTGCTGGTGGAGTGCGGCAAAATGCTTGAAAAGGGCGGCTACGTCATCAAGTCGCTGAACACCATCAACTTCCGGAAATCCATGCACTACAACCCATTCGCGTATATCCGCAGTGAGAAGGACATCCTCAAGCTGGTCAATACGATCATCGTCAACACGAAGGGAGATGGCGATAAGTCCGGCGAAGATTTTTGGGTCAAGGCGGAAAAGCTCTACTACACAGCCCTCATCGGCTACATCTGGTACGAGGCACCAGACCACGAGAAAAACTTTACTACCCTGCTCGAAATGATCAATGCCTCGGAAGCCAGAGAGGACGATGAGACCTTCAAGAACCCAGTGGATGTCATGTTCGACGAGCTGGAAGCCCGCGACCCTGACCACTTTGCGGTCAAGCAATACCGCAAATACAAGCTTGCGGCGGGCAAAACCGCTAAATCGATCCTGATTTCCTGCGGTGCAAGGCTTGCGCCCTTCGACATCGCAGAGCTGCGGGAGCTGATGAGCTACGATGAGATGGAGCTGGACACCATCGGAGACCGGAAGACGGCGATGTTCGTCATCATTTCCGATACCGATGACACCTTCAATTTCGTCGTGGCAATCATGTATTCCCAGCTCTTCAACCTTCTCTGCGACAAGGCAGATGACGTTTACAACGGACGGCTTCCCGTCCATGTGCGCTGTCTGCTCGATGAGTTTGCGAACATCGGTCAAATCCCGAAGTTTGATAAGCTCATCGCAACCATCCGAAGCCGGGAAATCTCGGCGTCAATCATCTTGCAGTCCCAGTCTCAGCTCAAGACCATCTACAAGGATGCGGCGGACACCATCACGGGCAACTGCGACTGCACTCTTTTCCTCGGCGGCAAGGAGAAATCCACGCTCAAGGAAATCAGCGAGGTGCTGGGCAAGGAGACAATCGACCTTTACAACACTTCAGAAACCCGTTCCAACAACAACTCCTATGGCTTGAACTATCAGAAGACCGGCAAGGAACTGATGTCTCAGGACGAGATCGCCGTCATGGACGGAGCTAAGTGTATTTTGCAGCTTCGAGGCGTGAGACCTTTTCTCAGTAACAAATACGACATTACGAAGCATCCAAAGTACCGGCAGCTCTCCGACTATAACAAGCGGAACGCCTTTGACATCGAGAAGTACCGGCAGCACAAGCTGGTAGTCAAGCCCGATGACACATTCGACCTCTATGATATGGGCGAGGTCGAAGCGGATTAAAGCCCCGTCGCTGCACTGCGCAGTGGGTAAAGCCTGATGGCTCCCAAAGCAGAACAGCGACGGGGCTTCTTTTTTATGCCCATTTTCAAAAATACACAACCAATCTTTTTCAAATCAAGGAGGAAAATCTATGGCTTTCATCAATCAGGCTGTCACGGTTCTTCAGACGCTCGTTATCGCCCTCGGCGCAGGTCTCGCAGTGTGGGGTGTTGTCAACCTCATGGAAGGCTACGGCAACGACAACCCCGGCGCCAAGTCTCAGGGCATCAAGCAGCTCATGGCTGGCGGCGGTGTGGTGCTGATCGGCACGACCCTCATCCCCCTGCTCTCCGGTTTGTTCGGCTAATCCACGGCAAGCCCAGCTTAACCGAAGGGTGGTGAAATATTGGGCAGCATTTTAGAAAAGATCGAACAAGCTCTCAAGGATATGCTGATCGGATGGATCGAGAGCAACCTGACCAATATGTTCACCGATGTCAACGAGAAGGTAGGAACGATTGCCGCCGAAGTCGGGCAAACACCGTCCGGCTGGAACGGCGGCGTGTACCAGATGATCCGGGGACTATCCGAAAACGTGATAGTCCCCATCGCTGGTATCATCATCACCTTCGTTTTGTGCTACGAGCTGATTTCCATGATCACCGAGAAAAACAACCTTCACGACATGGACACATGGATGTTCTTCAAGTGGTTTTTCAAGGCGGCTGTGGCGATCTACCTCGTGACACACACGTTTGACATCGTGATGGCAGTATTCGACATCGGGCAGAACGTGGTTTCCGGTGCAGCCGGAGTCATCCACGGCAGCACCAGCATTGATATTGATTCGACGATTGCGCAGATGCGTACCGGCATGGAGAACATGGGCGTCGGAGAACTGCTCGGACTGTCGATAGAAACGCTCCTGATCAGCCTGTGCCTCAAAATCATGGCGATCCTCATTACGGTCATCCTCTACGGGCGCATGATTGAGATTTACTGCACCGTGAGCATTGCGCCTATTCCCATCGCAACCATGAGCAACCGCGAATGGGGCAGCATCGGCACGAACTATCTGAAAGGCTTGTTTGCTCTGGCATTTCAGGGCTTTCTCATCATGGTCTGCGTCGGCATCTATGCGGTGCTGATCAACGGCATGATTATTGCAGACAACATTCACTCGGCTCTGTTCTCTGTGGCGGCGTACACGGTCATTCTGTGTTTCTCGCTGTTCAAGACCGGAAGCCTCGCAAAATCCATTTTCCATGCGCACTAAGGAGGTCGGCAGCATGAAGAAGTACAGCATCATCTACGCCGATCCCCCTTGGGCGTATCGGACTTACTCCAAGAAGGGACAGGGACGGTCGGCAGAAAGCCACTACCCGACAATGTGCATTGAGGACATCAAGGCGCTTCCGGTCGGTGAGCTTGCCGCGAAGGACTGCGCCCTGTTCCTTTGGATCACGTTCCCGTGCCTCTGTGAAGCACTCGAAGTGCTGACGGCATGGGGATTTTCTTATAAGACCGTGGCTTTTGTATGGGTGAAGCAAAACCGCAGGAACGACGATCTCTTCACCGGCATGGGCTACTGGACAAGGGCAAACGCCGAAATCTGCATCCTTGCTACGAAGGGACACCCGAAGCGTGTTGACGCCGGTGTGCGTCAGGTCATCCTCAGCCACATCGAAGAGCATTCCAAAAAGCCGGATGAGGCGCGGAAACGCATTGTTCGGCTCATGGGAGACCTTCCCCGTGTAGAGCTTTTTGCCCGTCAGTCTCCCGAAGGCTGGGACGTTTGGGGCAACGAGGTCGAATGCACGGCACATCTTCCAATGGAGGAAACACTATGCTGCGGCTAAGACCTATCTCTCTTCGAGACGCCAACGAGTATGTCCGGAAGTATCACCGGCATCATAAGCCGGTTGCCGGTCACAAGTTTTCCATCGGCTGTGAAGCACACGGTGAGCTGGTCGGTGTAATCATCGCCGGGCGTCCTGTCAGCCGGTATCTGGATGACGGCTTCACATTGGAGGTCACAAGGCTATGCACCAACGGGGCAAAGAACGCTTGCAGCTTTCTCTACGGCGCGGCGGCAAGAGCTGCTGCGGCTATGGGCTATAAGCGCATCATCACCTACACGCTGGAAAGTGAAAACGGTGCAAGCCTTCGGGCTTCCGGCTGGATCTGTCAAGGCAAAGCGGGTGGACTTCGCTGGACGGGCAAGCGTCAACCGAAGGAGGATCAATATCCCGCACAAATGAAGCTGCGCTACGAAAAGCAGCTTAGAAAGGAGAAAACAGTCAATGGCATTTGTTCCGGTCCCGAAGGATCTTAACCGCGTCAAAACGAAGATCATGTTCAACCTGACCAAGCGGCAGCTCATTTGTTTTTCTGTTGCTGCGGCGGTCGGTGTCCCGATTTTCTTTCTGGCGAAGGCACATCTCGACTTGTCTACGGCGGCAATGCTGATGGTGGTGATCATGCTCCCGTTCATCTTCTTCGCGCTTTACGAGAAGGACGGACAGCCCGCCGAAAAGTATCTGTACCACATCGTACAGTCCATGTTCATCCGGGACAAGGTGCGTCCCTATCGCACGAACAATCTCTACGCTGAGATTCAGCAGAAAATCAAAGAACAGGAGGAATTGCAGATTGAACAACAGCACAGCAAAGGCAAAGCCTAAGATGACCGTCAAAAACGGCGTCGTTTACGGCGATGCCCTTTCCGCTCAGGAAAAGAAGCGGATCGTCATGCAGAAGAAAAAGGACAGGAAGGCAAAGAAAGTCCGCAAGTCCGCCCAGCAGACCATCCCCTATGTGGAGATGTGCCGTGACGGTATTTGCAAGGTGAACAGCCGCCTCTACACGAAGTCCATTGCCTTTGAGGACATCAACTACCAGCTTGCGCAGAACGAGGACAAAACTGCCATCTTTGAGAACTGGTGCGACTTTCTGAACTACTTCGACAGCTCGATTTTCGTCCAGCTCTCCTTCATCAATCAGAAGGCAAGCCTCAATGAGTTCCGCAAGCGCATCAACATTCCGGTACAGGAGGACGCCTTCAACGACATCCGCTCCGAGTATTCCGGTATGCTGCAAAGTCAGCTCACCAAGGGCAACAACGGACTGGTCAAGAAGAAGTACATCACCTTCGGCATTGAGGCAGACTCCCTCCGCACGGCAAAGCCGAAGCTCGAACGCATTGAAACCGACATTCTCAACAACTTCAAAACCCTTGGTGTGAGAACCGAGCCACTGTCCGGCTACGAACGGCTGAAAGTGCTTCATGACGTGTTCAACATGGACAGCAACGAGCCATTCCGCTTTTCCTTCGATATGGTTGCCCGGACAGGTCTCAGCACGAAGGACTTCATCGCTCCCACTTCCTTTGACTTCCGTGAAGGCAAGTGCTTCAAGATGGGCAGAACCATCGGCGCGGTGAGCTTTCTCCAAATCCTCGCGCCGGAACTCAATGACCGTATGCTTGCCGACTTCCTTGAGATGGACAGCAACATCACGGTCAATTTTCATATCCGGACGATTGACCAGGCGAAGGCAATCAAGAGCATCAAGATGAAGATCACCGACCTCGACAAGATGAAGATCGAAGAGCAGAAAAAGGCAGTCCGCTCCGGCTACGATATGGACATTATCCCGTCCGATCTTGCCACCTTCGGCGGTGAGGCAAAGCGTCTGTTGCAGGATCTCCAGACCCGCAATGAGAGACTGTTCCTTGTGACCATCCTCATCATGAATACGGCAACCAACCGCCAGAAGCTCGAAAACGCGGTGTTCCAGACCGCCGCCATTGCCCAAAAGTATAACTGTGCGCTCAAGCGTCTCGACTTCCAGCAGGAGGAAGGGCTGATGTCCTCTCTGCCTATCGGCATCAATCAGGTGGAGATCGAACGCGGACTGACCACTTCCAGCACAGCGGTTTTCGTGCCGTTCACCACGCAGGAGCTTTTTCAGGGCGGCGAAGCTCTCTACTACGGGCTGAACGCACTGTCCAACAACATGATCATGGTTGACCGCAAGCAGCTCAAGAACCCCAACGGGCTGATCTTGGGTACACCCGGTTCCGGTAAGTCCTTCTCCGCCAAGCGCGAAATGACGAACGCCTTCCTCATCACGGAGGATGACATCATCGTCTGCGACCCCGAAGCCGAGTATTTCCCCCTCGTGCAGAAGCTCGGCGGTCAGGTCATCCGCATTTCGCCGGTCAGCACGGATTACATCAATCCGTTGGACATCAACACGAACTACTCCGAAGAGGAAAACCCGCTTACGCTGAAATCCGACTTTATCCTCTCCATGTGTGAGCTGATTGTCGGCGGCAAGGACGGCTTGCAGCCGGTTGAGAAGACCATCATTGACCGCAGTGTCCGCATGGTCTATCAGGAGTTTCTTGCAGACCCCCAGCCGGAGAAAATGCCGATCCTCGAAGACCTCTACAACATTCTGAGAAATCAGAAGGAGCCGGAGGCACAGCGCATCGCAACCGCCCTTGAAATCTATGTTCACGGCTCTCTGAATGTCTTCAATCACAGAACGAATGTGGATGTCAACAACCGCTTCGTCTGCTATGACATCCGCGAACTCGGCAAGCAGCTCAAGAAGCTCGGTATGCTGATCGTGCAGGATCAGGTGTGGAACAGAGTCACCATCAACCGCGCCCAGCATAAGGCAACGCGCTACTACATGGACGAGTTCCATCTGCTCTTGAAGGAGGAACAGACCGCCGCGTACAGCGTGGAAATCTGGAAGCGTTTCAGAAAATGGGGCGGCATCCCGACCGGAATCACGCAGAACGTCAAGGATCTTCTTGCCTCCCGCGAGGTGGAGAACATTTTTGAAAACTCGGATTTTGTCTACCTTCTGAATCAGGCATCCGGCGACCGGCAGATTCTCTCGAAGGCGCTGAACATCTCGCCCAGCCAGCAGAACTACATCACCAATTCCAATGCCGGTGAGGGGCTGATCTTCTACGGCTCGACCATCGTTCCCTTCAAGGACGATTTCCCGAAGGACACCCAGCTTTACCGCATCATGACCACCAAACCCGAAGAAACCGTACAGAACTGATAGGAGGATTTTTGAATATGAACAACAAGATGATTACCATTCCCTATGCGGACGCTATCGAATACGGAGAGAATACCTCTGCGCTGTTTAAGGCTCTGTGGGAGCTGACCGATCTGATCCGACTGGAAAGCGACCTCAAGAAGCATCACCGCGCCTACCTCCATGTGAGGGAGGACATCGACGAAAAGGTCAAGGAGGCGCGTCAGATTATGACCAAGGTATCTGTGGATATGATCGGTTTCTACTTCAAGGTTGATGTTCCCAAGTGCAGCAACAGCGACGAGAATACCCCTTTCGCAGACGCGGCGGATGATGAAGCCGTATCTATCCCCAAGGACAAGTATGAGCTGATGATCGACGATCTGCTCACGATGTCCGAAATCATTCAGTGCGTTGCAGATATGCGCACGCAGGATATGAGGGCAATCCGCGAGTTCGGCAAGTTCGTCCCCGCCTTTGCCGCCTTTGAGAAGAACCGCCTGAGCCTCTATCGTGAGGCGGCGAAGGAAGCCGAGGAAATCTTCGACCGTTGGGCAGACGAGATTGACGATCTCGACGAGGACTACGAACCGGACGAGTATTACTCCGACTGATGCTCATTGAAATGTTGTCGGGTTTTACAGCCAACATTTCAATGGAAACACAAATCCAACAGAACAGGAGGTACACCACCATACAACTTGACATCATTCATACCGGCGATTGTCTTGAAATCCTGAAAACGCTGCCCGATGACAGCGTTCATTGCTGTGTGACATCCCCGCCGTACTACGCGCTGCGTGATTACGGCATGGAGGCTCAGATCGGCAGAGAGACAACGCCGAAGGAATATATTTCGCGCCTGACGGAAGTGTTTACCGAAGTCAGGCGCGTTTTGCGTCCGGATGGAACGCTCTGGCTGAACATCTCGGACACCTACGCTGGAAAGGGCAATCAGGGAGATTTCATTGACCCGAAGAACCCCTACGGCAGAAACGGTCAGGCTGTGGCTCTCAACAACAAGGTTGAGGGCTGCAAGCCAAAGGACATGATCGGCATTCCGTGGATGCTGGCGTTTGCCCTCCGTGATACCGGCTGGTATCTGCGCAACGACATCATCTGGATGAAGGATAACCCCATGCCGGAGAGCGTCAAAGACCGCTGCGCCCGCTGCTATGAGCATATTTTCCTGTTCTCCAAGTCGAAAAAGTATTTCTTCGACTACAAGGCAATCTCCGAGCCGATTGCCCCTGCAACGGCAGAACGCCTCAAGCGCGGCATGAAGGGCGGCAACAAATACGGCAAGCCTGTTCCCGGTCAGCCTCAGCCGCAGTCCATTAACCGCCCCCGTGAGCACGGAGAGATCAAGGATTGTGACATCAATCCGCTCCGCAATAAGCGCGATGTCTGGAAGATCAACACCGTTCCCTTCAAGGGCGGTCATTACGCCGCCTACCCTCCGAAGCTGGTTGAAACCTGTCTTCTCGCCGGTTGTCCCGAAGGCGGCATTGTACTTGATCCCTTTATGGGGAGCGGCACAACCGGTATGGTTGCCTCACAGATGGGGCGTCATTTCGTGGGTGTAGAGCTGAACCCTGAATACACCGAGCTTGCCTACAAGCGGATTGGAGGTGAAATCTGATGTCCAAGGAACCGGAACTTAAAGCCCACGACAAGGTAGTTCTGCGGATGACGCGAGACGGCGCGGTCGAGAAAAACCTGACGGCTGGCACCGAGCAGCGCGTGTCAAAGCGGCTGGAAGATGCAGAGTTGGTCAAGCCGGTTGAGACAGCCGATCCTTCCAAAGCTCTTTCTGCGGAGGAACAGAAAAAGGTGCAGATGCGCCGTCAGCAGCGTCAGTTTCAGGCGGAACACGCCGAGGATAACGACACACAGCCGCCCTCGGAAACGTCCGTTACAGAAGAGAAAAGGGCAGAAAATCTACCCCAGAATGTACCTGAACCGCTGCCCTCGTCAGAAACGCCGTTCAAGCCTCCTGTTTTGGAGCAGCACGGCGTTCCTTCTCATACCGGCACGGTGATTGCCGAAACGGTTGTTACCCACAAGCTGCGCAAGACCTCAGCAGTGGAGGCAGTGGACGCGGACGCCGTTCTCACTCAAGCGGCGGAAACCGCCTCCGCAAAGCCGGTCTCGGACGATGCCGTTCCGCCCACGAAGCGGATGCAGAAGCTCGAAAGAAAATCTGAGAAGGCGCATGATCGGCTGGATGCCGCCCGTGAGAAGCTGCCCATGCACAAGGTTCTCAAGAAAGAGCGCGTCTTTGATGAGGAAACCGGCAAGGGCAAAACCCTCCTTCATTTTGAGGATGAGCTGAAAAAGCCAAAGGGCAAAGGCAAGCTGCAATTTGAGGCAGATAAAACAGTCCGCAAGGTCGGTGACACCCTCGCTTCCGGCATTCATGGCAAAATCCATGAGGTCGAGCAGGAAAACTCGGCGGTTGAGGCGGCGCATAAAACAGAGATTGCCGCCGAGACCGCCGCGAGGCATTTCCGTCATCATCGGGAAAGCAGCGTCAACAAGCCTTATGAGAAGGTCTCTAAGCTGGAACATAAGGCGGATGTAGCTGATGCGAAGCTCCAATATGAGAGAAATCAGCAGGAGCATCCTGAGATGAAGAAGCAGAACATGAACAAGCACTACCAGAAGCAGAACATCAAGAAGGAATATGCCGCCGCTCGAAATGCCGGTTCTCAGACTGCCGGGACTGCCACAAAGAATACCGGCAAGAAGCTCGGTGAGAAGGCGTCCGACAAGATCAAGGAGTTCTTTGAGAAGAACAAGAAGGTCTTCATCTGGATCGGGGTTGGAATTGCCCTTCTCGTTTTGCTCGGTGCCGGTATCAGTTCGTGTTCGATGCTCACCTCTACCGGCTCGTCGGTCATTGCGTCCTCTTATCTCAGCGAGGATGACGCGATGCTCGGTGCAGAGGCGCAGTATTGCCGGATGGAGCAAGAGCTGCAAAGCTATCTGGATAACTATGAAGGCACTCATGACTATGACGAATATCACTTCGATCTGGACGATATTGAGCATGACCCCTATGTGCTGATCTCCATCCTCTCGGCTCTCCATGAGGGCGAGTTCACGCTGGATGAGGTGCAGGGTACGCTCCAAATGCTGTTTGAAAAGCAGTACATTCTCACCGAAGAGGTTATCGTCGAAACCAGATACCGCACGGAAACCGACACATGGACGGACGCAGACGGCAACACGCACACGGAAACCTATCGCGTCCCGTATGACTACTACATCTGCAACGTGAAGCTCGAAAACTTCAATCTCTCCCATGTCCCGGTCTACATCATGTCTCAGGAACAGCTTTCCATGTACGCAACGTATATGTCGGTGCTTGGCAACCGTGAGGATCTGTTTGGTGACTCTCCCTATGTGGACAAGTACATCATCAATCCTCCCGCCGACTACGATGTCAACCCGGAATACCTGAACGATGAGAAATTTGCGACACTGATCACCGAGGCAGAAAAGTATCTCGGCTATCCGTATGTGTGGGGCGGCTCCAATCCCGACACGTCCTTTGACTGCTCCGGCTTTGTCAGCTACGTTCTCACGAACAGCGGACTTGTGAATACCGGACGGCTTGGCGCACAGGGGCTTTACAATGTCTGTACGCCGGTTTCAAAGGCGAATGCACAGCCCGGTGATCTTATCTTTTTCGTCGGGACGTATGACACCCCCGGTGTGTCTCACGTCGGCATCTACGTTGGTGATGGCGTCATGATCCACTGCGGCGACCCCATTCAGTACACATCCATCAACTCTTCCTACTGGCAGCAGCATTTCTATGCCTTCGGAAGACCCGCCTATTAAAAGAAAGGAGTTTTTCATGAATCCCAAGTATCAGAAAGTCCTCTCCGACATTGAGAAGGCTGAAAAGAAGAAGTCCGAAATCGAAGGTCAGCTCAAGGAGCTGTACGACAAGAAGACGGAGCTGGAAAACCTTGAAATCATCAATACCGTGCGCTCTATGGTGATGGACAAGGATCAGATCATGGCGTTCCTGTCTTCCATGAAGGGCGGCACCAAGCCCGCTGAAAATACGGAGGTAATCGACAATGCGTAAGAAGTTTCGTTTTCTGACCATCCTTGCAGTCTGCGTCATGGTGCTGTCCTGCTTCTCGGTGACGGCGTTTGCCTACGCCGATGATACCGAGCAGAACCTTCCCGTTACGGAGGCAACTCAGCCCGAACAGCAGCCCGCAGTCACTCCCACGCCGGAAAAGCCGAAGGGTGAGCCGATTGACGATGAGGGCAACGCCTACACCCGCGACTTGCTCTATGACAAGGCAACCAACAAGCAGTTCATCACCATTCAGACGAAAAACGGCAACACCTTCTTCATTGTCATCGACTACGATGCGCCCATCAACGAGGATGAGGAACAGTACCAGACGTACTTCCTGAACATGGTCGATGAGAGCGATCTGCTTGCACTGCTGGATGAAGACACTGCGGCGGCTCTGACCACCTGTAACTGCAAGGAAAAGTGCGCTGTCGGTCAGGTCAACACCGACTGCCCGGTCTGCAAGACCAACATGAGTGAATGCACCGGCACAGCCCCCGTTACACCTGAGCCGGATAAGGATGCGGAAACCGATACCCCCGCCCCTAAGCCCGAAAAGAAATCCAACGTTGGCATGATCCTCGTCATCTTTGCCCTTGCCGGTGCTGCGGGTGCAGCTTATTACTACATCAAGTTTGTCAAGGGCAGAAAGCCCAAGGATGAGGACATGGACTTCTTTGATGATGAAGGCTACGAGGAAGAGCCGTACATCAACGAGGATGATGAGCCACAGATTGCGGAGGATGCTGAAACGGATGGTGATGAAGATTGATCTTAGTCATTGCTGAAAAGCCCAGCGTCGCCCAGTCCATCGCAAAGGTGTTGGGCGCGACGTCCCGCAAGGACGGCTACATGGAGGGCGGCAATTACATCGTTTCGTGGTGCTTTGGTCATCTGGTGGAGCTGGCAGACGCCAGCTCCTACGATGAGCGGTATGCCAAGTGGCGGTATGACGATCTGCCCATTGTTCCGGAAAACTGGATGTTTGAGGTCACGAAGGACAAAGCACAGCAGTTCAAGGTGCTGTCCGCTCTCATGAAGGACAAGCGCGTCACCGAGCTGGTCTGCGCGACCGATGCAGGACGCGAGGGTGAGCTGATCTTCCGGCTGGTCTACAACAAAGCCGGATGCACCAAGCCCTTCAAGCGTCTGTGGATCAGCTCGTTGGAGGACTCCGCCATCCGCGAAGGCTTCAATCATCTCCGGGACAGCAAGGAATATGACCGTCTCTATGAAGCAGCACTCAGCCGCTCGAAGGCGGACTGGATTGTCGGCATCAACGGCACCCGCCTTTTCACCACGCTCTATCACAAGAAGCTGGTGGTCGGGCGCGTCCAGACGCCGACCCTTGCAATGCTGGTGGAGCGCGACGGGAAAATCTCCACCTTCCAGAAGGAGAAGTATTTCAATGTCCACGTTGGTAAGGGCGATCTGACCGCCGATCTGGAAAAGGTCAAAACCGAAGAGGAAGCAAAAAAGATTGCGGCGGCTTGCGAGAAAAAGCAAGCCGTCGTTTCTTCTCTCAAGCGGGAAACAAAAACCGTCAATCCTCCGAAGCTATATGATCTGACCACCTTGCAGCGCGAGGCAAACCGATATTACGGCTTCACTGCCCAGCAGACGCTTGATCTCGTTCAGACGCTCTACGAAAAGAAGCTCCTGACCTATCCGCGCACGGACAGCCAGTTCATCACGGATGATATGGAGGACACCGCCCGTCAGGTCATTTCTATCGTCTGCCGCCAACTTCCGCTCTTCTCTGGCGTTTCGATTACGCCGGACATTGCCCGCGTAACCGACAACAGCAAGGTCACGGATCACCACGCCATTCTCCCAACCGTCCAGCTTGAAAAGCAGGATGTTTCCGCGCTGCCTCAGTCGGAACAGAAAATCCTCAATCTTGTCGGGATGCGCCTTCTGTGTGCGACCGGCGAGAAGCATACCTACGCAGAGACGCAGATCATGCTCTCCTGCGAGGGCTATGCGTTCAAAGCCAAGGGCAAGACCGTCGTTCAAAACGGCTGGAAAGCCGTCGAGGAACTGTTCAAGGCATCCCTCAAGGCGAAGGAAAAGGATGATCCCGTGAAGTCCCTGCCCGAAGTCCACGAGGGTGATGTTCTGGATGGTGTGTCCGCCAGCGTCACCGAACACTTTACGACACCCCCGAAGCAGTACACGGAAGATACCCTCCTGTCTGCAATGGAGACTGCCGGAAACGATCAGTTTGACGATGACACCGAGAAGAAAGGTCTCGGAACACCCGCGACCCGCGCCGGTATCATTGAAAAGCTGGTGAAATCCGGCTTTGCAGAGCGTAAAGGCAAATCCCTCATTCCCACGAAGGACGGCTGCAACCTCGTCTGTGTTCTGCCGGAACAGATCACGTCTCCCGCAATGACTGCGGAATGGGAAAACACGCTCATGGAGATAGAGCGCGGCAATGCGGATGCGGACGCCTTCCTCAGCGGTATTGTCCGGATGACCGGCGATCTCGTGAAAGCCTACCCGTTTCTCTCCGATGCCGAAGCCCAGCGTTTCGGCACGGGCAAGGAGGAAATCGGCAAATGTCCCCGCTGCGGCTCTCCGGTCTATGTCGGCAAGGGCAACTTCTACTGCTCGAACAAGGACTGCTCCTTCTGCCTGTGGGAAGACAACAAGTTCTTTTCCAGCAAGAAAAAGAAGCTGACCAAGAAGATTGCAAAGGAGCTGTTGGACAAGGGCTGGTGCCGCGTGACCGGGCTTTACACGCCGAAGAAGCCTCAGCTCTACGATGCAGTGATCCGTCTGGATGACAGCGGCGGCAAATACGTCAGCTTCAAGATGGAGTTTGATAAGTAAAGGAGGTAGCAAATGGCTGAAAACAAAAATGCACAGCAAGTCCGCGAAATCACGGACAAGCTGGAACAGGGCATCAAGGAGCTTTTTGAATCCGAGCGATTCAAGGAATACCTCCGCACGATGTCCAAGTTCTACAACTATTCCTTCAACAACACGCTGCTCATTGCGATGCAGAAGCCAGAGGCAACCTATGTTGCCGGTTATACCTCCTGGCAGCGCAACTTTGACCGTCAGGTCATGAAGGGCGAAAAGGGCATCAAGATTCTTGCACCCGCGCCGTACAAGGCGCAGGAAGAGCGTGAGAAGATTGACCCTGTAACCCAGAAGCCGGTGATCGGTGCAGATGGAAAAACTGTCACGGAAACGGTCGAAGTCCTGCGTCCTGCCTTTAAGGTGGTGAGTGTCTTTGATGTTTCCCAGACGGACGGCAAGGAGCTTCCGGACATTATCGTTGATGAGCTGAAAGGCACCGTCGAAAACTACGAGGCGTTCTTCGACGCGCTCAGGCAGGAATCTCCCGTCCCCATTTCCTTTGAGGACATTCCGGGCGGCGCAAAGGGATTCTTCTCGCCGGTTGAAAGCCGCATTGCCATTCAGGAGGGCATGAGCGAAATCCAGACGGTCAAAACCGCTATTCACGAAATCGCCCACGCAAAGCTCCACGCCGTCAAGCCAGATGAGAAAGCCGCGCCAGAAGATAAGAAGGATCGGCACACCAAGGAGGTTGAAGCGGAAAGCGTTGCCTACACTGTCTGCCAACGGTACGGCATTGAAACCTCGGACTACTCCTTCGGTTACATCGCCGGTTGGTCATCCGGCAAGGAAACCAAGGAACTGAAAAGCTCTCTGGACACCATCCGCAAGACGGCGGCTGAGATGATCGAGGGCATTGACGCCAAGCTCAAGGTGCTGCTGGCAGAGAAAGCACAGTCCGCAGAGATGGAAGTCGAAGCTCCCGTAAAGGAAGCTGTTCCGGAGGAAAAGCCGGAAGTCCGCATTTACCGCGAGGCGGCGAATTATGCCTATGAAGCCGGTGAGCTGGAGTCATATCGTGCTTCTCTCGCCGCGAACGTGGAATGCCGCCGTGCGATTGAGGCGGCGATCAGCTCCAACTACGGAGATAACCGGCTGGATGCGGATGCTGCCGTGAAAAGTGTCCTTGAGCAGTTCTCTCCGGAGCGCGTCCGATATGTCCTCGCAAACACCATTCAGCAGAAAGACTTTGACGGGCGCATTCCGCAGCCTCTCAAGGAGTGGGCGAAGAGCGTTGATGTCTGCCCGGAGAATGCCTTCCGCTTCCTTGTAGACAAAGCCAATCCCGGACTGACGGCACTTTTCGTGGATGCGTTCCGTCAGCAGACCGAACCCCAGAAGGAAGTCATGCCTGAAAAAACAGAGGAAAGAGACCCGGAGGTTGTTGCATGGGAGAATGATGAGATTACCTCTATTGAGGTAAAAACCGTGGAGGTCAAGTCTCCCGTTGCCCCCTTGCCGGAGGAAGCGGCAAAAGCACCGAAAGCGCACCGCCTGACTGCCGAAGAGAAGGAGATCAAAGCCGCCGTCATGGACACGCTCAAGGGGCAGATTGCCTATAACAACGACGGTATGCGGGCGTCCTATCGCGCCTCTAACCATTCCTTCAATCTGCTGGCACGGAACGGCGTCAGGATCGAGGGCAACACGGTCACGCAGAACGGTGAGCCGCTGTTCAAAATCCATCGCCGTCATGCAGCGAGGAAAACACAGGGCTGCTATCGTGAGCTGATGCCGACGCTGGAATACGTCAGGCAGGAACAGAAGCAGGAAAAGCCCTCTATCCGCGATCAGCTCAGGACTGCCGCGAAAACGCAGCCGGAGAAGAAGTCTCCGGTCAAATCCAAAACACACGACATGGAGTTGTGAGAAAGGAGATGCATGAAGAAATACACAGACATTGACATCGTTGCGGAGCTGCAGAAGCTCGTGGATAGTCATGTAGACAGCTTCAAGGAAGACTTCGACATCGACAAGCGCATCATCCGCCGCGCTGCCGAAAGCCAGAATCCCGAAGACAAGACGCTTATGTGGTTCTGCCGTCCGCATGGGACACACTGCCTCAATGAAAATCAGGTCTTTATTCAGGGGACGCGTGATCATAACACCTTCCGCTTTTATGCGGAACAGACCTACGACGAGTGCATTGCTCGTGTCATTGTCCCGAAAGCTGTCAAGCGCGGCAAGGTCTTCGGAGATGTCTTTGAGATCAACTACCGGGAACAGGCGGCAAATGTGGCGCAGAACTCGGTTGCGCCGGATCATGACCGGCTGACCTTCGCGGATGGCTTTGTGCTGGATGCGCCCTGCCGCAGCAGCTTCGATGCAGCAATGGCTCTGGTCGGTGAGCATGGCGGCGTCAAAACCCACCAGACGCTCCCGAAGGACGCGGATGCTCTGGTGGAAGTGCTGTCCAAGCAGAAAACCCGCCGTGACAGACTGCCGGAGGCGGAGAGGACAGAGGTGCTTTCGCCGCTCCCCGTCGCAGAACTCCGCAAATATGAGGCAGTCAAAAAGGCTCATCCGGACGCGCTGGTCTGCTTTGCTCAGAACGGCTATTTTGAGCTGTACGGCAAGGACGCAAAGAAAGCCGCGCCGCTTCTCGGCACAAAACTCCTTGAAAAGAAGGTGCGCGGCAAGCCATCCATGCCGGTGACTGGCTTCCGTGAAGCTGCGTGGGTAGCTGCATCAAAGAAGCTCTGGCAGTCCGGCGCGGATGTCTTTCTCAGCAAGGACGGCGAGACCTTCAAGGAACTCAAAGCCGCAGATTACATTCCTGTCGGCGCGACGCTGAATGTGGATGGGATCAAGTGCAGAATCGACGCGGTTGATTTTGCCGCTGATGAAGTCCGGCTGACCAACATCGAGGACAAGAACCGCCCCATCCGCTTTTCGGAAAGCATCCAGTATATCCGCGCCTATGTGGAGGATGCCAGAACTGCCATCTACGACACCATCCCGAAGAAGCCCGCTGCCCGTGAATCCATCCGTGACAAACTGAAATCCGCACAGAAGGCACAGCCGACCCACACGCCGAAACCTCAGAAATCGAAAGGAAAGGATATGGTACTCTGATATGAAAAACTTTACCGTAGAAGAACTCAACCTGATGTGCTGCTTCAACACGTCCAGCCGGAAGCGGCTGATCGACGATATGAAGAGCGTCACCCTGAACGACATGGACGGTGAGATTGCGGAGCTGATGTATAAGACCGTCCGGAAGCTCGAAGCCATGACCGACGCGGAGTTTGAGGAACTGTATATCATGCCGGACGGCATGGTGGATGACTGAAAGGAGGATGCCTATGCCCGTATTAGACGGTGATTTTGAAGCCTTCGTCACGAACCTTGGCAAGTACAACGAGGGTATGCTGGTCGGTGAGTGGGTGAAGCTACCCACCACCGAGGAAGAGATGCAGAAGGTCTTTGAGCGCATCGGGATCGGCAAGCAGGATGAGTTCGGTCAGCCCTACGAAGAGTGGTTTATCACCGACTACGAATGCCCGATCTACGGCGTTCAGAAGATGCTTGGCGAGTACGAGAGCCTTGATAAGCTCAACTACCTTGCCGCTTTGATTGACGAACTTTCCCTGAGCGATCAGGAAAAGCTCGTTGCCATTATGGAGGCTGGGTGCGATGAGGTCAGCGACATCGACGATCTCATCAACCTGACGTTCAATCTGGACTGCTACGACATCATGCCCGGTATCAACGACGAATCCAACCTCGGCTATTATTACGCACACGAAGCCGGGATCTACTCCGAAAAGGATCTCGGACCTCTGGCAAATTACATCGACTATGAACGCTATGGGCGCGACATTGCGATGGATGAGCAGGGTCGCTTCACCGATGAGGGCTATGTCCGTGTCGCAAGCGAACGCTGGGACAGGCAGTTCAACGGGGAGCTTGATGATATTCCCGATGAATACCGGATTACCGGCTCAGGGGAAGCCGCCGAGCGTGACAGCACCATCGCCGTTCTCGTCGTTGAGCCGGGAAAGGAGCCTTATGTGAAGGAGATTGACTCCGGTCTGGAGTCCTTGCAGCATGAGGTCGGCGGCTGCATCGAGGCGATTTACCCCTACGAAGACCCGGTTGCCTTAGTCTGTAATGAGGAAGGCAAGCTGGAAGGTCTGCCCCTGAACCGCGCTCTGCGAGATGAGGACGGTGACATCTACGACGTTGTTGCCGGAACATTCTTGGTAGTTGGCTTGACGGATGACAGCTTCGGTTCTCTGACCGTAGAGCAGATGCAGAAGTTCTCTGACCACTTCAAAGTTCCGGAGCAGTTTGTCAAGCTGGGCGATAAGATTGTGGCGATCCCCATGATCTCGAAGGAGCAGCAGAAGCAGGAAGCTACCGAGCAGAAGGACTTTGAGATGAACGCCGACACCTCCGGTCTGACGGTTGCCGGTCACATCGGGACGTGGCACACCATTGACCAGCACGAGATCAGCGGTCACAGTTTTTACCTGATGGAGCATGACACCTACGGCGATGAGGCTGCCTGCATCATTGTCGATGAGCGCGGCAAACTCGTCCTTGATGATGTCTACAACGGCTTCGACGATGACACGCTCCGCCTTCTCGACCTTGAAGTCAAGGAAGTGCCGGAAATGCCCGATTCCGCGATCTCTGTGCAGGATATGAAGGATTACGGCTACGCATGGGCTGGCGTTCTTCCCGCCGGTCAGGAGGCGGCTGAGAAGGCTTTGGAGAAGGGCTGCGAGGTTTACCGTCTTTATTCCGATAACACCGAGGGCTTGTGCGTGGATGCCAAGGAGATTGCCGCTCATGCGGCAAAGGGCGGAATGCTCGGTATCAGCAAGGAAAGCTGGATGGCGGCACTTGAGAAGGAAAACTACCTCAAGGCAGCGGAGATGTCAATGGAGGATGACTACGGCATGATTGATGGGATCATCAACAACGGTCCGAAGGAGGAAAAGACCGCAGCGATCAAAGCCCCCGAAACCGGCGAGAAGTCCTCCATCATGGACAGGCTCAAGTCTGCAAAGGCAGAAAAGCAGAAGGACTGCTGCCCTCCCCAAAAGCACAAAGGAGAGATTGAGCTGTGAGCAGAAGTCAGAAATGGCGGCAGGAGTGGTCGTTCTTCATAGGAGATAGCGGACGCCGGAAGTATAACCGCTTCTGCGTCCGCTGCGTCCATAGCTGCAAGCAGAGCTTCCGTGCGGATCTCATTGCCTGTCCGCACTTCTCCCGCAAGGCATCGCAGTGTAGACAGTTAGGGGTCGAAATAGCCTGTGATTGCAAGCCTCAGAGCGGCGCAAATTGACCAGCCTAAGTGATTGTATTCCCTGCGTGGTTTCATCTTTAGCGCGGAAATAAGTGTCGATTTCGGCACTTGTTTGAATGCCCGGAAAACGAACCAAGAGCCTCTGTCGATGCCCGTTTTGGGTGTCGGCAGAGGCTCTTTTTTTGTATCTCGTATGCAAATCCGTGCAATATTCGTCCGCTAATCCATAGTGTCACTGTTAGCGTTTCTGTATTACTATGCCTCTAACCCATATAATTATCATGAGCGTTATAGAAAAGGTGTAGGTACCCGCTATGATTGACAAACGAATAGGTAAACGAGTAAAACAATGCCGGGAACGCCTCGGAATCTCGCAAGAAGAGCTTGCGGAAAAGACCGGGCTGACAGCAAATTATATTTCCACGGTTGAACGCGGTATGTCATTCCCTCGCTGTGAGAAATTGATCATTCTTCTCAATGGGCTTGAGGTTTCGGCTGACGCGATCTTTTGTGATGTTCTGGATCACTCAACGAGCTACAAGGCATCTGAACTTTCCGAGAAACTTGACTCGCTGCCCCCACAAGCACAGAAACGTATCTTGCAGATGGTTGAGCTGATGATTCAGCAGGAAACCTCGGATAATGGCTAAGTTCGCCAAGGACTGCGTGTTTTTTCACGCAGTCTTATTTTTTTGCCATTTTTCGACCGATTTCTGCATATCTCCGTGCTATACTCTGCATTAGAGACATAGAGACAGTCTTTAATACACAGAAGGAGATGGAGAACAACCATGAAAACTTGCGCCTTTACCGGACATCGCCCGCAGCACCTCCCGTTCGGTTTCAATGAGGAAGACGAACGCTGCATAGACCTCAAAAAAACTCTCAGGGAGCAAATCATCAATCTCATCGAAAATGAAGGCGTCACGCACTTTATATCCGGAATGGCAATCGGTGTAGATATGTATGCCGCTGAGATCGTACTGGGACTGAAAGCGTCCTATCCGGGAATTACGCTCGAAAGTGCCATCCCGTGTGAAAGTCAAGCTGCAAAGTGGTCGGAAGCTCTGAGAGATCGGTATTTCGACATTGCGTCCAAGTGTGATAAGGAAACACTGATTCAAACCCATTACTCGCCCGACTGCATGGACAAGCGCAACCGTTATATGGTTGATCATGCGGATGTCCTGATCGCGGTTTGGGATGGAAGCCCCAGCGGAACCGGAAAGACGGTCAGATATGCTCATCAGCAGGGTAAATCTGTTACGGTCATTGACCCGGTTTCCCTTGATGTCACACAAGAATAAGGCAAATAATTTCCCCTCTGAATTAAGCATTGTGAAAACCGTAAATATACTTACGATAGCGAATACACATTGCGCTGAACAGTGATTATTGGAAACGTGTACGGCGTATGCTGCCCCGTGAACTTTTCCACGGAATGCACTGAGATTTCACGGCTTCGCAAAATGGAAAGCGCCACCCTATGAACAGTCCTTCGTTGGGAGAAAATTAAATCGCTGGAAACGGGAATGCCCCGGCACTGTGCATCTGGCACAGCGCCGGGGGCATTTTTTCATCACAAGAGGTCATTCAGAAGATTCATACACTTAACCTTCTGTTGGAGATTTGCACTCCCGTACACATTCAGGGTAAAAGATACATTCTTATGTCCGAGAATTTCAGAAAGGGACTTTATATCAAACTCCGGTATCTCGATTGCTCTAACTGCGAATGTATGCCGGATCTCATGAAACTTCACTTTCTCCAATCCGTTCCGCTTCAAGAAACGTGTGAAAAACTGCCGATATGTTCTCGGCTCGGTTGGCTTGGTCTTGCCCGTGAGGAAATAGTGATTCGGGTTTTCCGCGTAAAACTTCTTGATGATATTCATGAGAAGAGACGGAACAGGAATCGTTCGAGCGGAGGTCTTCGTTTTCGGCGGTCCTATATGAAGATACGATTCTCCTTTCTTCTTGTCGTAGATACGCTGGACGGTTTTGTTGATGCTGATGGTCTTGTCCGTCAGCGAAATGTCCCTCATCTGCAAGCCGCACAGCTCGCCTATCCGGACTCCGGTAAACAATGCAATCAGAATCCCCGCTGTCTTCCGGTTCAAGTCCATGTAGATACACTGGATTAGAGCTTGCTCTTGATCTTTTGAGAGAGAAACTACTTTCTTGATGCCAAGCTCTTTTGGGTATTCGATTAAGTCCCAGTTCAGGAGTGGAATAGCCCGTTCCTTGTAGGCATACTCCATTGACAGCCGGAGAACGAGGATAACATCCCTTATCGTCTTCACGGTAAGTCCTCCGGTCTTATCCAAGCGTCCAGCATTGTAGAGATACGAAATGTAACTCTGGATGTCCGCTTCGGTGATGCTGCCAATCTTGCGCTTGCCGAAATACGGGATCAGGTGATTTTCGGCAATCAGCGTAAAGCTGGCATGGGTTGACGGCGTGATCATGGGCTTCTTTTGATTTAGCCATGTGTTCACAAGCGTCTTGAATTGTGTATTGTTAGTCATAATGACCACCTCCACGAACATTATCCGGTGGAGGGATAATCAGGGCATTAACACCCTCAAGTAACGGTCTTGAGAAGCGTCCGAAGATCCGCTTTCCGGGCTTCGATGAACCGTGGAGAGCAGAAAAATTGTCTGATTTTGCAGAACGGATAACACGGAAAAACAGCAATAATGAAACTGATCTACCCCTGACAATATCTTCAAAAGACGGTCTTGTCGATCAAATCAGTTACTTCAACAAAACCGTTGCAAGCAAAGACATGAGTGGATATTACCTTTTGAGGAATGGCGAATATGCGTATAACAAGAGCTATTCCGTAGGTTACGACTTCGGTTCAATAAAGCGGTTAGATCGCTATCCTATGGGAGCGTTGTCTACACTATACATCTGTTTTGCGCTCAAGAAGCACAATACAGATTTCATTAAGGTGTACTTTGATTCACTCAAATGGTACAAGGAAATCTATATGATTTCAGCAGAAGGGGCAAGAAATCACGGATTGCTTAATGTTCCAACAGATGAGTTCTTCGCCACAAAACACTATCTGCCGGAGAATACTGCCGAGCAGAGAAAGATTGCAGATTTTCTCATTGCCTTAGAGCGTCGTATCGACGCGCAGCAATCTCTCGTAGATAACCTCAAGAAGTATAAAAGAGGTGTCGTTGCGGCTATTTTTTCACATCAGCTAAAGTTCTCTGATGCAACCGGAAACCCATATCCAGAATGGACATCCTGCACGCTACAAGACGCAGTGGATTTTCTGGACGGACAGCGTAAACCGCTTGAAAGTGCGGACAGAGCCAAACGGCAAGGACAGTATCCATATTACGGCGCATCGGGCATAATAGACTATATTGACGATTTCATCTTCGATGAGCCGCTGCTCCTTCTTGGTGAAGATGGGGCAAATATACTTAATCGCAGTACGCCATTGTGTTTTATCGCGGAGGGTAAATATTGGGTAAACAACCATGCTCATGTAATGCGACCTAAAGCGGGGCAGAACATCAAATTTCTTTGTGAGCTACTTGAAAGTCTCGATTATACACGCTATAACACTGGCACGGCACAACCTAAGTTAAACCAAGATAAGTGCCGTAGAATTGGGCTTGCTTTACCCGTTTACGAAGAACAATGTCACATTGCTGATTTCCTGTCTGCCTTTGACCAAAGGACAGACAAAGCGCAAAGCATTCTTGATTATCTGCTTTCAAATAGAGATGGTCTATTACAGCAGCTCTTTATATAAAAAGCCGTTGCATCAAACCTGATTTTAGCTGGATGAGTTTTTCCATGTAGGTATCTTGCGTTCCAATAATTCGATCCAGAGATTCAAGACTTCTTGTAATGAGCAGTTGTGCCTTGTAAGCGATGACTGGAGACTGTATCTTTTTCAGTTGTCCACCCGTAACAAGTGGTTGCCCTGAGCCAAAAATTAGTTTGTGTAGATCGAAGTTTTCTAAGAAATATGCGAGAAACTTCGGATGAATGGTATTTTCTTTGACGCGGATTACGAGCGTGTTATCAGTTACTCCACATCTTCCAGAAAAAAAGTTTACCTTTCCTGCATTTGCCCCGACACGGGCTACCATGACAATATCTCCATCATGCTCAATAGTGTTTGTCATTCCCACAATACCCGTTGATCCAAATAAAGGGTATCTGCCATTAGATTCATTCACGGTTGTGCGACCAGAGGATATTGATATGCACAAATCAGATAATGGTAATTGGTAATGCGCCTCGCTCATTACTTTCTCGAAAACCAACTTAATAAGTCCTCTTTTATACTTCTGATCAAGCAAGCAGAAATAGCTATATGACAGACGAAATCCCTTGCAATAGCGGAAAATCTCTGCTACTGCAAGGGATTTTACTTTTGGTTCATACCGGAATGAGGTCTGAAAATAGACCTCAAGTAACGGTCTTGAGAAGCGTCCGAAGCTCCGCTTTCCGGGCTTCGATGAGCCGTGGAGCATCTATAAGGCAGAAGAACTCTTTAAGAATGTAGCGGACAAGAATCACCCTATGGAAACTGTTTTGACCATTATTCAGGGCAAAGGAACCCTTCCGAGAGAACAAGCTGGGAGGAATATTCACTATGATGATGCGTCTCTCGCAAACTACAAAAAGGTGGAACAGGGAGACTTCATTATTCATCTTCGTTCCTTTGAAGGCGGACTCGAAATGGCTAATGAAGATGGCATAGTGAGTCCGGCGTATACCATTCTGCGCTGCAAGAAACCACATTCAAGCCTTTTCTATGAAGCATACTTTCACACGGATGAATTCATCAATCATATCCTCTCAAAGTCAGTGGAGGGAATTAGGGACGGCAGACAGATCAGCTATGAAGCGTTCAAGTGGCTTGGTTTACCGTACTGCGATGTCTCTGAACAGGAAAGGATTGCACAGTTGTTTTGTACCCTCAGTCATAGAATAGAAAAGCAGCAGCAAATGGTAGATGCCCTCAAGAAGTATAAAAGAGGATTGTTCAATCAAATATTTTCTGCAATCTCGAAAAGTTCTCAGTGCAGAAAACTTCGTGAGCTTGTTCGCGTTTCAGGAGGCAAAACGCCAAGTATGAGCAATTCGCTCTATTGGAACGGAGACATTGTTTGGATTTCCTCCAAAGACATGAAGAGTAGTAGAATTTTCGGTAGCGAGCTAAAGATAACAAATCTGGCGCTCAATGAGATGACGCTTTATCATCCGGGGACATTATTGTTGGTTGCGCGAAGTGGTATCTTGAAACATTCGTTGCCTCTCGCTATTCTCGAAGTAGATGCAACGATAAATCAGGACATCAAAGCATTGCAAGTACATGGTTGCAACGCATTCTACCTCTATTATGCAATTCTGTCGCAAGAGGACACTATCATTAGAACTCTTGTGAAAACCGGAACAACGGTACAAAGTCTCATGATGGACTCCTTCTTAAACATTGAAATACCAACGCCTGACATTGACCAACAACAACGCATAATCGACAAACTGGCTAAACTCGAAAAGTATGTAGAGGTTCAGGAAAAAGAACTATCGTTATTATCCCAAATGCGAAATGGCTTGTTGCAACAGCTCTTTATATAAAGAGCTGCCTCATATAGCCGTCCCTCATTTTATTCAGAAAGTCAAGTGTTTTTTGGGTTGCTTGCAACCGTGCCTCCACCATATCAAGAATATCTGCATACAGAAGTTGTTTCACATGGCTGGGATACATAACAGGAATCCCCATAAGCAAATCATCCGTCATAGAAACTCGATCATGACGAACGCCTTGTGAGCCGTTATCATAGATGTACCTGTACCATGCGTCGCTCTTAAAGTACCAAGCGAGATATGAAGGAGAAATATCTGCTTGCAGCACAAGACAGGTATATAGCGGTGAGATAATACCTTGTTCACTGAGAGCATATCTATTGAACGGTCCGTATGGCGCAGAGTTTGACTTTCTCGGATTGTAAACAAAGTCTCCATTTTCGATGACATAGTAATTTGCTGTGTTTCCGTCCACTGCAATATCCTTGTCAAAGAAATCGCGCTGAGGAATTAGTCCGTATTCCGCAGAGTTGGTAATTACATTTTTTATTACTCCATCTGTGTTACGACGCGAAACTTTTTTGAAAATATCACCCAGTCGAACACAAGTCCACTCTGCGCCATTCCGAGAAGGAAGTTGGCGAAAAATGTGCTGCATGACACCTCTTTTATACTTCTTGAGGCTATCAACCAGAGCGCGTTGCATTTCAATTCTCTGTTCAATTCTCTCAAGGAAAATGGCGATTTGCGCTTGCTCGTGAGCAGACGGAATATTGATCGGCATAGCAAAGAAGGTGTCATCCTTTATGCTAACTCTGTCATGTCTTGCTCCGCTGTCACCGGACATATACACATACCTATGCCACGCAGAAGACCGGAAATACCATTCAAAGAACGCAGGATTGATCTCTTTCTTAGCTCTAAAGCAAAGGTACAACGGTGAGACAATACCAGCTTCGGTATATTTGTAGCTACTTATAGGACCGTATGGAGCGTCGGCTGATTTGCGAGGATTATAAACGAAGTCATTTTCCTCAATGATGTAATATCCGTTGGTATTGTCGCTGTTGGCGATGTTCTTGTCAAAGTATTCGCGCTGTGGTATCAAGCCCTGCTTTGCCGAGTTACAGATAACATTAGTTATTCGCCCATCTGTATTTTTCTGAGTGTTCTTTGCAAATACGGATGATAACAAGGTTGTCTGCCACGGCTCATCGAAGCCCGGAAAGCGGAGCTTCGGACGCTTCTCAAGACCGTTACTTGAGGATACATTTGCCATAATTATTTGCCCTCCACGTCAAAGGGGAAATCCAGCCCCAGCTCATCAAAAAACGGTTTCAGTTCCGCATCAATATCCTTAATTTCAGATTGCAGCTTGCGGATCTCGGCGGCAACTTCATTCAGGTCAATCTCAGGTTCCGGTTCAAATGTGTCAACATAGCGAGGAATGTTCAGGTTGAAGCCGTTCTCTTCAATCTCCTGCATGGTCGCAACATGAGCATATTTATCGACGTCCTGACGGCGCTCATAGGTCTCAACAATCTTGTCAATGTCGCACTCCCGAAGGATGTTCTGGTTCTTTCCGGCTTCAAAGTCGCTGGAAGCGTCGATGAAAAGGATGTTGTCAGAGTTGCCATTGCGCTCTCTTTTGAGAACAAGAACACAGACAGGGATGCCCGTACCAAAGAACAGATTTGCAGGCAAACCGATTACCGCGTCCAGAACATTTAATTTCTGAATAAGGTGCTTGCGAATTACTTCCTCCGCAGCACCACGGAACAGGACACCATGCGGCAGGAGAACGACGGCTCGTCCATCCTCGTCCATGTGGTAAACCATGTGCTGAACAAAGGCAAAGTCAGCCTTGCTCTTCGGAGCGAGTTTTCCGTATTCGTTGAATCGCTCGTCCTCCATGAAGTGCATATCAGCAGACCAGTTTGCAGAATAAGGCGGATTAGCAACCTGAACACGGAACTTCATGTCTCCGAAGTAGTCATGCTCCAAGGTATCACCGTTGTAGATGTTAAAGTTGCGATACGGGACTCCACGCAGAATCATGTTCATTCTGGCGAGGTTATAAGTCGTGGAGGTTAATTCCTGTCCATAGTAGTTTCTCACGTTGGCATAGTTCTTGAGGCGCAGCAGCAGTGAACCAGAGCCACAAGTGGGGTCGGCTGCATCCTTGACATCCGTGAGACCGAGGCAAGCCAGACGGCAAAGCAATTCGGCAGGACCGGATGGCGTATAGAACTCACCGGCTTTCTTGCCAGCAGTTGCAGCAAACTGACCGATCAGATATTCATAGGCGTTACCAAGAACGTCAATTTTGGTATCATCCACGCCGAAGTTGATTTCGTCCAGCGAAGCGATGATCTTTGCCATAACAGCACTTCTATCTTTGACAGTATGACCGAGCTTTGATGAATCAAGCTGCATATCAGAAAACAGTCCGTCAAAGTCTTCCTGAGAATCGTTTCCGATTGTGGACTCCATCAGGGCGTTGATTGCACTCTGCAAGAACTCAATGTCGAAGGAGCGGTTTTCTACCATCTTGACCATCTTGCGGAACAAATACTGCGGCTCGATGACATAGCCGAGATCGCGCAGTGCCTCTTCGATAACGGCGGTCTTATATTCTTCGTCTGCCCACGCCTCTTCATAACCGATACCGTCATCCTTGAGAAGATTCGCCATATACTTCTCCGTCCTGTCGGAAAGGTAGTAGTAGAAGATCATGCCCAAGATATAGTTCTTGAACTCATACGCCTCCATGTTTCCGCGCAAGGCATTTGCCATTGCCCATAGCTTATTGCAAAGCTCTTTCTGATGAGCCTGAATCGAATTATCCATTTGTCTCTCTCCTTATTGGTATTTCTCTGTGTGCTGCCGGATGAAGTCAACAATCCGATTTACAAGGGAGCGCTTCTTCAAAAGCGGCAAGGGCTTCTCAATCCTATCTCGGATATTTCCTGCATCCATTGTGCCAGAAAACTCATATTCCGAAATAATATCCGTCAACATAGATGCGTCAATGTCCTCAGTCTTCGCAAAGGCAACGATCTCTTCGCGCTTTGCTTCATTTTCAAAGTCATTATATGCTGCATCAATTTCATCCGCACTTTCCAAGCCGACAACAACACGATCCAAGAACGCTTGCAGGATTTCGACTTTCCGAAGCAACTGCGGATTGTCGGTTCTGCCCAGCTCGTCCTTAATGTGTTTAATATCGTAATCCTTCTGTTTGGGATCGTCGAAATGGATGTTGCGAATCAGGTTCATGATGTACGCCACATTGATCCTGTCACTCTCCATCAATTCGATGCAGAAGTCAACGTCGTTCAGGACGGAAACAACCTCGCGGTCTGTTTTTTGCCTTGAGTAGAGCATGAGGTATTTGCTCTTGTAGTCCTGGTATTCCTGCTCGGACATGATAAGAGCATCCTGATCGAAGCTGAACTCAATAAAAGTCTGCAACGATTGGAGGTACTTTGTCAGCTCACGGAAGGTCACGACGAACTTTTTCTGATCGTCCTCGTTCTGCATTGTATCCACGGACTCAGGGAACAGTGCGATTTCCTTGAGCTTCATCACCATTTCGTTGAACTTCTCCACGAAGTATTGATAACCCGGAACAACAATGCCGGATGTATCTTGACTCTTAGAGAAAAGTGTCAGCGCGTCGTCGGTGCGTTTTTTGAGGTTGCGGTAGCAAATGATAATGCCAAAGGGCTTTGTTTCCTTCTCAACGCGGTTTGTGCGGGAATAGGCTTGCAGGAGATCATGATACTTCAAGTCCTTGTCCACATAAAGGACAGAGAGTTGCTTGCTGTCAAATCCGGTCAGGAACATATTCACGACGATGAGAATATCAAGCGACTTTGTTTTCTTTCCCTTTACTCGGTCAGAGATGTCCTTGTGATAAGCTGAGAACGTATCCGTGGAGAAATTGGTTCCGTACATCTCGTTATAGTCCTTGATGATACGCTCCAACGAATCACGGCTATGCTCGTCCTTGCCCTCGGCATCCTCATTCTGCCCGTAGGAGAAGATGCCGCTGATATTCAGGTCATGCTTGATCTTCTTGAAAATGTCGTAATACTTAACAAGGGCATCAATAGATGACACGGCAAAAATAGCCGTATACTGTCCATTTCGGGTTTTTGCCTTGTGGTTCTGGATGATGTGATTGGCGATCAGAGACATTCGCTCATCGGACATATAGAGTTCGCCTATATCAATCGCGTCCGCGAGTGTCGGGTCATCCCAGTCGAAATCACCCTCCATTGTTTTTATGTATTCGATGTGGAAGCCCAGAACATTATTATCGAAGATGGCGTCTTTAATCAGGTAATTGTGAAGACACTCACCAAAGAGCATTTCTGTTGTTTGCGTGATTTTACCCTCAGTTTTACCGTTGACTTCAAACCGAGGTGTCCCCGTGAAGCCGAAAAACTGTGCCTTTCTGAAATGCCGCACAATGTCCTTGTGCATATCCCCAAACTGGCTGCGGTGGCACTCGTCGATGATAAAGACAACCTTCTCGTCTTTGTATGCGTCCATTACTTTCTCGTACTGAGGGCGCTTTACAGCGTTTGCCATCTTCTGCATCGTGGTGACGATAAGCTGCCTGTTCTTGTCCTTCATCTGGCGGACAAGGACATCGGTGCGATCTGTCACATCAACGGAGCCAGCCTCAAACTTGTTAAACTCTTCGGTTGTCTGAGAATCCAAGTCTTTTCGGTCAACAAGGAAAATGACTTTCTTGATGTTCGGATTTGCTGCGAGGATTTGCGCCGTCTTAAAGGATGTAAGCGTCTTGCCCGCGCCGGTTGTGTGCCAGATATACGCATTCCGGTTTGTAAGCGTTGCTTGACGGATCAGCGCTTCTACGGCATAAACCTGATAGGGACGCATGACCATCAAAATCTTATCGGTATCATTTAGGATGGTGTAGCGTGTCAGCATTTTAATGATGTGATCCCTTGCAAGGAAAGAAATCGAAAAGTCCTTCAAATTGGTGATGCGGACGTTATTGAAATCAGTCCAGAAGAAAGCAAGACTATACATCAAGTCTCTGTCGGAATTGGCGAAATACTTTGTGTCAACACCATTGGAGACAATGAAGAGCTGAATGAAATGATACAGCCCGTTGTAGGAGTGTTTCTTATAACGCATGACCTGATTGACTGCCTCGCGGATGTCAATGCCACGGCGCTTTAATTCTACTTGGATCAGGGGCAAGCCGTTTACGAGAATCGTAACGTCGTAACGATTGACGTATTTTCCAACCACGGTTGTTTGATGAGTGACTTGGAAAATGTTCTTCGTGTGGTCCTGATCAAAGAAGGACAGATATACCTTTGTACCATCTTCACGCTCAAGGACAAACTTATCCCTCAAGATTTTTGCGCTCTGGAAAACAGACTTTCCGAGCATGAGGTTGAAGATACGCTCCCACTCTTTATCGGTGATAGGCGTATCCAGCTTTGGCGCATTGAAGGCTTCAAACTGAACTTTGAAGTTCTCCACCAGCGCGTCATAATCAGGAATTGCGACTGTGGTATATTCCTGCTTGGTCAGTTGCTCAATAAACTGCTGTTCAAGAGCCGCTTCGCTTTGGTATGCCATATCTTCATCTCCAATACTTGAGGATCATTTGTTGGTTGCCAGCCTGTCCTCATTTCTATTTTATCATAGCAAGTGTCCCAAATACCGGACTTATTTTCGTTTCAACTGCAAAACCACGTCACCATCATCTGTAATTTCCATTTGCATTGTTTTTAGGTACTTTGCGATGAACTGTTTTTTCTCAGACGAACTCATCTCAATGCGCGTTGCCTTCAAAGCGGCACTGAACATCTCGTTGATATTGAGCCTGACGGTTTGGTCAATATAACGCTCCATTTCTTTGAAAAGTGCGCCGAGCTTGATGTCCTCAGCATTTCCAGAGTAGAAGTCATCAATATAGCAATAAAATATCCCTGCATTCAGAAGTGCATTCTTCAAGTCCGGTCCGCAGTTCTCTCGTTCAATCATAACTAAAAAACGTGCTTCCGGCAGAGACGAGATTAACCCCCAGTAGTCGGAGTCGCTGGAAACAAGAATAAAGGAATCGACGTTATTCTTGTAGTGTTCCTGACAAGTTCGGGCAATAAGCATGACATCAACGAGCGACTTGCTTTGCTTCACCCGTTCAATCATCATGTGTTCAACATGGATTGCGGTGAAGCTGTCTAATATTCTCCATGCGGAGGCGGTATGCACATCATCAAAGAGAATGATCGACGCAATTTTTTGTGTATACTCGTGATCGAGGTTTTTTAAGGTAGCACACAGCTTGTAGGGATCAGAGTTTTCACAATCGACAACGATAACGGTCTTTTCGCTGCTCTCAATAAACTCATAGATACTTCCTTTGATATAACTCCCTGCATCTGAGACTTTGCTATATTCAGTGAAATAGTCATTGTTCCAACTGTACAGCAAGGTAACGAACTTCTTATCATTGTAAAGAATGTTGCCGACTTCCTCCGGCTGCCAGTTTATGTACATCTGATAGGGATAAAAAAGCAAATGAGAGTAATAAATGTTGGCAGCCTCTCTTGTACCATCTTCCTTCAAACCGTCAGGCATGACGAAAAGTGCTTTAATGTAATCCCAATTTATCCAGAGGGGAAAGAGCTTCTTGCAGTTGTTGATTCTATCGCAAATCAACCTGTTAATCTCGACAACGTGTTGGCACAGTTTTTTGCTGGTGTTTTTGATGAAGTTCACTCCGTCAAGACTTAGCTGGTTTATGCTTTCCTGCGGAACATATTCCGGCATACTCAGAATGGTCTCATACTGGAATCTCATGCGTTCATTGATGCGCTTGAAGTTACGCTCAATCGCAGTTCGTACAATGCAAAGATGTCTTATAATTCGAGCTGTTTTATCGCTGTCCAACCGATTGTATACTTCAACTTTTGGGGCTTCATGTTCGTTGTCAAAGATGCGTTTTGGCACGCCAATCAGGTAAGCCACCTTTGAAACGATCTCGTAGGTGCTGTCTTTGTACGCTGCCCTGTCATCGGTGAGAGGGCTTGTTGCATTATCCAACACCTCATTCGGTATGGGATCTTCAATTATACTCATGATTGCTCCTTTCCACGGAGAGCATATCTGCTTGTTTATGAAGCGGTGAGATTAGAAGAACGGCTGTCCAGTGCCTACACCCTACTTTATCCGATCAGCAATGCTGTCGAGCTGCGCTGCAATTTTAGAAAAGTCACAGTCCATGTCCAATGTCTTCACACTGATCTGATTCCCGCTCATTTGATAATCATTGTTTGGCTGAATCGCATCGTCTGTTCCCGCATATAAAAGCATACCGGAAACGACCTCATCCGGCGCGGCAGACCAGTTCTTCACATAGGTGAAAATCTGATACAGATTTCCAGAATGAAGCGTCTGCGTCATGTACGGTGCTTTCATTTGCATATTGTGCGTGTAGTATTTGGCGTCGATGATGAGCGTTTTCTTTGCTGCCTTATTCGTAATCACAATGTCAGACTGCATCGTCGGCAAAAGCGTTCTGTACCCATCTGTGACTTGCCACGCAATTTGTGGAGAGTATGCTTTTAACTCTGGATGCTCACGCTGATAGTATCCGAGAATAAACTTCTCGTATAGCTTCGCCATTGTTTGATCATCCGCATAATCCATAATCTTTGTTGAGCCATCGGCTGTCGTTTGCAAAAGCCCTTTTATCACAAATCGGCAAACGGCTATCAACATCCGATATGTTTGATTATTGCGATCATATTGAATGTCCCAGTTGATACTATGGATGTCCAATATGCTGATGCCATCAAAGAAAATCATCAACTTCCTGATCTCCTTTTTTCTGGCTTTTGAAATACTTCCACGAAGCAGCAATTCCATTGTTGTTTTGATGATTCGGTTGGGGTAGGCATCAACCGAAAACTCATCATAATTGCAAACGAGCTGTTTCTTGCGAATAACCTGTGTCTTTATGGATTCACCAATTTCAAGTTTCCCACGGGGAGACGCAAGTGCTTCCTCTCTCGAAATGTATTGTCTGATTAAGCCTCTCTTTATCTGGACAGATACTCCACGGCAGAGAATAGCAGCCAGAAGTTCAGCCACATTATCAAACTCTTCGGTGGCGACATTTTTATACCCTTGCTCATGCAGCACTTGGAACGCATAAGCCAGCATATAATAAACGTTCTGGACACGGATCATTTGACTACCTCGCGTAATGTGCGGCTCCAATCCTTCACTTTAACTGCCTCGTCAAACCAGTATTCTTTCAAAAGAGGTATCAGTTCATATTCGACAACAGACCGCATCCATTCATCGTTGATGGTTGCGTTTGTACAGAAATAGCTATGTCCGATACAGAACCCCTCACCAAGCGAGTCATCGTTTGCAATTACGTCGTTAAGCTGCTCAACTGTTGCAATGAGCCGGTCAAACTTCGGATTATTGACTTTCGTTCTGTATGCTCTGAATCCAGCAGACGAAAATGCCGGAGTAAGCTCAAAGAAAGCAAAACGACGTCTAAGTGCGTAGTCCAGCATGGCGAGGCTACGGTCAGCAGTGTTCATCATGCCAATGATATAGACGTTACTCGGAATGGAGAACTGCTCATCTGCATATAGAAGCTGCAATTCGACACCGCGTTTATCACTCTCAATCAACATGAAGAGTTCGCCAAAAATCTTGCTGAGATTGCCTCTGTTGATCTCGTCGATAATGAAAAAGTATGGACGATCATCCTCAGCAGCTTGCCTGCAAAACTCGTAGAATACGCCCTTTCGCAGTTCAAATCCTGTCTCCGTCGGGCGGAAACCCATGATGAAATCTTCATAGCTATAACTCTGATGAAACTGAACCATTTTCACACGGTTGGTGTCCTTTTCTCCCATGATAGAAAATGCCAGTCTTTTTGCTGCGAAGGTTTTTCCCACGCCCGGTGCGCCTTGCAGAATTACATTCTTTTTGGTTAAAAGCAGCGACTTGAGAACCTTATACCGATCTTCGTCCATATACACATCGGTCAGAAAATCATCGGCGGTGTATGGCTCGAAAGTGATTTCCTCATCAGCAGCATCGTCGAAGGTATCTTCGTGCTTGTCTCCGTCAATCATGTTTTGCAGCTTCTTGACGTAATCTGTGTAGGACGTAATATCCGTCAACGTTTTGATTGCACCCTGATCTGATAATTCCCACTCGCCCTTATCTGTCCAGCGTACCTTTCGGGTATTGGCATATTGACCGCGTTCAGTATCAAAAACGTATTCGCCTTCGACCAGCCCGCGACCTAGGATCTGCTTTCTGCCTTTTTTAACAAAGACAACATCACCGGGTTTCAGCTCGTTTGCAAATTGCCATGTAGCAAGAACCTGATTCTTATATGAGCCAGTATCCCCGTAGACCTCTTTCATCTTTGCCCGCATTTCTTCTTTGGAGCTATATTCCATTAGGTCACCAAGGTCAGACCAGCCGATAGCCATAATCCCTTCGGCATAATCATTCTCCCAATTTGCGGAACCATCACCCGCTGCGTACAGCCAATAGTGTATTGCAGTAGCGTCGGATGAAAGAGCTGTATCTGTGTTCTCCTTCGGAATAATTCCATCAAAGATTTCATCGTCGAAGGATATATCAATGCTGTTCTCTTCGACAATCTTTTTGCATCCTCTACGAATGCTGTTAGACTTGTTGCCGGTTTGCTCGTAGTAATATTTAATGTTTTCCTGAGTGGCTTTTAGAGCATTGACCATCTGCTCCTGCCCGTAGTCTTTTCCGATGTGGACGATGAAGTAAACCGTAGTTTCAGTGTTGGACCTGCGAGTGTATTTTATGCCCTTCATCATGGACGCAAAGAGCATGATCGTCAGCTTGTGCGAGGTTTCTCCAAAGCACGGGACCTCCTGACACATGGCTTTTACAGCAGCGTCCATCTCCATTGTGCCATCATAAACCATCTTAGCATATTTGTAGACAATGACTTCGCAGTCATATTCATAACCGATATACGTCTTGACGCCGCCCTTAGAATCAATAAATTCTTTCAGCCGCTTCAAATCTCTATAATACTGTGCAGTGCGTTCGTCTGCTCGATCAGACATTACTTCTTGTTTTAGGTAGTCGAAGATTTCGCCCTTCGCTTTCTCCATAGAGGCATCACTTTCAAAACACTTCCAGAAGGACAGCGCAATAGTGTTTTGATACAGATAGAACGCATCGGAAACATGGGTGCTGATAGTCGTGTCAGCCCAGTCCGGGTGAGTTTCCCGTAAGTATTCTCTGTATTCTTTTCGGACTTTGCTTATCGTTACGCCAATGTCCATCTGTTATCCTCCTTTTTTTGTAACAGTCCTGCTACGCACAAACATTTAATTCGTCTCCACTGGTATATAAAAAAGCCGCACGGAAAAAGGACCTATCAGTTGTCCGTCCGCACAGCCTCACAAATATCTCCGATGTCGCAATTCAAATAGCCGCAGATGCGCAGCAAAATAGAGAGGGACACTTCTTCCCCCTTATTCAGTTTCGTCCATGTTCCGGATGCAAGGTTAAGCTCTTGCCGGAAGGTGGACTTCTTTATGTCCCGCTCTAACAGGAGCATCCAAAGTTTTTTGTAGCTGATTCCCATGATACGCACCCCTTTACTCATCCGCTAATCATGACTTCCATTCTATTATACACGAAAACCTCTTTGAATGCAATTATCTCATGCACAAGTTCACAAAAAAGATGCAAGTTCTTGATGGTTTTGATTTTCAAAAAGGGCAAGGCAGTTATTCATGAAAGCTGCCTTGCCGTTTCTCTTTATTCGCGCTGTGAATTGCGTTGATACTCTTGGTCGCGCTCTGCGTTTGGCTTTAGGAAATCATCCACGTTTGCCTTCAATGTGTCGATCATCCTTGCTTCCTTTTTGAGCTTTGCGCGTTCATCGTAGAGCCGCTGCTGCTCATCGAGAAGCCGCTGCTGTTCTGCTTGCAGCGTCTTTAAGCTCGGCAGTTTTTCATCGCCTTGCATGGCAAGCAGTGTACTCCGCGCCGCCTCAAAGATCACAAGCTCGGCTTCGTGCTTTGCCTTGAAACCCGTCTTATCTTTTTCCTTCTGGAAGGCGTCATAGACAGGCTTGAGGCGCTGATAATTGGAGATGTTTTTGATAAGCGGCTGGACTTCCCGCAGTCGCGCTTCAACGCCTTTCAGTTCCTTGCCGGTGCGGTCATAGGAGCTATGAACATCCTCGACCTTCTTCTCAAGATCGGCGTATTGGAGCAAGTTGTTTTCCGTGAGATAGTTGAGCGTCCGCGCCGCTTCCTTGAGAATTGTGAGCTTGGCTTTATACTCATAGCCCTTACTGTCGATAAGCCTGATCCGCTCCTGAATATCTCCGATAAGAGAGATGCCCTTCGGCGTGGCTTGTCTCTGACTTCTTCGGGGCGTCCGTCCGGCAATCCGCTCCTTGATGCGTTCCTCGGTGTAGTTCTCTCCGATGGTCTTAGAACGGGTATACCGCTCCTGACCTTCAGCGCGGAAGGAGATGTATTTGCCGGTCTTGATTTCATAACCGGCTTCCTGCATGAGCCGCAGAAAGTCATCGTAGTCCTTGGCTGTGATGACAAGCCGGTCGATGGTCTGCTTGAGCTTTTGCTTCCAGCTCGTACCGCGTTTGGCTTCGGTGTATTCCTTGTAGTCCATGCCCTTGTTCTGCGATGGAGGGATCACAGACAGCCCATGTTCCTTGCATATCTCATCACTGAGTTGACGCAACTCCCGATAGGTTCTCTTGTTGCTCCGGTAGGCATGGAAGTCCACATAGTTCACGGCATTGAAGATGATGTGATTATGACAATGCCCCTTGTCGATGTGGGTAGCAATCACATACTCGTACTTGCCCTTGAGCCATTCGTCCGCAAGCTGTTTCCCGACCTCGTGAGCCTCTTCCGGCGTCACTTCACCGATGTCAAATGACTGGATCAAATGACGGGCAAGTACCTTCGGCATTTGCATTCCTTGCTGTACTGCGAGGTTTCTTGTCCATTCAAATTCTTTTGCCGCCGCATCGCTTGCAGCACACCCGTAGGACGAAACATAGAAGGCATCGTCTGTCTTCTGCGGGTCAAGAATATAGGCGAGAGCTTTGTTTACAGTTCCTCGGATTGGCTTGATTTTAGTAACTGCCATATCTCACCCTGCCTTTCTTTCAGCTCTGCAACATCATCCGCATAGAAGTGTCCGGTGGAGTTGATGCGGCGGCAAATTTGATTGATGTTCGAGGCAACACGGCTGACAGCGGCGGCGAGTTTTTTCTGCTGTGTGTAGTCCACCTTGATGATATAGCCGTCAATCGCCATCTTCCGGAGATATGCTCCCATGTTCTTTGTTCCGAGTTGTGCCATCTTTGCCTTGATGATTCTTTTCTCATCATCGGAGACGAAGAAGAGTATCTGATTTGGTCGCGTTCTGTTTGCCATAGGTGTTCCGTCCTTTCGTAAAGGAAGAGGGTTTGGGAAACTTCCCAACAAGCATTCTTCCGATTAAGGGGAGGGTTTCCTTAATTGGAAATCGCCGTGTGTATATACACCGGCTGTGCTTGCTAATCTCCCAAAATCGTATTCCCCGAAGATTCCTCCGTGAAATGTCCCTTCACTTTACAACGGACACAATAAGAGCGTTTGTTGAGTACCGGATTTCAAAAAAGTCAAAAAATCATTGGATTTCCCATGTGAAAGTCACGGTGTCCGACACGTCAATATCGTCCGGCTCGATCTCTGGCGCAGAGCATTTACTCATCGCCATAAGAGGCTGAATGCAGTCTTCGACCTCATAGCTTGTTCTGGAATACACATTGAGTTCGCCCCAGTTGTAGTCGATATTGAGTAGCTGCCCAAGCGTACTGCCTGATGCTTTGCAAAGGATCTCCGCCTTCGCTCTGGCATTCTCCGTCGCGCTGATCAGCAGCTTTTCGCTGACCGCTGATGGGTTTCTTACAGTGAATGCAATACTGAGTTCCGGCTTTGCACCGCAATCCGCAATCGCAGAAATGACCTTTGCAAGCTGTTTGCTGTCAAAGTCAAATGCAAGTTTCAAGCGATAGCTGCAAGCATATCCGACAAACTCTCGCTTGTAATTTCCTTGCCGATCCTTGACGTTCTCGTATCTTGTCTGGACATCAAAGCTCGTGGTTTTCAAGTCTTCTTTGCGATACCCAACGCAGACTGCGGCACCTTGCAGTCTTTCGATTCTCTCGGCAGCTTCCGACATTGCACGGTCATAGGTTTTAGATAAGGTTTCAATGTTCAAGGAGAGGATGATGTAATCCGGTCTTGCGGAGACATTTCCTGTCCCTTTTACGGTGATCGTTCTCATTGCTTTCTCCCGTCCTTTCTGGAATTGAAGTCCTCATCAATACGCTTTTTCCAATTCGTACCCAGTGGTACGCTGCATCGGACAGCAGAAACCGCTTCGCTCAGAACTTCATAGTTGAGCTGCGTTCCCTCATGGTCAGAGTGGTAGTTGACCGCTCGGTCAGCACCAATTCCGAAATGCCTTGCCGTCTCAACCGCGTCGATGTTTGCACCGAGGAATAAAAACTCCCAGCCATACTTTTTCTTTTGACGCTCAATCATTTTCTTGACCTTCTCGCTGTCATAACGGCGGCTTGCATTCTCCATGCCGTCCGTTGTGATGACGAACAGAGTATGTTCAGGGACATCTTCATTTCTTGCGTACTTGTGGACATTTCCAATGTGATGAATCGCTCCGCCGATAGCATCCAGAAGCGCGGTGCAGCCGCGAACGGAATAGTCCTTGTCGGTCATCGGCTCGACCTTCTGAACCGGTACACGATCATGAATAACCTCACTCACGTTGTCAAAGAGGACGGTAGAGATCAATGCCTCGCCATTCTCTTTTTTCTGCTTTTCAATCATGGAGTTGAAGCCTCCGATGGTGTCTGCTTCCAGTCCGCTCATCGAGCCGCTGCGGTCAAGGATGAATACGATCTCCGTTAAGTTCTTTCTCATGTCCAGTACCTCCGTATATAAAAATATGACTGCTTGGTGTCTCACCTTACAGTCATATTGTACTTCGATATTCACTTCGTTTGGTCGCATGGCAAGCGACATTATTCTAAGGTCGAGAACAGCTCTCCGTCAATGCTTAGAACATCATCCATCGGAATCTTTGCGCCGTCCTGCATGGTAATTAGCCGCTCATAATCATCAACCTTTTTGACCGCGCCTGTTGCTGTTAGGTATTTGCCGCCAGCCTTCCGCTCATCAGGCTGGAAGTAGGTAATGGTGACTTCCGGTGCATCATCAAGGGCGTCCATGAGAAGCTGATACTTCATGTCCAATGCAGTCAATGCTTCCTCGTCAAGCTCGATCTTATCATCGGTCAGACGCCCGGTTTCTTTGATTGCAGCATCGTAACCGGTGAGGGCGGCGAAGGGAGCGAACTGCGCTGCTCGATCTGACATCGGCATCTGCGGTCGCGTCTTGGAGACGTGGTGAGGGAGATTGATGATGTCCTCGTATAAATCCTTCAATTATCTTCCCTCCGCTTCGATTTGTTATAGTGCATCTTTCGGACAACTCTTAACGCACTCCATACATAAAATACACTCTGTTCCGTTTTTCCGTCTTCTTGAGTTGTCGGTTACATCCACATCCATAGGACAAACTTTCTTGCATTTACCACACGATACGCACTTGCTTTTATCACACTTAATTCTGAATAATGCAAAGTAGCTCATCGGTTTCAAAAAGATTGTGATCGGACAGATATATTTACAAAAGGCTCGGTTATCCTGGAAGGCAATAGCAAGAGCGATCCCCACAATGTAGTAGAGTACATTTCCAACGATGAACGCCCAGAACATGATATCTTCAATATTCGCCACATCAGCAATAAATAAAGCTGCAACGAAAACAAGGGCAACAAGGAAAACGATGTATCTGATCCATCCAATTTTTCGCCTTTTATGATCCGGTATTTTATACGGAAGGAAGTCAAGCACCATTGCTGTCCAACACGCATAGCCACACCATCCGCGTCCGAAAATCAGCGGTCCGAAAATCTTTGCTACGGCATAGTGGATTGTCGCAGCTTCAAAAACACCAGTGAAGAGATAATACCAAAAACCCTCAATCTGCATATTCTCATTACAGATAAGCCCCAAATAGATGAGCATATAGAGACCGACAAGAAGCTGTACAACACGCCTTGCGTGTTTATAATTCTGCGCAAAGAGAACAAGCCCCAATGTGATGGATATTCCAATATAGCTGAAATTGAACAGATAGAAAATATTATTCTTTGTCAACCATAGCGTAATCGCAACAATCTCAAAGACGACCAGCACGAATGCTGGAAGTATGTATCTTTTCAAGCTGCTTCGCTTCATGCCTTATGTCCCCCAATCTGCGCATTACGGTCTTTCGCGGTTGCACCTTCTTCAAGATTCATTGCCTTGAGGATGGCGTTCTTTCCATACTTCTTTTTGATTGCAAGCGTGGCGGCTTGTATTTTCCGCTCACGCTCCAAAGCGGCATCTTCGGCTTTCTGTTTTTCCTCTTCGGCGGCATAGTCGGTAAAGAGGTCGAGCTGGACTGCACCGTCGTTTTTCTTCGGTACATCAGCTTCCGGCAGGACATGATTTGCAACAACATACATACGGCGGACAAGCAGATTCTTATCCACGATCCGGTCGAAGAGTTCTGACACAGCACACATTATTTTGCGAGTAGAGGATGTGTGACCGTCGAGGTTAATAGAGCCGTGCGCCTGTTTCGGAATCTGCCTCCCATAATGATCTGTCTCCACCGCGCCGTGATACTTTGCCCGTCGCGCCGGATCAGTCAGGTTCTCAATGTCGTAGCCAACTGTGAGAACCATCTGGTCGGTGACAAGCCCCTTGTCTACCAAGTCCAGCACAAGCAAGTCCGTCATTTCCCGCACAACCAGCTTCGCCTTCTGCGGCTCATAGGGACAGTGCAATACCTGACCGGAGCTGAGGCTGTTGGAGCTGGGACGGTACGCTTTGATTGCTTCAATGGTGGTCGGTTCCCATCCCCACGCATGGTCAATGAGCAATTCCGCATTCTTGCCGAACAGCTTGTAAAGCAAGTCCTCGTTCCGCTCTGAACAGAGGGCAACATCACCCATCGTGAACATCCCGTTCTGCTCAAGTTTCTTGGCAATGCCCCGACCCACGCGCCAGAAGTCCGTGAGAGGCTGATGAGACCAAAGCTCACGCCGGAACTTCATCTCATCCAGCTCTGCAATGCGGACACCGTTCTTGTCGGCGGGGATGTGCTTCGCCACAATATCCATTGCCACTTTGCAGAGAAAGAGATTCGTCCCAATCCCAGCGGTTGCCGTGATGCCGGTTGTCTCAAGCACGTCGAGGATGATCTTCATGGCAAGGTCATGTGCCGAGAGCTTGTAGGTGTTCAGGTAGTCCGTCACGTCCATGAACACCTCGTCGATGGAATAGACCACAATGTCCTCCGGCGCGATGTACTTGAGGTAGACCTGATAGATGCGGGTGCTGTACTCCATGTAATACGCCATTCGGGGCGGCGCAATGATAAAGTCAATCGCCAGAGACGGGTTTACTTGCAACTCCGAGAAGAAGTGTGATGTGCCGTCCAGTCTGCGTCCCGGTGCGTCGTGCTGCCGTCCGGCATTCGCTTCCTTCACGCGCTGTTTGACTTCAAACAGCCGCCCGCGTCCGGAGATACCGTAGCTCTTGAGAGAAGGAGTGACGGCAAGGCAGATGGTCTTGTCCGTCCGGCTTTCATCTGCGACAACGAGGTTTGTGTCCAGAGGATCTAAGCCGCGCTCACGGCATTCCACGGAGGCGTAGAAGGATTTCAGGTCGATTGCGATATAGGTACGTTGCTTCATCTTCTATGCCTCCTTTCAGATTATTCCATCACAACAATATAGTCTTTAGTGAAATCCTCAAACATTGCATTCGTACTATTTATAACGCCTTGAAGTTCTTCGTTAATCTTTCCCAGCACATATGCGTTCTTTGCCTCCGGCTTATTGATCACAGCCCATTTAAGCTGAGAGTATGAATACTTTGCGAAGGCGACCCACTGAGGATAGTTAATTGACATGGGGTTTTTCGTAAAATAAATCTTTCCTGCATTCGCAGCCGTAGCTCCTGCGTGTGCAATAAATAACATTGTTGCCAGCTTCGGGTGATTTTCTCTATTGGTCGAGAGCGGGAGAGAATCTTTTATGCTGTTGCCTTCCTTGATGCGCTTGAGCGCGTAACCGAGACGAACAATGACTTCTGTTATCATGACGGGGATAGACAGGGAACAAAAATGAATAAAGTCGTAGCCTTCGTAATACATTCCTTGAACGATCTCTGCTATCGTTTGTTCTTCTTCTCCAATACTACCAAACTGCAAAAGATTAAAAAGCCCCATCAATGGAGCTGGTAGTCCCATTGAGGTTGTAATGTCGGATTTGAAATGAATGACTTGTTTTGCGAGAGCAGCAAAGATGTCACTTTCTTTGCGGTCTGCATAATTCTCCATAACTTGAGAGACAATTTTGCCAGCCTTATCAATAGTGGTCATTCTGCCGGTCAGAATATCAAAAACACCTACCACAAAGCCAAGCAGCGGATCATGACCGAGAGAGAGCAAGCGATGATAATATGCAGACAGTCCTTGCACATATTCTGTGGTGTGACGGTTGTCTTGAGCATCGAAAGAAACCTTACTTTCTTTGGAGTTCGCCAACTTTTCCATCTCTTCGGAAGGGAACTTTTTCTCAAAATAGGCTCTGACATAGTTAGAAAGTGATCCTGCGGTCAGTCCGTCTGGTCCTTTCTGCGGTATTCCTACGAGTAACAAATCTATGGCAGCTCCAGTTAATGCTGCCACTGCGCTGATTGATATGTCGATACCGTCAAGGTGATGAATTGCGGAGTATTCGGCATTTAGTTTTCTAATTGCGTCGGAGTTGCTGTTCAACTCGTCTTCTGTAAACAAGTCTTCTAACACACAATCACCACCCACATGACGCTCTGCTTCAAGGCAGAGTTTTTCCCATGTGGGTATGACCATGATTTTGCGGTCATCCTCGCGCTTCAAAGACGCTGGTTTTCCCACTTTATATCCGAGCTTTTTCAGTAGTTCTTCGCTGGATGTAATGCTTTCATCGAGACTGTCAGCGTTCGGAAAATTGATAGAGGAAAGCTCACTTGACTGATGAGCAAGAACAGTATTCAGTTGTTTCTCAAAATCGGTATAGTTATATTTGCTCATCGTATCGTCCTCTCAGGCAACACCCAAGTCTTTGCTCAGGTCTTTTATTGCTTGTTGAAGCAGGATATTTAAGCTCTGTAAGTAGTCAACGCGCTCTTTTTCAGCATCCGCTTCTTCTTTGAGTGCCTTGATGATACCCTCATGCTTTAGGAGAGCTTCTTTATACAGACGTTCTTTTTCTTGTCTAAGCTGCTTGTTCTTGAGATGCGCCGCAATACCCACACCACCAGCAGCAAGCGCAGCTACGGGCGCAGCCAAAACAAAGACACCGGCAACCATACCACCACCAACGATTGCTCCTGCTGCTGCCAATCCAGAAGTGATTCCTGCTGCGGAAAGACCAACTGTTCCTAAGCCATAAAGCGCAAGGAAAGAGCCAACTCCACCAATGCCAGCTCCTAAAGCTCCGGTTAGAACTTCGGGAATTGCACTGTGACGAATTGTTCTCGTCTTATCATTGACAGCCATAGCAGCCTCATTGACCACATTGACAACTTGTTGCAGTGAGTCAACACTTTGGAACACCATTTCTTTTTTCTTCTTTACATAGTTTCCCATGTTTTTCTCCTTTATGCTCCGAGCAAACTCTGGTCAAAGGCGAACAGAGCCTCGTTAATTTCAAAAACATTGTAGTTCTCATTCTCAATGAAATACTCAATGATGATGTCAAACTTATTGGAATGAGACAGCGCAAAGCCCGCCTTCATGAGCATATCCTTCATTTCCACAAGTGGCAGCTCAAGGGCGATGGCAAATGCAATGACGGTGGGCTTGGAAGGTTTGTAGGACTTGTCCGAGCGGATCTTCGAGAAGAGCTTCCGGTCAATATTCGCCTTCTTGTAGCACTGCGCGTCCGTCATGCCGCGTTCATCAATCTTCCGCAGAAGCATCTCGGAAAAGCTCTCATCAATCTGTCCCAGTGCATCGTCAAGAGTTGCTGCCTTTTCGGAGCTGACTGCCATAGGAGCTGTGAGCTTTTCAATAGCTTCATCGCAAACGGATGACTCGCAGGGCATCGGCTCATCCATACGGAAGGCACTCATTCTGCGCAGTCGCTCGGAACGACTATCGGTATGTTCGTCCACATAGCGGTCATCTATGTATGAAGCAATGTCGGCAAACAGCTTGCCGCTGATCTGATAGGCTTTGCGGTCGAAGATGACGATGTACACCGTCATTTCGTTTTCGAGGAGGAAACTGCTAATGGTGTCAATCGCCACTTTGAGAGCCTGATCCTTCGGATAGCCGAAAATGCCGGAGGAAATCAGTGGGAACGCAACCGACTCGCAGCCGTATTCTTTCGCCAGCATGAGCGAAGTCCGATAGCATGAGATCAGCCGTTCGCGCTCACCATGCCGTCCGTCATACCAGCGCGGACCGACTGCGTGAATGACATATTTGCAGGGCAACTTGTAGCCCTTCGTGATTTTTGCGCTCCCGGTTTTGCAGCCGTGGAGCGTTTCACATTCCGCCAGCAGCTCCGGTCCTGCAGCGCGATGAATGCAGCCGTCCACACCGCCGCCACCCAGCAGCGACTCGTTGGCAGCGTTGACGATGGCGTCCACCTTCATTTTCGTGATGTCATTTCTGACTATATGAAGCGGCATTAAATCACCGACCTTTCAATTTAGCAACATCTACATCTATATTTGAGATCGAACTGTCTTTCGCATATATGTTATTTGATAAGCCAGCGTTCCCCGTTTGGCATAATGCGAATATCACCGGGGAGTTTTTCTAAAATCATGCCATCTTGTAGAGAGCGAACCAACGTTTCTTCTCGGTAGTCTGGATCTTCATACCAAATGTTGAAATAGAGTTTATCTCCATCACGAAAGCTAAGTGCTTCTCTATCATTTATCGCAAAGCTCACTTGTTCGGGCCAAGCAATCTCGAATGTGCCGTCATTTGGCTGTCGCGTCAGTGATAACGGCGAGGTATGGAGAAGTAGATTGTAGCAATTTTTCACCGTAGACAAAGGAAGTCGAGCTATTTCCTTCGTCATCTCTTGCTGGTGTAGAAATCGCAAAATGTGTATCACGCTTTCTGTAAAATTCACTACCAATAGCACGACAGAGTTGCCATCATACACAGGATTACCAAGATATTGTCCGTCCACAGGATGCACAGGTTCATAAACCATACCGTCAGGATAGTGGATAAGATACAAGCGGTTGCTCCGTACAGGATGTCCTTGCAGGAATAGTTCTTCTGCTTCATAGAGATCACCGTGAATATAATCTGTTGCCCAATACCATTCGTTAGTCCCGCCGCGCACAATCTCTAAATTAGTTGCACCATGTATGTCAACAATTCTCATTCGTACACCTCGCTTTCGTAGATTCTAATTTACACCTTCCTCAAATCGCAAGTCCATCAACCCACGTTGCCAGTTCTTTATGCCCTACATTGTGCTTGAAGACTTTCCCGTTCAACAGCTTTGCGCCTTTGCAGCTCGGTGTAAGGCGCTCGTTCGTCTTGCCAATGTCGCTTCCGCCAGAGGTTGCAAACGGGATGATCGTCTTGCCGGTCAGGTCATAGCTTTCAAGAAATGTATTGATAATCGTCGGCGCGACATACCACCAGATCGGGAAGCCGACAAAGATTGTGTCGTAATCCTTCATATTATCCCGCTTTGCGGCAATCTCAGGACGGGAGGCAGGATCGCTCATCTCAATCGTGCTGCGGGCTTTCTTGTCCATCCAGTTCAGATCAGCTTCCGTGTAAGGCACCTTCGGCTCAATCTCAAAGATGTCCGCGCCGATTGCCTCTGCCAGCGTCTCGGCAACCTTCGCGGTCACGCCGGACGCAGAAAAATACGCTACAAGTTTCTTGCTCATGGTGTTTTATCCTTTCAATATCTTCGTAAGCTGCTGTGCAGACACACCCGGCAGGATGGAGGAAAGATGCTGCATCATGCGCTCTTTGGATTCCTGCGGGTCTCGCTGATAGCCGGATGTGATAAAGTCGTACCCGAAAAGCTCTTCCGGCGTCGCGTATTCTGCTACACCCCAGCCATAAGGTCTTCCGTATCTGTCCTGCATATAGACGAAATCCGCGATGCAGACATAGCTCTGCATTTGCAGTCTCGTGATGCACGTCTCAAAACCGATGTTGCCGCCCTTGCGGTAGTTCAGAGCTTCTTTCAGCCGTTTGGAAAGCATCCTGCCTTCACTGGTTATTGCTTCATAAATCTCCTTGTCCTTGTAGGACGCCAAGCCGTCATCCCAACGGGCGTCAAAGTCATAGCCGTCACGCCGGAAGTTTGCGAAGTCCGGTATCCATTCCCGGCTCACAAAGCCCGCCTTCTTGTTGAAAAGTTTGCCGTAAAGACATTTGCCGCTCCGCGCAGCCGGTCCTTTCCATTCCCACGGACCATCTACATCATCCGCAAACCACAACTCCGGCAAACAAAGCTCTTCTACAGAGAAGCCGTGAATCTCATTCCGAAAGAAGGGCAGAAAGCCGTATTGCTCGACGGCGGCAATCAAACCATCTGCACTATGTAGTTGTCTGGCATATCTCTTTGACATTACTCCGCCTCTTCAATCACGCCATAATCAATCAGGATATTCTTCTCCGCATACTGCGGGTAAACAACACCCATCATCTCATACTGATAACGTCTTACGCGGCGATGCTCCTGAACCGGCTCCGGTGCATACGCAGCGGTTTCGCAGTGCGCATACTCCGGCATTTCCGCAAGATCATCCCGAACAGCACGGATAAGCGCGTCTGCCACATCATCAATGTTCTTGCCGGTCTCCACGGCAACCAGTTCGTGCTTCCGAACTGCCTTGTCCAGATCACCGGGGGAACGGAACAGTTTGTACTTCATCATGCACGTCCTTTCTCTCTATCGGTCTGTCTATTCTTCCTGAAATCTGTTCTTTAGGGACGCAATCATCGCTTGTGCGGCAATGCTCAGATACAAAACTCCAATTTCATAGATAAAGTCGCGGTCGATCACGATAAAGTATTCTCTAACGTGTGTAAAAACCAGTTCCAGCAAGTCCCTGTACAGTGGATCATCAAAGGGCTTGAACCGTGCAAACTTGCTTTTGGCAGCATCCCATGTCATAGACGCCTCGCCCTCATCACTGGTCATCGCCTCACAGAGAATCATGCTGACGCCCATTTTTCCGTTGCCGGTCAGGAGTTCTCCTTCGTAATAGCTGAGTAGGTCTTTCTTGCGTCGAAGCGGAACTACATCGCAGTTGTCATCCAGCTCAAATGCAATCAGCTCCGCAATCAGTTCCCGCCAGACCGCATAACCGGCGTTAATGGTTCCGTCCTCTTCACGGCTGATGGTATCGTCCATGCAGTATCGCTCAAAGAAATTATCTCCGTCAATCTCGTTGCGGGTGCAGAAGATATGCGCCAGCTCATGCAGAAGAATGTGCTTCAACTCTGCCGGATGACGCGCTATGTCTGTGCGCAAAAGGATTCCGTCCGCGCCGTCTCCTGTGCCGACGAATGCAGAGGCGTGAAAGTCAAAATAGCCGTCCTCTGTATATCGGTCTTCCAGCCGGTCAGGGAAATACTGCTTGCAGAACTGCTCAAAGACTTCCTGCTGGTTTTCCGTCTGAAAGCAGCGCAGTACAAGATTGTCTTCGCTGAACTCTGCCCCCAAGCGTTCGTTAAAGATGGAAGCGGCATAGAAAAGGGCTTCTTTATAGTCGTTATCGTTCATCTAATTACTATCCTTCATCCTCATTCAACCCTCCGGTCTGACATTTTTCAGGAAGTCAGAGTGCGGTACATAAGGCAAGTTGAGCTGCCAGCCCATGCGGTTCAGCTCGTTGAGCTTGATCAGCATCAGGTTGATGTTTGTTCCCATTGCAGCCGAGAGCTGCACCACATCGTAGTCCTGCTTCATCAGGTCAATCAGCTCATCATCGTCAATGATCAGGTGTGAGGCAAACGCATTCGCCTCATATTCGTGTTTTGTGCGCATATCGAACAGCACGAACTCCGGAAGCGGTTCGTTTCCTTTGGCAAGATCACGGTGAAAGGTATCATGCCCGATCTCGTGACCGCAAACCATTTGCATGATCAGATACTCCATGTTGGAGTTCAGAAGAATATGCCGCTCTTTATGGCGGTAGGTGTACATTCCGAGCAGATCGTTCAGATTGTCAAGAAAATGGAGATGAATGCCCAGCTCACGGGCAATCTTCAAGGTATCTCTTGTTCCACAGCTTTTGACAATGCTGTTCGCCTTTTTGTATATTTCCTCGGAGCGAATTATCACGGGACCTTCACCCCTTTCATGTTGAAAACAGTCAAAGTAAATCCGTCAAGAAACCGAGACGTAGACAGTTATTCCTCTGCGTCCGTACCGGTCTTCTTGTATTTCTTCGGCGTGTATTTCTCAACATTCCGGGCTTTGGATTCCCAATATATATCCTGCAACGCCTTCATCACCGCATCCTTGTCCTGCTCAGACAGCGTACCGCCCGCAAACAAGCCGGACATCCCTTCAATCAGGTCCTTTGCCTGTTTCATGCCACGGGAGCCGTACTGCTCGGATGCCTGAACCACAAACTCTTCGTCCTCGGTCAGCAGATAGTTCACATCCACCTTGAAGTATTCCGCGATTTTTCTGTAAGCGTCCTTGGTACGGGGAAAGGAAATGCCGTTCTCGTACCGGGTAATCATACGCCTGTTGATCCCCAGTGCATCGGCTACTTCCTGCTGGGTCAGCTTCCGCTTCTCCCGTTCAGCCTTGAATTTCTCTCCAAACGTCATTTTGGTAATCACTCCTGTTCACAAAAAGTTTGCGACATCAAATTGCGCAAGTCTATTGACAAAGGCACTTGAAGTGCGTATAATAATGACTGAGCAATCCAACTACTCATAGTATATCCTGAATTGCTCATCCTGTCAAGGGGCATGAGTAGTTGTACACGAAAAAGTTACATCTTTTGAGCAGTTCAAATGGACAGGCATTTATGCTGCCGAAGATCATCCGTACCGGCATACACCGGTATGAGGGAACAGGAGTGAGAAAAACAGAAATGGCTACACAGTACAGAAAAGCATACGTCTCGGTTACGCTGGATGTGGACAAGGAGGGGGCAATCCTCCCTCGCCTTATCTGGTGGGACAACGGTGTAATCTTTCAAATCGACCAGATTCTATACAAATGCCGCGCCACATCCAAAAAGGTTGGGGGCGGAGGCATCCGTTACACAGTTCAGATTCGCGGAAAGGAGTCATTTCTTTTCCACGAAGGAGACAAGTGGTTCGTCGAAGCAAAGGAGGACAACGGCTCATGATTTTATCCCAGCGCCAACTTGAAGAAATTGCAGCCTCAACAACGAAGGACTTCAACCGGTTCTTTTTCGGGGATGAGGCGGACAAGCCCGACCGATCAGCTTTGCCAACACCCATTGATCAGTTTGCAAAGAACTATCTCGGTCTTCGCGTATCATTCGCCCGTCTCTCGCCGGACGGAAGCATCTGCGGTGTCACTGCCTATGCCGACACTGAGTACAAGATCACGGAACTTGGTATTACGCGCACACTGGCTTTGAAGCGTAATCAGGTCATCTTGGACGAGAGCTTCATTCGATCCGGCAACGTGCAGCGGCTCTGCGCCAAGCGCAGATTTACCCTTGCCCACGAGTGCGCCCATCAGATTCTCTTCCAACTGGAATCGGAAGAGGTAAAGGCTTCCTGCGAAATGAAATATTCCGCACGGACAGCCTATACGCCGCGAGAGCTGAAAACCCGCGAGGACTGGAACGAGTGGCAAGCAAATGTCTTGGGCGCGGCGATCCTGCTTCCTCAAAAAGAGGTTGACCTGGCAATGCATCGGTTTGCAGAAACGCCGCTGATCAATTACGAGGGGAGGTATTCGTATGGTGATCACTTAACGCTGCGCCTTTTCTGCCGGTTGTTCGGTGTCTCCAAGACAACGGCGTCTATCCGCCTTCGTCAGCTCGGCTACATGGTAGATCGTCCATTCAGTGAGTATGTTGACCCATTGGAGGTGTGGTAATGAAGAGAGCATCCATTCGGGTTCAGGAACCGACGCCGGAGCTGATCGAAAAAATCCGCAGGGCAAGAGTTGCCATTTCCCAGCAGAAGCCCCGATACCTGAAATGTCCGTATTGTCAGCATAATGCCATTGCTGTCTACGAGGACACGAGGGGTCATGTAGAATCCAAGTGCAAGAAATGCGGGCGGATCACAGTCTTTGATGTGCTGAATATGAGAAGACTGCGACCGCGTACCAAGTAAGAACCGGAGGACAAGCCTCTGTTCTAAAATAAAATATATGTCATAGCTGAGCTGTGGAGCCGCCTGATAGGTGAAGTCATCCTAATGCCGCATGAGACAGAGTTTAATTGCTCTGTTTTATCGGCATGTGATTCAAACCTCACCGTCATGCGGCTCTTTTTCTGTCTTCATCCTTCCCGCTGCTCCCGCGCAGCGGAAAGGATGAACAATGAAAATCCCTAAGACCCCTATCGCGTTCGATTACGACCTCTGGACTACGGAGGACGGCAAGTGCATGGTGCGCGTGAAACGAACCGGCGAAGTTTCCGAGGTTGACCGCAAGGTTATGAGAATCCTTCGCGCAGAGGAAAAGCGGATCAGACGCTCGTATGGCTCTGACAACAGCTCTGAGGATGAGGACGGCGCAGAGAAAATTTCTGATACCGTGCTGTCCCTTGACGCTATGCCGGAGGACGATGTGAAGTCCGCTGCATGGCTGGCAGACTCCCGCGACTGCATGGAGGAACTGATCACCGCCCTCAAAGAGAAGGAGCTTCTTTCTATTCTGACCGAGAAGCAGCGCGAATTGTATCTTGCGATGACCCGTGAAGGACTGACTCTTCGAGAGTTTGCCCGAAGGAAAGGCATCGGCATCAGAGCTGCATTTGACCTCAAAGCAGCGGTGCAGAAAAAATTTCAAAGAATTTTTTGAGCGGTACTCAACAAACGGCAAAAAGATGTCCGTTGTAAAGTGAAAGGGTCAATCAGACCACTTCACTGCTCCTTGAAAACTGAATAGTTCAGTGCTGCGGATCTTTCCGCTTCTGCGAAGCAACACAGCTTCCGACGCCAAGACCTCCCGAAAGGGAGTGAGCGACCTCCGGAGAGCTATAACAGTCGTGTGGTGCGGCTGCTTGCGACGATGCAGATGCCGGGTATAATGATACTTCCGTCTTTTCTTTGAATGGGCGGCTCGGAGCGATCCTCGGAGGGGTGAGAGTCCCATGATACCGATTGACCATTGGTAGTCCGCAGCATTCCCGGAACTGCAAAGTTCTTCTGGCAGGGGCGCGAGCTGCAAATATGCCGGACAATGAAACAAACCCAAAAGAAACTTACTATATAGTTTCAGGATGAAAACTATGTGGCAGGGTATCTTCACAAGATGCTCTGCCATATCCTTTTGTCCTGAATATTTTCACGAAACAGGAGGTGCTTAGAATATGATGGGCATTGAAACAATGAAAAGCGTCAGCCCGAAAACGGTTGACCGTAGCACACTCGTTCAAAGAAGCAGCATCCGGCTTGATCCTGCGGCACCGCAAGAAGTCAGACTGAGGGAGTTCATCAAGCAGATCAGAAATCCCTATTGTTATCTGGACGGGAAAACTGTGGTGAAGATCAGCTTCGCCGAGACGGACACGACAATGGAAGATTGTCTGGAACACTATCTGAGAGGTCTTTGATTTATGAACAGTCTGAATCTTTTCGCCCGGTTCTATGGACAAGCGATTGAGCCTGTGGTATAATTTAATCGGTCAAAAAAAGAAGAATACGGATTAAGCCGCTTGCCTTGATGGTCATGTGGCGTTTTCGCGTTCCTCTTCATAAGAGTTGAAGCAAGCCTTCGTCTTTCTGATTTGATGTACCACACCAGACAGAAAAACGGAGGTTATTTTTATGCCAGACAAGGTTTACCGCACGGCGATCTACTGCCGTCTGTCCCGTGAGGATGGAGACAAAGTAGAAAGCAACTCCATCGCCAGCCAGAGAGCCATCTGCGAGGACTATATCGCAAGACATGAGGATTTGGAGCTTGTCTGTGAGCCGTTTGTGGATGACGGTTACAGCGGCGTTTCCTTCAATCGTCCTCAGTTCAAAAAGCTGGAAGAGGCAATCCGCAAGGGTGCGCTTGACTGCATTGTGGTCAAGGATCTCAGCCGCTTCTCAAGAAACTACATCGACGGCGGACGTTACATTGAGAAGATATTCCCGCAGCTCGGCATACGCTTCATCGCAATCAATGATGCGTATGACAGTCTGACCGGTGATCCGCAGTCCGACTCCTTTGTTATCCCGTTCAAAAACTTGATTAACGATTCTTACTGCAAGGACATCTCCATGAAAATCCGAAGCAGTCTGGAAGTCAAGCAGAAGAGCGGTGAGTTCGTCGGTTCGTTCGCCCCTTACGGCTACATGAAATCGCCGGAAAACAAAAACCAGCTCATCGTGGATGAAGCGGTCAGCGAATATGTGCAGATGATCTTTTCCATGTACAAGGACGGCTTCTCCATTGGGCGCATTGCAAAGCGTCTGAACCAGATGGGCGTTCTGTCCCCAATGGAATACAAGCATTCCGCCGGTGTGAAGTTTGATACCGTCTTCAAAACCGGCGATACCGCAAAATGGACATACAAAGCCGTCCAGCGTATTCTCACCAACGAGGTTTATATCGGCGTTCTGGCGCAAGGCAAGCGCGGCACTCCCAACTACAAAGTCCGCGTTGTGAAAAGCAAGGATGAATCCGAGTGGGTCAAGGTTGAGAACGCGCATGAAGCTCTTGTGTCCTACGAGGACTTCATGGCAGTCAAGGTCATGATGCAAAGGGATATGCGCTGCTCACCCGATCAGGACGAAGCACACCTGTTTTCCGGCTTTCTGTTCTGCGGAGACTGTCAGCAGCCAATGATCCGCAAGACCGTCCCGTCGAAGACGAAAAAGTATATCTACTACGTCTGCTCCACCAATAAGCACAGCCGGACGTGCAGCCCGCACAGCATCGCCGCAAAAGAGGTTGAAGAGAAGGTCTTCCGTGCCATTCATGACCAGATCGAGCTTGTCATCAATCTGGAACACGCGCTTGCGATGATAGAACGGCTTCCGTCTCAGAGCCGTAAGGCTTTCAATTACGAAGCTCAGATCGCCAAAATCGAGGAAGAGATTGAACGGTACCAAAAGCTCAAGCTGGGGCTTTACGAGAACTTCATCGGCGGCGTCATTGATAAATCGGAATACTTCGAGTTCCGCAGCAGCTACACCAAAATCATTGAGGACAAACAGGAGGCACTTCTGCGGGTCAAAAAAGAAATGAAGCAGACGGTGACAACCGGCACGACCGAACGGAACTGGGTAACGCTTTTCAAGCAGTATGAAAACGTCGAAGAACTGAACCGCCGTGTGCTGATGTCCCTTGTTGACCGCATTCTGATTCACGAAAACCATGCAATCGAAATCGTCTTCAAATACAGGGACGAATACCAGCAGACGATTGAATACGTTCTCGGCTATGCCGATGAACTGGATATTGCCGTATAAAGGAGGGATGAGCAAATGGCAAGAAAAAGCAGAAAGCAAATTGCAGTCGAAGAGCCGGTTATCGAATCTGTCTCTTCCGAGGTCTTCTCAACAGCCATCTATGCCCGTCTTTCCGTTGAAAACAGCGGCAAGTCCGAAAAGGTGGATGTCATCGCAAATCAGATTGAGATTTGCAAGTCCTACATTGCAGAGCGTCCCTACCTGAATCTGATAGATACCTATGTGGATAACGGACGAACGGGTACGGTTTTTGACAGACCGGAGTTCAACCGTCTGATGAACGACATCCGCACCGGCAGGATCAAGTGCCTTGTGGTTCGTGATCTCAGCCGGTTCGGGCGTGACTACATCGAGGCAGGAACCTATCTGGAACGGGTCTTTCCGCAGATCGGGCTTCGGTTTATCGCCATCAAAGAGAACTACGACAACTTTGATACGGACGGCTCCGGCGAAAGCCTCATCATCCCTCTGCAAAACATGATCAACACACTCTACTCGAAGGACATCTCCCGCAAGGTTTCTACCGCGCTCAAGGCACAGATGGAAAGCGGAGAGTTCAAGAAGCGCAATCTCCCGTATGGTTATCGCTGGGATGAAGAACACAGCAATATGGTCTTTGATGAGGAAACCGCACCGATTGTCCGGAAGATTTTCCAATGGAAGATTGAAGGGCTGTCCCTTCCTGCGATTGCAGACCGGCTTGATGCAATGAACGCGCCCAATCCGGAGTTTCAGAAGTATCAGGTCGGCGTCCGCACAGGCAATGCTACGGCAAAGAAGATTTGGAACAAATCTTCACTGACTACCATTCTGGATAATCCCCATTACGTCGGAGATACCGTTCTTGGACGGACGCTGAACGCCATCTACAAGGGCGTCAAGAATCAGCACATTGACCGTGAGGAATGGATTGTTTTTCCCAATACTCACGAGGCGATTATCTCCCGTGAGGACTTCCAGAAGGTACGAGAAATGCGGAACGCTGCTGCAAGGACAAGGGTTGAGAAGATGGAGCGCACGGAAAAAATCCGCGCTACGCTGATCAATCTCTTTGAAGACAAAATCGTCTGCGCAGACTGCGGCAAAAAGCTCTACTTCCATCGCAAGCGCGTTGACAAGCGCAAGGACGGCGCATGGTACGCCTTCTATGAGTGCAGTTCATCCGTCAAGCGCGGCAACCTCTGTACGCCGCACTATACGCGGCAGGATAAGCTCGAAGCCGATGTGCTTGCGGCGATCCAGCTTCAAGTCAAGGCGGCTCTCAATTACGACAAGCTGCTTGCCAAACTGAGAAACAGTGAAGGCGAACGCAGCATCCGCGATCAGCAGAATGCGCTCATCACAAGCCTGAATCTGAAACTCAGCGGCATCTCCAAGAAGCGTACTCGGCTCTATGAGGACTTCACAGAAGGCATTCTCGATGAAGAGGAATACGTCTTTGCCAAGAAAGCCTACGATGAGCAGTATGCTAACCTTTCCAGGCGGTTGGATGAAGCGGTTCAGCGGAAGGTAAAGTTTGCCGAGGCAATGTCCGAGGACAACAAGTGGCTCACGCTGATGAAATCCGTCAGCGGTGCAACGATGCTCTCTCAGGAGTTAGTTGACGAGTCCGTAGAGCTTGTGAAAGTCCATGAGGACGGCTCAATCGAGCTGGTCATGAAATACGGCGATATTTACGCTCTGACCGTTCAGAGTATCAAGGAAGTACAGGAGGCGATGTAAATGAGCAAGGAATACAACATCGGCATCTACATCCGCCTCTCAATGGCTGATGAAGATACTGGCTATGGCAGCAAGGAGGAAAGTGACAGCATCGGCAACCAACGTATGCTCATCAATCGCTTTCTTGACAATCATCCGGAGCTGTCTCGCTGTCAGCGGTCTGAGTTTGCGGATGACGGTTATACCGGCACGAACTTTCACCGTCCTCAGTTCACGCAGATGATGGAGAAGGTCAAGCGCGGCGAAATCGATCTGATCTGCGTCAAAGACTTTTCCCGCTTTTCCCGTGACTACATCGAAACGGGGAATTATCTGGAATGCACCTTCCCGTTCATGGGCGTCCGCTTTATTTCCATCAACGACGGCTATGACAGTGACGATTACAAAGGCACAACGGGAGGTCTGGAAGTAGTTATGCGCAGCATCATCTACGCCGCATACAGCAAAGACCTTTCCGTAAAGACCACATCGGCAAAAATCCAGATGATGAAGCAGGGCAAGTATGTCGGTGGCTACGCCCCGTACGGCTACGTCCTGCATCCCACCATTCGGAACAAACTTGCCGTAGACCCGGAGGCGGCTGATGTGATCCGTCGTATTTTCCGCGAGGCGCTGGAAGGCAGCAACACCTCTCAGATAGCCCGCAGCCTGAATGATGACGGCATCCCGACGCCGGGGCAATACTTCAAGAGCAAGCATCCCGACAAGAAGAAGTTCAGTAACATGAGCGAGAAAATCAGTTGGGAAACCGTGATGGTCTACAACATCCTCAAAAACCTTGTTTACACCGGAACGCTGGTCAGCCGCAAAATGAAGTCCTGCGGTGTCGGCTCAAAAAAGCGTGTTGTCAATGAGCCGATCATCGTAGAAGGAACCCATGAAGCCATTGTCAGCAAGGAAGACTTTGAGCTTGCTCAGAAGGTCATTCGAGGTGGAGGACGGAATCCCACGCGCAAGCAGCATGACTATCCGCTCAAGGGACTTGTCCGCTGCGGAAACTGTAAACGTGCTATGACGCGGCGAAAGAACAAGGCTGGCATTCGGTACTTCCAGTGCATTCACTCGGTCAACAACGGAAACACAGACTGTCCGATTGGCAGGAGCTTTCCGGAAATGGATATTGAGAATGTTGTCTTCCATGCCCTTACTCAGTTTCTCGCTTTGGCACAGAAGGAAGCAGTCCAAAACCGAGAAGTCGGTGAGCTTCGGAAATCTGCCATCAAGGAATGCGCTGATAAAATCCGGATTCTTCAAAAGCAGAACGAGCAGCACAAGGCGTTCAAGCTGAGGCTCTACGAAAAGTACGCAGCCGGAAGTATCACGAAGGAAGCGTACATTCAGCAAAAGGCGGCAACGGACACGAAAATTGCTGAAAACGATGAAGCAATCCAGCGCAGTCACGAACGGATGAAGGAGCTTGACTCCGAGACCTCCTGTTCTGATGAAAAGCTGGATGCTGTCTGCGATCAGTACGCCGACTGCAAAGCTCTGACCTATGAGCTGACCCACGCATTCATTTCTGCGGTCTACATTTACGATCTCGACAACATAGAAATCGTCTGGAAGTTCAAGGACTTCCTCAATACATCAGAAGGAGAAGCCAAATGAAAGTATTTCTTTATATCCGTGTTGCCTGTGCGGATCAGCTTGCGGCGGCAAATCAGCGGGAAGAGCTGGAACGCTATGCGAAGGACAAGGGCTATGATGTAGCTGCTGCGGTTGCCGCAGACGGCATCTCCGGCGTCCATACGGAAGGCATCATGAACTTCTTGATGAACGAAGCCAAGCGCCAGGGCATCGGTACAATCCTTACCCGTGACGCTTCGCGGATCAGCCGGGACGCTTCCTCTTTCATGAAGTTTGAGCGAAAGTTCAGAGAGAATGGCATCCGGTTCGAGTATCTGTCCAAGCCTGACAACGAGCTTCCGGTTACTCCGATGATGGAGGCGTTTGAGACGGCGTATAAGAAACGTCGCACAAAGAACGGCAAAAGAGCATAGAGAAAACGCAAGCCGTTCACGGGTGGTTGTCCACCTATGAACGGCTTGTAAATTCTCAAAATTTTTTTAGTCCCTACTTGACACAAGAAGACCTCTCTCGTCTGGGGCGTGATTATATCATGACCGGCCACTACATGGAGCGGTACTTCCCCGAACACCGGGTGCGGTACATTTCCCTGCTGGACGGCATCGACACCGGCGTGGACTCTACCGCCAACGACATCACCCCATTCCGTGCCATCATGAACGATATGTAC